>Ga0310839_100766_pt1 | contig 16484 bp, 7 predicted proteins | sample SM_ome_7_FD_201305 | JGI IMG/M metagenome (GOLD analysis project Ga0310839, IMG submission 201305) | Sorghum-adapted microbial communities enriched on stacked mutant (SM) sorghum from Joint BioEnergy Institute, Emeryville, California... ...
AAACGGCCCGTTGGAGCTATATAGCGGAACGTTCGAAGTCGCCGGAAATCGGAAAAATTGTCGATGAGGCGTTGGATGCGATCGAAAAAGAGAATGACAGTTTAAAAGGAGTGCTCCCGAAAAACTACTCCCGCCCTGAGTTAGACAAGCGCATTTTAGGGGAAATTATTGACTTGTTTTCCAATATTGACGTCGGCGGCAGCGGGGCAAAGGAAAAAGACGTCTTAGGGCGGGTGTACGAATACTTCTTAGGCAAATTTGCCGCCAGCGAAGGAAAAGGAGGAGGCGAGTTTTACACGCCGAAATGCGTCGTCAAACTGATGGTCGAAATGATTCAGCCGTTCAAAGGGTATGTGTACGACCCGGCATGCGGCAGCGGCGGGATGTTCGTCCAGTCGATGAAATTCGTCGAAGAACATGTGGGAAACAAGTTTGATATTTCCATTTACGGCCAAGAATCGAACCCAACGACATGGAAGCTCGCCAAAATGAACTTGGCGATTCGCGGCATTGAAAACAATCTCGGTCCGAAACATGCCGACACGTTCCATGAAGACTTGCATCCGACGTTAAAGGCGGATTATATTCTAGCCAATCCGCCGTTCAATGACAGCGACTGGGGGCAGCCGAAATTAATCGACGACCCGCGCTGGAAATTCGGAGTGCCGCCGGCCGGAAACGCCAACTACGCATGGCTGCAGCATATGATCGACAAGCTTGGCCAAAACGGAAAAGCCGCCGTTGTGCTCGCGAACGGCTCGCTGTCCTCGATGACGTCCGGCGAAGGGGAGATTCGCAAAAACATTGTCAACGCAGATTTAGTCGACGCGATCATCGCGTTGCCGGATAAATTGTTTTACACAACGCAAATCCCGGTGTGCATTTGGATTTTAAACCGCAACAAGAAACATCCGAGGAAAACGTTATTCATCGATGCGCGCAAATTCGGCCAGCTCGTCACCCGGAAGTTGCGAGAGTTGACGGATGAGGATATCCGCAAAATCGCCGATACGTATATCAATTGGCAAAACAACGAGAACTACGAAGACGTGCAAGGCTTTTGCAAATCAGCGACGATCGACGACATTCGCGAGCACAACTACATCCTCACGCCGGGCCGCTACGTCGGCATTGAAGAAGAGGAAGAAGACGGGGAATCGTTTGAGGAAAAAATGGAGCGGCTGACAGCGACATTGGCGAAGCAATTTCAAAAATCGCGCCAGTTGGAAGAAGAAATTCGCAAGCAGTTGGGGGGGATAGGGTATGAGATATGACGGGTGGAAAGAAACAAGGTTAATAGATGTTATAGACATAAACCCTAGAACCCCTTTAAGAAAAGGAACGTTGGCCAAAAAAGTGTCCATGCAACATGTTGCGGAGTTTACAAGAAAAATACAGTCATATGAAATTGCCGAGTTTACATCCGGTTCAAAATTTAAAAACGGTGATACTCTCCTTGCACGGATAACACCTTGTCTTGAAAATGGAAAAACAGCTTATGTCGACATCCTTGAAGATAATGAGATTGCTTTTGGCTCTACGGAGTTTATCGTGTTAAGAGCAAAGGAAGGAATAACCGATAGCAAGTTTGTATATTACTTGGCTATTTCACCAGAATTCAGAAATGTAGCAATAAAGTCCATGACGGGATCATCCGGCAGACAAAGGGTGCAGAGCGACGTCTTGGCTAATACCGTTATTTGTTTGCCGCCATTACAGGAGCAAAAGAGAATAGCAAATCTGTTGTCTGCAATTGACGACAAAATTGAACTCAACAACGAAATGAACAAAACGCTTGAAGAACTAGCCCAAATGCTTTTTAAACGTTGGTTTGTTGATTTCGAGTTTCCAAATGAAAACGGCGAACCGTACAAATCAAGCGGCGGGAAGTTTGTCCAAAGCGAGTTGAGGATGATACCCGAGGGGTGGAGAAGTGGTACTTTAGGTGAATTAATAAAAATATCCAGCGGAAAAAGACCATTAAAAAAGTCTAAGGAAAAGACTGAAGAGTTTTTAATCCCTTTAATAGGTGCATCTAGCGTAATGGGATACGTTAAAGAGGTACTATACGATGAAAAAATTCTAATTATTGGACGAGTAGGGACACATGGTGCAGTACAAAGATACCAAAAGAAATGTTGGCCTTCAGACAATACACTAGTGATTAAATCAAGTTACTACGAGTATATTTATCAATTGTTAAAATCTATTGACTATGCTCAGCTCAATCGGGGTTCCACACAGCCGCTTATTACTCAAACAGATGTAAAGAACGTGAAAATAATAATTCCATCAAAAGAGGTGCTGGAAAAATACGAGCTACTAGTCGGAACACTATTTAATAAAGTAGAGAAATCCTTGGAAGAAAATGTGTCTCTTTCTGCTTTACGCGACACCCTTCTCCCCAAACTTATGTCCGGAGAAATTCGTGTCGTTGACGCCGAACGGGAGGTGGAAGTGTGTTTACAGAAGAGCAGCTAGAGCAAGCCGTCATTGAATATTTTCAAGAGCTCGGCTACCCATATATGCCAGCGAAGGAGTTAAAGCGAGATAAAAAGGACGTTTTATTGCTTGACCGTTTGGAAGAAGCGTTAGTGAAATTGAATCCAGAAGTGCCTGTTGAGATCATTCGCGAGGTGATGCGCAAAATCCACTATTTTGAAACGAATGACGTGCTTACAAACAACAAAATGTTTCATAAGTACTTAACAGAAGCGGTAGTAGTGCCTGAGCTTGTGAATGGAGAGACGGTTTACCATCATGTTCGACTCATCGATTGGGAAACGCCAGAAAACAACGATTTTCTCGTTGTCAACCAATTGGAAGTCATTGAAAAAGGACAGGAGAAAATTCCAGACATCGTGCTGTATGTCAACGGTCTTCCCCTTGTTATTGCAGAGTTAAAAAGCACGTCACGCGAAGAAGTCGATATTGAAGATGCATACAAGCAGCTAAAAAATTATATGAACGTCCACATCCCTTCATTGTTCTACTACAATGCGTTTCTTGTCATTAGTGACGGGGTTCAGGCGCGCGCGGGAACAATCACCGCGCCGCTTGACCGGTTTATGGCTTGGAAAAAGATCAATATCGAAGATGATGTCATAGAAAACCGGGAGTTAGAAACGTTAATATTCGGCTTGTTCGAGCCAAAACGCTTTTTGGATGTCATCAAAAACTTTACGCTATTTGCAAACGAAGCAAAAATAATGGCGGCGTATCACCAATATTACGGCATGAAGAAAGCAGTGGCTTCTACGATCCAAGCCATTCATACAGATAAACGTGCAGGAGTCATTTGGCATACGCAAGGAAGTGGCAAAAGTTATTCGATGGTGTTTTTGGCGGGAAACTTAGTCAGACAGGAACAGTTGAAAAATCCAACCATTGTCGTGATCACCGATCGCAACGATTTAGACGGACAGTTATTTGAAACGTTTTGCGAGGCGAGTGAATTTTTACGGCAAACACCATTACAAGCGGAAACGCGCAGCCATTTGAAAGAGTTGTTGGAACATCGGAAAACGGGCGGCATCGTTTTTTCAACGATTCAAAAGTTTGAAGAAGAAACCGGCTTGCTTTCTGAACGGGAAAACATCATCGTGATGGTTGACGAAGCCCACCGCTCCCAATACGGCGTTGATCCGAAATATGATATCGAAACGGGGGAGCAAAAGTACGGGTATGCGAAATATTTGCGTGAAGCGTTGCCGAATGCGACGTATATCGCATTTACAGGGACGCCGATTGAAACGACCGATCGATCGACGACCGGCTTGTTCGGCGATGTCATTGATGTGTATGATATGACCCAAGCGGTGGAAGACGGGGCGACGGTCAAAATTTATTACGAATCTCGCTTGGCGAAAGTGAAATTGGACGAGAAGAAAATGAATGAAATTGACCAAGAATATTGGCGCATGCAAGTTCACGAAGGCGTCGGCGACTATATTATTGAACAAAGCCAAAAAAGCTTGAGCCGCATGGAGCAAATCATAGGCGACCAAGACCGAATTCGCGAAGTCGTCACGGACATTATCCACCATTACGAGGAGCGCGAACATCTTGTCAAAGGAAAAGCGATGATCGTTGCTTATTCGCGCAACACCGCGTTTGCAATGTATAAAGAGATCATGCGTCAACGTCCGGACTGGAAAGACAAAGTGAAAATTGTCATGACCGAAAACAATCAGGATCCGGAGGAGCTCGCGAAGCTTGTCGGAAATAAACAAACGCGGAAACAGCGGGAAAAAGAATTTAAAGATGTCGATCATCCGTTTAAAATCGTCATTGTTGTTGATATGTGGCTCACCGGTTTTGACGTGCCGGCGCTCGATACAATGTATATTGACAAGCCCATGAAGGCGCATAACTTGATGCAAGCGATCGCTCGCGTCAACCGCGTTTATCCGGGGAAAACAGGCGGATTGATTGTTGATTACATCGGCTTAAAGAAAAATTTAATGGAAGCGTTGCAAACGTATACGAAGCGCGACCAAGATAAAGTGCAAGAAAATACCCAAGCCCGCGACATCGCGTTAAACATCCTCGAAGTGTTGCACAATATGTTCCATTCGTTTGATTATCGCGCCTTTTTCGGTGATAGCGACAAAAAGCGTTATGAAGTCATTCGCGACGGAGCAGAATTTGTGCAGCAAACGGAAAAACGAAAATCGCTGTTTATGACGGAAACGAAAAAGCTAAAAGATGTTTATAAAATTTGCACCGGCTTGCTTTCGAAAGAACAAAAAGAGGAAATTTCCTATTTTATCGCTGTTCGTTCCTTTATTATGAAATCTTCGCGAACAGGCACACCTGACTTAAAAGAAGTGAATGAACGAATCGCGAAAATGTTGGAAGAAGCGATTTTGGAAGATGAAGTGATGGTGTTGACCCAAGCGGTTTCATCGGAAAGTTTCGATTTGTTGAATGAGGAGAACATCAAAAAATTACGCGCCTTGCCGCAAAAAAATATTGCGTCGACCATTTTAATGCGCGTATTAAAGCAAAAATTGCAAGATGTGAAAAAGACAAACATGACGGTGAGCCAAACATTTTCCAAACGTTTTGAAAAAATATTAGAAAAATACAACAATCGAAATGATTACACGGATGTGTATGAAGTATTTGAGGAATTGCTTAAATTTAAAGAAGAGTTGCAGGCGGCGATTGAAGAAGGGAAACAGCTTGGCTTAACCGAGGAGGAGAAGGCGTTTTTCGACGTGTTAGGTTCTGACCCGGATATAAAAAAATTAATGGAAGATGAGATATTAATTCAAATCGCAAAGGATTTGGCGAAAACGGTAAAGGAAAACCGGACGCACGATTGGGATAAAAAAGTGCAAGCCCAAGCGCGCATGCGCCTTGAAATTAAGAAGGTGCTGCGCAAGTACGATTATCCGCCAAATAAACAGCCGAAAGCGGTGGAAGATGTGCTTGAGCAGGCGAAGCTGCAGTGCATGAATATGTAAGGGGATCAATCGGTGCTTTGAGGAGAGACAGTTATGGAGAATATGCTGTCTCTCCCCCGCGAAATTCATCGTTTTGTCGCATTAGCAATAGTTTATTGAAGTGGTCAAGATATAAAACAACATCCAGTCATTTTTGTAAGGGGTTCTGTTCATATGGAAAGAGCATTTAACCCGTTAGGACAACTTGTTCATGCGAAAAACGCACATAAGTATGGGGTTGTCTATACGTGTCCATGCTGCGGCGCGAGAGTATTTAAAGCAGAAGGAAGGGTGCAGTCCGCTCACTTTCGTCACGAACGCGGGCAAGGGTCTGAACGATGCGAACTTTATGTTCAACGTTTGTCAGGTTCATCCCATCTTCATGATTATTCAGTGATGATAAGCCGCCCCTTTATTACATTTGAACCATTGGAACGTGATTGGGAGCTTTTTATTACCTTTCCTTATTTAACGCCTTCTCAAGCGATGCAATGTGACGTGCATCATTTGCACTTTAAAATAAAATGCAATGAAATGAATTCCTTTATTTCCTCTGCACAGCTTTGGCCTAACTCTAGTGAAAATAAACTGTGGATTGTTCCGAAACAGGGCTACAGTTTTTCTTTTGCGACTAGAAAAGATGAAAAATGTTATGAGAAACTCGGCTTGTTTTGGCCTGAATATATTAAAGGGTTTCAAAACCATACATATTTGTTTCGGCCAATAAACCAAAGCTTTTGCATGATTGAGCCTAGAGAACTATCACTGAGTGACACGTTTTATATGATGTCACGGAAAAAAATAGAGTTTCCGAGGGAAATGGATGTAACACCATTAAATCAAAAGTATGGATGGTTTGCCTATAAAATCCGTCTTCCTTTTCTATTGGCGGAGCCGTTAATAGAGTGGTTTCGGCAATTTGGATATGACTTGAAACCGCCGTATTATTATTTGGATATAGTCGCCCCTTCAGTTTTTGGAAGAAAAGGCGAAGCGATGTTAATCGGAACAGGAAAATGTAGAATCCAAATATCTTTTCGTGACTTTCAACTGCAAAAGTACAGCCTAGTTCATATTCAACCGGATTATACGAGTCGGGAATATCCGCTGTCGAGTTCTTATGTTGACATTATATTGCATAAAAAGGGTTTTCATACTTTTTATATTAAAAAACATGAAGGAAAGATGTTACATCTATTTTATGATCCAAACGCGAACCCATGTTTTTCGGAACGATTGGAATCCGGGGTTGTGGTTGACCAGCGGACATTGGCGCTGTGTGAGGAAAAGAGCATCTTGAAATATACAACGGTTTCGGTAACAGATCCTCTTTTGTTTCCTTACTGGATCAAAGAAAAAAATCGGTTTGCCAGAGAGCTCAGTCAAGGGGGAGAGTTTTTTCATCCATCTGTTGAGAAGCTTTTTATTCCTGGGGTTTGGGCGTTTGACTTTTCTGCTCAAGAGATGCGCGATTTAGCCCATCCCGATTGGCGCAAAGTTTTATTGGCGTATATGCAGCTTGAGCAAACAAAGTGTTGTTGGATTTCAAATGAACAATATCGTTTCCTAGAGTTTTTGTTGCAAGATGTAGGGGATAAAATGTTGCGGGCAAAACTAGCCTACTATGTAAAGACGTATCGAAACAAGGTTCCAAAAATAGTAAAGGAATTTATTGATGGGAGGAGATCGTCGTGAAGACGGTATTTGGGATTGTCGAAAAAGAAAGAAAGCCAAATAAAAAATATGTGTTTGTTAAAGTTTTAGCGGAATATCGCGATCACCAGTTAATTGAGGTTCAGGAAGCACGATTGCATTATCCAAGTGAGGGGGAAGTGATATGGTCTCCTGCTCCTGAAGACATTCACGCAGGGAAAGTAGGATTTTATACAATCGAAGAAAGAAATGAGGAAGACTACGCAGGAAGACTTGTATATTCAAAGTTTATCGTAAGAAAAGAATTGGAGAATTTAAAATATTATGAGGTATTTCCGATACCGTTTTCACTTGCGCAAAATCATGACATTGTTTATTTGATTCAGAACGGGTTTGATGCCCCGCAGCAGTTTAGTTCAGAAATTTTACTCTTAACGAACGATGATTATTTAGTTGGACCTTACCGTGTCAAACAGACAAAAGAACAAAAATGGGTGATTGATTCGTCCGACGATAAGTTGCTCGAAATACGAAAAAAAGGGATGCATCTCGTTAAATATAATGATAAGAACGTCGGGATCGAACGATACTTTGTATCGGCGATGCTAGCGAGCCCTGTCGAAGATTATCTCGATTGTGCCACTAACGATCGGATTATGCGTTATGCTTTAAAAACGTTGAAAGACCAGCAACAGGTTCAGGAAATTTCACGAAAAGTCATCAGTCAGCTATCTGAATTGGTTAGCGATCTCCCTCCGCAAGTTCGTTATGAGCGCATTATGCGAGCCATTGAGTTGTTGGCTAAATATCAAATAACAAAGGAAGACATTGGTCAATTTGAGGAAGAATTATTACAGTACCCAGCGATTCAAAGGAAAATAGAGGATAAATTAGAGGAAAGGTTTGCTGCGGAGAAAGCAAGAATCGAAGATGAGCATCGAAAAGTATTGAACGAAACAGAACAGCTGCGTAGAAAAAAAGAGCATTTGCTCGTTGAGATGGAAGAGATCGAAAGACAGATAAAGGAAACGGAAGAAAGATTAAAAAAAGCCGATGAAGCATTGGAGTTAAAGATCAAGGAAATGAAAGATAACATTTTCCGGACTTTAGCTGATTTACTCCCTTTCGCAAATTTAGGGTTAAATGTCTCCACGCATAACGAATCAAACGATCGAAATCATTCGCAATGGGTGGTGAAGGATGTTGATGAAACAACAGTTTATTATGAAGATATAAATCATTTAATGACATCCATTGCAGAAAACCTATGCATGATTGGCATGCAGGAGAATAAAGCATGGTTGACAGCGAAAACGATCATCGGAGCGATTTTGTTTCGTAAACCAGTCGTGGTCAAAGGAGAATTTAGTTTTGAACTGTCACAGGCAATCGGCTGGGCGGTTGCAGGAAACGATCATCTAACGGTTTTTCCAGATATAAAGAATTTTACTAATAAAACGTTGATCAATTGCTTTTCTCGTTATACACGGCCTGACTGTGTAAAGTCTCTTCATTTATGCCAAATTGAAAATTCGCCCGCTGAATTGTATTTACAATCGTTTCTCGACTATTGGCGCGTGTCTATTGATGAGTCGTTGCCAGAATTGATTTTGATAAGCATAAAAGAAGAAAGTGAGTTGACCGATTCGTTCATTCAAAAGCTATCGTTTTCGCCTGTGATCAGCGCAGACGAAATGACGACAACTCCTGATATTCTCTCATTAAGAAAGACACATCGCTTAGTCTTCGGCTCCATCCCTGCACATTTACTTGTAGAAGGTAAAATATTAAAGGAGAAATCCAGTGAGTTCAACAATTTTTTGGAAATTGTGCAAGAAGTCATGTCGTTTACGAAACAAAAAGAAGCATTTAAAAAATGGTTTCGGTTATTAGAGGATGAACGGCTCGAGGAAGAAGCTGTGTCTGTATGGGTCGTCAAGGTGCTACTGCAGCCGTATGTTGCCCGTGAGCAGGCAAAGAAGATCTTAGAAGAGTTTGACAGCGAGAATATTTTGATTTAGTAAGGGGGTGGAGCTCGAGAGATGTTGACAGATGCATGGAAGAATACAATTATACAATTTAGACAAATAAAACGTCATGTCCTTTCTTTGGTGCACTTTTATGCATTCGAGGACTATAAAATGAACCCGGTGCATTTTCAGCGGCTTATCCCGCCTTTGCAAAGATTGCTAAAGGGGCGCTTTTTTGAAGATCTTCGAAACGTTATGAAAGAAGAAGATCAAACCGAAGCACAGTCATTGCTCGAACTGTTATCTGGTTTGGGGGAAATATTGAAGCTTGCCAATGGATATTATTTGCCGTTGCCCCCGCGCTGTGTCGAACTTCCCGTGTCTAAAAGCTTGGTTGTGCTTAGCAACCCTGAAGGAAAGAGCGACAAGTATTACGGGTGCGGCAGCGGTTATATGGAAGAGGGCAGTCATGTTCCAACGTTGATGATTGACGAATGGATGCCTTCACCGACTGTAAATGAATTTATCGAAACGCTCAAATTGCAGAACCCAGTAAAACTAAACGATGAACCAACAGAACTATTTTTGCCTCAAAAACGGCGCAAATGGCACCCATTTCAAATGAATCTTGCATCAAAGTCTGATTGTTATATTGCTAGGTATGCATTAAAAAACAGTCAACCGCTCTACTTTTGGGTTGAGAACATGGGGAGGGGTGATGCGCGTTATTACAAGATACCCGAATATTATTTAGAAACGGCCAAGTATGCCTTAGAGTATAAGGCTCAGGTGAAAACAACGATAAAGTGTGCAAAAATTCGTGAGGATGTTATTTATGTCCGTCTTTTTAAAAAGTTTCCTGTGTTTGAACAAAAGATGGCGATGCTTTTTTGTTTCCCGCTTTCCTTTATCAAACCGATTGAGTGGATTGTGCCTTTGTGGCATTATTCAGATTTTATTTGGGTTTTGCGGCGCTTGGGGATTGATGAGGATTCAATACGATGGGAAGGAGTCGAAATGGGATGATGGAATTTACCATTAACTCCGTTTCTGCACGGCTGCATCAAAAATTGCGCGAATATATTGAAGCGCAATATCCAATCAGCCATCCCTCTTTGCTGTTAGAGCGCAGAGAGTTATTGGATTCACCAGGGGTCATTTCGAAGGAGCCGTATATTGAGGCCACTCCTGTTTATGAGCTGGGGCCTGCCTATGAGCAGATGAATTTGCCTGCTCATTGCAAAGAAGCAATGACTTATTTTTCGGAGTTGTCTCCTAGTGTAGGAATTTATAAGAGGCCGTATGTCCATCAGCAGGAGGCGCTTGAATCATTTTTAGTGGATGGACATGATTTAGTTGTAGCGACTGGAACCGGCTCAGGTAAAACGGAATCATTCTTACATCCCATTTTAAACTCATTAATTGATGAAGGATTTAATAGAAGGGAACAGTTTCAAACACATGCGGTTCGGGCGTTAATACTATATCCGATGAATGCGCTAGTCAGCGATCAAATCACAAGATTGCGCCAGCTTTTTGGTGATGAGAGAGTGTCCAAGTACTTTCGGGATCATTTCGGTCGTCATCCATTATTTGGTATGTACACATCAAGAACACCTTACCCGGGAGAGCGGACAAAGGAAAAAGACGACTACCAGTTGAAGGAGATTATTGACTATTATTTGGATATTGAAAAGAATCGGCCGCAGCTGGCGCTGGAAATGAAAAAAAGAGGCAAATGGATAGCGAAAAATTTAACAAACTTCCGTTCAGGCAAAAGAGGCGACTGGAAATCTCGATATTTGACCTCTCCTGACGACCGGGAATTGTTTACTAGACACGAGATGCAAACGACTCCCCCGGATATTTTGGTAACGAACTATTCCATGCTGGAGTATATGTTGATGCGCCCGATTGAGCGGCCAATTTGGGAGAAAACAAGACAATGGCTTGCAGAAGATGAAGCGAACACATTGATTCTAGTGCTTGATGAGGCGCATATGTACCGAGGAACGAGCGGTGCAGAGGTGGCTCTACTCATTAGAAGGCTGCAGGCAAGATTAGGAATTACACGCGATCGATTGCGCTGCATTCTAACGAGTGCAAGTTTGGGCGCGGAGGATGATGATTCGGCGGCTATTGAATTTGCTGAACAATTAACGGGTAAACTGAAAAAACGTTCGTTTAAGTTGATCAAAGGAGTGAAAGAAAAAAGAAAGCCCGGAAGAATTGGCACGACAGAAGAGGCCTATGCATTCGCCTTGCTAGACAGCGAGCAGTTTACCAATCGCATTCATCAGTACGATACATTGCGGTCGAATCTCCAGGCTGTAGCAAAGCGGCTTGGATGGGGAGATGTCCCACATAATTTAGATGAGTTGCCGTCGTATCTATATAAAAGTTTAGACGGATTTGGACCGCTCGAATTAATTATTGAACAAATAAGCGGAAATGCTAAAAAGTTCAGCGATATTGCCAAGTTGGTATTTCCAAGTGTCGATATGAAAATGGCCCAAAAAGCGACGAGCCATTTATTAATGTTGGCCAATGCAGCTAAAAATAATGAGCGAGTGTTATTGCCGGTAAGGATCCATTTATTCTTTAAAGGTGTATCAGGCATTTATGTCTGCACCAATCCGAAATGTGAGGAAAAAAGAGTAAAAGGAAACGATTCGATTTTAGGAAAAATGTATGATTCTCCGAAATTACAATGTACTTGCAGCAAGGAAGCAAGGGTCTACGAATTGCTTACCCATCGAAAATGTGGAACTGCATTTATTCGAGGGTATATATCGAAAAAGGACCGCAACTACTTATGGGCTGAAAAAGGGAAAGGCATTGTTGGTAAGGAGTTGACAGAGATTCATTTGCTGGTTGAACCGCCCCATGAAAAAATACAAAAAGGAGAACGATCGGTGCGTCCTGTATGGCTCGATATCAGGACGGGATATTTAATGAAGTCGCCGCCGGAAGATCCTGAAGGTTATCTAAAATTGTATTTGCCTCATGATGAGGCAAATAAGAACAAAAAGAAAAAGCAAACAATTACATTCCAACAATGTCCGTGCTGTATGAGAAAAGTGCAGGGAACGATTACGGACTTAAAAACAAAAGGTGAGCAGCCTTTTGCTAATTTAGTTCGCGAGCAATTTTTATTGCAACCTCCGGTAAAGCTGAATAAACAATTGCCTAATGAGGGACGGAAAGTGCTGCTGTTTTCTGACGGACGCCAAAAGGCTGCACGTCTTGCCAGGGATATTCCCCATGAAGTAGAGCTTGACTCTTTTAGTCCATTTTATTGGCGGCTCAAAAATTAATTGATCAAGATATTGAACCGAAACTGAGCGGCGCTTTATATTGTTCGTTGTTGCAAGTGATTGATGAGCATAAATTATACTTTTTTGAAGGACAGGATCGAAAATCGTTGGCCTATCATGTTCAAATTTTACATGAGGATTTTGATGGCGACTATGAGGAGCTGATTGAAAACGGCGACATTGAACTGCTGCCTCGTTTCAAAACAGAACTTCTTCGCCAGCTTTGCCATCCACTCTACTCGGTTTATACAACGGCCACAGGCTACGTAGAGCCTGTTAAAAGAGAAATGGCAAGAGTAGAAAGAAAGCTAAAAGAGATATTGTCGAAGGAAGACATTTATGTACTGACTATGCTGTTCATTCAAGAAATGTTGGATAGAGTGGCCATAGATTCAACCATTCATTTCTATGAGAGGCTGAAGATTAGAGGGTTCGGGGGCGATGATTGGGGAGTTGAGAAAGGTTATATACCGAAAAACTTAGAGAATATCATTCATCTTTATGTTCAAAGTGAGGAGCATAAGAAGGAAATTGTCGATGCATTGTTTAAATTGTGTACAGAATCGGAAGGGAGATATTATTTATCCCCTAGAAAATTAAAACTGATTCCCGGCATTTATACAACTTGGTATAAATGCAATGATTGCAAAGAAATGAATATCGTTGCAGCAAAAAACAAATGTGTGAATTGTTTATCGGAAAATATCGAGATATTAGACGTGAACAGTAAACGGTTGGATTCAGAAAAAGGATTTTGGCGTTCACCTATACAAAAAATATTGACAAACCATGAGAAAATTTCGAACATCACCGTTGAAGAGCATACCGCTCAACTGTCGCAAAAGGATGCGAAAATAGCGATCGCAACAACAGAAGAGTACGAATTGCGGTTCCAAGATATCATATTAGATGTTTTAGAAGGACCTGTCGATATTTTAAGCTGTACAACCACAATGGAAGTCGGCGTCGACATCGGTTCACTGACTGCCGTTGGACTACGAAATGTTCCGCCACAACGGGAGAACTACCAGCAGCGTGCGGGACGTGCTGGACGGAGGGGAACGGCTTTATCGACCGTAGTTACTTATGCCCAGGGAGGGCCGCACGATTATTATTATTTTCAACAGCCTGAAAAAATGATCAGCGGTTCGGCTCGCAAACCCATTGTTTATATTGATAATAAAAAAATCACCAAAAGGCATTTGAACGCATTTCTCATTCAAACGTATTTTCATGAAAACGTTTCTACAAGTGCCGTTGCGTCAAGCATTCTCAGCAGTTCGTTAGGTGATACAAAATCATTTTTTGAAGGTACTCCGCCTTTTAATTATGAGCAGTTTAAAAAATGGCTGAATGACAATATCGCTTGTCGTTTTCGCGACTATCCGGTGATTTTTGACTTGATTCCGGATGAGGTTGTTTCGACAGAAGGAATATTAGGCGGGGATATGGTAGAGCGAAAATGGTATATTGTTAAGGAAGCATGTAATGAGCTAGTAAGCGAGTTGGAACGGAATTATGAGAAAGTCAAACATACAATACAACCCATCGATGGTGACGATATAGCGGAAGTAAATCCGAACGATAAATTTCTCGATTTTTTGTTCAATCACGGCTTGCTTCCAACCTATGCATTTCCACAAGATTTATGCAGTTTTTACATCGAAGGGAAGGATGAAAGAACGGGGAGAATAATCGTTAAACAACGACCGCAATTGGAGATAAACAGAGCGTTGAGCGAGTATGCGCCAGGAAGACAAATTGTTGTTGATAAGAAAACATATCGAATAGGGGGAATTTATGTACCTAATCCACACGATCCGTTAAAACCGGCTAAAGATTTGTTGCTTGACAGTTTGCCGGTTATCACCTATTGTGAATCGTGCTTATTTGTTTCTTTGGATCCAATCCAAACGAAAAAATGTTCAGTGTGTGGTGGTGAGTTGAAAAACAGTCCGTTGTTGCGACCAACGGGGTTTTCGCCTGAGAAAGGGATGGAGGTGAAGGAAGGAGATAGGGAGCAGGAATTCACCTATGCAGTTCCTCCTCAGTTACCTATTCCTGTGTCTGGCGAAAAACTAAGTTTGAAGGCTTATTCAGGTTCAGAGCGGCTTCAATATGCTAATGAGATGAACAAACAGCTTATCGTCATGAATAAAGGGACGGATCGACAGGAAGGATTCGAAATCTGCACGGATTGTGGGGCTATTTGGCCAGCAGGGGAGAGTGAACATAAATTGGCCCATGATGTACCTTACAGGTTGAAAACACATCTTGGTCAAAGGGATAGCCGCTGTAGAGGAAGTATTATGAAAGTGTTTCTTGGGAATATATTTAACTCTGATTTATTACTATTGCGGATGAGTTTTGATGAAAAAGTCGATTTTCACCCGAATCATCAATGGGTTCATGACGGTTTGAAGACGATTGGCGAGGCGCTCGTATTGGCTGCAAGCCGGGTATTGGACATCGATTATAATGAGTTACTGTCAGGATATCGCATTCTTCCATTAGAGACAAAAAGTCCACAACATCTGTATCAAGCCGATGTTTACCTGTTTGATACTTTATCCGGAGGAGCGGGGTATTCACACATTGCAGGGGAAATGCTCCCTGATATTATTAAAATGGCAAGGGAAATTTTGCATGAATGCGAAAACCATTGCGAGACATCTTGCTATAAATGCTTAAGACATTACTCCAATCAATTTTATCATCATCAGTTAAATCGTTTTGTCGCCCTAGAGTTGCTTGATTATATCGTTAAAGGTGAATTGAAGGCATTAACATTAACGGAACAACAAAAAGTGTTGGCCCCCATTAAGCGCATGTTAGAAATACACAATGAAAAATTCGAGGAATTCGAAGAAGGGGGACGATATCTCATTAAAGTCAAATCGAAAGGGAATCGCTTAATTGGCGCAAAAAATAATATAGAAAGGATGTTGGTATGCGCATACAGCCAGCCTGCTATTGCGCATGTTTCGGCTTATGAAGTTTTGCATGATTTGCCCAATGTATATTTAAATGTTGTAGAAGGCAAACAACAGTTGCTCGTTTGAGGACGGTTAGAATCAATGCTAATCGCTCAAAAAGAGGAGTGGATTTATTTAGGGTATACTCAATTCGCGTAACGCCACGGCCCATGTGTACAATGAAGACGATGATGAGCAGATCAAAAACCGAATTGTATCAGAATATATCCACGAAATCGAAGCGCTGCTGCAAAACATCAAAGAAGAAGTGATCGACCGTGAGCTACGGAATTAGCCCGACCGTGTTTGCGCGGCTGATGGCGTATTTCGCTGGCGAGGAAGATATTCAAAAAGTCATCTTGTTCGGCTCGCGGCACGGCCCGCTACAACTCGGACATCGACTTGTGCGTGGACTACACCGGCAAACAAAAGTGGAAAATCAAAGAGGATCTTGACGAGATTGTCGGCATTTACTCATGTGACGTGCTTTTTTTCGACGCGCTGAACGAAGCGATCCGGCGGGAAATCGAGCGCGACGGGAAGACGATTTATGAGAAATCTCCGTCGTGAGCCTAGGCGGCTTGCCCTGCATGAGCGGACAGCCGCCTTTTTTGTCCTTTTGCGCCTGTTGGGACAGATCGGCTTCGGAGCGGAGGCCAGGATTGTCCGTTTTTCCTTGCACCGAAAGCGCCGTCATCGGTACAATGAAGTCGGCAACCATTGGCAAAGGAGACTCGCGATGAAAATCGGCTATCGGACATTGAAAACGGCGGTGGGGGCGGCGCTGGCGATTGCCATCGCTCAGCTCATCGGTCTTCATAACTTCGCTTCCGCTGGCATTATCGTCATCTTATGCGTCCAAGTGACGAAAAAGCGGTCGCTTGAGACCGCCCGGGCTCGTTTTGCGGCGTGCGTTGTCGCGATCGGGTTTGCGGCGTTGTTTTTTACCGTCTTCGGCTATCATCCGTGGACGATCGGGCTGTTGCTTTTGTTGTTCATTCCGGTGACGGTTCGCTTGAAAATCAATGAAGGCATTGCGACAAGCTCGGTCATTATTTTGCATTTGTATGCGGCCCAAGACATCACGTGGGGATTGGTCGCCAATGAGATCTTGCTCGT
>Ga0310839_100775_pt1 | contig 16389 bp, 15 predicted proteins | sample SM_ome_7_FD_201305 | JGI IMG/M metagenome (GOLD analysis project Ga0310839, IMG submission 201305) | Sorghum-adapted microbial communities enriched on stacked mutant (SM) sorghum from Joint BioEnergy Institute, Emeryville, California... ...
TAGCCGTCGTGGGTACCGGTCTGGTTCGAGGTGACCGCCGCCGTCGCGGACGTCGTGAACGTCACCGCGACGATCGCGGCCACCGCGCCGGTCAACCCGACAGCGGCCAAGGTCCTGACCCGCCTGCGCCGTCTGGGCACAGCCGTGTCAGGGACGGGACGGTCAGACATGTGCACTCCTTGGGGAGGGATCCCGGTGGGGCACCGGGACGGTGTGCCGACAGATAGGACGTGTTCCGATATTCGCCTACGCCTGGGACGGGGCGGCGACGAACTCGGGGCGGCTGGACGTCGACCGGTGGCCATCGACGCCTGGGGCCGTTGAGGTCAGAGTGTGTAACGTTTTCCAAAAACCGTCAAGAGGTTGGTGGAAACCTTTCCGTGTCAATGAACCGGTTAGGTGGCCGTGACCTGTGCCGATGTATCGCGGCCACCCGGCGCCCCAACAGCGCGTGACGGCCGCGGTGCGGCGGCACGCCGAGCCGGCGTCCCCGGCGTCCGGCGGGGATCGGGGGTGGCTCGCGGCACCGGCAGACGAGGTCACTGGCCGCAATGGCCGCGGGAGAGCCGGGCCGTCCGCCGGGCAGGGACCCGAGGCCCTCGGGGTCGAGCTACTGCGGGGTCAGCAGGCCCCGCTGGAAGGCCGCCGCGACCGCGGAAGCCCGGTCGCGCACCCCGAGCTTCTCGTAGATGTGCAGCAGGTGCGTCTTGACGGTGGCCTCGCTGATGAACAGTGCTCGTGCGGCCTCGCGGTTCGTCGAGCCGGCCGCCACCAGCCGCAGGACGGCCAGCTCCCGCTCGGTGAGGGCCTCCCGCGCCGGGGAGCGGACCTGACCCATGAGCCGGCCGGCCACGCTGGGCGACAGGACGGCCTCGCCGCGGTGAGCCGCCCGCACCGCCCGGACCAGCTCGTCGCGGGGCGTGTCCTTGAGCAGGTAACCGGTGGCGCCGGCCTCCACCGCCGGCAGCACGTCCCCGTCGGTGTCGTAGGTCGTCAGGACGAGCACCCGGACGTTCGGGGCCTGTCGCTGCAGTTCCCGGATCGCCTCGACCCCGCTCATCCGGGGCATCCGCAGGTCCATGAGCACGACGTCCACTGTGGACCCGTTCCCGACCCGGGCGAGCGCCTCGGCACCGTCAGCCGCTTCACCGACCACGGTGAGGTCCGGCTCGCGCTCGATCATGCCGCGCAGGCCGTCGCGCACTACGGGGTGGTCGTCGACGATCAGAACGCGGATCACCGCACACCCCGATCCTTCGCCACAGCGGTGCCGGTCCGGGCCAGGCGGGAGTCAACGGCCGTACGGTCGGGGCTGGCGCCCATATCCGTACGGTCAGGGTCGGCATCCGTACGGTCAGGGTCGGCGGCATCGATGACCGTACGGTCGGCGCGGGCGGGGTCGCTCGCCGCTCCGGCCTCGGCCGGGATCGCGGGGACGCTGGCCGACACCGCGGTGCCCTCGCCCGGCGCGCTCTCCACCGTGAACGTCCCCGACACCCGCAGGACCCGCTGCTCCATCGTCGACAGGCCGTATCCGGCCCCGGCCGTCGGCCCGGGCCGGGCGCCGGGATCGAAGCCCACCCCGTCGTCGCGTACGTCCAGCACCACCACATCCTCCATGTAGGTCAGGGTGAGCCACACCGTGGTGGCGCCCGCGTGCTTGCCCACGTTCGTCAGGGCCTCCTGGGCCACGCGGAACAGCGTGACCTCGAGCTCGGGCAGCAGCGCCCGCACGTCGCCCGTCGTCTCGACGTGGACCGTCGCCTGCGTGGTCTGCGCCCAGGCGGTGGCCATGTCCGCGATCGCCTCGGGCAACCGGGCGTCGACGAGCCGCGCCGGGGTGAGCGCCTGCACCGAGCGGCGCGCCTCGGCGAGGCTCTCCCGCGCCAGGGCCCGGGCGGCGTCGAGGTGTCGCTGGCGCAGTACCGGGTCGCCCTCGGCCGCGTCGGCCGCCTCGAGCTGGGCGACCACCCCGGCCAGGCCCTGGGCGATCGTGTCGTGGATCTCGCGCGCCAGCCGGGCCCGCTCGTCGAGCACCCCGGCCTCGCGGGCCTGCTCCATCAAGCGGGCGTGCAGGGCGGCGTTCTCGGCCAGCGACTCGGCCAGCCGGCGGTTCGCCTCGTTGAGCTCGGCGATCACCTGGCGCCGCCGCTCCGACTGCTGCGTCGTGAAGTAGCCGAAGTAGGTGAAGCCACCGCCCACGATGGTATTGATCACCGTGAGACCGACCAGCCCGCCGAGCTCGGCGGTGGTCAGCGGGTTCCAGGCGCCGCCGAGCTGGGCGTAGGACGTCAGCACGGCCGTGCCGACCACCCCGGCAACCGCCCAGGCCCGGCGGAGGTAGGTGACCGAGTGCACGTACCCGGCGAAGGCCTGGAACCCGTAGAACGGGGAGGCGAAGACCAGCAGCGCCATGAGGACGAGCAGGCCGGCGATGTAGAGACCGCCGTGGCGGGTCGCCAGGGAGTCGCCAGCGGGCGCGCCGGGTGGTCGCGCCGTCGGGTCCGGTGGTCGCCGCCGGGGGCGAGTGAACCACCACGACCAGGCGGCGCTCGCGGCCGCGAGGGGGCCGGCCACCAGCCAGAACCGGGCATCGGCGGGGAAGACCACCGGGGTGATGACGGTTCCCAGCACCAGCCCGAAGTACGGGACCACCCGGTCGGCGACGGCGTCGAAGCGCCGGGTTCGGGCCTCCAGCCGCTCGTCCTCGGCCATGCGCTGCGTCGTCACTCCCACCGGAAAAACCTAGCCGCCCCCGCGGTCGCGGCGAGCGCCGTCCCGGCCAGGACCAGCAGCGGCGCCAGCTCGGGGCCGGTTCCGACCCACGTCTCCCAGAGGACCCCGGCTCCGGGCGGTACGAAGTCGCCGATCCGCAGCAGCCAGTCCGGCAGCAGGAACTTCGGCAGGTACACGCCGCCGAGGAACATCGCGAGGACGAACAGCAGCGTGCCGATTCCGCTCGCCGTCCGCGCTCGCGGAGCGCGGGCCGCGATGAGCAGTCCCACGGAGAACACGGCGGCCGTGCCGAGGAGCAACGCGGCCGCGAAGCCGAGCGGGTGTCGCGGCGCCGGCACGCCGAGGACCCCGACGGCGACCGCCACCACGAGCACGGCGCCGATGGTCGCGGTGATGAGGTTGATGATCAACTGAACGAGCAGGACCGACGCGGGCCGCACGGGCGTCGCCGACAGGCGGCGGAGGACCCCGCGCTCGCGGTAGGTGGCCAGGCCGGTGGGCAGGACCTGGAACCCGAGCATGGCGATGCTGATCGCGAGCAGCGACGGGGCGAAGAACGCGACGAAGGACAGGCCGCCGGTCGGCTCGATCGGGTTCCGGAGCGCGGGCACCGCGGCCAGGCCGAGCAGGACCAGGCTCGGCACGACCACCGCGACCCCGACGGTGACCGGGTCCCGCAGGAACAGCCGCATCTCGGAACGGGCCACTGTGGACAGTGCTCTCATCACGTCACTTTCCTTGCTTGCTACTTTGCCTGGACGGCGTCGGCCGGGCTGCCCGCCCGACGGCCGGTGAGGGCGACGAACACGTCGTCGAGGGTTGCCTGCTCGAGGCGCAACTGCTCGGGGATGACCCCGTGCCCGGCGAGGGCCGCCGTGACCGCGGTGAGCAGGTCTTTGCCGCCGCGCACCTCCACGAGGTCGCCCCGCCGCACGAGCGCGGACACCTGGGGCAGGTCGGTGAGCAGCGCGTCCGGGAACGGCGCCGACGGCCGGAACCGCAGTCGTTGCCCGTCGGCGAGCCCGGCCAGCAGGCCGGCCGGTGTGTCGAGCGCGACCACCCGGCCGGAATCGATGACCGCGATTCGGTCGCAGAGCCGCTCGGCCTCCTCCATGAAGTGCGTGACGAGCAGGACGGTGACGCCGGTCTCCCGGATCTGCTCGATGGCCGACCAGGTGTCCCGGCGGGCCTGCGGATCGAGTCCCGTCGTCAGCTCGTCGAGGATGGCCACCCGCGGGTTGCCGACGAGCGCGAGCAGGATCGACAGGCGCTGACGCTGCCCGCCGGAGAGCTCGCGGTAGGCGGTGTCGCGCTTGGGCCCCAGACCCCAGCGCTCGATGAGCTCGCCGGGATCGCGGGGGTTGGGATAGAACGATGCGAACAGTTCCACGGCCTCCCCGACCCGCAGCCGGTCGGGCAGCTCCCCGGCCTGCAGCTGCATGCCGAGCACCTGGCGGAGCCGGTCGCGGTCGCGACGGGGGTGCAGGCCGAGAACGGAGATGTCGCCGCCGTCGGCCTCCCGCAGGCCGCCCACGCACTCGACGGTGGTGGTCTTGCCCGCGCCGTTCGGGCCGAGGATGCCGAAGATCTCACCTTCCTCGACGGAGAAGGACACGTCGGCCACGGCGACGTGCTGGCGGTAGCGTTTGGTCAGGTGGCTGACCTCGATGACTGGCATGTCTCGATGCTCCGGCGGAGGCGGGCCGGCCGAATCGACCGACGCGACACGGCGGGGCGCGACTTCGATGGAGCGCGAAAGTCAACCGATCGGTGGCCGTCGTCAACCGATCGGTGGCCGTCGTCAACCGATCGGCGGCCGTATCAACCGATTGGTGGATCGTGGGCTGACCGATGGGAAATGCCCGCGGGCGTCGCGGCCCGGAGGGCGATCGACGGCATGGGGCTTCCCTTGCCGGCCGGAGCCGACGGCCCGTCTCGAGGTCCTGCCGACACGTCAGGGTGACGGTTGGCGAGCATCGGAGCGCGCGTGTGAACTCCGGCGAGTTGGGTAGCAGGCTGGTGGGCAGTCGTCCGGACTGCCAAGGAGGCCAACCGCGGAGGAGGCCACTGTGGACGAAGAGAAGACGTCGGAACGCACCCGGTCGGAGCGCGATCGCGAGGCCGTGCCACCGCCCGGGACGGTGCCGGAGCGCACCTGGGCCGACGAAGCCGCGGAAGCCCGGTCGTCCGATGACCCACGCGCGCGGACCCCGCACGACTCGGCCGGGCAGCCGAGCGGGCGCCCCTTCGAGGAGAGCCGACGCCCCGCACCGAAGTGACGTCTGCACCGAAGTGACGTCTGCTCAACAGCGAACGTCCGGGGTTCAGACCCCGAAGGGGTACGTCTCCGGTTCGACCGGACTCACCGCCCCGGTCGGCAGTGGCTGCAGCGCGCGGGTCTGGTCGAGCCAGCAGAAGGCGTCGTACCGCTGCCCCAGGGTGGTCGGGACGTAGTTCCCCCAGGCTTCCACCTCGGGGTGGTACACGACCCCGATCGCCCGGTGGTCGAGTTCCGCGCTCAGCAGCGACAAATCCCCGTGTCTGTCGAAGACGGCCAACCCGTGGGGTGGGGCGGCGGAGTGGAGCAGGTCCTCCAGCGACCCCGATCGGGCGGGCGGAACGGTCATCGTCCGCATCGGCGCCCCCCACGCCTCGCCGGCCACCACCGTCCCCTGGTAGGTGCCGAAGCCCACGAGCACCACCTGGTCGGATCCGTACCGTTGGCGGGCCAGTTGCCCGAGGCTGACCTCGCCGGCCCGCACCGCGTCGGTGCCCCGCGCGTCGCCGACGTGGGTGTTGTGCGCCCACACCACCGCCTTGGCCGACGGGCCGTAGTGCTCCAGCAACCGGGCGAGAGTGTCGCCCATGTGGTTCTCGCGGATGTTCCACGACTCGGCCCCGCCCTGCAGCAGGGCGCGGTAGTAGCGCTCGGCCCCGGCGACGACCTCGGCGTTCTGCCAGGCGGCGAAGGCGCCGGGTCCGTTGTTGGCGGCCCGTTCGCGCAGGCCGACCAGCAGGTCCAGCACCTCGTTCTCGCATCCGGCCGGCACCAACCGGACGGCCATGGCGTACGTGTGGGGGTCGTGACCGTACGACTCGAAGCACCGGTAGGCTGCGAGCGCGTCGAGAACGCGCGGCGGATCGTTGTCACGCAGGTAAAGCAGGATCTCCCGCAGCGACTCCCACAACGAGTAGACGTCCAGGCCGTGGAAGCCCACCCGGGCCGCTTCGGCTCGGCCGGTCCTTTCGAGACCCCCATTGTGCTGGCGCAGCCAGCGACAGAAGGCGGCGACCTCCTCGTTGGCCCACATCCAGCGGGGCCACCGTTCGAAGGTCATCAACGCCTCGCGGGGATCGTCGGGCGCGTCGGACCGGCCCCGGACGCTCCAGTCGACCCGCTCACAGTCCGGCCAGTCGCCCTCGACCGCGACGAACGAGAACCCCTGCTCGGCGATCAGCCGTTGGGTGATGGCGGCTCGCCACGTGTAGAACTCGTGGGTTCCGTGGCTCGCCTCGCCCAACGTGACCACTCGCGCCCCGGCCGTGCGCTCCAGCAACGCGTCCAGGTCGCTCCGGTTGCGCAGCGGCGCCACCAGGGCCGCCACCTCGTCGCGGTAGCGCCCCACTCGGTTTTCCCTACGCCTCGTCTTCGTCACTCCTGTCAACTACCCGCGATGGCGGGCGCGCCAACCCTGCTTTGGAGGGGTGGGCTTGCTGGGGCGGCCGTGACCGTACGGCCGGATCGGGCGGCCGTACGGTCACCCTGCGGGCAGCCGGGGAAAGTCCTCTGGGCGCGGCGCACCCGTTGGTAGTGCTCGTACATCGGCGTGTTCTTCAGAAACGGGGCGGCGCTCATCTGGTTCTGCTGGGCGAGGATCTCGGGATAGAGGGCGCTGCGGCGGATGAACGCCGACGCCGCCACCAGGCGGCCGACCTTCTCGGGGTAGCGCACGGCGGTGCGCAGCTCTTCGGGCTACCCCGGCGGCTCGATGAATGGCCGACCCGTGTCCGGCTGGGCGGTTGCCGGCCGCGGCCAGCACCGCCGGAACCAGCGGGTCGGCTGGCCCGACGGTGCTTGTACGGCCTGGGAAGCCTCGCGCGGCCCGCAACTACCGGCCATCGGCCGCCGCCGGCTCGACGTTGACGTTCGAGCGGAACAGGTTGCCCGGGTCGTAGGTCCGCTTGACCTCCGCGAGGCGGCGGCGCGTCGGCTCGGGGTAGGCGTCCCGGGCGGCGTCGGAACCGTCCTCGGCGATGAAATTCACGTACTTGGGTCCGGTAATGTGCAGCCGGGCTGCGGCCTCGGCGACCCAGTCCCGGCTGCGGTCGGGGCCCACCTCGGCCGGGTCGAGGGCACCGACGCCGGTCATGACCTCGTGGTGCCGGTGGGCGAAGGCGGTGGCCTCGGCCGGCACCCGGGCGATCGCGCCGCCCATGGGGCGCAGGTTGATGACCGCGGCAGTGGTCGGAGCGGTCCGGATGATGTCGATCGCCGTCTCCGCCCTCGCCTCGTCGAAGCCGAAGCCGGTGTGGACCGTGGCCTGCATCCCGGCCTGGCTGGGTGCCGCGCCGAACATCGCCGGGTACGGCTGGGGGCGGACGAGGTCGGCGAGCACCGTCCCGGCCGCGCGGAACGGCGCGAGCGCGGCGTCGGCTTCCTCCGGCCGGCCGGAGTGGCACAGCAGGGACAGGACGATGGGGGTGCCGTGCCGCTCGCTCGGCAGGAACGGCATCGGCGGCGCCTTCATGATGTTGACCATCGTGGATACTTCGTCGGGCGCCTGGATGGACGCGGCCAGCAGGGCGGCGACGGTGGCCGCGCTCGGCTCGAAGACGAGCAGGCCGCCGGTCACGACGGTCGTCTCGCGCAGCCGCAGGTCGAGGCGGGTGACCACGCCGAGATTGCCTCCGCCGCCGCGCAGCGCCCAGAACAGGTCGGGATGGTCCTCCGCGCTCGCCCGGACGATGCTCCCGTCGGCGAGCACCACCTCGGCGGCCAGCAGGTTGTCGATTGTCAGGCCGTCTCGGCGGCTGAGGTACCCGATGCCGCCTCCGAGGGTCAGGCCCGCCACCCCGACGCTCGTGGTGTCGCCGAAACCCGTCGCGAGGCCGTGCTCGTGGGCGGCCGTCGTGTAGGTGCCGGCGGTGGCGCCCCCGGCCGCCGTGCCGACGCGGCGCTCGGGATCGATGCGGACCTCGTTCATGAGCTGCAGGTCGAGCACGAGGCCGTCGGCGACGACGCCGTGCCGCGCGTACGAGTGCCCGGTGCTGCGCACCGCGAACGGTACGCCGGTCTCGGCCGCGGCGGTGACGACGGCTGCCACCTCCTTGGCGTCGACCGGGCGGGCGACGAGGGCGGGTATCCGGCCGTCGGGAGCGAAGAAGTGCACGGAGTCCGGGGTGGGGCCGGCGATCAGGCGGTCGCCGAGGACCGGCGCGAGGCGCCGGGAGACATCGTCCAGTACGGTCATGGGCCATAAGGTTAGACGTCTAACCATTAGATCTCTACCCTTTTTGTCGGACGTTATCGTCAGACGGTGGATCACGGTGGACAGAGGGCGGACCACGGTGGACGGAGGGCCGACGGCGATGGATGGGGGGCCGACCACGGTGGACGTCGGCCGATCGGGCTCGCCCTGTGGGAGACGGCGCGTCTGGTCCTGCGAGCCTTCAACCGCACGCTGACCGAGCACGGCGGCAACCGTGCCGTGTGGTTCCTGTTCCGCGCCCTCGACCAGGCCGGGCAGCCGACCCAGCGGGAGCTCGCCCAGGCCATCGGTATCACCGAGGCGACGCTGACCCACCACCTCAGCTCGCTGGAGCGGCGCGGTCTGATCAGCCGGTACCGCGACGCGCAGGACCGGCGGGTGCAGCGCATCCAGTTCACGGACGAGGGCCGGGCGGTGTTCGCCGCGATGCGGACCGCCGCGGTGAGCTTCGACGAGCGGCTCCGCGCCGCGCTCGGCCCCGAGGGGGTCGACGCGCTGATGACCGCGCTCTCCACGCTCACCGCGGCGGTAACCACCCCCGGCGGCCGCGCGGATGGGGGCCCCGACGAGGGTGGTCTCGCCGAGGGCGACGCCGAGGAGGGTGGCCTCGGGGACGGGGGTCTGGAGTAGGGGGCTACGGGGGCGGCGGGTTTTCCGGACCGCGGATGACCCGCGGCAGCGTCGCCACCGCGCCGAGCATGAGAACGGCCGCGATGAGCACGCCGACGAACACCCTGTGCGCGGCCGTGTCCAGTGTGGAGGGTGTGAGCCCGTCCGGCCCGAGCGCCGTGTTGGCGACGGCGCCCAGGATCGCCACCCCGAGGGCGCTGCCGATCGAGCGGCCGAACGCGTTCGTGCCGGTCACCACGCCCCGCTCGGCCCAGCCGACCGTGGTCTGGGCGGCGATCAGCGTCGGGGCCGCGACCAGGCCGAGGCCGGCGCCCACGACGAAGCAGGCCACGGCGACCGTGACGATGCTCGACCCGACCCCGACCAGCATGAGCAGCGAACTGCCGGTGATGGCCAGCGTCGATCCGATGAGCGCGGTGGTCCGGAACCCCAGGCGCAGGTAGAACCGCGACGAGAGCGAGGAGGTGAGCGGCCAGCCGAGGGTGAGGGTCGCCAGGGCCAGGCCGGCCGGCAGGGGATTGGCGCCCAGCACACCCTGGAGGAAGGTCGGCACGTACGAGGTGATGCCGATGAGCAGGGCACCGAGCAGGGCCGCGACCGCGTTGGTGCTGGCCAGGACGCGGCGGCGGAACACCCAGCCGGGCAGCACGGGTTCGGCCGCTGAGCGCTCCACGAGCACGAACACCGCGATGAGCACGGCCCCGCCGCCGAGCACGGCGAGGCTGGTCCAGGAGCGCCAGGGCCAGGCGTGGCCGCCCTCGAGCAGGCCCAGCAGGAGCAGCGTGCCGCCCACGGTGAGCAGGCCGGCGCCGGCGTAGTCGAGCCGGTGGCGCCGCCGGGCAACGTTTTCGTGGAACGCGCGCACCAGGGTTCCGGCAGCGAGCAGGCACAACGGAATGTTGACGAAGAAGATCCAGCGCCAGGTGAGGTACTCGGCGAAGACGCCGCCGAGCGTCGGCCCGACCACCGCGGAGACGGCCCAGACGCTGGCGAGGTAGCCCTGCACCCGGCCGCGCTCGGCCAGCGAGAACAGGTCGCCGACGATGGTCTGCACCATCGGCGTGACCGCGCCCGCCCCGAGCCCCTGGACGGCGCGGAAGGCGATGAGCGCCGGCATCGACCAGGCGGCCCCGCACAGCACCGAGCCGAGGAGGAACCCGCCGATGCCGACGAGAATCACCGGCTTGCGGCCGTACTGGTCGGCGAGCTTGCTGTAGATCGGCACCGACACCGACTGGGCGAGCAGGTACACCGAGAACAGCCAGGGGAACTGGTGCAACCCGCCGAGGTCGGCCACCACGGACGGTACGGCGGTGGCGATGATCGTGCTATCGATTGCTATGAGGCCCATCGAGAGCATCAGGGCCGCCAGGACGGCACCCCGCCCCGACCGTAGCCCGACCGCCTGCTCCTCCGTTGCCGTCGCCACGATCCGACCCTAAGCGAGGCGTCCGACAGCCGTGTCGCCGAGGCGATCGTCTGCGTCCGGCCGTGGGGCGCCCCGGCGGCGGGCCGGGCGCCGGCCGAAATGGTCGCCGGCCGCTGGCCCGCACCCGCCGTCCGCCGGCCCGTGTCCATAAGGGACGGTGGGTGGGGTCGGCCGATCGGCCGGTCGCGGGCGCTGGCGAGGCGGCCATAGAGTGTCCGAATGCGCGCGGTACAGGTCACCGAGTTCGGCGGCCCCGAGGTGCTGCGGGTCGTCGAGATCGACGAGCCGGTCCCCGGGGACGGGCAGGTGCTGGTGGACGTCGTCCGGGCCGGCGTCAACTACGCCGACACCCACCAGGCCGAGAACTCCTACCTCGCCCCCACCACGTTGCCGTTCGTGCCCGGAGCCGAGGTGGTCGGGCGCACCCCCGACGGCCGGCGCGTGCTCGCGATCGTCGGCACCGGCGGGTACGCCGAGCGGGTCGCGGCGGACATTCGCAACGTGTTCGACGTCCCGGAGACGATCGACGACGTGACCGCGCTCGCGCTGGCCATCCAGGGCACCACGGCGTGGCTGCTGCTGCGGCGCAGCGCGCACCTGGCGCCCGGCGAGTCGGTGGTCGTGCACGCGGCGGCCGGCGGGGTCGGGAGCCTGGCCGTCCAACTCGCCAAGGCGTGGGGCGCGGGCCGGGTCATCGCCACGGCGAGCACCCCGGAGAAGCGCGACCTCGCGCGCGAGCTCGGCGCCGACGCCACCGTGGACGTCAACGCCCCGAACCTCACCGAGGCCCTGCGCGAGGCCAACCATGGCCGGCGGGTCGACGTGGTGCTGGACATGACCGGCGGCCCGGTCACCGACGCCAGCCTCGCCGCGCTCGCCCCGTTCGGGCGGCTCGCCTTCTACGGCATGGCCAGCCGGGTCCCACCGACCCCGGTGGCGCCGGCGAGCCTGCTGGCCCACTCGACCACGGTGACCGGCCTGTGGCTCGTGCACGCCCTGGCCGTGCCCGGCCTCATCTCCACCGCGCTGGCCGAGCTGTACCGGCTCGTCGAGGCGGGCTCGCTGCGCGCCATCGCGGGCGGCGACTACCCCCTCACCGAGGCGCGACGGGCCCACGAGGACCTGCGCGCCCGGCGCACCGTCGGCAAGATCGTCCTCGATCCGTCCCGCTGACGCCCGCACGACCGCCGACGCCGGCCGTCGCGGACCGTACGGTCCCGGCACAGTCCCGGTGTTGTCCACATAGGACACCACGGGCCTACAAACTCCGGCGTCTCGCGCCCGCCGGCCCCGGATTCCCCGCCGCCCCAGGTGCTGTGGTCGGGATGGCCGATCCTCGGCTGGGTGGTTGGCGGGCGAACCGGGCCGCGGCGGTACCCGCCGGCGTTAGCGTCGCTCTGGGCTGGCCGTACGGCGGGAATCCGGAGGATCGCGATGGCCACGGACATCATCACGGCGCTGGAGAACACCAACGAGATCGAGCTGCGCACGATGGGCCGGATCTCCAAGCGGGAGACCTCGCGTCCGGTCTGGTTCGTCCGGGACGGCGACACCCTGTTCCTGCTGCCCGTGCGGGGCGCCGCCACCCACTGGTACCGCAACGTCCTGGTGACCCCGACGATCCGTATCCGGGTCAACGGCGCCGAGTACGGCACCGAGGCCACGCCGATCACCGACCCGGACCAGGTCAGCCGCGTGGTGGACAGCTTCCGCGCCAAGTACGGCGCCGACCAGATCGCCCAGCACTACGAGCGGCCCGAGGTGGCCGTCGCCGCCCCGCTGCGCTAGCCCGCCCCTGGCTCAGTCCGCGGTACCGAGCAGCCGGGTGACGTCGGCGTAGCTGGGGCCGGCCGTCGGCGGCGCCTGCCCGGCGGCCAGCGCCCGGGCGACCGCCATGGCCGTGTGCACGGCGTGCCGGTAGAGCAGCGATCCGCAGCTCACCCGGGCCACGCCGAGCGCGGCGAGCTCAGGCAACGGCCGGTCGGCCAGCAGGTTGACCGGCCGGTCGGCCACGCGCACCACCGCCTCAATCTCCGCCGGGTCGCGCACGCCCGGCACGAAGACGCCGTCGGCGCCCGCGTCGCGGTAGGCCACGACCCGGGTCAGCGTCTCGGGAAACGGGCGGTCCAGGTGCAGCCAGTACGCGTCCGTGCGCGCGTTGATGAAGATGTCCGGAACCGCGGACCGTACGGTCGCGATGAGACGCGTCTGGACGTCCACCGGCGCCAGCGTATCGCCTCGACCATCCTCGATATTGATACCGACGACGCCGTAGTCGTGCAGTTCGGCCACGAGCGCGGCCACCTGGCCCGGATCGTCGCTGAACCCGGCCTCGATGTCCACTGTGACCAGTGCGGGCAGGCGGGCCAGGCGCCGGGCGAGAACGAGCGTCTGGTCCCGGGTGGCGCCGGCGGCGTCGGGGAGGCCGGCGCTGGCGGCGACCCCGAGGCTCGTGGTGCCGACGGCCGGGAAGCCGGCGTCGACCAGCAGCGCCGCCGAGACGACGTCCCAGGCGTTGGGGAGCAGGAACGGTTGACCGGGGCGGTGCAGGGCGGCGAACGGACTAGCCACGGCTCAGCACTCCCTCGACGGTGCCGAGGGCGAGCGCGAGCGCGTGGTCGCGGCCCGGGCACGCCCGGGGACCGGACCCGAACGTCAGGACCTGGTCGAGGTTCGGCCGGCCCGCGTCGAACCGGTCCGGGTCGGTGAAGACGTCCGGGTCGCGGTTGGCCGCGGCGAGGTCGAGCACGACGACCTCACCGGCCGCGACCCGGCCGAGGCGGGGGTGATCGTGGTCGACCAGGCACTCGCGGCGCATGGTGGGCACGGGTGGGTCGTACCGCAGGGTCTCAGCCAGGATCGCGGCGATGGGGCCGACTGGGTGGGGATGGCGTGAACCGGGTTCAGTGGTGGCCGCTTTCTGGCGGAGTACGGCCAGGGCCCGGGTGACGAGCCCAGCGGTGGCCTCGTGGGCCTGCACGAGCAGGCCGATCGCCGCCGCGACCCGCTCGGTCCGTTCGCCACCGAACGCGGCGACGAGATCCTCGACCGCTGCGTCCATCTCGGACAGTCCGGTCTGGACGCGCCCGAAGTAGCCGGGCGTCATGCGGGCCACCTGCTCGTGCACCGGTCGCCGGACGCCCAGCGCCGCCGCCAGCACGGTCACCGGCACGTCCGGCGGGGTCGCCCGGGGGTCGGCGGCGCGGGCCGCGGCCGCGGCCCGAAGCGGCGCCGCCGGGGGCAGCAACGCGGTCGCGAGGCCCCGCCGGTGGGTGTGGCGATCGCCCCGGCTGAAGCGGGACACGGCCCCGCGCAACCAGGCGAGCCCGTGCGGGGCGGGTGGCGCGGTGGGCACGTCGAACCGCGGGTCGGTGAGGAGCGCCGTGACGTCGGCGTGGCGGGTCAGGGTCAGCGTCATGCCGGGACCGTACTGCCGGGATGCTTCGGTGGCCGCCGAAGCGTCGTGGTGCGAGGATGGGGCGATGGGCGATCCGCGGGCGGTCGAGCTGGCCCGGCTGGCCGGCCACCTGGCCGACCCGACCCGGGCCTCGTTCCTGCTCGCGCTGCTGGACGGGCGGGCCTGGACCGTCACCGAGCTCGCCACCCACGCCGGCGTCGCCGTCTCCACCGCCACCGAGCACCTCAACCGGCTGCGCGAGGCCGGGCTGGTCGGCGAGCGCCGCCAGGGCAGGCATCGCTACGTGTGCCTGGCCGACGCCGACGTCGCGCAGCTGGTGGAGGACCTGGCCGCCCGACTCGCGCCGCCGCGCCCGGTGGCGCGGGGCCTGCGGACGGTCACCGCCCACGAGGCGCTGGTCCGTGCACGGACCTGCTACGACCACCTGGCCGGGCAGCTGGGCGTGGCCATCGCCGATGCGCTGATCGAGCGGGGGTTCGTCGACCACCGGGCCGGTCTGGCGCTCACCGCGGACGGTCTGGCCTTCCTCACCGAGCGGCTCGGCGTCGATCCGCAGACGCTGGTGACGGGGCGCCGGCCGATCATCCGGGCGTGCCTGGACTGGACCCAGCGGCGGACACACCTCGCCGGCGTGGTCGGGGCCGAGATCTGCCGCACCTTGATGCGCCGCGGCTGGGTCGAGCGGATCGGCACCGGTCGCGCCGTCCGCGTCACGCCGGCTGGGCGGCGGGGGTTGCGCGACGTGCTCGGCCTGACCGGGTAGCCGCCCGGCGCCGGTAGGCGACCGCGGCCAGCACGGCGGTGCCGGTCAGCGCCAGGCCGAGCGAGCCGACGTACGCCAGCCGGTAGCCGTGAACCTGCACCAGGCCGAAGGCCAGGCCCGAGAGCATGCCGGCCAGCCGCCCGGCGTTGCTGAACAGCGTGGTGGCCCGGCCCAGCGCGGACGGCATCAGCTCCTGGAAGTACGTGATGCCCAGCCCGCCGATGCAGCACACGAAGCAGGCGTGCAACACCTGGGCTGCCGCGACCTGCCAGACGCTGGTGGCGAGGCTGACCGCCAGGCAGTACGCCGCCCCGCACAGGCCGCCGAGCAGCAGCAGGCGGTGCAGGGACCAGCGGGTGGCCAGGACCCCGAAGGCGAGCATCAGCGGGATCTCGATCGTCGCGCACAGGCCGAGCACGGACCCGGCGTTGGCAAGGGTGCCCTTGAGATCGACACTGATGAACAACGGCATCGCCGTCACGGTGAGGACGGTGACCGTCTGCAGCAGCACGAAGGCGACCGTGATGGCGGCGATCATCCAGCGGGAGGGCATCGACCGCGAGGGCGCCGCCCCGGCGGGTGCCGCCTCCGGCGTCGGGCCTTCGACGCCGATGGGCGCCACCTCGGCGGCCGCCGTGGGCAGCCCGTCGGCGGGCGGCGCGGACCGGTCGGGCTGGCGGGACCGGAACAGGGTGTCCCGCAGCGCCACCACGATGCCGAGGACGACGAGGTACATGACCGCCGTCGCGAGGAAGAGCCCATCGAAGTCGATCGCAGACAGGATGAACGCCCCCAGGGGGGCGCCGGCCGCCCAGGCCAGCGACATCGCCATGCGCAGCGCATTCGTCCCGAGCGTCACCCGGGACGGGTCCTCCCGCAGCACGACCTCGCGGCCGAGCGCGTAGACCTGCGGCACGATCGCGGTGGCCACCGCCACGAGCGTGAGCGACACCGCGAGCAGGACCCAGTAGTGCCGCACCACGGCGTAGAGGCCGAAGCCGAGGGCCCCACCCGTGGCGGCCACGTAGATGACGCGCTGCCGGGCGCCGGGCCGGTCCGAGATCCGCCCGACCACGTTCGACACCACGATCGCGGCCACCGGCGACAGGAACAGGAAGACCGACGCCTGCAGCGGGCTCGCCTTGACCTGCTGGCTCAGGAAGACCGGGAGAAACGGCATCAGGAAGGCGCCGGCCAGGCCGACCAGGACGGTCATCAGGCCGAGGGGCGCCAGCGAGCGCCACCAGACTCCCGCCGACGCCTCAGCCTGCGCCAGTGCAGGAGCAGTCACGGGGGTTGACCGTAGCAACAGATGTAAGGGGTGCCCACCGAGTTACGGCCTAACGTGACCAAGCCCACGTCGCGCCGCTGAGTCCACAGTGGACAAACCGCGCGGGCGCGGCTCGCCGGCGGTCAGGCGTACGATCGAGGAATGGAAGTAAGTAGATTTAATTCACCATCGCCCATCCGGCCGATGCCCATCGGTCGGACGGCTACGGTCAGCCTTCCTCGTAGAGGCAGAACGGGTGGCCGGCCGGGTCGGCGAAGACGCGCCAGCTCTCACCCGGCTGGTGGTCGGGCTTGATCGCCCCGAGCGCGAGGACCCGCTCCTCGGCCTCGTCGAGGTCGGGCACGGAGAAGTCGAGGTGCACCTGCTGGGGCGCGGTCGGGTCGGGCCAGACCGGCGGCACGTGGTCGGGCGCCATCTGGAAGCACAAGCGCAGTCCGGTGGGCGAGCGGAGGGTCACCCACTCCGGCGCGGCGTCGTACTCCACCATCCACCCGGTCAGCTCGCCGTAGAACGCGGCCAGCTTGTGGGGGTCGGGGCAGTCGAGAACCACCGCAGTCAACCGGGCGATGGGCTCCATGTCCAGAGCTTGCCCAACCGTCCCACCGGCGCGCAAGCACCACCGCCCGTGTTCCC
>Ga0310839_100818_pt1 | contig 15684 bp, 17 predicted proteins | sample SM_ome_7_FD_201305 | JGI IMG/M metagenome (GOLD analysis project Ga0310839, IMG submission 201305) | Sorghum-adapted microbial communities enriched on stacked mutant (SM) sorghum from Joint BioEnergy Institute, Emeryville, California... ...
GACCGACGATGGTGAGAGCCTATCAAACCTCTACAACCTGTAAAGAGAGACGAGGGATGCTTTAGACGCTCGATCATCTAGGTGCTTTCCTGAACTCATGCCGTACGCCCAGCCGCTCTGGCGCCAGATCAGGGATGACCTGCGCGCGAAGATTCGGGCTGGCATCTACCCACCCGGCAGCAAGCTCCCCTCCGTCCGGCTCCTGGCTGAGGAGTACGACACCAGTCACATGACCGTCCGGCGGGCCATCGACTCCATGATCGAGCTGGGGGAGTTGGTCGGCCGCATGGGCATCGGGATCTTCGTCGCCGAGGACCAAGAGGAGTCCTGACGCCGCCAGCCCATGGAGTCTTGCCTGGTGGCGAGCCAGGAAGAGCAGGAGCTGCTTGGCGTCTCCTGCCTGCCGTGGCTACCAGCTCGCAGCTCCCTCCCAGACCTGGTGGACAATCCTGGCGGTTGGGATCAAACCAGTTCGTTCCGTAGCACTCGTGCCCAACGGCGGGTGTGACAGGCTTGCCGGAAGCGAGCAGCGAAACCTGTCGCCCGTCCGTGGTGGACTCGCCGCATGGCGTCCTACGTGCCGCTATGGCGGCGGATACGGCAGGAGCTTTGGGCCAAGATCGATGCGGGGATCTTGCGGCCTGGAGACAAGCTGCCCACGACCGAGGAGCTTGCTGACCACTACCAGACATCACGCGGGACTGTCAGAAGAGCGGTCGAGGTGCTGATCGAGGCGGGCGTCCTGGAGGGCCGGCAGGGGGTAGGAGTCTTCGTTGCCGAGAGCTCCGGGCCGGGCAGGTGGCGGCCTGCCAATCCGGTGCACAACATTCGGTATGGCAAGCCGCTGTGGAGGTCGATCCGCGATGATCTCCGTGCCCAGATCAATGTCGGTCTGCTCAAGCCAGGGCAGAAGCTCCCGACGACACGTGAGCTGATGGCTCGGTACTCGACCACCTCGCCGACTGTCCGGCGAGCGGTCGACTCGATGATCGAGGCTGGTGAACTTGTCGGCAGGCAAGGTCTCGGAGTCTTTGTGGCCGCCGAAGACGACCAGTAGCCACGATGACCGACTGGCTGGGGTAGCTGCCGGCGATGAGGCGGATCACGGCCTCTTGGCATCCGAGCCGGCGCATCTTGACGGTCTTGGATAGAGTCTCTTGTCGACCGTTGAGAGGTGATGTCTCGGCCATGGCACGTGTTCCTACGTCATCCGTCCCGGACTTGGCCGCACCGAGGACGGCATGGCCACCGCCGCAGGAGCCAGAGCCATGGCCGGTCGTGCGCTGGGAAAGAGACTCTGGGAGTAGCGCTCGCTCTCGTTTCGCTGCTCTGGCCTCGGGGGAGTGACCATTCGTTCGCGAGCAGACACGGCCGAGGCCAGGAGGGCAGGTTTACCGAGGCGTCTTGGCATACCGAGCAGCGCAATAGTGAAGGAAGCCTCTCGATCGGTCAGCACTCTCCGTGAAGGCGCGGCGGTCGGCTGCGAATACATCAGGGTACTGAGCTACCCGGAGGCGACACGGTGAACGTCAACGAGGTCAAACGCACGATCCGTAGTGGCAACGAGGCAGCGGCCCAGGCCAAGACGACGCTGGGGCAGGTCGCCGATGAAGCCACGACAACCTTGGACCTCGCGCAACTGACCCTTCAGGGCAGTCACGACGACGACGTAGTGGCGGCCCTCAAGATCATCAAAGGTCTAGATGGCGAGGTAGATCGCGCGATCCGCCGGGCCGAGGCCGCCATCGAACACGCCAACGCCTACCTTGCCGCCATCGGATGACGGGGGACATGTCTGCGGTGGTAGCTCAGCTCCTTGAGCTACGCGAGCGCCTCGCTGCCACCGCGGTGATCGCGATGCGAGCCAAGGCCGATGCCGAGCATGGCCATGATCAGTACGCCGAGGCTGCGAGAGGTACCACGCACCCTCGCCTTCAACAGGCCATGGCCGACATGAGGATCGTCGGCGACAAGTCTGCCAGGATCGCCCGCCTGCTGAACAAGGCACGAGATCACGTCACCGCGTACCTCAACCGGATAGCTCCAGGCGCAGTCCGGGACGGCGGATCCCACGCTGGCGCTATGCCCACGGGAGAACAACTCCTGGCAGATGCTGAGAGGCGCGCCAACGCAAAAGCGAGCGTGGGCAGCTTTCTGAGGAGAGCTGTCAAGAACGTGGAGAATATCCAGGACTCCACAAAGACCGCCACAGAGCTGGGCGAGACGGGTGTTAAGATCCTACGCAGCCCTTCGGGGCCGAAGGGTGCTCAATCCACCAGCACGACTACACCAAGCTCGGTAACAACGGTTTCTAGGCCGAAAATGGATGTACCAGAGGCTGCCGCGCAAATTGCTGTGTTAGGCATCATGACTGCGGTTGCCATCCATAAAACGAGTCAGGTCCTCGGTAGAACGATAGCAAGGTGGCGAAATCGATGAACGCTCAGACGGAACTGACAGCCCTTATTCGAGCGTTGGCTAAGCGGGACTGGGAGGCCGTTGACGGGCTCTTGGAGGAGCTTCGTAAGAAGGAATGGGCAGGCGCCACGCAGGTCATCGGCGCCGCGTTCGTACTCGCAGTGCATCGCCGGTTCCGGCGCGGGCAGGACCTGCGGGACATCTCGAACTTCGTCGCGGAAACGCGGTCTCGTTATGAGGGTGGTAACGAGCTGCCGGCGCTCGCGATGGAAGGTATGATTCGTGCTGCGCTAGGCGAGGTTGACTTGATGGATGAAATCAACCCGGACAACTACCTGCCTGCTCAGATCGTAATTCTTGGCACGATCCTCCAGGATGAGAACCTGACTGACGACCAGCTCGACGAATTTGTTCGAGACGTCGAGGAGGCGGCCGCAGAGTACATGTGATCTGCTACGCGTTAGCCCAGCGCTCAGAGAGCGCGTTGACCTCGACAAGGAACCGGGACAACTTCTCGTCTGAGAAGTCGCCGAGAAGCTTCCAGAGGAGCAGCATCTCGGACTCGATGATGAGGTTCGCGTCGACGTCCTCCAAGGCGGCCGTGTCGCCGGTCGTCGCGGACCTGATGAGTGCTTCGGCGACAGCGGGGACGAGATCGAATCCAGTCTCCGCAATCTCGGCGCGGGTGTCAGCGACGTACCGGATGATGTCCGGGGTGCTTGCAAGCTCACTCTGACGTTCGCGAACCGCGAGGAAGAAGGCTGCTCCGACCACCAGTCCGAGTTCGTCCCAGCCCTTCTCGTCCAGCTCCTCGCACCGCTGGCGGTAAGCCTCGGGATCGCCCTTGACCAGCTCCCGGATGAGTTCGAGGTAGGTGCTGCGGTCAGTCACGTTCCTTGTCCCTTCTACGTCTGAGGAAGCTTATGCCTCGCAGCACAGCGGCAACCAGGGCCGCGCCCGTAATGATCAATGCTTGGGCAGCGTCTCCGGGGGTGCCGGCTGCGGTCGGGTTCCTTGGCGGTGGCGGTAGCTTCTGGGTGGTGGACGTGGTGCCGGACGGCTTGGCCGAGTTGAGGAAGTCGATCAGCTTCTTCCCGGTATCTCCGGCTGACTCTGCCTTGGCAACGACCCCCTCGCGAGCCTGCCGAAGCCGTCCTCGGCTCGGTCAGCCTCGCGTACCAGTTGTTCGCCGGAAGGAGCTGCTTCAGCGGCCTGGCTGTTGGTTGATGCTGAACCAGGGGCTATCTCGTTGGCATAGGCGGCGAAGTGGCCGGACGCTTCCGCCAGGAGGCGGGCGACCTTGCCGGCCTTGGCGGCTCCCTCGCTGCTGGCGGTGATCGCTGCCGCGTCCAGCCTCGATGAACGACTCGTGTGTCTGGTTGACGTCGGCCTGACCACGTTGTTCGGCCGAGGTGCCGCCTCGCCGATCGGGTACCGGAGAGCCCGCGTGGACACGCACGCCCGCCCGACGGTTACAGGCCCGGCTGGAAGGCCGAGCTGGCCGAGACATGGACGGTGCATCGGGAAATCTTGTGGCACTATCTCATCGTGTTGGCGGGTCTGGAACCTCTCCTCGCGGAAAAATTGGGAGCGGCGGCTGCGACAAAAGCTGTTCAGAACCTTACAAGGAGATCTTTCCCTGGACGGCTGATCGGTCGCCTGAAACGTCACAAACTTGATCCAAAGCTGAGCTTCAGAGAGAAGTGGGGACTTCGGCGACTTGTCGGTTCTCCTGACGTATGGCCACTTCTCTGGGAGCTGTCGCCTAATTCGCTTACCGAGCTGGCTTCGCGCATCGACGAACGGATCATGGTGAGGCGAGATGTAGACGGGTCTACATTCGCTCGTGCTCGCCTTCTCGCAAGTGTCGTCCAAGCCGAAATTATGGGTGCGCTTGACGTGGACGACGCGCAGGCCGGGCTCAGCCATCAAATACGTCTGGTAGGTGATTCTGTACGATCGCTTGACTCGAAGCTAAGAGCTCCTAACACGATCTTGGTTGGTGTGGTCTGGGTGGGGTGAGGATCGTCCACCCGGGTGTGGGTAGGCCGTGGGAGATCGGTGACGGGTTGTGGGCGTTGGTCGAGCCGTTGCTTCCGCCGTGGCCCGCCAGGTCACCAGGGCCCCGTCCGGTACCGGACCGGCTTTGTCCGCAGGGCATCCTGTTCGTGCTCTCCACCGGGATCGGCTGGGAGGACCTTCCCCGCGAGCTTGGGCTACGGGTCCGGGATGACCTGCTGGCGCAGGCGACGCCGCTGGACCGACGCCGGGGTGTTCGACCGGCTACACCGCCTGCTGCTGGCCGAGGTGAACGCGGCGGGTCGGATCGACTGGTCACGCGCGATCGTCGACGGCGGACACATCCCCGCGAAGAAAGGGGCGAGGGAACCGGCCCGTCCCCGGCCGATCCGGGGCAGGCCCGGCAGCAAGCATCACGTGATCACCGACGGTGCGGGAACACCTCTTGCCGTGTTGACCACCGGTGGCACCGTGCCGGACATCAGCAGAGCCGTCGACCTGGTCGACGCGGTACCACCCATCGCCGGACGACGGGGCCGGACCCACCGACGGTTCTCCGTGTTGTTGGCGGACACGGGCTACGACAGCGCCAGGTTCCGCACCGCCTGCCGGCAGCGGCGGACCGAGCCGATCATCCCCCAGCGGGGACGGAAGCACATCACGGGACTGGGCAGGCTGCGCTCCGTCGTGGAACAGAGCATCGCCCTGCCCCACCAGATCCGCCGCCTGGCCATCCGATGGGAACACCACCTCGACCTCCACGACGCACTCGTCAGCCTCGCCTGCGCCCTCATCCGCTGGCGACGCCTGACCAAGCAAACAACCTCAAGATCGTGTTAGGAGCTCTTAGGGCGCTCATCGACGCGGTGTGCTCTACCGGGGCCGGGCTCCCGATCGGCCCATGCCAGCTGCGAGCCTGTCCGGCCAGCGCGGTCAGTATCGGTTGGCGACCGCCACCGCTTCCGCCAAGATGGCGTCTAGATCACGATCAGTCACGTCCGGTGCGCCCAGGATGTGCACGATGACCATCCCCTGGATTGCGCCTGCCAGCTCCGGGTCGACGTTGCTGTCCAGCTCCGGGTCGAGCGCGGCTCGGATCAGCTGCTCGGCGGCGTTCGCGTCAATGGACTCGACAGCCTCGGCCGGAGCTGCGGCGCGCATCTCGGCGACGAACCGGATGACCTCCTCCGGGCTGGCTCCTTTGACAAACCTCCGCTTCACCGCGTAATAGAAGACAACGCCAAGAAGTGTGGGGAAGCCGTCCCAGCCTTCTTTGTCAAGCTTTTCTTCCAGGCGGTCGTTCTCCCGATAGTCACCGCGCACCATCGTGCGGATGTACTCGACCATCTCCGGCTTGATCGCCATGTGCCTTTCCTTCGTGTCGCTTCTTGTGCTTTTCCCACAACTTCTTCACTCCGATGGCGACGGCGCCACCGGCGATGATCACGGCTGTGACCGGGTGCTCCAGCTGCGGACGATCTACTGGCTTGGGCTGTTGGACAGAGACCTGCGCCGCGGTTGACCCTGACTGACCTTTGTAGACTTTGAAGAGCTTTTTGACGCCCTCTGTCGCGGCCGTCTCTGCCTTCTGTAGGTTCCCCTCTGTCTCGTCCAGCTTCTTGACATGCCGTCGGATGAACCGATCGACGCCGCTTCCTTTCTCTCCGGCCTGGCGCAGAAGTTCGTCGCCCGAGGGCGGTCCTTCGGTGGCCTGCCCTCGCGACAGGCCTGATCCGGGTGCGATCAGGTCGGCGTAGGCGGAGAAGTGCGCGGCTGCCTCACCTAGCAGTCGGGCCACCTTGCCGGCCTTTGCGCCCGCGATCTGGCTCTCGCTGATCGCTCGTCGCATCTGCCGATGGTTGGTGCCGTGAGCCACTTCTGTGAGCAGCGAGTGTGCCCGCGTCGCGTCCTCTTGAGTGCCGCTCACGGCGACGGCTGCTCGGTCTAGGCGTTCGATCACGTGGCGAAGCTGAGCGATGACGTCGCCGACGCTGCTCATCCGATCGCCGCCAGGTACTCGTTGGCGGCGTCAGTGGCCTCCTGGAACCGGCGTAGCGCCAGCTCCAGTTCGTGTGCCGCCTCTGCCAGGGCCTTCAGGCCCTTCTCTACCTCGGGATGCCGGCTGTCGTGTAACACGAGCCGAGCCAAGCCCCGCGTGTCGCTGACCTCGGGAGCGACCGACTCGAGCATTCGTCGTCCCTCGTCGAGCGCGTGGATACTCTGCCGGATAACGGCCTTTGCCTCGCCGATGCTCATCGCACGCTGGTCACCGCACGGATCGTGCTACGCAGAGCGCCGCCAGGAGGCGGGCAGGCGGACCAACTCGCAACAGCGTGCTCCGTCTCATCGGCCCTCCCAGATGCTCCGTTCCGACGCAGTCAGGTGGTTCTTCCAGCAGAGGATTCCGTAACCGGGCAAACACTATCCGAGAATCGATCCGAACGCAGCCACGGACCGAGCGGTCAGGTCTGCGCGGCGAGGCACCGGCGCGCTCCGCGGCGATGATCTGCAAGGACGTCGCGGCACTATCGACTCGTCCAGATGAGCGGCAACGGCAGGCCAACGTCCTCGACGAGGGGTACGCCGGTCACGACATCATGGCCGGGGGACCTGTCGTCCTCGTCTCGGCCTCGGCGGGCGGAAACAGCAGCATGTCGGCGACGAAGCAGGCGATCTCCCCGGAGGAGTCCCGGCCGATCCAGGTCGGGTACGCCCCGTCGCCCCAACCGCTCGCCCAGGCCACCAAGGCGCCGTCGCCGACGACGGCGTACGAGTCGGTGTCGAAGGTTTCGAGATCACTATCCAGTTCGGGCAGCCGGGCAGCCGCCTCGGCGTCGACGAAGCAGGCCATCCCGGCGTCCACCCCGAAGCCGAAGAACTCCCCGGCGCCGAGGTCGAGCGGATCCTGACCGTCGCGCAGCGCCAGCTCCCGCGAGACGACCCGACGGTCGGTGACGTCGAGCCGGGCGGCGGCGATCCGGCGGTGCTCGGGGTCGTCGACGAACGTCGCGATGCTGACGGTCACCGGGTACGTCCCGGGTGCGACGGTGACGGTGAACGGCTCGTTGTCATATCGGAGCCAGGCCGGGTCGGCGGCGACCAGCCGGCCCGACGGCAGCGGCAGCATTCCCGCGGGCGCGGTGGACAGCCGCAGCCGCCGATCCCTGATGGAGCGTTCGGTGCCGGCGCGGAACAGCTCCGCGACCTGGTCTGGCCGCAGCGGCCGGGGTGGCCGCCACGGTGGACCGTCGGCGCGGCGTACCGGCAGCGCGTGGTCGCCCGCCTCGGCGATCTCGCAGCCCTCGTCACCGGCGAGCGCGAGCAGCGCCTGCCATCGACCGAAGTCCGGGCGTGGCAGTCGGGGTGGCTGCTCGCGACGAATGGAGTCGCGCCGGGGCCCCCGGTCGCCCTGCGGCTCGTCGATGTCGGTCCGCTCGCCGGCCAGCAGGTACGTCGTGGTGTGCCGGGCCGCGGCGCGCGGGAACTCGGGCCCGTCGAGCTCGGGCGGGCCGGACCAGGTCTGGACCTCGCGCAGGAACAGGTCGCCGTCCGGGGTCCGGCGCAGCTCGTGGCGGGAGATCCGCCGGCCGGCCGCGTCGAACCGCGCGAGCTGGCAGTAGTTGTCGGCCCAGGCGAGGTCGAGGACGGCGTACGGCCGGCGGCCGTCGGGGGCGGTGGCCATTCCCCCGGTGCCGGTGCGGAGCAGCACCACACTGTACGGCTCACCGGCGGCGTCCCGCGCCCGCGCGGCGGCGGGGGCCAGGGGGTTGACGACCGCGTCGTCCCAACCGTCGGCGTACACCGCCGCGAGCGTCAGCGTCATGGTCGGCGAGCGTAGTAAACACCGCTGACACCGCCGGACCCGACGAGTGCCGCCCTCGCCCGGGGCACCGACCGGCGCCCGTGCTCCGCCCGAGCCGCAGCCGCCAACGCCGACGACCACGAGCTGTGGATGCCGGCCCGGCGCGGCTACGGTCCCAGCGACGTCCCGCCCGGACCCACGTCGTTCCCAGACGAGATCGCCGACGTACGCGCCGTCGTCGAGGCGGCCCGGGAGTCCTCGGGCCGGCCGGTGCATTTGGTCGGCGCCTCCTACGGCGCGATTCTGGCGATGCACACCGCGGCGGCGGACCCGCGCGACCTGCGGTCCCTCGCCATCTTCGAGCCGCCGCTCTTCGCGGCCGGGCCGCAGACCGTGCCCCTGCTCGACCGGTACCGTGCCGCCCTCGAACGGGACGACGCCCCGGCGATGGCCGCGGTGCGCAACGAGGTGACCCGGGTTCCGGCGGAGATTGTCGCGGCGTTCGCCGCCGCGGCCGGTGACCGGCGGCCCGCCCCGGCCGAGGCACGGCGCGTGGCGGTCGGCTGGCCGCACGATCTCGAAGCGCTCGCCGCGGACAGCACGGACCTGACCCGCTGGTCCGCCATCACCGTGCCGACCCTGCTGATGCAGGGCGCCGACACCTGGGAGCCGATGCCGAGCACACTGGACGCCCTCGCGCCGGCGATGCCCCGGGCGCGCCGGATCAGCTGGCCCGGGCAGTCGCACTTCGTGACGTCGACCGCACCCGAACTCGTCGCGGACGCCCTGCGCCGGTTCTTCGCCGAGGTCGCCGGGTAGCCGGTGCGGCATCCCGCCACCCGACCACACCCGGAGACGGACGCCCGTCTCCGGCGATCAAGCTCGTTCGCCGCCCGGCGCCGCCGATTCGTTACGTGGCCGCGCCGGGCGGACGCGCCGCGCGCTCAGGCCGCGGCCAGCGAGCGGACGTAGTTGACCTGCTGGTGGATGTACTGGACCTGCTGCTGGGTGGTGACCGGGATGCGGGCCACGTACTGCCGGGGCCCGTTGGTCACGGTGACCTGGACCACGCCACGGTAGACGGTCTCCTTGGCCAGCAGGAAGAGGAGGCTGAGCACGGTCAGCACGCAGAAACCCACGATCGCGAGGACGATCGCCCAGGTCGGGGTCTTCTGCTCGGCGTGCCACGAGTCCGCGACGTGCCACTGCGAGCCGGCCAGCGGGATGTCGCCGCTCGGGGTGCGCACCGTCGTCGCGGTGACCGCGATCTCGCCGATCTGCACCACCACCGGACCGGGCGACTGCCACTGCCCGCCGGCGACCGCCAGGTCGTTCGTCGGCGGGCTGCTGACCGGCGGAACCCCACCCGCGTACGCCGACGCCGGCGGGTACGTCGGCGCCGGCGAGGCCGGCGGCGCGTACGCCGGCGGCTGCGGGGTGTCGTGGTACGACGGCGACGAGGTGCCGTACGACGGTGGCTGCGGCTGTGCGGCGCCGTAGGTCGACGGCTGCGGGGCGCCGTGGTACGTCGGTGGCTGCGGCGGCGGGGTGGAGGACAGGGGGTTGGTGCCCGCCAGCCCCGGATCGGTGGGCGGCGGAGTGCTTCCACCTGCTCCCGCGCCGGTCGGGTCCACGCTCATGTCGAATCCTCCCCGGTTCTCCCGCGTCACCCCAAGCCTGTCCGGCCGACCCTAACCGACCGGGATTCGGCCCGGAAATCCGGTATCCGCCCCGGAATCCGGCCTACGAACCGTCCCGCGACCTCCGCCGTCGGCGGTCAGTCGGCCCGGTTCGCGGCCGGGTCTCGGGGCTTCGGCGGTTCGGCGGCCAGGTCGCGCGGCCTGGCCGAACGGGTTGCGCCGCCGGATGCGCGGCCGGCGTCGCCGACCCGGTCGACGGCGGCTCCGCCGGTCTCGCCCCGGGCCTCGCGGCGGGCCGCCCAACCGAAGCCGAGCAGGGTCAGCAGTGCGAAGACCCACCACTGCACGACGTATCCGGCGTTCTGCCAGTCGTTCTCGTGGCGGATCGGGATCGCCGTGAAGGCCGCGTCGGCGGGCGGCGTCTGCTCGTCCAGCAGGACGTAGCCGTGGTAGACCGGGTACGGCAACTCCCGGGCCAGCTCCGCGACGGCGATCCGCCGCGTCTCCAGCCGCCCGTCCCGGCGGACCACCGCATCCGGCCGGCTCTCCGACAGGTGCAGTCGACCGACCACGGTCACCTCGCCCGAGGGCGCCGCCGGCACCTCCGGACGGGACGCCGCCCCGCCGCCCGGAGCCGGCGGGAGCCAGCCCCGGTCGACCAGGACCGCGGTGCCGTCGGACAACACCAGCGGGGTGAGGACCTCGAAACCGACCCGGCTGTCAACCGTACGGTTGCGGACCAGGATCAGGTGGCTGTCGTCGTACCGCCCGGTGACGGTGACCCGGGTCCAGGCGGCACTGTCCGGCGGCGCCGGACCCACCGACCCGGCCGCGCCGGTCGGCGGCGCGACGACCTCGCCCAGCGGCACCGGCGCCACCCGCGCGGCGGCGTCGATCCGCTCGTTCGTCGCGGCCCGCTCCCGGTACCGGTGCAGCTGCCAGCTCCCGAGCAGCACCATGACCGCGGCGGCGGCCAGGGTCAGCGCGAGCAGGCCCAGCCAGCGGGGAGTGAGCAGGAACCGGTACACGACCCGAGGCTACCCGCCCCGCCGCCCCCGGCGACCGGGCGGGCGTCGAGGTGGGGCGGGTCCGGGCACCGGTGACCACGCCGGCCGGGCGGCGACGGCCCACCCCGGGCGCGGCGCCCGCGCCACACGGCGGCTCGGTGCCCCTGCCGACGGTCGATGGGCGGGTATCCTCACGCCGGTCGGTCCGATCGATGGGTCCGACCGTGTCGCTTCCGTACCGCCGCCGTCCGCACCGTCCGACACACCGGGCCGGTGCCCGCGCCCCGAGGAGCCGACGATGATCGCCGTGCCGCGCGTAGTGGTGAGCGCCCCGTCGTCCGGACACGGCAAGACCGCGATCGCGGTCGGCCTGCTCGCCGCCCTCGCCAACCGCGGCCTGAAGACCGCCGGATTCAAGGTCGGGCCCGACCACACCGACGCCGCCTACCTCGGGATGGCCGCCGGGCGGCCCGGCCGCAACCTCGACCCCCGCCTGGTCGGCGAGCAGCGGATCGCCCCGCTCTTCGCCCACGGCGCGGCCGACGTCGACGTCGCGGTCGTCGAGGGGACGATGGGCCTCTTCGACAGCCTGGCCGGGCTGCCCGAGACCGAGTCGACCGCCGCCGTCGCGACCGCGATCCGGGCGCCGGTCGTCCTGGTCGTCGACGTCGCGGCGATGGGGCAGTCGGTCGCCGCGCTCGTGCACGGCTTCCGGGCCTACGACGAGATGCTGTGGCTCGGCGGGGTGATCCTGAACCGGGTCGCGTCGGACCGGCACGAGGACCTGCTCCGGGACGCGCTCGACGACATCGGCGTACCGGTCTTCGGCGCGCTGCGCCGGCGGGACCTGCCCGCCGTGCTCCCGTCACGGCAGCACGGGGTCGTGCCGGTGGTGCAGCGCGAGGTCGAGGCGTACCGGGGAGTCCGCCGGCTCGGCGAGGCGGTCGACCGCGCGGTCGACCTGGAGCGGCTGCTCACGCTCGCCCGCTCGGCTCCCCGGGTGCCGGTCGAGGCGTGGTCGGCGCCGGAGGCGGTCGGGGAGGTGGCGCAGCCCGGCACGGGCGACGAACCCCGGCGCCGCCCCGTCGTCGCCCTCGCGGGCGGCCCGGCGCTGTCGTACTCGTACGCCGAGACGGCCGAACTCCTGGCTGCGGCCGGTGCCGAGGTGGTGACCCTCGACCCGCTGCGCGACGAGACGCTGCCCGAGGGAACCGACGCGCTGGTGATCGGCGGGGCGCTCCCCGAGACGTACGCGGAGGAGCTGTCGGCGAACCGACGACTCTGTATCGCGGTCGCGGAGCTGGCCCGCACCGGCCGTCCGGTGGTCGCGGAGGGGGCGGGTCTGCTCTGGCTGACCCGGGAGTTCGACGGGCGCCCGATGTGCGGGGTGCTGCCGGCGACCGGGACGAGCCTGGACCGGGCCGTGGTCGGGTACCGGGAGGCGATCGCCCAGGCGGACTCGCCGGTGGCCCGGGCCGGCACCCGGGTGATCGGCTACAAGCAGCACCGGGGCGTGGTCAACCCGCGGGCCGGGCAGACCCCGGCGTGGAGCTGGGGCGGTGGGCCCCCGGAGGGATACGTCTGGCAGCGGGTCCACGCCTCGCAGTTGACGCTGCACTGGGCGGGCAGCCCGGAGATCGCCCGGCGTCTGGTGACGGCGGCGCTCGTCGGTCAGCCCGCCCGGCCCGCCAATCCGGTGACGTCTGCCGCGCCCACCGGGCCGGTCGCGCCCGCCGTACCCGTTTCGCCTGTCGCGCCCGCCGCCCCGACGGCGGTGCCCCCGGCCGTACCGCCGCCGCCTGCGGCACCGGCGGCGGTTCCCGCCGCGGCCCCGGCCGCCGCAGCCCAGACCGTCGCCCCGTCCGCGGGAGGGGAGGCCGTGAAGTGAGTGGTGAGGTGGCGATACGCCGGTTCCCGACCCTGACCGTCTCCACGCCCCGCATCCTCGTCCGCCCGCTGTGCGCCGACGACGCCGAGGCGGTCTCGGCGATCTTCGCCGACAGGCAGACCCAGCGCTGGCTGCCGTTGGCCCAGGAGCACGGGCAGATCGACGGGCTGGCCTGGTGCACGGAGATGGCGCAGGAACGGCGGGACAGCGGCAACGGCGACCACTACGGGGTGATCCGGCGCGAGGACGACAAGCTCGTCGGCTGCCTGTGGACGAAGCGGACCGACTGGGGCGGCCGGGTCACCGAGGTGTCGTACGCGATCGCGCCGGAGGCGCGTGGGTTCGGCATGGCGCCCGAGGCGGTCGACGCGCTGGCGGTGGCGCTCATCCTCGAACACGGCTTCCAGCGTCTGGAGGTGCGGGTGGCGCCCGGGAACACCGCCTCCCGCCGGGTGGCGGAGAAGGCCGGATTCACCTACGAGGGTCTGCTCCGCAACGCCGGATACGTCCACGGCGGCCGGGTCGACCTGGAGGTCTGGTCGCTGGTGGCCGCCGACCTGCACCGCTGACCGGGCCACGCGGACCCGGCCGACGCGTTCGCCCGCCGGTGTCCCGGCGTCGGCCCGCCGGCCGGTTGTCGCGGCACGCGTCCGCCGGTCGGGCGCCGCGGCAGCCGCCCGTCATCCGGTCATCTCGTCGGAGGGCGGGTTGAACTGCCTCACCGGTTGGTCCTTCAGCGCCTCCCGGAGGTAGCCGGCGACCGCGTGGATCGGCTTGTTCGACTGGCCCTCACCGACGGCGTTCATCGGGCTGTCCGGGTCGGAGAGGAAACTCGCCACGGACAGCTCCGGGGTGAATCCGACGAACCAGGCGGCCCGGTCACTGTCGGTGGTACCGGTCTTGCCGGCGACCGGCCGGCCTACCGTGGCGCGGACGAAGTCGGCGGTCGACCAGCCGCCGCAGGAGCCGCGGGCCGGGGTGTCCCCGGTCGGGCAGCGGGCGGCGTCGGTGGCGGCGCGGGCCGCGTCCGGGCTCACCGCCTGGCGGCACCGGGGCAGGGCGATCTGCAGATCCATTCCCGAGTCGGTCCGGTAGGTCGCCGGGGTGCCGTCCGGTTTGGTGATCGACAACACCGGCAGCGCCTCGCAGAACCGTCCCTCGGCCGCGACGGCGGCGTACGCGTTCGCCATCTCCAGCGGGGTCGCGTCGGAGACCCCGAGGGTGAACGAGCCCCAGCGGTTGGCGAAGTCCGGCGAGGCGTGCCGCTTGTCGACCTCGGTGCGCCACCGCAGGCCCAGCCGCTCGGCGAGCCGGACGACGTTCTCCGCCCCGACCTGCTGCATGAGCCAGACAAAGTACGTGTTGACGGACTTTCCAAACCCGGACCACATGGTCTGTACGCCACTCATCGCCCCGCTGGCGTTCGACGGGCACCAGTAGCCTCCGCAGTCGGTCGGCCCGCCGCTGCCGTCCGGGTAGATCGAGACGATCCGGTGTGGGGCGTTGTACGACGTGGACAATGGCAGCCCGGCGTCGAGCGCGGCGAGCATGGTGAACATCTTGAACGTCGACCCCGCCTGGTATCCGGGGAGGTCCCCGCCGCCGAGCAGCGGGACCACGGTGTTCGGATAGTTGCCCTTCATCCGGGCGCGCTTGCTCGGGTCGGAGTGCGGACCGTTGTTGCTCTGGTCCAGCGAGTAGACCCGGTTGACCGCCATCGACCGGACGTACCCGGTGCCCGGTTCGACCGCGACCAGACCGTGCGCGAACGGGCTGCGCGTCCACTCGTCGGCCAGTACCTGCCGTTCGGCGATCTCCTGGAGCCTCGGGTCCAGGCTGGTCACGATGATGTAGCCGCCCCGCCGCAGCCGGTCCAGCCGTTCCAGCGAGTTGCGGCCGAAGGCGGGCTGGGCCGCCCACCACGCCTTGAGGTAGTCGCAGAAGAAGCCCCACCCGTTGTGCTCCTCCGGCACCGACATGCAGTCGTTGGGCGGGTTGCTCAACCGCAGCCGGATCGGCTCGGCCTGCGCCGCCGCCGTGTCGCGCGCGGAGAGGTAGCCCATCTCGCGCATCCGCTCCAGCACGTAGTTGCGCCGTTCCGTGGCGGCCTTCTGGTCCGAGCTGGCCGGGTCGTACGCCGTGGGCGCCTTCACCAGGCCGGCGAGGGTGGCGGCCTCGACCGGGGTGAGGTCGCTGGGGCGCTTGGAGAAGAAGATCTCGGCGGCGGCGTAGATCCCGTAGGCGCGGTGCCCGAAGTAGGCCGAGTTGAGGTACCGCTCCAGGATCTCGTCCTTGGTCGTCTCCTTCTCCAGGTCGATGGCCAGGCGGATCTCCCGGAGCTTGCGCAGGCTGGTCTGCTCGGTCGCCCGCCGCACCTCGATCGGGGTCTTCGCGGCGTCCCGCAACGCCATCCGGACGTACTGCATGGTCAGCGTCGAGGCGCCCTGCGAGACGCCGCCGGCCTGCTGGTTGGCGACGAAGGCCCGGATGACGCCCTTCGGGTCGACGCCGCTGTGCTCGTAGAACCGGGTGTCCTCGGCGGCCACGATCGCCTGCTGCATGTACGGCGAGATCTGCGAGAGCGGGACGTAGCGCCGGTGTTCCTCGTAGAAGGTGGTGATCAGGGTGGTGCCGTCGGCGGCGTAGACGTAGCTGGTCTGCGCGGGTGCCGAGGCGAGCAGGTCGGCGGGGGTCTTGTCGACCATTTCCGCGCCGGCCTTGGCGGCGAGGCCGGCGGCCGCGGCGAACGGGAACAGCGCCGCGGCGACGACGACGCCGGAGATGACCCCGGCGCGCAGGAGGGGTACGGCTCGACCAGGTGTGGGGTGGGTGGGGTTGGTCACATCCTCAAGTTATGAGATTTCCCAGAAAATCATGATAAAGATTCGCGAATCTGCCGGCCGGTTGGCC
>Ga0310839_100822_pt1 | contig 15663 bp, 4 predicted proteins | sample SM_ome_7_FD_201305 | JGI IMG/M metagenome (GOLD analysis project Ga0310839, IMG submission 201305) | Sorghum-adapted microbial communities enriched on stacked mutant (SM) sorghum from Joint BioEnergy Institute, Emeryville, California... ...
CGTGGCCGGCCTGTCCCTGATCGCCGCCGTCGTGGCCTACGTCGCCGGGATCGGCGCCGCCCGGATGCTCGGTCCGCGCCTGGCGTCGTTCGTCGGCCTGACCGAGGTCGTCTTCGCCTTCCTCATCGCCTGGCTCGTCATCCACGAGGTGCCGACGCCGATGCAGCTCGTCGGCGGGGCGCTGATCGTGCTGGGCGTCGCGCTGGTGCGGCTCGGCGAGGCCCGTGCCGTCGACGCGCAATCCCAGGCCACTCCGGCCGAGCCCGTCCTCGCCGCCGACGAGCGCTAGCGCTCCACAGTGGACGTAGGTTCGGCGCTGGACGCATTGCGCGTACGTCCCGACGGCGCGCGACCGGGCTGGGGCGGGCGACGGTGGAGGGTTCCCGCCGGCCGGGCCGGGTCGGCACCTAGTCCGGCGCCGCGACCGAGGATTCCAGGACCTGCCGGACCAGAACCAGACGGTCGCCCTGAAGCTCGACCGATGACGACCGTCCGCCCTCGGATCGGTCCAACCACCACTGCTCGCCCAGCCGGCGGATGGTGACGGTCCTCGACCTCCAGCGCGGGCTGCTCCAGACCTGCTCGGCACCGCCGAAGAGCAGGCGCCGGGCGAGGAAACCGCGCGGCGCCAGCCGGGCGCAGACGGCACAGCGGCCGTCACTGCCGACACACCCGCCGCAGGTTGGCGCCTCGCAGACCAGGCACGGCACCACCGCATCGGCGCATCCGCCGCAGGTGGGCTCGCCGCAGTCGGCGCACGGTGTCACGGCCACGGCGATGTGCCGCGCCCGGCAGACCGAGGCCGACGTCACCGGGTCGCCGGTCACGTGGTCGACCAGGTAGCCCTGGGTGGTGCCACCGGAGACGGAGTACTCGACGGTCATCTCGCCGCCGTCGGCGAGCCGCCAGACCGCCTGCACGCGGTGACCGATCCGGACCGGTGCCGGCGGCTGAGCCTGGTCCCGCACCATGGCGTTCAGCGATTTCAGGACGTCTCCGGGCGGGATGTTCTCGCCCGCCGGAACGACCTCCGCTGTGTCCACGGCGATCCCCAGCTCCCGCGCGACCGTGGCGATGGCGAGCGCCGGGGTCGCGGGCGTGCCGGGGTCGGCGGCTTCGAGAAACGGCGTGGCCGTCCAGGACATTCGGCGCGCCCCGACGAGAACGGGGTGGAGGATGTCCGACGGGCGGGTCAGCGCCACCACCGACACGGGGGTCGCCGACCCCAGCCGGTGGGCGACGACGGCCGACAGCAGGTCGTTGTGCTTGCTCCGGACGACCCGCCACGACATACGACCGTCGACGCGAACCCCAAGCATGACGTGCCGGCCGACCGCGGCCAGGCCGACCGCCACGCCGTCCAGCTCGGCCTCGGCGAGGGCCACGGGCGGGACCGCCCAGTCCTGGGTCAGCCACGCGGGGGTGTCGGAGGACGGTTTCCAGTCGGCCCTGGTCTCGGTGGTAGCGCCGTCGGTGTTGGCCCGTCGGACGAGCCCACCCCGGCCGAGATACACGATGTCCTCGGTCGTGTGCCGACACACCGCGACCGGCACCGGCGGTGGGTAGGGCCCGTACGCGCGGTGCAGCTTCCGAAGGTGCGGTGAGCTGGCGAGTCTCCGCTGCGGTACGGCCTCGTCCCGGGCGCGGGTGCCCAGCGCGGTGAGCAGCTCGTTCAGCAGCTCGGGGCCGGCCGGGCCGACGGTCCGGCCGGGCAGGGACGTCACTGAGCCGATGGGCCGTCCCTCCCGGTCCGGGGCCGCCCACAGGAAGCGGTCCCGGGTGCGGCGGCGCAGGACCAGCGCCTGCGGGGGCACCGCCACGCGGTCGATGGCCACCGCCTGGATCGCGACCTCGCCCACCCCGGCGCGGCGGGCCACCGCGAGGCGGGCGGCGAGGAGCATCGGGTCGTCGTTGACGCCTGTGCCCCAGGTGACCACCTCGGAGCCGACGATGACGGCGACTTCGGCCCGCCGGTGGCCGAGCAGGACCGCGACGCGCGTCTGCTCACCTGTCGGGCTTACACGCTCGTCCTCGGCGACGAGCACGGTCAGGTCGGCGGCCGCGAGGACGGCGGGCAGCGCCGCGACCTCCTCGGGAGTGGCCCGGCGGAGGCGGGAGCAGGTGGTGCACAGCTTCCTTTCGGCAGCGGTGCACGCGGCACAGGCGTCGCGGCCGCAGAGGCCGCAGCGGGTGATGGACAACGCATAGGAGCAGCGCCGGCAGGACCGATCGGTGCACAGCTCGCATCTCGTGTCGTCGATGTCCGGCCGTTCGTCCGCGCGGCAGCCGCCGCACGCCGGACGGCCGCAGCCGGGGCAGGGCGCCACCTCGCCGGCGCAGCAGCTCCCGAAGGCCTTCGCGCAGGAGTGGCAGGCGTGGACGGTGGTCGCATCATGGAGGTGACCGCGGCTGTCGACCGAGAGTGGTACGTCCATCGACTTGTCGTCCGGCCCCGGATCGAGGGCCTCGCCGGGGCGCACGAGCCGGCGCCCCTCGAGCACGCGGCGGTCCACCGGCGACCCCGGCACCACCATGTACCGGCGTACCGCCTGGCCGTGGTCGCTGCGCCACGTCTCATCGACCGCCAGCGCGGGCGCCACCGGGACCGGACCGGGCGCCCCGGCGAGCGCGTCGAGCCGGCGCCGGAGCGGCTCATCGGCCACGGTGCGCACGACGGTCGGTACGGTCACCGGGAACTCGTCGAGGGGCGCGACGACCGGGGCGAGGCCTGAGCTCACGACGTCGTCGTGCGTCAGCACCCACTCGACCGTGCCGGTGCGCTGGACGTCGACCCCGGGGGCGGCCCGGCCGAGGCCGAGCTCGTCCACGCTGGTGCCCGGCCAGTCGTGGTGGACCAGGGCGTACGACGGGGCGAGCCGGTGCCGCGCCACGGTCGCGGCGAGGAGCGCCTCGGCCCGGACGGTGGCCCCCGGCGCGCCCTCGACCATCACCGTCGCTAGCGGGGCGCTGCGGGTCGGGCGTCGCCGGTCGCGCACCGTCAGCAGGTAGGAGCGGTGCAGCCGGTCGACCGTCAACCGCAGCGGACCCACGGTCGCCCCGCCGACGGAGAGGCCGTGCTTAATCGGGTCGTGTCCGTCGGCGGCCAGCCGGGCCTCCTGCTCGACGGCCAGCGTGCCCGTCTCGCCGCCGAGGTACCAGTGCTCCCGGTAGATGAGGCGGCCGTCCTCGACGTCAATGCGCTCCACCACGACGAACGGCTGGGCGACCAGGGTGGGGGCGGGCGGGGCCGGCACCTGTCGGCGCAACCCCGCCAGCAGGCCGTCGAGCCCGCTCGCCGTCTCGGTCAGGGCCGGCGGTGCGGGGAGGTCGGGCAGCGCGTCGACCACCGAGGCGTCGACGGCGGCCCCGCCCGACGTCTCCACCCGCCACCAGGCCGAGCGGGTCACCCGGTGCCACAGGGCACCCCTGGTCAGCGCGGCGTCGTCCGGCGTCGCCGGGCCGGCCGCGAGGCCCGTGCTGGGGTGGAGGCCGAACCGAGCGGCCAGCGCGCGCAGGCGACGGCGGGAGTCGCCATCGTCGACGACGGTGACGACCTCACCATCCGGCCGCACCACCGTGGCGTGGTGGGCACCGACCCGAAGGTACGCTCCCGCCGCCAGGCGCCAGCCCACCTCGCCGGGGCGGTCCAGGTCGGGCGCGCGCTGCGGTGTGCGGCACCCGGGGCAGAGGCCGGTCTCCCGACGGCAGGCGCCGCACGTGCCCTGCCCACACCCCGGGCACGGCGACACCATCGCCGGGCCGCACGCCGCGCAGCGATCGTCTCCACAGTGGACGCAACGGCGGACGGCGTGCGCGTCCACGATGTGGGTGTCGACACAAAGGGCGAGGGTGCGTACGGGACGGCCGGTCGCCTCGCAGACCAGGTCCGGGGCGGTGGGCGCGCCCGTCCACGGGAACCGGATTTCGCGGCGCGGGCCCTTCTCGTGCTGCCACGTCTCGACCACGACAAGGTCGGCGGAGCCGTGCACCTCAAGCGTCAGAAGCTCCGCCCGCAGCTCGATGTCGTCGGCGGAGACCGTGGCCTTGCGGGCCGAGGCGATGGCCCGCTTGAGCTGCTCCCGTCGTTGCTCCTCCGCGGGGGAGCCGGCGTACCGCAGCTCGTTGAGCTGGTGGTGCAGCCTGGCGATGAGCTGCTCCTGAGCCTGGCGTTGCTGCTCGAGCTCCACAGCCCTGACCCGGGCGAGCTGCTCCCGGAGGTGGCCGGCAGCCGCGGTCTCCACGGCGTCCAGCACCGTGGCCGCCGTCAGGCCCGCCGGGATCGGCGCACCGTCGGGCAGCTCGACGCGGTGCGCGCGGTCCGCGTCGCCGGGCACCGAACCGACGTCAATCGTCTCCAGACGCTGGTGGCTGGCCGTGGCGCCCTCCTGCACGCGGTACACGGCCCGGGCCGACCAGTCGGAGGTGGGCTCGAATCGACGCTCGACGAGCCGTACGGTCGGTGCGTGGGCGATGAAGGGCTCGTCGCCGACCTCGGGCGGTCGCGCGACCGTGCCCGTAAGGTCGCCCCGCTCCCGGAGGGCGCTCATGATCTCGTCGAAGACATCCGACCCCACCACGCACAGCTCGGCTTCGGGATGGGCGTCGAGCGCCGCGTGCGTGAACGCGAGGTAGAGGCGGTCGCGGTTGTCGAAGGCGGCGGAGAGCTCCGGGGTCAGGGTCACCACGCTGAAGTTGGCCGACGGCGTCTCGACCGTGGCTCCGGCCATGCGGAGGAAGCGGTGGACGAACGCCTCGACGTCCTGCTGACGCCGCCGCTGGGAACGAGCCTCGTCGGGGAGGAGCTCGCGGGCCTGCCCCTGTGCGGCCCGCTGTTGGCGCGCGTGCCTCTTCTCGGCCAGGAACCCGTTCAGGTCACTGTTGGTGGTCATCATGACCGAGGCCCGGTCACGCGCCGCCTTCAACTGCCGCCCGAGCTCGTCCAGCCGCTCGCGCATCGTCTGGTCGCTGTGCTCGTAGAGCGCCTGCAGGATGCGTTCCTCCACTGTGGAGTCCTGCTCGCCCTCGAGCTCACCGAGCACGGTGACGACCTGGCCGAAGAGCAGCTCGAACATGGCGAGCTTGTCGTGCAGCAGGCGGTAGACCAGCTCGTCGATGGTGTCCCGGGCGAAGAGGTTGGCAATGTAAATGTCGCGTTCCTGGGTCAACCGGTGGACCCGCCCGATGCGCTGCTCGATGCGCATAGGGTTCCACGGCAGGTCGTAGTTGAGCACGCAGTTGGCGACCTGGAGGTTCTGGCCTTCGGCGCCCGCGTCGGTGGAGACCAGCACCCGTACCTTGCCCGACCGGAAGTCGGCCACCGACTGGGCCCGCGCCGTCGGGCTCATGCTGCCGTGAAACGACGCGGACGGGATCTTCTCCCGGTCGAGCATCTGCCGTATGCCGTGCAGCGTGTCGGTGTGCTGGGTGAAGACGAGCACCCGGCCGTGCTCGTCGAGCCACTGCTGAATGACTCGGAGCGCCACCTGTTCCCGGGCCGTGTGGCGGATGTCGCCCGCCAGGTGGCCGATGTCGGTGAGGACCTTGCGCACCTCGTCGTCGGGATGGCTGTGCGCCATGCGGAGCGCGCTGCGGGACACGGCTTGTGGGGACGCCGTCAGCCGTAGGGCCAACTGTCGGCGGCGCAGGGTGTCGCCGGGCGCGGTCATGGTGTGCCGCAGCGCGTCGACGATCATGTCGTAGAGCGTGCGTTCCGGCCGGGTGAGGGTGACGCCGCAATCGAGCGGCGGCATTCGGCGCACCCGGTCGACCCCGGCCTGCTCCCGCGTCGTCCGGGTGATGACGCTGCGGACGAGCCGGCGCAGCTCGGTCGGGTTGACCGGTCGGCGCGGGTCGTTCGCGTCGACGAACTGCTCCCTGAACTCGCGCTCTGACAGGAACGTGCCGGGACGCAACAGCTCGACGAGCCGGTACAGTTCCAGCAGGTTGTTCTGCACCGGCGTAGCGGTGAGCAGCAGGGCCCGGGGCGCGTCGGCCACCAGCTTGCCAACCACCTTCCGCCGACGGTGGGCGTTCGGCCCGGCCAAGCGGTGCGCCTCGTCGACGATGACCAGGTCGAAGGGGCGGGTGAACCGGGACTCGTTGCGTATCAACAACTCTGGCGTCATGATCAGACGATCGCCATCGAATCCCGGATCGGTGCCCTTGACCAGGACGTGAAACTCCTCGTCGAACTTCTCCCGGAGCTCCTCCTTCCACTGGTTGCGCAGGGGGGATGGGCACAGGATCAGGATCCGTTGGGCCAGGCCGCGCAGCATCAGCTCTTTGAGCACGAGACCGGCCTCGACGGTTTTGCCGAGGCCCACCTCGTCGGCGAGGATCGCGCGACCCCCCATCCGGGTCAGCGCGGTGCGCGCCGCCGCCTCCTGATGGGGCATGTGCTCGATATGGGCGGCGTCAAGCGCCAACAGCTCCTCGAACTGGTCCAGCGTCGCCAACAGCTCGCCTTGCAGGCGCACCTCGACGGCCTCGCTCGGATCCCAGCCTCGGCGGTTCAGCGCGGTACGCAGGTGCTCGTTGGCGGTTCGTAGAAAGCCGATGCGGCCCCGCCAGATGTACTCCTTGTGTCCCCGCAGCCGGTATCGCTCGCCTCGGCTGGCGCGACGTCGGGCCCGGGTGTTGTTCGTCGTGTCGGTGGCTGTGCTGGTGGGCCTCGGCCACACCTCGGACGGCGCCCGGGTGTCGAGCCCGCGCAGCGGCGCGTGCGCGACCAACGCGAGGTCTCCGTCGCTTCGGCGCTCCAAGCGCAAAAGGTCACCGACGCGGGCGGTGTCCTGCAGGAACTCCATCAGGCTCTCGCCGTGCAGCAGGCGGCGTCCCGCGGTCCACGCGACCTCGATCGATTCGTCCCCGACCTTGACCCGCACGGAGTCCGATCGGTCCGGCAGGCCGAGGCGGCGCTGCTCGGTCGGTCCGATGCTGATCTCACCGCGCTCGAGCATCGCCTCGGTGACGGAACGTTCGACGCTGGCCCGATCCAATCCCTCATGCTCCGGGCCGGAGACGACGCGCGGTCGCGGAATCCGGCCGGCACCTCGGGAACGAGCCTGGGCCGCCGAGGGAGTGTCGTCGGTTCGCTCGGACGCCGCCGTGCGACGTCGGTATGCGCCCGGGCCGCTCACCCAGCGACCCGAGCTCTCGCGACGGTCAGACATGCCCGGCTCCCAGCAGGTCACGCCCACGCGCGGTGACGGTCAACGCCGAGTACTCCCGGTCCTCCCGCCGAGCGCTCACCCGTTCCAGCAGCCCTGCGTCGACGAGTTCTTTGACCGCCTCGTCCCACCGCCGCTCCTTCGCCCGCAGGTACCGGAGGGCGCCAAACTGCGGACAGCGGCGCACGCCAGCAGTTAGGGCCCGCTGGTTGGCGTACTCGTCGCCGAGCACCGCCGCCTTGAGGCTGCGCTCGCTGTAGCGGCCCTTGGGGAACGCGTCGGCCCAGGCCACGACCTGCAGGACCGTCAGTTTTACGTCGACCAGATGCTCCGGGTCGGGCACCTTGGACAGGGGCAGGTCCTGCCAGACGGACGAGCCGCCGCACCGGTCGCACGCCTGTTGTCCGTCGCGGCAGCTCGCTCGAGGGAATCCGAAGTATTCGATAATGGCGGCGCGGCGACAGTGTTTCTCCCGGACGTACCCGACCAGCGCGCCCAGTTGACGTCGCTGCCACTGCGTCCATTGCTCGACCTCGCGTGCTATGGCGCGTTCGTCGACGCCGTCGGCCAAGAGCGTCACCCGCCGATAGCGTCGTGATGACGAGAACGTAAGAAAGCGTTCCAGGGACCACGTGACGAGCTTGCGCTCCAGCTCGTCCGGGTCCAGACCATGCTTGGCCGTCACCTCGTCGAAGTCGAGCTGCCGACCGACATCCGGCCGCACCTCGAGCCGGGTGCACAGCTCGCGGAACTCCCGTCGCTCGGCTGTGTCCTCGGGCTCACGTAGTCCTATGTGGACCACACCACGGGCCGAGCAGTCTGGCTGCTGCGCGATGGCACCGGCCCGCTCCAGCCACGCCAGCGCTATGTTCAACTCGTCTGTGTCGATGTTAAGTTTGTCGGCCATCTCCTCCGGGTCGAACACCACGTCTGCGCCTCGTCGGCGCTGCTCCCTGAGCAACGGGTGCAGCCGGAGGGTTACGGCCACGCGCTCCGCCGCGGCCGCGTCGTCCAAGTAGCTGTAGCGTCGAGCAATGTCGCGCTCGCTGTACATAAGCACGCACTCACCGACGAGATCCGGCGACCGAGCGGCTCGCCCCGCCTCCTGGACATAGGCGTCGAGTGAGTCGGGCAGATCGTAGTGCACCACCCAACCGATGTTCGGTTTGTTGACACCCATGCCGAACGCCTTGGTTGCCACCATGACCTGGGTGGTGTCCGCCAGGAAATCGTCCTGGACCGCTGCCCGCTGTTCGGGAACCATACCCGCGTGGTAGTGGCGGGCGGTGATGCCGGCGTTCCGTAGCAGGCCGGCCAGCTCTTCGGCGTCTGTCCGGCGTGAGGTGTAGACGATTCCCGGTGTCTCCTGAAGAGCGGTCACGATGCGCAGCAGCTCCCGGGCGCGGTCGCGTTCCGAGCCGACCTTGACCACGCGGAACCGCAGGTTCGGTCGGTCGGCCGGCTGTCGGACGATGTGCGGCCGAACCATCTCAAGGGTCGCGCTGATGTCGTCCGCGACGGCTGGAGTGGCGGTCGCGGTCAACGCCATGCGCGGGGCCCGGCGGAGGTGTGACACCGCCGTGGCCACGCGACGAAACTCGGGCCGGAAATCGTGTCCCCAGGCACTGACACAGTGCGCCTCGTCTACCACTAACCCGGCGAGGTCCTGCGCTTCGAGCGCCTGCACGAGAATCGGGTCCCGCACCAGGCGCTCCGGCGAAACATAGAGCAGGCGCACCTTTCCGGCGGCGAGATCCCGTAGCGTCTCCGTTCGGACGGCAGCCGGCGTGGCCGAGGTGATGCCGGCAACGGCGTGCAGACGGCGGCGACCTCGCAGCTCGTCGAGCTGGTCCTTGATGAGCGCGATCAGCGGGCTGACCACCACCGTCGCCCGATTGTCGGGCCTCAGCAGAGCCGGTAGCTGGAAGCACAGGGACTTCCCGAATCCCGTGGGAAGCACGGCGAGCGTGTCGCGTCCTTCGAGGTGGGCGACCATCACCTCGAGTTGCGCATCGTGCAGTTTCTCGATCCCGAAGAGTCGCCGAGCCGCCTCGCTCAGCTTCGGTCGCGGGTCCTCGCCGGGCTGAAGTCGCAGTTCGGCCAGCGCTGCGTCGACCTCGCTGCCCGCCAGCAGGAGCGCCGTGGTCAGGTCGGGTTCGACCCCGTCCACGAATCTCAATGCATAGCGCCAAGCGTCGTCGCGGTCGTGGGCGACGTGGAGGGTGGGCTCCGGCAGCGTCGAGATCAGAATGTGGTTGGCCGCGCTCGGTGACTGCATGCGGCGATCGGCGATCAGGGCCACGCCCCGGTCGGTCTCCGTGCGGATGAGGCGACCGAAGGCCTGGGCGAACAGGATCGCCGTCTTGGGCACAACGTAACTGAGGAACGGGTCGCCACCCCGGTCGGCGATCGCCCGTATCCGGGCCGCGACGACGGGGTCGCCGGGATGCGGATACGGCGGCTTCTCGATGACCACGAAGCTGAGGGTCTCGCCGGGTGCGTCAAACCCCTGCCAGTAGGAGCGGACTCCGTACGCCACTGTGCCGGGGTCGGCCCGGAACCTCTCGGCGAGTTCGGCGCTGCCGAGCTCGCCTTGGACGAGGAGGCTCACCCCCCGCTCGGCCAGGGCATGCTCGTGCTCTCGGACGATCCGGGCGACTTCCTGCATACGGCGGCGGGCCGCGAACAGCGACAGGGTTCGCCCACCGGACAAGGACAGGAAGCCGACCTGGTCGCGTGCAAATTCTTCGATGAATTCCTGCTCCTGCGGGCCGACCGGAACGGGCAGGTGGTTGGTGAGCACCACCGCCGACTGGTTCTCGTGGTCGAACGGGCTGGGGACCCTGATGCCGGTGAAATGGTGTGGGTCGGTGCCCCCTGGCTCGATCGAGATGCCCAGCCGTGAGCCCAAGTAGTCGAAGGTGCCCCCGGTGGTGAGGGTGGCGCTGGTCAGGGTCACGCTATGCGCCCGGGCGACGATGCCCCGGGCGAAGGCCGCGCTGACGTCGATGGGGATGCGAGCAAAGGTCCAGTCGTCGTCGGTGTCGGCGGCCGCGGTCGGGTCGGGCATCGGGGCGGAGAGCCGATACACCCAGCGATGTTCGTCACTGAGTCGACGGAGGTAGTTGACGGTCTCCGACGCTTCCCTGATCGCTTGGGCCGTCCCGACGACCTTGAACCACGCGGTGCGCACGACCCGGTCGGTCCCGTGGTCGCGCGGGCGGGTGCCCGCGCTGTTGCCCGCCTGGTTCGCGGTGGGGACCAGCGGTTCCAGAGCGTGACTGATCTTCATCAGCTGCTCGGTGAGGTAGGTCAGGCATTCCCCGACCTCGCGAGCCGCATCGACCACCGCGTTGTACTCCGGACGCGTGCGCACGATGCCCAGCCGCAGCACGGTCGTGCGGTCCGGCCCACCGTACTCATGAAGATAGGTGAGGACGGCCGCGCCCAGGTGGTCGGCGCGGCGGCGCAGTTCCTTCGTGGCGGCGGCCAACTGTTGTCGGTTGCTGATGGGCACGCCCTGTCGCTCCAGCCGGCGGAGATGACGGAGCACGCCGACCCGCCCATCGACGCGCGCCGCCACCGTGAGCAGCTCGTGCCGTCCGATCGTGGTGGTGCCAGCGGCGGTCAGAGAGTCTTCGAGCTCGTGAGCCTCATCGAAGATGAGGTCGGGACCACCCTCGGCGAGGATGTCGCCCGGTGCCCGCACGCCCTGCCAGGCCTGCGCCGCCCACGTGGCGAGGAGAGCGTGGTTGACCGAGACGACGCCCGGGTCGTCCTGGATGCCGACGGTCCGGCTCATCAACGGACAGTGCGCAGCCCAGGCGCAGCGCCGTCGCTCGCAGGACGCGGAATCCGTTCGCAGGGTGTCGCGGCTGATGCGGTAGCCCGGCAGCCGCTGGACCAGGTCCGAGTCCATGACGTCGTCCCACGCGCCACTACCCGACGTGGAGAGAGCACGGGCCGCCACAGCGAGCGCCGTCCACAGCTCCGCCGGGGTCGACGGGCTGCCCTCCTCGAGGTGGCCGGCCACCTCGCGGGTACAGATGTAGTTGTTGACGCCGAAGATCTGGCGGAACGGGGCCGGGAACAGCCCGGCCGCCTGAAGCCGGCCGACGTCGCGGCGGATCTGCTGCTGCAGCACCTTAGTCGCGGTGGCCACGATGACCGGCCGGCGGGCGCGGGCGGCGCGTCCGACCGCGGGGGCCAGGTAGGCCAGGGTCTTCCCCGTACCGGTCGGCGCCTCAATGGCCAGCCGGCTACCTCCATCGATCGTTTCGGCGATCGCCTGGGACACCTCTCGCTGCTGCCGCCGAGGCGCGAAGCCGAGCCGGTCCAGGTTGGCGAAGACGTGCCGCACGGCGGCGCGCGCACCCGGTTCCCACGCGTTCGTGCTGGCGAAGGCTTCGGCCGACTCAGTGGGCGGGACAAGGAGGGGATCGGGTGCGCAACGCAGTCCGCTCGTCGGGTGGTCCGGCAAGGGCACCCGGGTGAGCAGGCGGGCGAGGTCGTTCTGGCCGGCGACGAGACAGGCGTAGGCCAACCGCCAGGACGGATCGGCCGGGTCGAGCCGGTCGAGAAGGAGACGTAGGCAGTCGGCTGCGGCCCGGGCTTGGTCGAGCAACCCGCCGTCGCCCAACCGTACCTGCAGGTCGACACACAGGTCGCCGAACGTTGTCCGTGGCCGCGACGGGGCGTCGAGGAGCGCGAGCAGCCGGAGGTCGATCACCGGTAGGCCGAGTTGGTGGAGAGGGCCGGCGAGAGGATGGGTCGACCAGGTCGAGCCGAAGCAGACGACGCCACCAACCCCATCGGTGGCCGACTTGAGCGCCGCGACCAGATGTCCGTCGTCGGCTAGACACGATGCCCGGCCATCAGACAGCCGCACGTATCCCACGTTCGTGACATCGCCGGACACCTCGCTGACCAGCACCACCAGTTCGTTCAGTTCGAGCGGCTCTGGCGGCGCGGTCAGTAGCCAGGGAGGAACGTCGTCATGGACGGCTTCGGTCTCGTCGTCCGGTTCGTCGGTGTCGTCGAATTTGAGCGTGTGAACCGTCAGTCGGCCAGATGCGTCGCGGTGGAACACCTCGGGGTACTTGTCAGGCAGCGTCTCCAGCCGGGTGGCTGAGATGACAATTCCCTGTTCCCGCAGCGCCGGTTGTAGTTCGGCTGCGGTCATCGCTCGTTCCGTCAGGAGATCGCGCACGGCGGCGATGTTCGCGGGTAAATTCATGTGCGCCGGACCCTCATAGCCGAGCCGCATGTGCGGACTGTCGTCCCCACAGGGGGCGAGACACCGATCTGGGGCCGGAGGAAGGCTCGCACGTGATTGGTTCTAACTGAATCCGATTCACGTGTACAAGCAACCTCCGTGTCGGCGGCGTGTCGGGACACCATTCATCCCGTAACCCTCGCGGGTCAGGTGATAGCGATGCTTCGGCGGCCGCTGCCTGGTAGGGGCAGCGGTCGTTGGCGTCAGTCGCATTTCTGCATCTCATGCCTCTTTGTCGGCTCAAGTCGGACCAAACGGCCGAATGCGATTCGGCTGATGGTCGCGAATCGCGGAGGCCGCTCAGACGTTGGTGGGAGCAGCCATCGCCTGTTCGTATGCCCGGCTGGCGGCAATCAGCTCGGAGCGTCTTTCTTCCGTGCGGTCCCGGCGGCTGGATGACACCACGACCGCCCCGGCTGGTTGCGTCGGCCCGACCGTCGTTTCCCCGACGCTCGCGCCGCCGCCGGCCGATGATGACGACGTGCAGACCTTCCTGCCTTATCCCGAGTTCGCCCGGTGCGCCGCCGTGCTCGACGCGCGCCGGCTCGGCAAGCAGCGGGTGGAGGCGTTGCAGGTGCTGCGGGCGACCTCGGTCCCGGGGTACGGCTGGCGCCACCACCCCGCGGCGAAGATGTGGGCGGGGTATGCCGAGGCGCTGGTCTGCTACGGCCTGACGATCTGCCGCGCCTGGACCGATCGGGGCTGGGCCGACACCGTGGCGGCGACGCTGGTGGCGGAGTTCGGTCGCCCGGCCCGGGAGCAGGAGGAGCTGGCGGCGGCCGGCGAGCTGCCGAACTGGCTCGGCCTGGCCGAGCTGCACCGCAGCCACCAGTCGGCGCTGATCCGCAAGAACCCGGCCCACTACCGCCCGATCTTCGGCGATGACGTGCCGGACGACCTGCCCTACGTCTGGCCGGTCTCCGACCGCTGGCCGGGGTGACCGGTCGCGACAAAGACTCGTCAACGGCCTCGGCCGGTGTCGCCACCGTCGCGGTTGGACAGTCGCTCGACCTGAACGGAGGTGACGCGCACCCGACCGGTCGACCCAGCTGGATCTCCGGACGCGGTGACCGGTGTTACGCCGCCGAGGCCGGTCCGCCGCCGACCCGGCGGGACCGTTTCGACAGGGCGCGGACGAACTCGGCGGCGGTGGTCGGCCGGCCGTAGAAGTATCCCTGCCCCATCTCGCACCCCAGACGGCGCAGGGTCCGGTGGACCGCCTCGGTCTCGACCCCCTCCCCCACGACGGTCAGGCCGAGGGCCCGTGCGAGATCGATAATGGATCGGACCACGGCCCGGTCGCCGGGGTTGTCGGCGATGGAGCGCACCAACCCTTTGTCGATCTTCAATTGGTTCAGGCGAAGTTGCCGAAGATGCTGCAGGGAGGCGAAGCCACTGCCGAAGTCGTCGACCGCCACCTGCACTCCCGCGCCGACCAGCCGGTCGACACTGCGTCGCACCACCTCGGGATCGCTGATCACCTCGTTCTCGGTGACCTCGATGACCAGATGGTCGGGGGCGATCCCGACCCGGCGGACCCGGTCGAGGATGTGGTCGATGAGCCAGTCCTGCTGCAGGTCGCGCACGGTGACGTTGACCGAGACGCGCAGGCGGATGCGCTCTTCGTCCCAGTGCCGCAGCTGGTCGAGGGCGGTCTCGACGGCGAGCCGGGTGAGGTCGTGCACGAGCGGGGTCGGTTCCACGATCGCGAAGAGGTCGCTCGGCTTGACGGCTCCGTGCGTCGGGTGCGTCCACCGCAGGAGTGACTCGACCCCCACCACCTCGCCGGAGTCGAGCCGGACCTGGGGCTGGTAAGCGAACTCGATGCGGCCGCCACTGGCCTCGCCGTGCAGTGCGGCGCGGAGATCGGCCAGCAGACTCAGCCGCCGGTCGATCTCTTCCTGGGGTCGCGGGGCGAAGGCGGCGACGCGCATCCGCCCCGCGCGGCCGTAGCGGATCGCAGCGTCGGCGTACCGCAGCAGGGTCGGAAAATCGGTGGAGTCCTCGGGCGACCGGGCGGTGCCGATCGTGGCGCGGGCGTCGAAGAGCAGACCGCCCATGGAGACCGGCTCCTTGACCAGTCGATCGATCGTCGCCACGGCGGCCTCGACCGGTTCGGGATCGTCCTGGTCCGCGCCCCGCGGCACGAGGACCACGAGGTCGTCGGTGTCGGGACGCCCCACCCAGGCGCGGTCGCCGAGGGCCGCGTCGAGGCGGCGCGCCACGTGGGTGAGGACCCGGTCCACGACCTGACGGCCGAACGCGTCGTCGAGGTCCCGCAGGCTGTGCAGGCGGACCAGCAGGAGCGTGTACCGACCCGGTGCTCGACGTCGTTCCCGGCCGAGATCGGCGGCAACGTCGGCGAGCCCACGCTGGTTCAGCAGTCCGGTCACCTGGTCCCGGCGCAGCGACGCCGCCTGCCGGGTGACGAGTCCGGAGAGCCGGTTGAGGGCGAGCAACGGCAACAACAGCAACGCGAACGTCCAGCCCCGCGGTTCGGCGACGACGATCGGGGCCAGGAACAGCAGGGCCGCACTCGACAAGATCTCGACCCCGATGCCCTGCCGGACGGTCCGCCACGTCTCGTTCCGGAGCTCGGCGACGATGGCCGGGACATGGTAGGCGGCCAGCCAGACGGCGATGGTCGCGATCAGATCGAGAAGGAACTCGCGGTCGATCCCTTCAGCGCGCCGAATGGTGCCGAATCCGACCACGGAGGCGACAACGGCCGCGGCGGCGGTTGCCGCCATCGTCCGGGCGACCAGGAAGGCGATGCCGGGCAGGGGCAGTCGCGAGCGCAGGGCGGCGACCACAGCCGCGGCCGTCTGGGCGGCCAGCGCCGGCCAGAGCCCCCAGACCAGCAGGATGGCCAGGCTGGTGCAGGCGGACAGGTACACGCCGCCGCGTTGGCGACGGCCGTCGTCGGTGACCGGGCTGAGCTCTCCGACGACACCGATCGCGAAGAGGAGCCAGTATCCAGCGGTCAGTTGCATGATGCGGCCCCGTCAGACCGCGTCCGGCGTCGGGCAGCTGCACCGTCGCCCCTGCCCCATGTCGGCGAGGCTATCCAACCGCCGGGCGCCGTACGCCGCATCGGGCCGAACTGGCCCACATCGGGCGTACGGACCGTCCCCCGTCGGGGCGACCGCCGGTCCGGTCGCCCCGGCCTCGCCGCCCGGCGGGTCCGCTCGGCCATTTATCGAGATACGCGACTGAGGG
>Ga0310839_100824_pt1 | contig 15649 bp, 14 predicted proteins | sample SM_ome_7_FD_201305 | JGI IMG/M metagenome (GOLD analysis project Ga0310839, IMG submission 201305) | Sorghum-adapted microbial communities enriched on stacked mutant (SM) sorghum from Joint BioEnergy Institute, Emeryville, California... ...
TAACTCAACTTTCGCAGCTTAATTTTCCGAACAAAGCCTTGATATAATGGGGCAAACTCGCAATCCATTGCTGGAGTTGACATACAACGGCAGACTGATCCCGTTTGGATTTCGCTTCCGTGAACGCCATGAAAAATGCGATCAGATGCTGCAAAGCCGTTTTGAGATCCAGGTTTCGAACTTCGTCGGAAAACAGGAAAAACAGACCGCCCAACGACCGCGCGTCGTTGTTGTGACGGCGTTCCCATTCCATTACGAGATAACGGGTAAACACGATCGTGGTGTGGCTGATGAGCATATCAAACGAACGACCTTGAAACTCCGTTCCCAGCTTCAGGTACGATTTGGCAAATTTGAAGAACGTCTCAATGCTCCAACGCATGCCGTAGATGCGAACGATTTCAGCCTCTTCCAACGCCAAATCGGTGCTGAGCAGAACCAGCCAATCCCGCCGCCGATGGCGGTTTTGCACAAAGACCAGTTTGATCGGCAAACCGCAGGCGGTTTGAACGATGACCGAGCCAAGGATTTCTTTGTTTTTCTGCTTTGGCAACAGGGCATACAGTTCATGGAGCGTCAGGCTTTTTCCGTCGAACCGGTATCGTTGTTTCATCGCCTTGACCATCCCAATGACATGCAGACCTTTCGCCATCAGTTCACGCAACAGAGGCGCTTGGGTAAACCAACTGTCCATCAGGACAAAGTCAGCGCTAAATCCAGCCTGAATCGCTCGATCAAGCAGAGCCGCCACGGCATCCGGTTTGCGTGAAAGCGCCTCGATGCGGCGTTTGTAGCCTTGGGTACGCTTGGACAGACGTTCCTTCATCTCGCAAAAGCGATTCGTCAGCTTGGCCGAGCTGAGCATGACAAAATCGATGGGCGCAAAGCTGAAGCCATCCGACCATCCGAGCGTGAGCATGTTGTAGCCGCGAGCATATCTCCCCGTCGTATGATCGAAGATGCGGGCAAGCAACTCGGCTTTCTTGCTGCGATCCCTGCGAAGAACCGAATCATCAATGATGAACGTCCGAACGCGGGACGAAGAGGTTAAGGAATCAAAATGCTGAACGACCTTCAGACTCAAGGCATGCAAAAATCGTCGCCAGGCAAAGCGTGGATGGTTTAAGAATCGATAGACTACATCTTTGCCAGGCAACGACTGGCGGCGGTCGCTATGCAGAAGACGAAACCAATTGCGCCCTTCAAACACGAGCGTAAAGATCAGCTGAAAGATGGCAAGACTGGACAATCCGAACGACTTGGAAATGCCGGCTTTGCGCAACAGTTGTCCGATTTGCAAAGCGGAAAATAAAGTCGAGATTCGTTCTTGGCCCTTTTCAGACAGGAAGTTGTGTTGTACCATAGAGTTACGCACCTTTCTGTTTGGGATGGGAAGACTATCCACTTCCATTTTACCAAACGGAAAGGTGTTTTTCTGTCAAGAACGAGATTTTTCAATAAGAAATCCTAGTCATATCAAGGCTTAACACTAATTTTCAAGGTGCGAAAGTTGAGTGTCTAATTTATTGACAGAAGTCCATTGAAACCTCGTCAGAACGGGATACCACGCTCAACCTTTTACGGTTTTGATCGTACCTATGAGGAATTGAAACACCGAAAAAGAAAAAAAAAGTATGCCACACCAAACCGGGTTTGAATCATACCCATGAGGGATTAAAACAGCAGCGTCATAGCACACCGTCCTCTAGCTGCCCGTATAGTATTGATCGCACAAATGAGGAACTTGAAACCCGCTGCCGGCTTTCAGTCCCTCGAGGTTATTCCTGCGTTCTGATATAGTACCTTTAAGGAATTGAAATTCCGCGTAAAGAAATCACACAGGCTGCCCAGAAACCGGGTTCGTGGGATTCAATACCGGGACTTGTGGACTGTGTCTGAACATGCGTTAAAACCATGCTATTGTGCTATGATTGATTTGCAACAGTTAATTCCTAGATGTGGAAGGATGTTCTGATGCAAAATCTTGCACACCGTCCGCTCAACATCAGACCCGCAACCCCGGACGACGCCCAAGATGTGCTGAACGTCTGGATGAACGCCGCCGAATGGCTGCAATCCAAGGGCATCGACCAGTGGAACCCGGAGCAATTTTCATTGGATTTTGTCATGGCCTGCATCCGCGATTCGGAGGTTTTCCTTGCCGAAGCAGGGCATGCGATAGTCGGGACGTATCTGCTCACCTGGTCGGATCCTTCAATTTGGAGGGAACTGGATAATGCCGAATCCGGGTACATCCACAAGCTTGCGGTAAGAAGAGACTTCAAGGGGCAGGGCATTGGACGGCTGCTGCTGGAACACGCCGAGAACCGGATCATGGAGCAGGGCAAACGATGCATCCGGCTCGATTGCATGGCCGACAACGAGCGGCTAAACCGTTATTATCTCGATGCGGGGTACACGTATGTCCGAAGATTCGACGGAGACGGGTGGAGCGCCAATCTGTACGAAAAGCGCGTTGTCCCGCCGTCCGTCAATTCTCCCGCTCCTTGATCCGCTTCAAATCGAACGCGCCCGGCTCCGCGCCGAGGATCGTCTCGATAAACCCGCCGATGGCTGTGAGCCGCGCCTCAAGCTCCTCCTCGTTCCACCGGAACAGGGCGGCGTCCAGCCAGAACTGGTAGCCGGTCAGAAGGAACTCCGCGGCCAGCGCGGCGTCCTTGTCCGTGCGGAAGCATCCTTCCTGCTTGCCTTGCTCGATGATCCGCGCGAAGACCGGAGCGAACTTCCGGACCACCCGGGCCAGCAGTTTCTGATGCAGGAACGCGTTCTCCTCGTGATGGATGCGGCTGAACAGGCCGCCCATGCGCCCGTGGTCGAATCCGCGGCGGTCGTGGGCGATGATCCGGAGGATTTTGCGGTCGGCGGAGAGGCCGCCGTCATCCGCGATCGGGGCGAACTCGGCCAGCCCGCGCTCGACCGCCCGGTCGATCACGGCGTCGGCGATCTCGTCTTTGGACTTGAAATAATAATAGAACGTGCCCTGGGACACGCCCACTTCCCTGACGATGTCGCTGACCGCCGTTCCGGCATAGCCTTTCGTGCCGAACAGTTTCTCCGCCGCGTCCAGCAGCTCCTGACGGCGCACTTCCGGGTCCTTGACGATTCTCGGCATTTCTCCGCGTCTCCCTTCCGCTTCTCCGTTCGCTGAGACAACCCTTTCCATCAGGATTATAACGGATTGACACCGGGTCATCCAACGGCATAGAATATAAATGACTGACTGTCAGTCAGTAAACAGAATGCCGCAACAGGTGAAACTGCGACTCGCCGGAGCTGCACATTTCAACTTGAAAAAAACACCGCCGCAGCCCGGCAGCCTGCAGACCTCCCACAGTCCGACTTCATGCATAAAAGGAGGCCGCCGCCCAAATGCCGAAAGCGACCCTGCCGGAGCAGCGCAAAGCGCCGCAGCCGATGTCCCATAAGCATGCCTTCTTCCTGCTGAATCCGCTCCGGCATCTGCTGCTGTCCCCGAAGAAGCTTGTGCAACGACTCAACCTGCACGCGGACGCGGAGGTGCTCGAAATCGGCCCGGGACCGGGCTTCTTCAGCGCGGCCGTCGCCCGCAGCATCCCCGAAGGGACGCTCACGCTGCTCGACATCCAGCAGGAAATGCTGGACATGGCGAAGAAGCGGCTGGACCGGATGGGGATCTCGAACGTCGCATTCATCAAGGCGGACGCCGCGCGGATGCCCTTCGGCGACGCGTCTTACGACGCCGTCTTCCTCGTCTCGGTGCTCGGCGAAATGCCGGACCCGGCGCAATGCCTGAAGGAAGCGCATCGCATCCTGCGCCCGAACGGCCGCCTGTCCGTCTCCGAGCAGCCCGGCGACCCGCATTTCGTGCCCATGGACGAGTTGACGGATTTGGCGGCGCGGATCGGGTTCAAGCCGGAGCGGACGTTCGGTCCCCGCTTCAATTACACGCTGAACTTCAGAAAAACAGCCGGGGAATGAGGCATCCCCGGCGCTTCCGCCGTACCCGCCTCATTCCCCCGGGCGCACATGCTTCTTCCGGTATTCGTTCGGCGATTGGCCGACCATCTTCTTGAACACCTTGCTGAAATATTTCTCGTCCTGATACCCGATGATCTCCGCGATCTGCACGATGCGCAGGTTCGGATTCTTCAGCAGCTGCTTCGCCTTCTCGATGCGGATGCGCGCGATGTAGTCGGAAATGTTCTCGCCGAACTCTTGCTTGAAACGGCGCGAAATATATTCCCGGCTCAGATAGAACCGCTCCGAGATGTGCTGCAGCGTCATCTCCTCGTGGTAATGCCGCTCGATATAGTCCGCGATGTCGCGGATGATGTTGCGCTCCCGCTGCGCCAGCTTCGTCAGCATGACGGAGAGGCGGATCAGATCCCGCGCCACCTCGTCCCGCAGCAGCCGGAGCGACAGCCTGCCGCTGTCGTCGAGCGGGAAAATCGGGCTGTCCGCCTCCTGCGGCACCAGCGGCGTCTCCGCCTCCTCATCCGGCAGAAACTCGCCGATGCAGCGCGATTTGAACACGGTGTACTCGTGATTCCACAGCTCCATCTGTTCGGCCGTGACGGAAGCCAGCGGCGCGATCGCGGCGATCCATTGGTCGGTGACCGACTCGATCTGATCTTCCCGGGCGCTGAGCAGGGCGGAGCGGAAATCGGCCTCGAACCGGCTGAACGGCAGCGGCACGAAACGTTGCGGCTGACCCGCGCCGTAGTGCAGCATGCGCCCGGGCGTCTCCAGCAGATTCCGCTGCCGCAGGGCGGCCAGCGCCTCGCGGTACGAATCCTTCAGCCCGCCGGGAAAAGGCTGCATCGTGCCGATCCCGGCGTCCAGGCTGCCGCCGAGCACGAACCGGATTCCCTCGTTCATGCCGCGGATGCGGTTCTCCAGCGTCTCCGGCGTATGCCAGCAGACGATGACCACCTCATGCGGGCTGTTCCAATGGCGGAACGCGTAGCCCGACCGGTCCCGCTGCAGCACCTCGTTCGCGATGTTCGTCAGCGAGAAGAACAGCAGATCGAGGTGCGAGCCGAACTTGTCGCGGACACGGCGCGGCAAGGTGTCGATGCTCATCACCGCGGCCCGGCCCGTCTCCGGCTTTGCCGCAACGCGGAACTCCCGCTCGAAATGTTCCGCGAACGATTCGTACGTCCCGGCTTCCTCGATCAGGCCGGAGAACAGTTTGTCCCAGTAGGCCGGCTTGATCCGGTTGATTTCGATGGAGCGGATCTGGTGCTGGCGGCGGGCTTCGTTTTCCTTGTGCCAGCTCTGCACCGCCTTCGCCAGCGCTTCATTCAACTCATCGGCGTCGATCGGCTTCAGGATGTAGTCCATGCCGCCGTATTTCACCGTGTGGCGGACGAAGTCGAAATCGTCGTGGCCGCTGATGACGATCGTCTTCGCCTCGGGCTGATGCCGGTAGATCCATTCCAGCAGCTCGACGCCGTTCATCACGGGCATGCGCATATCGGTGAAAATGATCTCCGGCCGCTCGGCCTCGATGATGCGGATGGCCGACTCGCCTTCCGGCGCTTCGAACACTTCGTCAATCCCGTACCGCTCCCACTCGACCAGCAGACGGATGGCGTCCCGGACATGCTTCTCGTCATCCACGATCAGTGCTTTCATCGAACATGCCCTCCTTCTCGCCGAGCGGAATCGAGATGATGACCTCAAGCCCGCGCGGAGCGCGGTTTTCCAGTCTCATCCGCACCTCGTCGCTGTAGAAAAGCCGAAGCCGGGACAAAATGTTGATGAGCCCGATGCCGCCGTCTCCGCTCACCGGTTCGAACGCGCTCTCCGTCCGGTTCAGAATGGCCTGCAGCTTCTCACGTTCCGCTTCCTCCATGCCGACGCCGTTGTCCGCGACCCGGATTTCGAGGACGGAAGGCTCAACCATCCGGCAGACCACGGTGATTTCCCCGGGGTCGAGCGCCGGCTGAATGCCGTGCTTGAACACATTTTCCACGATCGGCTGCAGAATCATCCGGGGCACCTGGACGGCGCGCGCCGCGTCATCCGTTTCGATCCGGTATTGCAGATTCTCATCGAACCGCTGGCGCTGCAAGGCCAGATACGACTGCACGTAGTCAAGCTCCGCGGACAGCGGAACGCTCGAGTTGTCCGCGCGCATATGGTAGCGCATCATTTTCCCGAGGGAGGAAATGAGCGTGTACACCTTGCGGTCCCCGTGCTGCAGCGCCAGCGTGCCGATCGACTGCAGGGCGTTGTTCATGAAATGCGGGTTGATCTGCGCCTGCAGCGCCTTGAGCTGGTTCGACTTGCTGGCGAGCTCCAGCCGGTATTCGCGCATGATGAGCTGGTTGATCCGCTGTATTAATTGGTAGAAACGTTTGGACAGAATGCCGATCTCGTCGCTCCTGTCGATCGCCAGACCCGCGTCCAGGTTGCCGCTTTCGAGCTTGTTGATGTAGCGCAGGAGCTGCTTGATCGGGTTCGTGAACCGATAGGAGATGATCACGGCGGCGGTCGCGGCGATGATCAGGAACACCGACACGGCCAGGCTGTTGATCAGCGTCAGCTGCCGAGGATCCCGGTACAGCGTCTCATAGGGGATCCGTTTGACGAGCAGCCAATCCAGCCAGGGCGATGACAGGCTCTCGTAAATGTGAATGCCTTCGAACCGCCCGTCCTCATAATGATAATGGCCCCGATCCGCCGCCTGATCGAGAATGCTCTGCACCCATGCATATCCGTCTTCTTCCGCCGGATCCGCATCGGAAGCGAAGATCAGGTTGCCCTGCCGGTCGAGGATGTACAGCTCCTCGCTGCCCGGGGTGTACAGCATGCTGCTGATCTCCCGGATCATGTCGGTCCGGATGTCGATCGACATGATGCCGAGCACTTCGCCGGTCGGCGCGTTCAGAATCTTGCGGTGGAACGAGAACACTTCCTTTGACAGATGATACGGAAATTTCGGCTTCTCGATGCCGTACTCATGGCTGGCATGCACGGCTTCGATCTGCGCGTCCCGCTCTTCATCCAGATCCGGGATGTACGTCTGCCCCGGGGTGCTGCGCAGCAGTTTGTAGGCGTACCGGTACGAGTGGTCCTCCATGGCGGAGTAGAGGTAGATCTGCTCGATTTCCTTGACGGAGTTCGCCATGAACTGCAGGTTCCGGTACATTTCCCGCTCTTCCAGATACGACTGGGTGCCGTTCTGGATGAGCTGATAAAGGCTGTATTTATCGGACAGGTTGTTGTAGGTGAGCAGGGAGGCTTCGTTGATGCGTTCCAGATAGCCCAGCAGGTTGACGGCCCCTTGATGCATCAGGTTCGTATTTTCCCGGATATAATAGGACTTCACGGATTCTTTCGTGTAGTTGTAGGTGATCAGGATGGAGATCGAGATCGGCAGAACGATGGAGGCCAGGAGAAACGCGATCAGCTTGTTGCGCAGACTGCTTCTGTAAAACGTTTTCATCCCGCTCCCCTCTCGTTCCGTATGAAATCGTATTCAGTATAACAATTCGACATGCGCCTTGCCACTTGCAAAGTTTGACGTCTTCGACATCAAAATATTGCACCTCTTTCATCATGATAATCCGTGTTCATGCGCATACTTCTTCCTTATACTTTGCTGTACACAATGCCGGATGAGGGAGGAGATCGAATTGCAGCACAGAATGAAGCGGCTTTCCGATGCCGTTCAGCAGCTGGTGTTTGTCGGTCCGGCGCTGTTGTTCTTCAGCCTGATTGTGCTCGTGCCGTTTCTCATGAGCTTCTACTACAGCCTGACGGACTGGAACGGCGTCACGACCCGGGTCGTGTGGACCGGCCTGAGCAACTTCAAACGCATTCTGCTTGAAGACAGCGAATTCCGCAATGCGTTCTGGTTCACCGCGCGCTACACGCTGGCCGCCGTCGTGTTCGCCAACGCGGTCGGGTTCACGCTGGCGCTCCTGCTCACCCAGCCGCTCAAGACGCGAAACGTGCTTCGCACCGTTTTCTTTCTGCCGAACGTCATTGCCGGGCTGCTGCTCGGGTTTATCTGGTCGTTCATCTTCGTGAAAGGGTTTGCCGCCATCGGGGAATGGACCGGAATCGGCTTCTTCAAGCTGCCCTGGCTGGGCACGGCGTCCACCGCGTTCTGGGGCATGGTCATCGTGAGCGTCTGGCAGATGGCCGGCTACCTGATGGTCATTTACATCGCAGCGATGATGAACATGCCGCGGGAACTGATCGAGGCGGCGAAAATCGACGGGGCGGGCCGCTGGAAGATGCTGAGGAGCATCATCGTGCCGCTCGTCATGCCCGCGTTCACCGTCTGCCTGTTCCTCACGCTGTCCTGGTCGTTCAAAGTGTTCGACCTGAACCTGTCCCTGACGAAGGGCGGTCCGTTCGGTTCGACCGAATCCGTCGCCCTGAATATCTACAAGGAAGCATTCCAGAATAACAGGTATGGACTGGGCACGGCCAAGTCACTGATCTTCTTCGTCGTCGTGGCGACGGTGACGACGCTGCAGGTCATCTACACGAAACGGAAGGAGGTTGAGGTATGATGGAGCAGACGCAGAGATACAACGCGCGCCTGCTTGCCATGGAAATCGCGGCGGTGCTGCTGGCGCTGCTGTTCCTCGTTCCGTTCTATTTCGTGGTCATCAACTCGCTGAAAAGTTTCGGCGACCTGATGCGCAACGCGGCGGGCTGGCCCGAAGCCTTCCGCTGGGACAACTACGCGAGGGTATGGGAGATCATGAAGTTCCCGCGGGCGTTCATGAACTCGCTGCTCATCACCGTGCTGAGCAACGCCGGGCTGGTGCTCATCAGCGCGATGGCCGCGTACCGGATTCTGCGGCGTCCGACCGTGTTCAACCGGGTGCTGTTCGTCCTGTTCATTGCCGCCATGGTCATTCCGTTCCAGTCGATCATGATTCCGCTGGTGAAGGTGGCTTCCGAAGTCGGGCTGATGGACAGCCGGTTCGGCCTGATCATCTGCTATTTCGGATTCGGCGTGTCGCTGAACCTGTTCCTGTACCACGGATTCATGAAGTCGATTCCGCTGGAGATCGAGGAAGCCGCGGTTGTGGACGGCTGCACGCCGTACGGGGTGTTCTGGAGGATCGTGTTCCCGCTTCTCAAGCCGATGACGATCACGATCCTGATCCTGAACAGCCTGTGGATCTGGAACGACTTCCTGCTGCCGCTGCTTGTCCTGCACAGCGCGGACATCCGGACGATTCCGCTGCAGACCTACTCGTTCTTCGGCCAATATACGAAGCAGTGGGACCTCGCCCTCGCGGGGCTGGTGCTGGGCGTGGCTCCGATGGTCGCGTTCTTCCTCCTGATGCAGAAGCATATCATCGCCGGCATTTCCGCCGGCGCGGTCAAGGGCTAGGACAACAAGTTCCACTTTTTTGTTCAATAAAGTCGGTTAAGCGCCTGAAGTCGTTGTCTTTACAATGGGATTGCATCCAAGCAAAATCAATCATCAGGGAGGTCAACGGTACATGAAAAAAAGAAGTCTCGCGTTGCTGGTGTTCGTACTGATTCTCTCCCTCCTCGTGGCCGCGTGCGGCGGCAAGGGAGGCGGCTCGGACACGGGAAGCAACGCCGGTTCGTCGGACGGAGCAAACGGCGGCGGATCGGGCGAGAAAGTCACCATCAAGATGTTCCAGTTCAAGGTCGAGATTGCCGAGCAGCTCGCCAAGCTGATTGAAGAGTATGAGAAGCTCCATCCGAACATCAACATCGAACTGGAGACGGTCGGCGGCGGCGCGGACTACGGCGCGGCGCTGAAGGCGAAGTTCAATTCCGGCGACAAACCGGACATCTTCAACAACGGCGGCTTCAGCGAACTGGATCTGTGGATCGAGCACCTGGAAGACCTGACGGACGAACCGTGGGTCGCGAACCTGGTGGACGCCGCCAAACCGCCGATGACCAAGGACGGCCGACTGTACGGCATGCCGGTCAACCTGGAAGGCTACGGCTTCATCTACAACAAGGACCTGTTCGCCGAGGCGGGCATCACCGAAACGCCGAAGACGCTGGATGAACTCCGGGCGGCCGCGCAGAAGCTGAAAGACGCGGGCATCACCCCGTTCATCAACGGCTACGCGGAATGGTGGGTACTCGGGAACCACTTCATCAACATCCCGTTCGCCCAGCAGAAGGACCCCGAAGCGTTCATCCAGGGGCTGTACGACGGCACCGAGAAGATTCCGGGCAACGAAGTGTTCAAGCAATGGGCGGATCTGTTCGATCTGACGCTGGAGTTCGGCCAACCGAACCCGCTGCAGACGGACTACAACACGCAAGTTTCCGAATTCGCCATCGGCAAGGCGGCCATGACCCAGCAGGGCAACTGGACGCAGGTGGCGATCTCCCAGACGAACCCGGACATCAACATCGGTTTCCTGCCGATGCCGATCAACAACGACGCGGACGCGATGGACAAATTGCCGGTCGGCGTGCCGAGCAACTGGGTCGTGCACAAGAACTCGCCGGTGAAGGAAGAAGCGAAGGCGTTCCTGAACTGGATGGTGACGTCCGAAATCGGCCAGCGCTACATCACGGAAGAGTTCAAATTCATCCCGGCGTTCACGAACATCCAGGCGGACGAATCGGTGCTGGGGCAGCTGGCGGCGGACATCATCCGCTACAGCCAGGAAGGCAAGACGCTGACCTGGAACTGGTTCAAGTTCCCGGGCGGCGAAGCGTCCAGCAACAAGTTCGCGGACGTCATGCAAGCGTACATCGGCGGACAAATCAACAAAGATCAAATGTTCGAGCGTCTGCAGCAAGCATGGGATGAAATGAGCAAATAATCCCGCGACCAACAACAGCCGCCGATCTCCGGCCATAAATGGACCGAAGATCGGCGGCTTTGTCGTCTCTCACGGCAACCGGTATCCGCCGTTCGGCCGGTTTCGCCAGCCAGCCGGGCACGAGCCGCTGCAGCCAGACCGGCGGGGTTCACAGAAAGGTCGCACATCCGAATCCCCGAGTCCGAAATCGAAGCGCGGGATGAGATGAGCCGGACCGAGACAGTAGACGGAAGGAATGAGAGCATGAAGAGAAGGAAGAGGAAGAGAACGTTCATCATCCTGGGCGCGATTCTCGCCGTGGTGCTGTTGGTCGCCGGCTCTTATTTTTATACGAACATGACCTATATGGAGAAGCCGCTGAAGGCGATGCGCCATGCGGGCTTCACGGAGAAACAGGTAACGCTGGACGACGGCACGGTGATCAATTACGGGGAAGGACCGGCGAACGGCAATCCGCCGCTGCTCCTGATCCACGGCCAGGGAATGACATGGGAAGATTACGCCAAGACGCTGCCGGCGTTGTCCGAACGGTTTCATGTGTTCGCCGTTGACTGCCACGGGCACGGGGAATCCGAATGGAACCCGGAGAAATATTCGGCCAAGGCCATGGCCGCCGACTTCGTCGAGTTCATCGAGACCGTGATCGGCGGCAAAGTGATGCTCTCCGGCCATTCGTCAGGCGGCATGGTGGCGGCGTATATCGCCGCGCATTATCCCGAACATGTCACCGGCCTCGTGATCGAGGACTCGCCGTTCTTCGCCACGGAACCGGGCCGGAGGGAGTCGACTTACGTCTGGGTATACGGCTTCCAGCAATATGAGAACTTCAAGCAGCAGAACGAGATCGAGGACTATTTCGAGTATGCCTTGAAGCACAGCTACTGGCGGAAAATGTTCGGTGACTTCCTGTGGGATCGGTTCTCGAAAGACGCGGTCGCCTACCGCAAGAAGCATCCGGACAAGCCGGTGCACCTGTTCTATCTGCCGCCGCAGATCAACCGGATGTTCGAATCGATGACCTATCCGTATGATCACAGGTTCGGCGAGACGTTCTACGACAACAGCTGGTTCGAGGACTACAACCAGTCCGCGGTGCTGGCGAAGATCGAATGCCCGACCTTGTTCGTGAAGGCGAACACCAACTACGACGGCGATCTGCTGCTCGCGGCGCTGACGGACGAGGACGCCGAGCGCGTCGTGGAGCTGCTGCCGAACGGCAGGCTCGTGAAGGTGGATACCCCCGGCCATGACATCCATTATGACAAGCCGAAGGCGTTCGTCGACCTCTTGGCCGGTTTTCTGGATGAAGTGACAGGCTGACAGGCGGGTATCAAGCTGATGGAATCGGGATATTGTGGTAATATCCATAGAGAAGATATGTGATCGGAGTGCGTATGCCGGGGATGTGAAGAATCGGTACGGCGAGGAGGTCGAAGCGGTGCACAGGGGGCATGTCGGTCATGACGGGATATTGGGCAAGAAACTGGAGCAGTTATCAAATGGCGTAAATCGGCTGAGGGAAGCGCTTCTGGCGGAAGGTCTCCCCGAAGATATGAAGCGGGATGCCGTAATCCAGCGATTTGAATTCTGCTTCGAATCGGCCTGGAAAACGCTGAAAGCCTGGCTGCGGGATGAAGGGATCGAGACCGCATCGCCCAAGTCAGCGCTCCGGGAGGCTTACAAACTGGGGTGGCTGGGGCAGGACCCTGATCCGTGGTATCAAATGTTGACGGACCGCAATCTGACCAGTCATGTCTATAATGAAGAAATGGCTGCTGCCATCTATGCCAACATCCGGTCGTGCTACGCGAATTTGCTTGCCGAACTGGTTGACCGGTTAGGGGAGAATTTTGATGATGCCTGAACGGATCCTCGCCCGTCTGCAAGCCTTGTGCAGCGATACCCCGGCACTTGAGAGGCTGGTGCTGTTCGGCTCGAGGGCAAAAGGCACCCACAAATACAATTCCGACATCGACCTCGCCGCGTATTGGAACGGGAAGCCGCCCGCCGACTTCCACTCCCGTGTGGACGATGCGGTGGAGTTGTATTCGTTCGATCTGGTGGATGCGAACGCGGTGGCGAACCCGCTGCTGCGAGAAGAAATCGAGAAATACGGCGTGGTGCTGTACGAGAAGGAACGGCCGGAAGAATAGGAAAGACCCGCGCGTTGCGGAGCGCGGGTCTTTCGCGTGCTCAGGACGGCTGTTGCGCGGCTTGGCGGGATTCGGCCGCAAGCCCGGCGGCCGTCGCCAGATAGATGGCGGTGAGGACGAAGGGCAGAACCGAAAACGCCAGTTGATCGAAAATGTAGCCCAGGAAGAACGATGCGGTCGCCATCGAGAGCGTGAGGAACAGGTACGTTCTGCTCCTGTAGATCCATATGTATGGCAGGAAATGCGATCCCGCCAGCAACCCGATGGCGAAGGGGATCAGCTCGAAATGCTCAATATAAATGACGATCCACAAGGGCAGGAAGAAGGCTTGGATGCCGCCGACGATACCGCTCAGCGCGCCCAGCGGATTTCGCGACATCAGGTCGGCTTTGAGCAGCCGGCCGAGCAGGAGCCCGAGCGGAAAAATGCTCCCGACCCCGAGCAGATAGCACAGGGCGAGCGTCTTGCCTTCGATGATGAGGCCGAGGACTCCCATCGCCAGCCAATACAGCGCGCCCGCGATGAAGACGGGGTAGCCGCCCCGGGCGACGCGGATCAGGTCGTCCTTGAGTTCGTCCAGCGTCATTTTCTGATAGTCCACGAGATGTCTCTCCTTTGCGGGAAGCCGCCAGTTTCGAAAGCGTTTCCAATATGAGTTGAAGAAAGCCGGCTTTTTGTGTTGCGCTGCCGCACAGCATAGATCGTAGCACAACGGCGAGGCGTTTTCCAGCGGGAGCTTGGGAAGGAAGCGCGGGTGGAAGCGAAGGACCGAAAGCGGCGGAAGAACCAAGTTTCGTTGCGGCGAGGCGCATGGGCCTCTTGCGGACCGCGAATGCGCGCATTTGCGGTGCGTCACCGCAGACCGCCGTAAAACCGAACGTTCGTAAATTTGAAACATTAAATGTTCGCCTTTTCGATTGACATCCGCCGGAGTCGTTGTTACACTGTAAGAGGCTGAACATTTTTTAAATTGCATAGATCAATGCTCGTATAAGTCCGGGGATATGGCCCGGACGTCTCTACCCGGGAACCGTAAATTCCCGGACTACGAGCCAGCGGTAACAGTGAAGCGGGTTGCCCCGGACGGGGCAGCCTTGTGCTGTCTTGTCCGGATTCTGCTGCGCGCGGATTCATAGCGCGCAGGGGGCGGCGATTGCCGGCAAGGCCTGCTTCCCGCTGCATCCGCAGGCTCGTTGTCCGTCGACGTAGAAGCTCCTGGCTGGAGACGCGACGGATTTTTTCATGCCGGCGGCATCGTCGGGAACACTGAAATGGGATGAACAGACGGCGGCATCATGGATGCCGGCTGTCAGAAGCAATCGCTCAATAAGGCAGAAAGAAGGTACCTCATGGCACTGGTAGGCGTCATCATGGGCAGCAAGTCGGACTGGGAGACGATGAAGCTTGCTTGCGACATGCTCGAAGAGCTGGGCGTCCCGTACGAGAAGCGGGTCGTCTCGGCGCACCGCACGCCGGATCTGATGTTCGAATACGCCGAGACGGCGGCGGCGCGCGGCCTGAAAGTCATCATCGCCGGCGCGGGAGGCGCCGCGCATCTGCCCGGCATGGTCGCCGCGAAGACGACCCTGCCGGTCATTGGCGTGCCCGTCAAGTCTTCGAACTTGAACGGGCTCGACTCGCTGCTGTCGATCGTGCAGATGCCGGCCGGCGTCCCGGTTGCGACGGTCGCGATCGGAAATAGCGGCGCGGCGAATGCCGGCCTGCTCGCGGCGCAAATCCTCGCCGCTTTCGATCCGGAGCTGCAGCAGCGCATCGCGGAGCGGCGGAAGCGGATCGAGCGCGAAGTGCTCGAGAGCAGTGAGACGCTATGAGCGGTGACGCGATGACCTCCAACGTCCGCACGGAGCCGCGCACGATTCTGCCGGGCGCGACGATCGGCGTGCTCGGCGGCGGCCAGCTCGGCCGCATGATGGCGCTCGCCGGCAGCGCGATGGGCTACCGGTTCGTCGCGCTTGACCCGACGCCGGACGCGCCGTGCGGCCAGGTCGCCGGCCAGATCGTCGCCGCTTACGACGATGTCAAGGCCGCCCGCGAGCTGGCGAGCCGCGCCGACGTCATTACATACGAGTTCGAGAACGTCGACGCCGGCGTCGCCGCCATGCTGATGGCGGAATCGTATGTGCCGCAGGGCAGCAGGCTGCTCTACACGACGCAGCACCGGCTGCGCGAGAAGCGCGCGATCGAAGCGGCGGGTGTGCGCGTCGCGCCTTACGCCGAGATCCGCAGCCTTGGGGAACTGCGGGAGGCCGCCGCAAGCTTCGGCTTCCCCTGCGTGCTGAAGACGGCGACCGGCGGCTACGACGGCAAGGGCCAATGGGTCATCCGCGGCGAAGCGGAGATCGAACCGGCCTGGGACGCCCTGAGCAAGGCGCGGACCGAACTCGTATTGGAGCAATTCATTCGCTTCGACAAGGAACTGTCCGTCATCGCGGCCCGCAGCCCGCGGGGCGAGATCCGGACGTTCCCCGCGGCGGAGAACGTCCACGTCGAGAACATCCTGCACCTGTCGATCGTGCCCGCCCGCGTGCCGGAAGCGGTGCAGCGGGAAGCGGAGCAGCTGGCGGTGCGGATCGCGGAAGGCCTGGATGTCATCGGCCTGATCGCCGTCGAGATGTTCTGGTCGGCTGAGCACGGCCTGTACGTGAACGAACTGGCGCCCCGCCCTCACAACAGCGG
>Ga0310839_100841_pt1 | contig 15388 bp, 14 predicted proteins | sample SM_ome_7_FD_201305 | JGI IMG/M metagenome (GOLD analysis project Ga0310839, IMG submission 201305) | Sorghum-adapted microbial communities enriched on stacked mutant (SM) sorghum from Joint BioEnergy Institute, Emeryville, California... ...
ATACATACCGTTTGCGAGGGGGAATAGAATGAAATCATTTTCCATCATTGCGACGGCTGCGATGGGGCTCGAGTCGGTTGTTGCCGAAGAAGTGCGACGGCTCGGCTACGAATGCCGGGTGGAGAACGGCAAAGTGGCGTTCGAAGGCGATGCGCTCGCCATTTGCCGAGCCAACCTTTGGCTGCGCACCGCCGACCGCGTGAAACTGAAAGTTGGCGAATTTCGAGCGACGACGTTCGAGGAGCTGTTTGAACAGACGAAAGCATTGCCGTGGGCCGATTATTTGCCGAAAGACGCTGAGTTTCCGGTCATCGGGAAATCGGTGAAGTCGACGTTGTTTAGCATTTCAGACTGTCAAGCTATCGTCAAAAAAGCGGTCGTGGAAAGTTTAAAAGAGCGCTACCACCTGTCATGGTTTCCCGAAACCGGCCCGCTTTGCCGCATTGAAGTAGCCCTTCATAAAGACATTGCCACGTTGACAATTGATACAAGCGGTGTCGGGTTGCATAAGCGCGGCTACCGTGCTCGTCAAGGAGAAGCGCCGCTTCGGGAAACGCTTGCCGCTGCCTTAGTATTGCTCACGAACTGGACGCCGGATCGCCCGTTTGTCGATCCGTTTTGCGGTTCGGGCACGATCGCCATCGAAGCGGCGCTCATCGGGCAAAACATCGCCCCTGGGTTTAACCGCGATTTCGTTTCTGAACAATGGCCTTGGATCGGGGAGCGCGCATGGAATGAAGCACGCCAAGAAGTGGAAGATATGGCACGCTATGATGAGCCATTGGATATTTGCGGGATTGACCTTGACCCACACATGGTGGAAATGGCCAAGGCGAATGCAGCCGAAGCTGGGTTGGCCGATCTCATTTCTTTTCAAACAGGACGGGCGGAACAGTTTCGGACAGATAAATCGTACGGGGTGATTGTCAGCAATCCGCCATACGGTGAACGGCTCGGCGAACGGCGGGAGGTCGAAGCCCTCTACCGCGCCATCGGCCGCACTTTCTCCGCCTTAGACACATGGTCGGTATACATTTTAACTGCCCATCGCGGCTTTGAAACTCATTATGGCCGCCCGGCGACGAAGCGGCGCAAGCTGTTTAATGGCTTTATTGAGACACATTACTATCAATATTGGGGGCCGCGGCCGCCACGCCGAAGCTAGAAGTTGACTTCTCGACGGTCATCCATCATAATATAATCTTGTTACTAGAATTAAGGCGCGCAACGATGTGGTTGCGCGCTTATGCATGATGATGCCGGGGGACTTTATGTCAATTGGAGGGGTGGCGGTGATGAGCCATAAACGTTATCCGTTTCTGTTAGAAAAAAACGAAAACTTTTTTGATAAGCTCAGCCAGTGGATCGGTGATGTCTTTTACGATACGTTGCCGGAGGCCGGCTTTGAGCTGCGCGATGAGCAAGTTTATATGGCGTTCCAGCTCGAGCGCGCATTTCGCGAAAAAAAGGTGATGTTTGCCGAAGCCGGAGTCGGTACAGGGAAGACGATCGTCTACTTGCTATACGCGATTTGTTACGCACGTTATACCGGCAAGCCGGCCATCATCGCCTGTGCAGATGAAACGCTTATTGAGCAGCTCGTCAAAAAAGAAGGAGATATCGCCAAATTGTCCAATGTGCTCGGGCTGCATATTGATGTCCGACTGGCGAAATCACCCGATCAATATTTATGTTTAAACAAGCTTGAAGAAGTGACGACATACGACGATGGCGATATTGAGCTATATGAACAAATTTATGACAATCTGCCGGCTTTCGTCCATGACAATAAAACGATGCAGTCGTTTTATCGTTACGGCGACCGGAAAGAATACGCCCATTTAACCGATGAGCAATGGAAAAAAATCGCCTGGGATCCGTTTCAAGATTGTTTTACGTGTGAAAAGCGGCACCGTTGCGGTCAGACGCTTTGGCGCGACTATTACCGGAAAGCGGCCGATTTGATCGTCTGTTCACACGACTTTTATATGGAGCATGTGTGGACGTACGAGGCGCGCAAGCGGGAAGGACAACTGCCGCTCTTGCCGGAGGCGAGCTGCGTCGTGTTCGACGAAGGACACTTGCTTGAGTTTGCCGCACAAAAGGCGCTTACATACCGAATGAAAGAGACGACGCTTGAGATGTTGCTGACGCGGCTTCTTGAAAACGATATTCGCGAAGAACTCGCCTATTTAATTGAAGAAACCATCGAAACGAGTGGGCGCTTTTTTACCGAATTGAAAGCGTGCGCGAAAGACATCCCTGGCTCAAACCGGAAAGAAATTTCACCGTCGCCGCAGCCCGAGCGCTGGGCGAAGCGGCTGCGTGACCAAATCGTTAGAATCGGCAATGAGCTCGTGTTTGAAAGTGAAACGTATACGATTGACCATTATCAGCTGAATATTGTTGACGAATACTTAGACCAAATTCACTATTTGCTCGACTTGTTTTTAACAAGCGCTGATGCCATCGCGTGGCTCGAGTCGTCGCGCCAAGAGGCCACACTTGTTGTCATGCCGCACACTGTGCAGGAAGTACTGCGTGAAAAAGTGTTTGCGAAACGCATGCCGTTTATCTTCTCATCGGCGACGTTATCGAACGGCAAGTCATTTCAATATATGGCTGACAGCTTAGGGATCGATGACTATTTATCGTTCAGTGTGCCGTCGCCATTTGATTATGACGAGCAAATGACCATTTATATGCCGACGTTCCGCGCTAATGAGGCGCTGTTTGCTGAAAAATACGCCTATGCGATGAAGAAATTGCGTGAAACGGGCGGACGGGCGCTCATCTTGTTTCCAACGCGCGAGGAGCTGCTTCAGTTTAAAGAAGCGGCGGCCGGGGAACCGTTCTCATTTTTGTTTGAAGGCGACCGCGAGATTAGCGATTTAGTCGCCGAGTTCCAACGCAACGAAGAAACCGTGCTTTGTTCGGAACATTTATGGGAAGGGCTTGACATTCCGGGATCGTCGCTGTCCAATGTTATCATTTGGTCACTGCCATATCCGCCAAACGATCCAGTGTTTCAGGCGAAGCGGAAGGCATATAGCGATCCGTTTTGGGATGTCGATGTCCCGTATATGCTTCTCCGTCTCCGCCAAGGGGTCGGGCGGCTCATCCGCACGCGCGATGATCGCGGCATCGTCTCCATTTTTGTTACCGACCGGGAAGACAAGCAGGTCATCGCTGCGATCAAATCGGTCTTGCCAACATCTGTGAGGGAAGAGTAGCGCTCTTCCCTCTTTTCTTTTGGTGAAAAATGACGTTTCTTCGCGATCAAGGAGGAAAAGAGCACCTAGTTATGGAAATGATGATACGGCCATCCAAAACGAATAGGGGGACTGAGCATGGTGAAGCGAATGGAAGAACAGTTTTTGCAGTATGTCAAAAAAATGATGGGGTATCATGAGGCCATCAATTTAATGTATTGGGATTTGCGGACCGGTGCTCCGAAAAAAGGGGTGGAGCAGCGCTCTGAAGTGATCGGCATGCTGTCGGAAGAAGCGTTTAAAATGTCCACGTCAGAGGAAATGGCAGCGTTTATCGCCAAGCTGTCGCCAAAAGAGGTGTATGAACAGCTTGATGAAGTGACAAAACATACGCTTGATGAATGCAAAAAAGAGTATGAACGGAATAAAAAAATTCCAGTTGATGAGTATAAAGAGTATGTCGTGCTTTGCTCAAAGGCGGAAAGCGTCTGGGAAGAAGCAAAAGCGGCCGCCGATTTTGCCCGTTTTCGTCCGTATTTGGAGCAAATCATCGAGTTTCAGCGCCGCTTTATCAGCTATTGGGGATATGAAGGGCATCCGTACAATACGCTGCTTGATCAGTACGAGCCGGGCATGACGGTTGAGTTGCTTGACGGATTGTTCGGTCAATTGCGCGAACGCATCGTTCCCCTTGTGCACGCCATTTCTGCTGTGTCCGATAAGCCGGATACGTCGTTTTTGTTTGCGCCGTTTCCAAAGGAAAAGCAGCGCGCCTTTCTTTTGGAGCTGCTCAGGGAACTCGGCTACGATTTCGGCAAAGGGCGGCTTGATGAGACGGTCCATCCGTTTGCGATCGGGCTTAATCCGAACGATGTACGCATCACAACACGGTATGATGAGCGCGATTTTCGCACCGCTGTTTTCGGTACGATTCACGAGTGCGGCCATGCCCTCTATGAACAGCACATTTCTGAAGCGCTTGTCGGCACGCCGCTCGCGAGCGGGGCGTCGATGGGCATCCATGAATCGCAGTCACTTTTTTTGGAAAATATGATCGGCCGTCATCCATCGTTTTGGAAACGGCATTATCCACGTTTGCAGCAATACGCACCGGAACAGTTTGCGGACGTTTCACTTGATGCGTTTTATCGGGCGATCAATGAGGCGAAGCCGTCGCTGATTCGCATTGAGGCTGACGAGCTAACGTATTCGCTTCACATTATGGTTCGATACGAAATAGAAAAGCAGCTGTTTGCCGGAGAGCTCGAGGCTGCTGATTTACCGGACGTATGGAACGAGAAATATGAACAATATCTTGGCATCCGTCCGCATAATGATGCGGTCGGCGTTTTGCAGGATGTCCACTGGTCAGGTGGCAGCTTCGGCTATTTTCCATCCTATGCGCTCGGCTATATGTACGCGGCGCAGTTTAAACAGGCGCTCGAAAAAGAGTTGGATCTTGCCCAATTGCTTGAGGAAGGGAACATCACGCCAATTCGTGAATGGCTGACGGCCAACATTCATCGGTTCGGCAAAACAAAAAAGCCGCTTGATCTTGTGCGTGATGCGACGGGGGAACCGCTTAAAGCCGATTATTTAATTCAATACTTGGAAGCGAAATATAAACCTCTTTATAGACTGTAACATCGTTGCTGAGGAAGTCTTCGGATCCAAGCGAGACGACGTGGAAGCAGTTCAAACAATATCCCCCTCTTCACACTGATATTATCCCTCTAGTGTAGACAGTTGGGAAAAAGCCCATACTGTAAACAAAAACACTGGAGGGATTATTTTTATGTTCGAAATGAAAAAAACACGAAAAGGAAAAACCACGTATTCACCGGAATTTAAGCTAAAGGCTGTCAAGATGTACATAGAAGAGGGATACGGATATAAGCGTGTATGCAAAGAATTAGGAATTCCTAGCACCAAAACTATCAGGCTTTGGGTGAAAAATTACGATGAGACAGGTCTTGACGGACTGGAAGAACGGCGCGGAAAATCCAAGTCCCCGCTAAAGAGAGGACCAAGAAAAAAGAAGTTAAGTCTGGAAGAAGAAAATCGGAGACTGAAAGCAGAGAATGAATATTTAAAAAAGTTGCGATCCCTCGCAAGGAGGTGAAACCGGAAGAACGATTTCAGATCATCCAAGAGTTATCCGTGACATACCCCATTTCCTTACTATGTGAAATGGCAGGAGTCACAAGGGGCGGTTACTATAAATGGTTAAACCGACGGGGAATGATGACGGAGAAGCAAAAAGAAGATGAGATGGTAAAGCGAATGATCTTGGAATGCCATCAAGAGGTCAACGGGATCTACGGGTATTATCGTGTGAAAGCGTGGCTTCAACGGAAATATGGGAAGGTAGTGAATCATAAAAGAGTCTACCGACTAATGAAAGAATTGGGGATTAGAGCAAAAATCCGGCAAAAAAAGAGAAAGTATAAAAAAGGCACGGAGAATATCGTTGTTTCGAACGTGTTAAACCGCGATTTTACAGCGACCGAGGCCAATCAAAAATGGGTGACGGATATTACGTATTTGCCGTTTCAAGGAAAATATTTATATCTTTCGGCCATTAAAGATTTGTACAACAATGAAATCATTGCGTATCGCATCAGTCATTCTAATAATTTGGAATTAGTGGTTGATACCGTAAAAGAGGCCATAAAAAAACGAGATGTGCGAGGAGTCATTCTCCACAGTGACCAAGGCTCGCCATACACATCTCGTCAATACCATAAACTGCTTAAGGATCATCACATTATCCCTAGTATGTCCAGAAAAGGGAATTGTTTAGACAATGCTTGTATGGAAAACTTTTTTGGACATTTGAAATCTGAAGTGATGGACCTTCGCACCTTTCGAACGGACGAGGAAGTGATTCTGGCCATAGACCGGTATATGCATTTTTATAATCATGAGCGTTTTCAAAAAAAATTAGGCTACCTCAGTCCTGTCGAATATCGAACCACCAAGGTAGCTTAGCAGACGAACGGATGATATGGACTCCTTCTTCAGCTTACCAACCGTTAAAGTTGAATGAAGGGGAAGTTGTCAAGTGCTTTCCTTGACAGCTTCCCCTCATTCAACTATCCTGCAAGCAGCTGAAGAAGGTGGGCGTTTTTCATACTGTCTACTTGACAGGGATATGTTCACACCGAAGAGGGGGATAGCTTTTACCATAATTTATATCCTTTCGACCCTGGCGGGGCGTTTTGAATAATGTCGATGAGCGGAACGGTATATGCGATCAAAATAAGCGCAACGACAATGCCGATCCAAAGTTTCCAGTTTTCAAACACCAACACGACCCGTTCCTGCGGGGTGGCCGCTTCGGCGACTGGAAATTCTGTTTCGCCTTTCGGAGCGAAAAACGCCAAATTGATGACGATGACGAGCATGAGAATAATGCCGATAAACAAGATCGTTCCGCCGACAGCTTGTGCGATTTGGTACGGAATCCATTCAAGTGCTTGCGGCGAATTGCCGTACGTTGAGAACGCTGAACGTCTCGGTGCCCCAAGCAAACCGGCAAAATGCATCGAGCCGGACATAAATGTCATCCCGACGGCCCAAACGATCGTTTGAATGATGGCAAGGCGGTTCATCGCCTTCGTCAGCACCCGACCGGTCAAATGCGGGATGAGCCAGTACGATGCACCGAAAAATGTTAAGACAACGGTTGTCGCCACCGTCAGATGGAAGTGCCCAGTCACCCAAATCGTATTATGGACGACTTGGTTGAGCTGATGCGAGGCGTTAATAATCCCGCCTGTACCGGCCGGAATGAAAAACAGCATTCCGACAAACGGTGCGAAAAAGCGCGCATCTCCCCACGGCAGTTTCCGCAGCCAGCCAAACAAGCCTTTTGCTCCTTGCGAGCGGCCGTATGATTCAAATGTCGCAAACATGGAGAACGCCGTCATCAATGATGGAATGATGACCATAAACGTCAAGACGACTTGCACGTATTTCCAAAACGGTGAAATCCCCGGCTCAAGCAATTGATGGTGGAAACCGACCGGAATCGAAAACAGCAAGAACAAGATAAACGCTAACCGTGCGAGCGAATCGGAGAACATTTTGCCCCCGATCACTTTCGGAATGACGGCGTACCAAACCATATACGCTGGCAACAGCCAGAAGTAAACGAGCGGATGCCCGAAATACCAAAACAGCGTCCGGCTTAACAGCACGTTCACCCGTTCAGAGAGCCCGAGCGACCATGGGATAAGCTGAAAGACGACGGTTGCGGCAACACCGAGCGTACAGATGAGCCATAGCGCCATATTCGTTACTGACATGAATGTCAACAACGGGCTCGCCTGGCCGCGATGCGCTTTCCGCCAGCGCGCATAATGGGCAAACATTGCAAAACCGCTCACCCAGCTGCCGACGACAACAAGCGCTAAACCGATGTAAAAGCCGGCATGCGCTTGCAGCGGGGCATAAAATGTATACAATACAGCCGCTTGCCCCGTGAGGATGAAAAAGGCGCTCATGGCTGTTCCAATCGTCATCAGCCAAAAACCAATCCATCCGACCCGGCGCGTGCTGTCCGTGAATGCCCCAGCCGTGCGGCTGACAGCAGCAAACTGAAAGCCGATAATGAAAAAGGTCGTCAGTACAAGCCCGAGCAAGACGCCGTGCGTTGTTAAAATCGTATAGTAGCTGATGCCACCCGGCAATTCAAACTTGCCGGAACGGACGAGCGTTTGCAATAAGCCGGCAAAGCCGCCTAATCCGAGAGCGATAAAAGCGACAAATAAATGCGCCAACGCCAGTTTGGCGTCGCGGCGATCGACTTTTTCCAACGGTTGTACCATGTTACTCCACCACCTTAATGCGTGCCGTCATCATATGATGGCCGGCGCCGCAATATTCATTACAAAGGATCGTATATTCGCCCGGTTCATCAAACGTAGCCGTCAAGCTGTTGACGTAGCCAGGTTCGACCATCATGTTTATGTTTGTTCCTGGAATTTGAAATCCATGGATAACATCCTTCGAAGTAACGTTAATCGTCACTTTTGCTCCTTTTGGAATTTCAATTGCATTTGGTGTAAAGGAAAAGGCAGCAACGACGATGTTCAGTTCGTATTCATTCTCTCCTTTTTTGACAAGACCCGGCTGATCAAATGGCGGGGTCGTGTCTACTTTCTCTGGATCGATTGTCGTCAGGCAGCTTGGCGGCTGCTGTCCGGCAGCGAAAGCGCTCACACCGACGACGGTTAAGAAGACAACGAGACAGCCGATACCAAACGTCAGCCAAATTTTTTCGTACTTATGAATGTGCACATCAAGTTCCTCCTTCGCCGCTTATATCCGGTTTAGAAATAAAAAGTAGACGCTGACCCAAGCGAAAATGATGAAAAAGCCGAGCAAAAATACGGACGCCAGCGTGCCGCCGAGACCCGGCTCTTTCTCTTTTTTCGTTTGCTGGATCGTCGTAGTCGTTTTTGTCCACTCCGGTTTTGCCATGCTGTATCCCTCCTCTTTTTCAAATTCATCCCCCAGAACAGTAGTGAGGCAGGAGCGCCAACCGGCGGATTTCCCTGCTTTGACACTATCATAACTGTAGGAAACTGTGGTCACAGTGACTTTTCTCACAAAAATGATGTAGGAAGTTTGAACAAATGGTGACGATTGTGAAAAATGTATGAACAAGATGGAAAAAAAGAGGTGCTGCAATGAATGATGGTTCTTCGTTGTGGCGTAGCTGGCATTGGTTTTGTTAATGAAAAGAATGAGAATGATAGTAAAAGGATAAAAGCGAATAATTGTCATTTTTTATCCATCAATGTTCGTCTTTTTTAGTAAAAAATGCTTCTCAACCGCTGTCGCTCATGGTATACTGCTAATAAATGAATCACGCTGACTCACTCATATAATCGCAAGAATACGGCTTGCGAGTCTCTACCAGCCGACCGTAAATCGGCTGACTATGAGTGGCAATGTCAGGAGGGAGGCGGTCATGGCCGCCTTGTGCCTTCCGTTTTGCTTCGGCTTAAAAGACATTGCCTGACTCATGGAATGGGTGAGGCCGGTGTTTTTTAAGCTTTTTTTATTGGAGGGAATCAGTATGCGCGAATTGCTCGAGAAAATTGCCGCCGAGGGGGAGGTCGTCGCGGACGGAGTGCTCAAAGTCGACCGCTTCTTAAACCATCAAGTCGACCCGCACCTTATGAAACGGATCGGTGAGGAGTTTGCTGCTCAGTTTCACCGTGAGCGGCCGACGAAAGTGCTAACGCTTGAGTCATCCGGTATTAGCCCGGCGCTTATGGCTGCCTATGAGCTCGGTGTGCCTCTTGTCGTTGCCCGCAAGCGGCGACCGCTGACGATGACTAGTGAAGTGTATCGCGCGGAAGTATATTCTTTTACGAAGAAGGAGACGAACGAAATCATTGTTTCCCGGCCGCTACTGGATAGCAGTGACCGGGTGCTGATTATCGATGACTTTTTAGCCAACGGCCAAGCGGCGCTCGGGATGGTGGAGGTCGTCCGTCAAGCTGGAGCGGATGTTGTCGGCATCGGTATTGTCATTGAAAAAGCGTTTCAAGACGGCGGCCGGCTCCTTCGTTCGCAAGGATTCCGCGTCGTTTCGCTCGCCCGCATCGCCTCGCTCAGCGATGGCGTCATTCGATTTCACGAAGAGGTGATGAGCTGATGAAAATGAAATGGTGGCAAATCGGGTCATTAGGCATTCAGCACGTATTGGCAATGTATGCCGGGGCGATCGTCGTTCCGCTTGTCGTCGGCGGTGCGCTTCAGCTATCGGGAGAGCAGCTCACCTATTTAGTAGCCGTTGATTTATTGACGTGCGGCATCGCGACGTTTTTGCAAGTATGGAAGAATAAGTTGTTTGGCATCGGCTTGCCGGTCATGCTTGGCTGTACGTTTACGGCGGTCGGGCCGATGATCGCCATCGGCGGTCAATACGGAATGACAGCCGTATATGGTTCGATCCTTTGCGCTGGGCTTGTCGTCGTGCTCATCAGCCCGTATTTCGGCAAGTTGCGGGCGTTGTTCCCTCCGGTTGTCACCGGTTCGGTCGTAACAATTATTGGCTTGACGCTCATTCCGGCGGCTGTGAACAATATGGCTGGAGGACAAGGAGCAGAAGATTTTGGCGATCCAACTAACTTGGCGCTGTCGTTTGGCGTGCTCGCGCTCATTGTTGTATTGTACCGCTGTTTCAAAGGCTTCATTCGCTCGATTGCCATTTTGCTTGGAATGGCCGCCGGCACTGCTGTCGCGGCCGTGATGGGAAAAGTAGACTGGACGGCCGTCACCGAAGCATCGTGGGTTCATCTGCCGCAGCCGTTTTATTTCGGTGTTCCATCATTCCATGGCTCGGCCATCTTGACGATGGTGTTGGTCGCTATCGTCAGCCTCGTCGAATCGACCGGCGTCTACTTCGCGTTGTCTGATATTTGCCGTCGCCGGTTGACGGATGAGGATTTGGCGGGCGGTTACCGCGCCGAAGGGTTGGCGATCATCGTCGGCGGGCTGCTAAATGCGTTTCCGTATACGACATACTCGCAAAACGTTGGCCTCGTTCAATTATCGGGGGTGAAAACGCGAAACGTCATTTATGCCGCCGCTCTGTTTCTCATCTTGCTTGGATTTGTGCCGAAAATCGCCGCTGTGGCGACGATCATTCCAGCCCCGGTGCTCGGCGGGGCGATGCTCGCCATGTTTGGCATGGTCATCGCTTATGGCGTGAAAATGTTGAGCCAAGTCGACTTGACTGTGCAAGAAAACTTGCTGATTATCGCTTGCTCGATCGGCGTGGGGCTCGGGGTGACGGCGGTACCGAACTTATTCGCCGAGCTCCCGGCCGGCCTCCGCATTTTGACGGATAGCGGCATCGTCGCCGGCAGCATGACGGCCATCATCTTAAATGCAGTCTTCCATTTCGGTAAGGTAAGAAGATCGGCTACATTGCCGTTGCAGGAACAAAAAATTTCCTAATCGTGTTGTCCTTTCTAAATATCCAACATATTTAGACTCAAAATATGTTAGAGTGTCGTCTACATGTCATCAACGTTTTCTGATCAGATTGATTAAGAAAACGGGGGTGACATTTTTTTATTTGCCATGAAAAAAATCAACTATGTGTTTAGATAATGTGTGGTGAACCATATCAAAAGTAAATGAGGTTTTTGTGAAAATTTGAAAAAGCGAGTTTGAAGTTCAATTCTGATCTGGTAATTATTTGAATTTCGTGAGATTACATCTCTGTTATATGAATATAATAGGACTTAACATGCTTACTCTTGTTTCTTTCCCGATTCATAAACAAAACCCCTACTCATTAAAAGCAGGGGTTTTGCTATAAGTAAATGATGATTCGTTTGGTTCCAAAGTCGAAGCAACCTCTGAAATAATGACTACTCTCCCCCAGAACGGGGATCCTTGTTCGGTGTTACATCTTAAAAACTGAAAGAATCATCGCGTTTTAGTTTGCCATCTTCCATTTTATACACTTTATCGCAGTATTCCAGCATTCGTTCGTCATGGGTAACCATAATCGCTGCTTTGTTTCTTGTTTTTGTTTCTTTTGCTATGAGTTGAACCACTTCATGGGCGTTTTTCGAATCAAGACTTGCTGTTGGTTCATCTGCCAAAATAATCGAAGGATTGTTTATAAAAGCTCGAGCAATTGCAACTCGTTGGCGTTCTCCTCCTGATAATTGTTCGGGTAATTTTTCCATTTTTGCTGCTAAACCGAGGCTTTGTAACAATTCTTTAGCGAATTCCTTATCTTCCTTTACAAGTTTCCCTGACATTCTTTTCACGACAAGTAATTGTTCCAGAACATTTAAATAAGGGACGAGATTACTGTTTTGTAAGATAAATCCGATTTCCTTGAGCCGTAATTGGGCCAAATCCTTAGGTTTTAATTCATTCAGGCTCTTACCGTTAATGATGACCTCACCTTTCGTTGCATGAAGCAATGCACCTGCAATCGCTAGAAATGTACTTTTACCTGAACCTGATGGACCAATGACAGCAATAAACTCACCTTGTTCCACCGTTAGGGAGACATTATCAAGGGCAAGAACTTGATTTTCACCTTGTTGATACAGTTTAGAGACATTCTTGAATTGTATTACGGACATTATTCCATCCTCCCAATCGCTTGAAGCGGATCGATTTTTGTAATTTTTCGAACGGAAATCAAGGAACTTAAAATCGAAACTACAAGTAATAAAAGGGCATAAACGACAACTAATTTAGTATCAAGTGAAAATGGCATTTCATCCGGAAGAATAAGGGCTGTCCCATAAGTTAACAAGATTCCTACCACAATACTAATTGATGATAATAGAAATACTTGAGATACAATAGCTTTTCCGAGAAAACGATTGCTGGCACCAATGGCTTTTAAAATGCCAAACTGATTCGACTTTTGCAAGGTAAGTACATAAAAGAATACTCCGATTACAAATGCCGAGATAGCCAAAAGGAAGGCGAGCATCATCATAATTGTGCCATTCTCTTCTTTATAACCAGGCATTCCTTGTATGGCTGCGGCCTTGGTGACTGTTTCAGTATTCTTGAAGTGCTTATTTAATTTCTCTGGATCAATATTTTCCCCTTGCAGCATAATGGCATTTACAGGTTTTTCAATTCCTTTATCAGAGCCCGGTGCTGCAAATTGAATAGAGCGCCATTTATCTAGAGTAGTAAAAATAGCCGGTAAATGGTTGTATGTTTCATTTGTAACAAACCCTACAATTTTCACTTTTTCTAATGAGCCTTCTATTTCCAGCGTATCACCAATCTTAAAGCCTTTTTTCTTTAACGTATCATTGACTATAACTTCTAAAGGCTTATCTGCTTGAAGTGGCTTGCCTTCGATCACACTCGGTTCTAGAAAACTGCCAGGTGTGATTCCCAAGATGGCAACATCTACTTTTACTTTATCAGCAGAAGCAGACTTAAATACAGTTCCCATGGTTGCACCCATTGCTGATGCAGCTGTAACATTAGTTTGGTTTTCCAGTTCTTTTACCAATGATTCACTCAATAACGATCGGCTCATAGAGGCTCTCGATCCTTCTTCAAAAGTTACATAATGGGCATTCATATTTTTAAATGTTGCTGCACTAAGAGTGGAAAGGCCATTACCCAGTCCCGAAAGAATGAATACCAACCATGCAATCAGGACAGTAATAAGCCCAATCATTGAAAATCGTAATTTTCCATGCTTTAACTCTCTTATAGCAAGAAACAATGTACGCCACTCCTTCTATAAAAAATTTTTAATCACATTTGATTAATTAGAGTTTATTAGTTTTTTGTGATTAGTCAAATGTGACTATATGCAAAAAAATTATTTGTTTATTGCGTTGATGGTGTTGCAAAACTAGAGTAAAAACTCAAAATGATGGATGAGTATGCATAATTGCACATGTAATAGATAGCGATGAAGCCCGTGCCACCGAGGTTGTTCTAACCCATTCATCTTTCATTGGTTAAATACTCGTTCGATGGTGCTACGGAGACCAAACAGCCACTTTCCAAATCGAGTGTTCAAGAAGACGGGGATCACCCGGCCATAGGCATCGTGTCGTTCCTCGCTATTGCGTCAGTTCATCGGGGAAACGAAAAAGATGTCCCATTGCTCGGCCGTTTTACAGATCTGTTCCCTGTCATAGGCGGCATCCTCAAGTGCAAACTCGATGTCCCATCCTTGCAGAGACGAAAGCAGTTCCGGTGCCACTGCTGCGTCATTTCGATGGGCGGTAGTCAAAACATGGGATAAAATGGATCCCTTCCGTGGTGGTACACAGATGCAGTTTATCTCCTTTGAACCAATGGTACCGAGTCGACATGCCCTAATTTGCTTGGGAATCATACAGGCTGCTTCGAAGAGCTGTACGACCGATCATCACTACTTTTGGTTTTTGAACACCTAAATCGTTTAGAAGTTGGGCATTCCAATCGGAAAATCCTTGTTCTTGAAACCATTGACTGGCTCTTGAAAAAGTAGACAGATGAGGAACCTCCAGACGTTCACAAATTCGTCGGAAATAGCCAAACCGGTGGAGGATGTTCACCAACTGCCGTAAAGAATCCATCGCGAAGTAGGTTTTCAAAAAGAAACATGTGAGCAGTCCCTTTTTAGACACTGGGGGTCTTCCTGTCACATACGATGTTTCCAGAAAAGAAAGTTGGTCGATGTATCGAAATCATGCCTCTAAAAGAGGATCAATTTCACCCATCAGTGCATGTTCGATCACGAAATTGGAAATCATGATCGTGTCCACCCCTTGGTAGTTTCTTTTGGTCACTGTATATGATTTCCAAGGTGGTGGATTTTTTATGTGCATTTATGCATTCGTTATGTGTTTTGTAACACGTTCTGCGTTGGTAATAAAAAAGAATCCTCGGTGGCTTTAACATCATAAGTATATAAAACTTAATTCGAATAAAGAAGAGATTGAATGGTTTTTTCAAGAAAGGAAATTTCTGCTTCTAACATTGTAATTTTATGTTCGACTGCAAGATTAACACCAGTTTGATTTACATGTACAGGGGTTTGTTTAAGTTGATCAATTAGTGTTTTGTTTTTCTTTAATCGTTCTTTCAAGGCTGGTATTGCTTGGTCCATAGGAAGAAAATCAATAAACATTAGCCCAATATCCCCTTGATAATTAACACTTTCAGCAGAAGACAGATTGTTTAATAGCAATTGGTAAAAATACTTTCGACCTCTTTCATTTATAGAATACACTTTACGGATGGGTCTATTTCCTTTTTGCTCAAACTTAATATCAATAAAGCCCTTTTGATGTAGTTTATCCAGCGTAGCGTAAGCAGTAGACTTTTTCATATCTGTAACTATACTTAGGTTTTTTTCGATGAATTCATTAATCTGATATCCGTGTTGGCTTTGTCCCATTAGTAACCCAAGTAGAATTAGTGAGCGGTGTTCCACCGATATCCTCCTTTCTTTCACACTCTTTCTACGTTCTCTCGTATATTTTATTGGTAGTCAATTGAATGTCAATTCAATATTTTGGAATTTTTAGTAAAGTTTGGATTTTCTTCGTTATTTTTAGAAAGTTATCGACTGTTTAATATCTATATTAACAGGGCCCCATCATCATTTTTTAATCGGAATAATCATCTTTATCGATTTTTAAATTCATTATAGG
>Ga0310839_100871_pt1 | contig 15104 bp, 15 predicted proteins | sample SM_ome_7_FD_201305 | JGI IMG/M metagenome (GOLD analysis project Ga0310839, IMG submission 201305) | Sorghum-adapted microbial communities enriched on stacked mutant (SM) sorghum from Joint BioEnergy Institute, Emeryville, California... ...
GCGTGTCGAAGAAGACCGACTTCGTCGTCGTGGGGGAGAACGCGGGCTCGAAGGAGGCCAAGGCGCGCGAGCTCGGCCTGCGGATCCTCGACGAGGAGCAGTTCGTCGCGCTCCTCGCCGGCGGGCCGCAGGCGCTCGAGGGCGCGGGTGACGACGCGGCGGGCCAGGGGTAGCCCCTCCGACCCGCCGGGGCGCGGTGGTGGCGTCGCCGAGGCGACCGGATACGATTCGGTTTCCTCAGGGCGGGCGGGCCTCGCCGCGGCGAGGGGGACCACGGAGGGGCCGTGCAGGATCACCTACCGGCGCGCGAGGCGCGGGGCGCGCGGCGCCCGTCCTCCGGGCCCATGGGCAGCGAGATCTACGAGAGCCTGCTGTCGCGGATCCTGTCGCTCGAGGTCGCGCCGGGGGACCGGATCACCATCGACGCGGTGGCGCGCGAGTTCGGGGTGTCCCAGACGCCGATCCGCGAGGCGCTGCACCGGCTCGAGAACGAGGGCGTCGTCGTGCGCACGCACCTCGCGGGCTACCGGGTCGCGCCGCCGATGACGCGCGAGGAGTTCGAGCAGCTCGTCGAGATGCGCCTGCTGCTCGAGCCGGCCGTCGCGCGCCGGGCGGCCGCCCGCGCCACGCCCGACCTCGTGGCCGAGATGCGGGAGCTCAACGCCCAGATGGCGGCGCCCGCGGCGGGCGGCGCGGGCTCCGCCTACGCGCTCTTCGCGCGGCTGGACGCCGAGCTGCACGACGAGATCGCGGCGGTGAGCGGCAACCAGGTGATCCGGACCGCGCTCGCGCGGCTGCACACGCACGTGCGGCTGTTCCGGCTGAGCTACAACGTGGAGATCACCACCCAGGCCCTCGTGGAGCACGACGCGGTGCTGCGCGCGATCGCGGCGGGGGACGGGGACGGCGCCGCGGAGGCCATGACGCGGCACATCGCGGCCTCGTCCGAGCGGTTCCGCCGCAGCTTCACCGAGTCCGCGGGTGCGCGCGCGTAGCGCTTCGACGTAACGTTTCGACGCACGGGGCGTCCGCCAGGGACCAAAGTCCCGAGAACCCTTGACACACGGCCAGACCCGTTCTTAATGTCCCGGAATCCGATCCGATTGGATCTGACCGGGACGAGGGGGTTCCGCCGTGGGGACATCGCTGCCGAGCCGCGAGACGTCGCTCGACTTCGCGGCGCTGCGCGGCCCGCGGGAGATCCTCTTCGGCGCCGGGCAGCGCCGCGCGGCCGGCTGGGTCACCGCCGCCCACGGCACCCGGGCGCTCGTCTTCGCCGACCCGTACCTCGCGGGGAGCGGGCACCTGCGCGACGTGCTCGACGCGCTCGCCGCCGCGGGCGTGCGGGCCACCGTCCACGCCGACGTCGTGCCCGAGATCCCGACCGAGGGGACGGTCGCCGCCCTCGAGGCCGCGCGCCGGGCCGACGCCGACGTCCTCGTCGCCCTCGGCGGCGGCAGCAGCATCGACCTCGCCAAGGTGGTCGCGGCGCTGCTCGCGCACGGCGGCCGCGTCGAGGACTACTACGGCGAGCACCGCGTGCCCGGCCCCGTCGTCCCGGTCGTCGCCGTGCCGACCACCGCGGGCACGGGCTCGGAGGTCACGCCCGTCGCGGTCGTCACCGACCGCGAGCGCGGCACCAAGGTCGGGCTCTCGAGCCCCCACCTCATCCCGGTCGCCGCCGTCTGCGACCCCGAGCTCACCGTCAGCTGCCCGCCGGAGGTCACCGCCGCCGCCGGCGCCGACGCGATCGCGCACTGCGTCGAGGCGTACACGGCGGTGCGCCGCGCGGCGGACCCGGACCTGGCCCGCGCGCGGGTCTTCGTCGGCCGCTCGCCGATCACGGACACGTTCGCGCTCGAGGGGCTGCGCCACGTCGTCGCCGGCCTGCCCGCCGCGCACCGCGACCCCGAGGACCTGTGGGCGCGCTCGGCGACGATGCTCGGCTCCCTCATGGCCGGGCTCGCGTTCGGCACCGCCGGCACCGCCGCCGCGCACGCGCTGCAGTACCCGGTCGGCGCGCTCACCGGAACCTCGCACGGCCTCGGCGTCGGCGTGCTCCTGCCGTACGTCATGGCCTTCAACCGGCCGCACCGCGTCGCCGAGATGGCCGCGGTGGCGCGGGTCCTCGGCGCCCGCGGCGCCGACGACGCCGGGCACGCCGACGAGGCGCCGCGGCTCCTCCAGGACCTGCTCGCCTCGGTCGGCATCCCGCGCACGCTCGCGGAGACCGGCCTGCCGCGCGAGCGCCTCGACTGGGCCGCCGAGCAGGGCCCGGCGGCGGTGCGCCTCGCGGAGAACAACCCCGAGCCGCTCACGGTCGAGCTCGCCCGGCGGCTGCTGGAGGCCGCCTGGGTCGGCGACCTCGACCTCGTGCCGGCGCCCGAGACCCTGGGGGAGGGCCGATGACCACCACGCACGGCCCGGCGGCGGCGCCGGGCGTCGACCCGGCCACGTGGGCCGCGTACGCCGCGCCCGCCGGCGGACCCGGCTTCGACGTCCTCGACCCGGCGACCGGCGACGTCGTCGCGCGCCTGCGGGACGACGACGAGACCGCCGCGGACGCCGCGGTGGAGCGGGCCGTGGCGGCCGCCGACGCCTGGGCGGCCACCCCCGTGCGCGAGCGCAGCGACGTGCTCATGCGGACGTTCGCCGCCATGCGGGCGCGGCGCGAGGAGCTCGCCGCGCTCATCTCGCTCGAGAACGGCAAGGCCCGCGCCGACGCGCTCGCCGAGGTCGACTACGCGGCGGAGTACTTCCGCTGGTACGCCGAGGAGGCCGTCCGCCTGCGCGGCGAGCTGTTCACCAACCCCACCGGCACCAACCGCGTGCTCGTCGACCACGAGCCCGTCGGGGTCTGCGTGCTCGTCACGCCGTGGAACTTCCCCGCCGCGATGGCGACCCGCAAGATCGGGCCGGCGCTCGCCGCCGGGTGCACCGCGATCCTCAAGCCCGCGTCCGAGACCCCGCTCACCGCGATCGCCGTCGCCGGGCTCCTGCGCGAGGCGGGGCTGCCCGACGGCGTCCTGCAGCTCCTCGTCACGACCCGGTCGCGGGCCGTGGTCACCCGGCTCCTCGAGCACGACGCCGTCCGGCTGCTGTCGTTCACCGGCTCGACCGAGGTGGGCCGCACCCTGCTCGCGCAGGCGGCGGGGTCCGTCGTCCGCACGACGATGGAGCTCGGCGGCAACGCCCCGTTCCTCGTGCTCGACGACGCCGACCTGGCCGAGGCCGTGGCGGGCGCGATGGTCGCGAAGATGCGCAACGGCGGCCAGGCGTGCACCGCGGCGAACCGCTTCTACGTGCAGTCCGGCGTGCACGACGCGTTCGTCGACGAGCTGTGCGCCCGGATGGCGGCGGTGCGCGTCGGCCCGGCGTCGGACCCGGCCACCGAGTGCGGCCCGCTCATCAACCCCGCCGCCGCCGACAAGGTCGCCGAGCTCGTCGAGGACGCGGTCGCACGGGGCGCGCGCGTCCGGCTGGGCGGCGTCCGTCCCGAGGGCGGTCCGGGCACGTTCTACCCGCCGACCGTCCTCGTCGACGTGCCGTCCGACGCGCGGATCCTCGCCGAGGAGGTCTTCGGCCCCGTCGCGCCGGTGGTCCGGTTCGACGACGTGGACGACGCCGTGGCGGCGGCGAACGACACGATCCACGGGCTCGTGTCCTACCTGTACACCGGCGACCTGGCCCGGGGCCTGCGCATCGCGCGGCGCCTGCGCGCGGGGATGGTCGCGGTCAACCGCGGCCTGGTGTCGGACCCGGCGGCGCCGTTCGGCGGCGTCAAGCAGAGCGGTGTCGGCCGCGAGGGCTCCCACGAGGGGCTCCTGGAGTACGTGGACGTCAAGTACGTCGCGACCACCTGGTGACCACACCCGGGAGACCGGGACGAGCGGAGGGGACAGCATGGACTACTCGGACATCGAGCGGCTCTACCGGGGCCTGCGGGTGTCGGACGTGCGGGACGGCATGGACTGGATCGGCCTGTTCAGCAAGGGGTCGATGCACCGGGACATCCGGCCGCTCTTCCCGGGTGCCCGCGTCGCGGGACCCGCGCTCACGGTGCGGCTCGTCGCGAGCCACGAGCAGGCGCCGCCGCTCACCCCCGACGAGTACACCGAGTGGGCGCGGAACCACTGGTACAAGAAGCGGCACATCGAGCCGTACGTCGACGAGATCCGTCGCGGCGACGTCATCGTCATCGAGGCACCCGACCTCGGCGTCGGGCAGCTCGGCTCCTACAACACGCTGAACTTCTACATCCACGGCGCCCAGGGCGTCGTGACGAGCGGTGGCGTGCGCGACACGGACGAGTGCCGCATGCAGAAGGTGCCGATCTTCGCCCAGTTCATCAGCCAGAGCATGACCCAGGGCCGGATCGAGTACCTCGAGCACAACGTGCCCATCACGGTCGGCGGCGTGCGGGTCAACCCGGGCGACCTCGTGGTCGGCGACGGCGACGGCGTCGTCGTCGTGCCCCAGGACCGCATCGAGGACGTCGCCAGGTACGCGCGCCAGGAGTCCGACAACGACCGCCGCGGGCGGCGCGCCATGTACGAGCAGCTCGGGTGGGAGCCCGACGAGACCGTCGAGGTCGACTGACCCGATGACCCAGGAGCGGGAGGAGCACGCCGTGCGCGTCGCGTTCGTCGGCCTCGGCAACATCGGTCTGCCGATGGCCAGGTGCCTCGTGGCGGCCGGGCACGACCTCACGGTGCTCGACCGCGACCCCGCGCGGGCCGCGCTCGTCGAGGGGGCCGCCGCGGCGGGCGCGCCCGAGGAGCTCGCCGGCAGCGACGTCGTCTGCCTCGCGGTGCCCGACGACGCCGCGGTCGAGGGCGTGCTCGTCGCCTCCGGCCTGCTGGACGCCCTGCCCGACGGCGCGGCCGTCCTCGTGCACAGCACGGTCCTGCCGCCCACCGTCGAGCGGCTCGCCGAGCGCGCCCGCGACCGGGGTGTCGCGGTCCACGACGCCCCGGTCAGCGGCGGCGCCGCGCGGGCCGCCGAGGGCGACCTGACGCTCATGGTGGGCGGCGAGCCGGGCGAGCGCGCCCGCCGGGTGCTCGACGCCCTCGGCACCACCGTCGCCTGCGGCCCGGTCGGCGCGGGGGCGGCGGTCAAGCTCGCCAACCAGCTGTCGATGCTCGCCGCGCTGGGCGCGCTGCACGAGGGCCTCGCGCTCGCGCGTCACCACGGCGCCACGACGGCGACGGTGCTCGAGGTGCTGCGCACGTCGACCGGCGCGTCGTGGTCGGCCGAGCACTGGGGGTTCTTCGACGACCTCGCGGCCGCCTACGACGAGGCCGGCGTCGAGGTGCGCTACCGGCCCTGGAGCAAGGACCTGTGGGACGTCGTCGCTACGGCGCGCGAGGCGCGGGTCCCGGTGCCGATCGCCGCGGTGCTCGCGCAGGTCATGCCCGCCCTCGTCGAGGACCACGCCCGCCGGGCGCGGGAGGAGGACTGAGATGGCCCTCGCCGTCGTGCCCAAGATGACGCGGCCGGACGGGCCGCCGCGCCGCCGCGGCCACGCGGACGTCGTCGACCCCGAGCGGCAGGCCGCGCTGCGTCGTCGGCACCGCCGCGAGGCCCTGGCCGCCTACGGGTTCCTCACCCCGTGGATCCTCGGTCTGCTCCTCATCGTCATCGGGCCGATGATCGCCTCGCTCGTGCTCTCGTTCACGCGCTACGAGCTCATCGGCTCGCCGGAGTTCGTGGGCCTGGAGAACTACGAGCGGATGTTCACCGAGGACCCGCGCTGGTGGAAGTCGGTGCGCGTGACGCTCGCGTACACCGCGCTGAGCGTGCCGCTCGTGCTGACGTTCTCGCTCCTGCTCGCGGTGTTCCTCAACCGCGGCATCCGGGGCCTGGCGCTCTACCGCACGCTGTTCTACGTCCCGTCGCTGCTCGGCGGGAGCGTGGCGATCGCGCTGCTGTGGATCCAGGTCTTCGGCTCGGACGGCCTCGTCAACGCGGTGCTCGGGGTGTTCGGCGTCGACAGCACCCGGAGCTGGATCGGCAACCCGTCCACCGCCCTGGTCACGCTCGTCGCCCTCAACGTGTGGACGTTCGGCAGCAGCATGGTGATCTTCCTCGCCGGGCTGAGGCAGATCCCGCAGTCGTACTACGAGGCGGCGGCGCTCGACGGCGCGAGCCGGTGGCGCCAGTTCCGGTCGATCACGTTCCCGTCGCTGTCGCCGGTCATCTTCTTCAACACGCTGCTGACGATCATCAACTCGCTGCAGTCGTTCACGCCGGCGTACGTCATCAGCGGCGGCACGGGCGCGCCCGCCGACTCGCTGCTCGTCTACACCGTCTACCTGTACCAGCGCGGCTTCACGAACTTCCAGATGGGCTACGCGTCGGCGATGGCCTGGGCCCTGCTCGCGGGGCTCGCGGTCATCACCGCCGTCCTCTTCTGGAGCGCGCGCTTCTGGGTCTTCTACGGGGAGGACGCATGAGCGCGACCACCGTCCGCACGGCCCGGCCCAGCCTCCTGCTGCCGCGCCGCCCGACGCGCTCGCGGCTCGTCGCCGCCGTCGCCCGGCACGCGGTGACGATCGCGGTGCTCCTCGCGATGCTCTACCCGGTCCTGTGGATGATCGACGCGTCGTTCCGTCCGAACGGCGTCATCGGCACCACGTACCTGCCGTTCGCGGGCGAGTTCACGACCGAGAACTACGAGGCCGGCCTGCGGCGGACGTCGACGCTCAACTTCAGCCGCTACTTCGTCAACTCGACGATCGTCGCGGTGCTCTCGGTCGTCGGGAACGTGTTCGCCTGCACCCTCGCCGCGTACGCGTTCGCCCGGCTGCAGTTCCCGCTGCGGCGCACGCTCTTCGCGATCCTCATGGGGACGCTGCTGCTCCCGTACCAGGTCACGATGGTGCCGCAGTACATCCTGTTCAACGAGCTCGGCTGGCTGAACACCTACCTGCCGCTCGTGGTGCCGCGGTTCCTCGCCACGGACGCCTTCTACGTCTTCCTCGCCGTGCAGTTCATCCGCGGGCTGCCCCGCGAGCTCGACGAGGCGGCCCGCATCGACGGGTGCAGCCACCTGTCGATCTTCACGCGCGTCATCGCGCCGCTGCTCGGACCGGCGATCGCGACGACGGCGATGTTCACCTTCGTCCACGCGTGGAACGACTTCCTCGGTCCGCGCCTCTACATCAGCGACACGCGGCTCTACACCGTGCCGCAGGGCCTCGTGCAGTTCGTCGACGCCACGGGCCAGTCCTCGGTGGGCGCCCTCTTCGCCATGGCCACCCTGGCGATCGCGCCCGTCGTCGGGTTCTTCCTCGCCGCGCAGCGCCTGCTCACGCAGGGCATCGCGACGACCGGACTCAAGTAGCGAGCCCCCGGAGATCAAAGGAGATCACATGCGCAGTGCACGCAGACACACGATGGTCGCGGTCGTCGCCGCCGCCGTCGCCCTGACCGCCGCGTGCGGTGGGGGCTCGGCGGAGTCGGACACCACTCCGGACGGATCCGCCGCCCCGCAGGAGGGGGACAGCGAGATCAGCGGCGAGATCCAGTACGCCTGGTGGGGCGGCCCGGCACGCAACGAGCGCACGCAGGCCGTCATCGACCTCTTCGAGCAGGCGTACCCCGAGGTGACGGTGAACGGCACCACCGCCGAGTTCACCAGCCACTGGGAGAACATGACGGTGCAGGCGGCGGGCGGGAACCTGCCGTGCATCCCGCAGATGCAGAACCGCACCATGGCCGACTACGGCGACCGCGGGGCGCTGCGCCCGCTCGACGACCTCGTCGAGTCCGGGGCGATCGACGTGAGCAACATCCCGGAGAGCGTGCTCGACTCCGGTCGTGGCGCCGACGGCAACCTCTACATGATCCCCTACGGCGCTGCCTTCGGGTCGCTCATGGTCAACGAGACCATGGTCCAGGAGATCGGCCTCGAGCTGCCGCCGGACGGCTACGACTGGGACTGGCTCAAGCAGTGGCTGCTCGACATCTCCGCGGCGACCGGCCAGCCCGCCATGTACAACGTCGGCCAGCACACCGACCTGTTCGAGGCGTGGGTCCGCAGCCACGGTGAGGAGCTCTACACCGAGGACGGCATCGGCTTCACCGCCGAGACCGTCCTGGGGTACTGGGAGTGGGTCGACGAGCTCGAGAAGGCCGGCGCCATCGACTCCGCCGAGCGCGGCGTCGAGACCCGCAACGCGCCGGTCGAGCAGAGCGACTTCGCCCAGGGGCAGCGGGCCGCGCACATCTGGCCGGCGAACGCCCTCGGCACCGTGCAGAGCACGATCGACGAGGTCGAGCCGGGCAACGTCCTGAACGTCTACCCGCTGCCCAGCGGTCCCGGCGGCCCGGGCAACGCGCTCTGGCTGTCCGGCCTGGCGATCGCGAAGAACTGCGACAACGTCCCGGCGTCGGCCGCGTTCATCGACTTCTTCGTCAACGACCCGGAGGCCGCTCTCGTGTACGCCTCGGACAACGGCGCGAACACGAGCACGGAGAACCTCCAGGCGCTGCTCGACTCCCCGGACATCAGCGACGCGAAGAAGACCGAGCTCGAGCTGTACCGCACGCTCACCGACCTGGGCGTCGGCCGGACGATCTACGGCAAGGGGTACGCCGCGATCTTCCAGCAGGCGTTCACCCGGTTCTACGAGCAGCTGTCGCTGCAGGGCCAGGACATGGCCGAGGCGGCGCAGCAGTTCCACGCCGAGGCCGTCAGCACCGTCGGCTGAGGTGACGGGCTGCCCGACCCGGGAGACGGCGCAAGGCCTCTCCCGGGTCGGGCCTCACGACGAGGAGAAGGGCGTTCATGACCGCGCACGCGCTCGAGGGGATGCGGGTCGTCGACCTGACGCAGGTGATGGCCGGGCCGTTCTGCACGATGCTCCTGGCCGACCTGGGGGCGGACGTGGTGAAGGTCGAGCCGCCCGGCGGCGGTGACCAGACCCGCCACTCCTGGGGCCGTTCGGGCAAGGGCGACGACGGGCCGGCGTTCTTCGCGCTCAACCGCAACAAGCGCAGCGTCGTGCTCGACCTGCGCTCGGAGCAGGGGCGGGCGGACTTCCTGCGCCTGGTGGCCGACGCCGACGTCCTCGTGGAGAACTTCCGTCCGGGCGTCATGACCCGCCTCGGCCTCGACTACGAGACCCTGCGCGAGGTCAACCCGGGCCTGGTGTACGCGAGCATCTCCGGCTTCGGGCACACCGGCCCGTACGCGGAACGGCCCGGCTACGACCTCATCGCGCAGGGCATGGCGGGCATCCTCGAGCTGACCGGCCACCCCGACGGGCCGCCCGCCAAGGCCGGCGTGCCCGTGGCCGACCTCGGCTCGGGCCTGTTCTGCGTGTACGGGATCCTCGCCGCCTACGTGCACAAGCTGCGCACGGGCGAGGGCCAGCGCATCGAGACCTCCCTGTACGAGGCGGCCGTCGCGCTCACGGTGTGGGAGGCCACCGAGTACTGGTCCAGCGGCAACGTGCCGACGCGCACGGGGTCGTCGCACCGGATGTCGGCGCCGTACCAGGCGTTCCGCACCGCCGACGGCTGGATGACGATCGGCGCGAACAACCAGCGGCTGTGGGGCTTCCTGTGCGCCGCGCTCGGGCACCCCGAGCTCGAGCACGACCCGCGGTTCGCGACCAACCCGGACCGGATGCGCAACAAGGCCGAGCTCGCCTCGGTGATCGAGTCGATCCTCGCCGAGCACGGCACCGACCACTGGGTCGACCGGCTGCTCGCCGGCGGCGTGCCGGCCGGGCCGATCCGCACCTACGACCAGGTGCTCGCCGACGAGCACACCCTCGCGCGCGGGATGGTGCAGAGCATCCCGCACCCCGTCGAGGGCGAGGTGCAGACGCTCGGCTTCCCGGTCAAGCTCAGCCGCACGCCGGCGACCACCCGGCGGCACCCGCCCCTGCTCGGTGAGCACCAGGACGAGGTGCTCGGCGGCCGCGAGGAGCGGGCGTGAGCGGCGAGGTGCGCGTCGAGCGGCGCGACGGCGTCGTGCACGTGACGCTGGCCCAGCCGGGCCGGCGCAACGCGCTCACCTACGAGATGTACGACGCGCTGGAGGCGGCGTGCCGCGACGCGGCCGCGGACCCGTCGGTGCGCGCGCTCGTGCTGCGCGGCGCGGACGGGTCGTTCGCGGGCGGCACCGACATCCGCCACCTGGCGGACCTGCGCTCGGGGGAGGACGGCGTCGTCTACGAGGCGCGCATGCGGAAGGCGCAGGAGGCCGTGCTCGACCTGCGGGTCCCCGTGCTCGCCGTCGTCGAGGGCGTGTGCGTGGGCGGCGGGCTCGTGCTCGCCGCGCTCGCCGACCTCGTGGTCTGCACGCCCGACGCGCGGTTCGGCTCGCCGATCGCGCGCACCCTGGGCAACACGCTGTCGGCGACCTCGCTCGCCCGCCTGCACGCGTGCCTGGGCCGGCGGCGCACGGCGGAGATCCTGCTCACCGGCCGCCTGCTCGACGCCGAGGAGGCGCGCGCGGCCGGGTTCGTCACCGCCGTCGTGCCCGCGGACGAGCTCGAGGCCCGGGTGGAGGACACCCTGGAGGCCGTGCGCGCGTGCGCGCCGCTGAGCCTGTGGTCGTTCAAGGAGGTCGAGCGGCGCCTCGACGCGGCCGCGGCGCAGGTCCCGGTCGAGGACGTGTACCGGCGCGTGTACGGCAGCCGCGACTTCCGCGAGGGCGTCGAGGCGTTCCTCGCCCACCGGCCGGCGCGGTACGAGGGCCGGTGAGGCCGGTGCTCGTCGACGCGCACCACCACCTGTGGCCCGCCGACGTCGTGCCCGCGCAGCCGTGGCAGCCGCCCGGGGCGACCCTGCGCCGGGCCTTCGAGCCCGCCGACCTGCTCCCCGGGCTGGCCGCGACGGGCGTGCGCGCGACCGTCGTCATGCAGTCCGTCGACGACGCCGCGGAGAACGCCCGGCTCGCCGCCTACGCCGCGGCGACCGAGCAGGTGCGCGGGGTCGTGGCGTGGGCGCCGCTCGACCGGCCGGCCGAGGCGGGCCGCGTCGTCGACGCGCTGCTCGCCGACCGGGCTGCGGGCGCGCCCGTCGTCGGGGTGCGGTACCTCGCGGGCACGGCGCCGATGACGGCCGCGACCGAGGGCGCGGGCCTCGACGTGCTGCGCCGCCTCGCGGCACAGGGCCTGGCCTGGGACGTCGTGCCGGTGACCGCGCAGCAGCGCGCCGACGTCGTCCGTGCGGCACGCGCGGTCCCGGACCTGCGGGTGGTCGTGGACCACCTCGCCGCGCCCCCGCTCGCCGACGACGACGCAGCCGCGTGGGAGGGTGCGCTCGCCGACCTCGCCGCGTGCCCCAACGTGGCGGTCAAGCTCTCGGTCGGCGTGGCCGTGCTCGTCCGGTGGGCGGCGTGGGACCCGGCGCGGCTGGCGGACTGGGTGCGACGGGCGCTGGCGGCCTTCGGGCCGGGGCGGGCCATGGCGGCGACGAACTGGCCCGTCGTCGAGCTGCGCGCGTCGTACGCGCGGGCCTGGGGGGACGTGCGTGCGGCCGTCGAGGCCGAGCTCGCGCCGGCCGAGGTCGCCGAGGTGCTCGGTGGGACGGCCGCCCGGTGGTACGGCCTCGACCTCGGACCGGCGGGCGGCACGGACGGAGGTGCCCGTGGCTGACCGGCTGCGCGTCGGGCTCGTCGGCACCGGGTGGGTCGCGCACCAGCACGCCGCGGGGATCCGCGCCGTCGCGGGCGACCTCGCCGAGGTCGTCGCGGCGTGCGACCCGCGCGAGGACGCGCTCGCGGAGTTCTGCGACCGGCACGGCGTCCCGGCGCGCTTCGCGACCGCGGGCGAGCTCGTGCGGTCGGGCGAGGTGGACGTCGTCGCGCTGCTCACGCCCCCGGCGGTGCGCGACGAGGTGCTCGACCCGGCGTTCGAGCGCGGGCTGCACGTGCTCGTCGAGAAGCCGTTCGCGACGTCGGGCGCCCGCGCCGTGCGCTACGTGGCAAAGGCCGAGCAGGCGGGCGTGACGCTCGCCGTCGGGCAGAACTTCCGGTGGTTCCCCGAGCACGTGTGGCTCCACGAGCGGACCGCGCGGCCCGACGCCGGGGAGCCCACCTACCTCGAGGCGCGCTCGTTCCAGGACCGTCGGCAGGAGCCCGGCGTCTGGCGCGCGCGCGAGTCGCGGCTGGAGATGGCGATCTACTCGATCCACCTCATCGACCGGCTGCGCTGGCACGCCCGCCGCGCGCCGGTGTCGGTCAGCGCGCTCACCCGGCGCGCCCCGGGGTCGGACCTGCCGGGGGAGCAGCTGAGCACGATGGTCGTCGCGTTCGAGGGCGACCTCGTCGGGCACCTGACCTCGACGTGGCTGGCGCGCGGCCTGCCGGTGCAGGAGCTGCGCGTGGACACCACGACGGGCTCGTTCGTCGCCGCGCGCGAGCAGCCGATGGCGGGCGAGGCGGTCGGGCGCGCGGAGGTCGCCGGCGCCGCCGAGGAGGTCGCGTTCCCCGACGACGGCCCGGTCACCCACGCGGTCGCGAGCTACGGCTCGTCGTGGCGCGAGCTCGCGCTGGCGGTCCGCGAGGGGCGTGAGTCCGCGCACAGCGGCCGGGACAACCTCGCGACCATGGGGATCATGGAGGCCGCCTACCTGTCGGCCGCGCGCGGCGGGGCGGCCGTCACCGTCGCCGAGGCGCTCGCCCATGGCTGACGCGGACCCGGTCCGGGTGGCGCTCGTCGGCCTGGGCAACAGCGGGCGGTTCTACCACCTGCCGCACCTGCGCTCCGACCCGCGGTTCGACCTGCGCGCGGTCGCGGCGTCGTCGCCGGCCACGCTCGCCGCGGCGGACCTGCCCCCCGGTGTCGACCGCGTCTTCGGCTGGGCCGACGCCGTCGCGCGCGACGACGTCGACCTCGTCGTCCTCGCCCTGCCGCACCACCTGCACCACCCGGCGGCGCGCGCGGCGCTCGACGCGGGGCACCACGTGCTCGTCGAGAAGCCGCTCGCCGTCACGACCACCGAGGCCGACGACCTGCTCGCCCGGGCCCGCGCCGCCGGCCGCGTCCTCGCGGTGCACCACCAGCGGCACTGGGAGGACGACGCGCGCCGGCTCGCGGACCTCGTCCGGTCGGGTGCGCTCGGCGAGGTGTGGCACGTCGCCGCGCACCGGGGCCACCAGGGGCCGTACGTCACGCACGGCCCCGACGCGCCCCACGCGGGCGACCGGCCGGTGGCGTGGGTGACCCGGCGGGAGGCGGGCGGCGGCGTCGGGCGGCTCATCGGCCCGCACCCGATCGAGCACGTGCTCGACCTCGCAGGCGCGCAGGTCGTGGCCGTGGCCGGGCGGCGGCACCTCGCCCCGGGCGAGGACGTCGAGGACTGGCTCGCCGTCGACCTGACCCTCACCGGCGGCCGCACCGCCCGGGTCGAGGTGGCCCGCCGCCTCGGCGCCGGCCTGCCGCGGTTCGTCGTGCGGGGGAGCGCCGGCACCGCGGTCGCGCCGGACGGCACGCGCGTGGACGTGCTGCTCCACGACGGCCGGGCCTGGACCGTCACGGGACTGGCCCCGCCGGGCGTGCTCGGCGCCGAGGTGTACGACGACGTGCACGCGGCGATCCGGTCGGGCCGCCGCCTGCGCGTGCCCGTCGAGCGGGCGCGCGACGTCGTGGCGGTCCTCGAGGCGGCCGAGGTGTCCGCCGCGCGCGGTGGCGCCCCCGTGCCCCTGCCGCGGCCGTGATACTGGCGCGGTGACCGCGACCGACGTGACGCTCCCGCCCCCCGGCGCGGCCGTGGAGGTCGCCACGTGGCGGCCCCTCGAGGTGGTGACCGTGGACGGCTGGCACGTCGGGCGGTCCGGGGGCTTCACCCGGCGCGGGAACAGCGTGTGGGCCGAGGGCGAACCCGCCGACCCGGGTGCCGCGCTCGAGCGGGTCGAGACCCTCTACGCGCCCGGCCGCGCGGTGGTGCGGGTCGACGCCGCCAGCCGGCCCACCGGCCTCGACGACGTGCTCGCCGCCCGCGGGTACGCGCGTGTCGCCGACACCCTCGTCATGGCCCGCGCGACCGCGCCCGACGCCGGGGACGACGGGGAGGGCGACGCCGGCGACCTCGCCCTGCCCCCGGCGGCGCGGCTCGAGGTGACCGACGCGCCCGACGGCGCGTGGCTCGCCGCGTGGCTGGGCATCAATGCCGCCGGTGCCGTCGACCACGGGCTCGCCCGCGCCCTGCTGGTGGGCGCGCCCGCGGCCTACCTCACGGCACGCGACGACGACGGCGAGGTGGGCGTCCTGCGCGCCGCGTGGGCGGGCGACTGGGTCGGCCTGTCCTGCCTCGTGACGGCCCCGCGTGCCCGGCGCCGCGGGGTCGGCCGCGCGCTCACCGCGACCGCGCTGGCCGAGGCGTGCCGGCGCGGCGTGCCGCGGGCCTTCCTCCAGGTCGAGGCGACCAACGCGCCCGCCCGCGCGCTCTACGCCCGCCTCGGCTTCGCCGTCGTCGACCGCTACCACTACCGGGAGCGCTGACCCGACCTGCCGCCCGCCCGGGCGCGGGGGAGACTGGGAGCATGGACACCGGTCTCGTCTCCGCCGGCCTCGCCGCCGACCTGCGCGACGCCGGGCTGCGCTGGACCCCCGCGCCGGGCGACCGGTTCACGATCCCGCAGCCGGAGCTCGACGGGACCGTCTTCACGCTCAGCGACATGACGATCGAGGCGCACGAGTACCCCACCGGCACCGTGCTCGGCTTCAACGGCACGACCGAGTGGGCGCTGGACTCCGTGGCCAAGGAGGAGGCGCTCTGGCTGCCGCGCGAGGACCAGGTCCGCGACCTGCTCGGCGGTACGTTCGTCTCGCTCGAGCACGGTCGGGAGCCGGACGGGTCGGTCGCGTTCGTCGTCACCACGCGGGCGGCCGACGGGGGCGAGCGGCGGTTCCGCGCGGCGACCGCGGCGGACGCCTACGGCCGGGCGCTGCTCGTGCTCGTGCGGGACGCGCTCGCCGACGTCGGGTCCTGAGCCGCTCAGGTGGACGGCTGCGCGCGCAGCCAGGTCAGCACGGCGAGCACGCGCCGGTGGTCGGAGTCCGACGGCTCCAGCCCGAGCTTGGCGAACACGTTGCCGACGTGCTTCTCGACCGCGCCCGGGCTGACGACGAGCGCCTCGGCGA
>Ga0310839_100906_pt1 | contig 14590 bp, 24 predicted proteins | sample SM_ome_7_FD_201305 | JGI IMG/M metagenome (GOLD analysis project Ga0310839, IMG submission 201305) | Sorghum-adapted microbial communities enriched on stacked mutant (SM) sorghum from Joint BioEnergy Institute, Emeryville, California... ...
CGAAGCTCGTGCCGCCCTGGGCGAGCGCCTCGGTCATCACCTCGGTGACGTGGCCGAGCAGGCGATGGGCGACCGGCCGGCTGAGGCTCGCCGCCAGGCGGTCGCCGTGCAGGCCCGCCCGCCACAGTGCCTCGTCGGCGTAGATGTTGCCCACGCCGCCGATGAGCGTCTGGTCGAGCAGGGCCCGCTTCACCCCGGTCCGGCGCCGGCGCAGCGCCGCGACGACCGCGTCGGGGTCGAAGAGGGGATCGAAGGGATCCCGGGCGATGTGCGCGATCTCCCGCGGCAGCTGCGCGCCCCCGCGGGACACCAGCATCCCGCCGAACGTGCGCTGGTCGACGAAGCGCAGGTCCGGCCCGCCGTCGGCGAAGGTGAACCGGACCCGCAGGTGCGGTCCGGCCGCGGCCGTGGGCGGCTGCACCAGCATCTGCCCCGACATGCCCAGGTGCCCGAGCACGGCGTCGCCAGAGTCCAGCGCCAGCCAGAGGTACTTGGCCCGGCGGCACACCTGCGTGACCGTACGACCGGCCACGGCCGCGGCGAAGTCGGCCGCGCCGGCCACGTGCCGCCGCACCGCGCGCGGGTGCAGCACATCCGCCGCCAGGATCTGCCGGCCGACGACGTAGCGCGCGAGCCCCTGCCGTACGGTCTCGACCTCGGGCAGCTCGGGCATCAGTCGCGGCCGTCGGTGCCGGAGACGGCGCCGCTCGAGACCGCGCGGCTGGCGGCGTCCCGGGCGCCACCGTCCGCGGCGCTCCTCCGGCCCGTGGCGTCGCGGGCCGGGGCGCCGTCGCGGCCAGCGGCGGCGGCCGCGTCGGTCCCGGACGCGTCGGAGTCCGCGCCGTCGCCCTCCTGGTCCTTCTCCCCGGTCAGGGCGAGGAAGGCGGCCTGCGCGGCGCGCTGCTCCGCCTCCTTCTTGGTCCGGCCCTGGACCCCGCCGTGCCGGACGCCGGCGACCACCGCCCACGCCGTGAAGGTCTTGGCGTGGTCCGGACCGGTCTGCTCGATGTCGTACTCCGGCACGCCCAGGCCCCGGGCGGCGGTGAGCTCCTGCAGGCTCGTCTTCCAGTCCAGCCCGGCGCCGAGCTGAGCGGCCCGGGCCATGACCGGATCGAAGAGGTTGTGCACCACCTCGGCCGCGGTCTTCAGGCCGTACTCGAGGTAGATCGCGCCGATGATCGCCTCGAGCGTGTCGGCCAGGATGCTCTCCTTGTCCCGCCCGCCGGTGCTCTCCTCGCCCCGGCCGAGCAGCAGGTACGGCCCGAGGCCGTGCGGCCCCAGCTCACGGGCCACGTCGGCCAGGGCCCGCGAGTTGACCACGCTCGCCCGCAGCTTCGCCAGCCGGCCCTCGGGCAGCCCCGGGTGCTGGTGGTAGAGGGCGGTCGTGACGACCAGACCCAGGACCGAGTCGCCGAGAAACTCCAGCCGCTCGTTGGTCGGCAGGCCACCGTTCTCGTAGGCGTACGAGCGGTGGGTGAGCGCCTGCTCCAGCCGCTGCGGATCCAGGGTGACGCCGAGCGCGGCCTCCAGGTCCGACACGGGCGGCCGCTCGGTCATGGCCGCACCCCGGTCGATCGCGACATGCGGGGACCCCGCAGTCAGACCTCGACGACCTGACGGCCCTTGTACGTCCCGCACACCGTGCACACGGCGTGCGGCAGCTTCGGTGAGCGGCACTGCGGACACGAAACGGTGGCGACCGGGGTCGCCTTCCACTGCGCCCGGCGGGACCGGGTGTTGCTGCGCGAGACACGGCGCTTGGGTACGGCCACGGTGCTGCTCTCCTTGCTGACGAGGGGCTACTCGGCTATGGGTCAGGACTGCTTGAGCTGGCTCAGGGCGGCCCAACGAGGGTCGATCTGAGTCGTGTGACTGTGGTCGGGCGGCAGCTCGTCGCGCGGCACCCCGCAGTCGGGGCACAGCCCGGGGCAATCCTCCCGACACCGGGGGTGCAGCGGCAGCGCCAGCACCACGGCGTCACGCAGCTCGGGCTCCAGGTCGATGAGGTCCCCGTACATCCGCCCGACCTCGTCGTCGTCGGTCGTCGTGTCGGTGGTGCTGTCCTCGTAGGCGTACAGCTGCTGGAACTCGACGTCAAGCGTCTCGTCGATCTCCCGCAGGCACCGACCGCACTCGCCGTGCAGCGGCGCCTTGGCCCGAGCCGAGACCAGCACCCCCTCCGAGACCGACTCCAACCGGAGGTCCAGCGACACCGGGTCGCCTTCGGCGACTCCGATCAGCTCCAGTCCGAGGCTCGCCGGAGCCGGCACCACCCGTTGCAGGGTACGCATCGCACCCGGGGTACGCGGCAGGTCCTTCGTGTCGAGGACGAGCGGCGCCCGGGGATCCAGGTGCGTGGGCTGGTGATCGCGCATGGTGAGCCTCCGGCCACGGTGGACCGGAAGCCCAGCTTACCGTACGGGCTCACCGGACGGGCGGCGCCCGGTCCCCCGGCCCGGGCCGCCGGAACCCGTCGGCGCCGAACGGGGCGCCGCCGCAGAACGGGAGCCGGTCGCTAGAACGGGAGCCGGTCGCTAGAACGGGAGCCGGTCGCTAGAACGGGAGCTGATGGTCGCGGTCGCGGTCGTCGCTCTGGAACGAGCCGATCTCCCGCAGCGCGTGCATCTTGTCCCGGCCTCGCTCGATGGAGGCCAGGGACCGGTGCAGGAACTGCTCGAAGTTGGCGAGCGTGGTGTCGACGTACTCGTCCACCTCGTCGCGCAGCCGCTGCGCCTCGGCCCGGGCCTCGCTGATCAGGCGGGCGCTCTCCCGATCGGCCGACACCACGACCTCGCTCATCGAGACCAGCCGATGGTGCTCGGCCTCGGCCTCGGCGATCATGCGCTCCGCCTCACGCTGGCCCGCTTCCAGGATCTTGTCCCGCTCCTCCAACAGGGCCGCCGCGCGACGAAGCTCACTGGGGAGCTCCACCTTCAACTGCTCGAGCAGGCCGAGGAGCTCCGCCCGGTCGATCATGCAGTTTCCCCGCGACATCGGCACGCTCCGGGCGTTCTCCACCAGTGCGATGATCTGGTCGATACGGTCCATCGCGTCCACCGCGTACTCCCGTTCCTGTCGTGAGGGGTTGTCGTCGCGTCGGGGCCGGCTGCTCCCCGAAGGCCGTTCACCATGATGCAGCGCGCACCGTCGCCGGCAAACGACCGACCGTACGGGCAAGGGCTCAACGACCGGATGCCCTGAATCGTTCGGCGAGGCGCTGGGCCACGACCTCGGGCACGTGGGCGCTCACGTCACCGCCCCATTTCGCCACGTCCTTGATCAGGCTGGACGACAGGAACGAGTGCTGCGGGTTGGTCGGCATGAACAGCGTCTCCACGCCGGCCAGCTCGAGGTTCATCTGGGCCATCTGCAGCTCGTAGTCGAAGTCGCTCACCGCGCGCAGCCCCTTGACGACCACGGTGGCCTGCTGGGCCCGGCAGAAGTCGACCAGCAGCCCGCGGAAGGACTCGACCCGTGCATTCGGATAGGGCGCGACCACCTCGCGGAGCATCTCCATGCGCTCCTCGATGGTGAACAGGGCCTTCTTGGACTCGTTCACCAGGACGGCCACGATCACCTCGTCGTACAGTCGCGTCGTGCGGCCGATGATGTCAAGGTGGCCGTTGGTGACGGGGTCGAACGAACCGGGACAGACGGCACGCCTCATCGCACGCCCTTCACATACGCCGGACGGAACTGTGCCCGAGGAGCCCGGGCAGCGAGGACGAAGCGCGAGGGCCGGTCGGGCCAGCTATGGGGTTTGGTGGCGACCACTTCAGGTCAGTGGGCAAGGTACCAAAGCACGCTCTCGCCGTACCGGCGAGAACGGTGCAGAGTGATCTCTTCCACCTCCGGGGGCGGTCCCGACCGGACCGAGCGCTCCACCACCACGACCGCATCGTCCGCCAACCAGCCGTACGCCACCAGGGCCCGCAGCAGCTCCCCGATCTCCTCGTTGGGCACGTCGTACGGCGGGTCGGCGAAGACCACGTCGTACGGGTCGCCGTCCGGACCCGCGGCGAGGGCGCCCGGGAGGCGGGCGACGAGGACCCGGCAACGCTCGGCCAGGTCCAGTGCCGCGATGTTGGCCCGGGCGACCCGGGCCGCCCGGGGATCGGCCTCGACGAGCAGCACCGCCGCCGCGCCCCGGGAGGCGGCCTCCAGCCCGACCGCGCCCGAGCCGGCGTAGAGGTCGGCGAACCGGCACCCGCTGAGCTCGGTCATCGCCTCGAGCGCGGCGAACAGCGCCTCCCGCACCCGGTCGGAGCTGGGTCGCGTGCCCCGGCCCGGCGGGGTCTGGATGCGGCGCCCGCCCAACGCCCCGGCCACGATCCGCGTCACGCCCGCCCACCCCCGGAACCCCTCGTTGATCTAGGGCACAGGGTGGTGAGTTGATCGCAAGTCGTCAGACCGTAGTGTGACCAAGATCTACGAGAAAGGCCGAGGTCGGCTTGGACGCTCAGCCGCACGTGGGTCATGGCGGTTGAGCATCTCACGGGCCGGCCTCGGCTTGGATCGGCAGGCGCTCGGGGTCTTCAACCAGCTCGATTCGATCGTGCGCCCGGGTCAGGGTCGGCGCTGTCGCTCGCCCTGCGAACACTGGCCACAAATCACACTATTGTGACGATCAGCCATTGTATAGGTGTATGGGGAGGAAGCTCGCGTTGCGGATGCGCACCCGCGCGGGCGTGGCGAAGGTGCCTCCGCGCGGCCCAGTTCACCAGCGGGGCTAGGGCCGCGCAGTCTGGCGGGTGGCCGAGGGGGCGGGCAGACGCGCCGCGCCGTGGTTGCAGTGGCAGGCCGTGCGGCGCGACGGCACTAGCCTGGGAAGGCCCGAGCGATGCGGCCCCCAGGGCCGGCGTGGCTCGAACACCGTCCAATCGGCGAGGCGTAGCGTTCGGTACCGTGGCTAGATCCCCCCGAACGGTCGAGACCGGCGCTGTTCGCGCACGGCGAGCGTCGGTCAACCCTGTCGACACCCCCCGCAGACCTAACAGCACCGTCCGCCGCGCAAGCAGCAAAGGCGAAGCTATGCCTCGGCAGCGGCAGCCCGGGCGCGCCACCGGGGGACCGACCACGCACCATGTGTACGAGGGCGACGCGCGTGACCTGTCGTTCATCGAGTCCGAGTCCGTGCACCTGGTCGTGACTAGCCCTCCGTACGCCATGCTCAAGGAGTACCCGGACCGTCCGGGCCAGTTGGGCAACATGGCCTCATACGAGGGATTTCTGGACGAACTTGATCGGGTCTGGAAGGAGTGCCTGCGCATCCTCGTACCCGGCGGTCGGGTGGCATGCGTCGTCGGTGACGTGTGCATCTCACGGAGACAAGGCGGACGTCATTACGTGCTGCCTCTCTCGGCAGACATTCAGGTTCGGGCGCGACATCTAGGGTTCGACAACCTCACACCGATTCGCTGGCTGAAGGTAGCGAATATCAAGCTCGAAGCGAGCCGTTCGAGTCGTTTTCTCGGCAAACCCAATCTTCCGAACGGCATCATAAAGAATGATCTAGAGCATATTCTCTTGCTACGTAAGCCGGGCGGATACAGGAGTCCCACCGCAGAGCAACAGGAGCGCTCGTTTATCTCCACTGAGGAGTATGCTAAGCTGTTTGCGCCAGTTTGGACTGACGTAACTGGACAGTTGAGGCGGGATCATCCGGCCCCGTTTCCTGTCGAGGTGCCTCGCAGGTTGATCCGTATGTTTAGCTTCGCGGGAGATACAGTGGTGGATCCGTTCGCAGGGACAGGCACCACTGCGGTCGCGGCGATAGAGACCGGCCGGAACTCCGTGAGCGTCGAGATTGAGCCAAGTTACGTAGACATCATTGATCGCAGGCTGCGTGAGAGTAATGTTGCGGCGACAGTTCAAATCCACCGACGTAACGGAAACTCAGTCGATCGTTGGCGTCAAGCAGAGTTGATGTGATATGGCCGCCAACCCCACGCGCACCGGCGTACCCGAGGTTGACGCACTGTCGTTGAACGAGGCGCCGGTGCTCGATGACTACGTTCGTGCGGTATCTGCATACATACGTGGTGCCCATACCTTATCGCGCGGGGCGTCCAAATCGGCACAGATCGCGCTTTCGGCTGGGCTGGCCCGATGCATGAAGACGGACCTTGAACGCCGGTTACCACGAGCAAATATTCATGCGGGAGAGTTGACCGTTGCCGGTGCGCTTAGGCCCGCTCGGGCAGATGTGTCCGAGGCACATCACTTGGACGGCTTGCGAATCGCGGCAGAGATCAAGCCGGTAAATCTCGCCGTGGGACGAGCCGTATGGAACAGATTCGGTGACATACGAGCGTTCGCCGTGAACATCCACCTCAAGTTTCCGTTCGCCATCGTGGCAGGTGTGATTGCGCTGCCGACATGGGAGTGGAAGCAAGGAAAGGCAACAAGCCCTGAGCACTTGGCAACGAGCGACAGTGAGGCCGAGCCCGTAGAGGATGACCTAGACGGAGAAATCGTGCCTGCCTCTCCGGGGAGCCGGACATCAACGTTACACATAATTGATCGTCTCGTACGTCGGCTACAGCGCACACGTACACGGCAGACCGAGGCCGACCCACCGCATCTACTCGAAGCCGTCGCTGTGATCGCATACGATCCGGACACGGCCAGCGTGTTGGAGGACGTGCCGGCCGTGGGCTCAGGTCTGCGATGGAACGAGGTCATCGACACGATCGCGGAACTGTACGAGCTCCGGTTTGAGTGAGACTAACGAGTGAAGCGAAGGCTTGCGGCGAGCGTCTGTTGTTAACGGCTGGTCCGCTTCGGGAGCAGACGAGCCGGTCGTCTAGTGACGGCGGGTTAGTCCGATGCGCGGAAGGCCCGCCCAGCACTAGCCAGGCGGGCCGTGATCGCGGTTCGAGGCAGGCGGTCACCACCAGCTGTGGAAGTCGGCCGTACCGGTCACGGCTGACGGCGGAGTGCTGCATGTTCCGCACGCCTGCACGCGCTCGCCGGTGGCGGGATCATCGGCGTGGTAGGAACTGACCGCGCCGCAGTAGCGACAGGGCGCGAGCGGCCGGAAGTTGGCGCCCCGACCGATGGCGGTGACGGGCTCAGGCCGATGAGTGCGCTTCATTGCGATCTTCCTCGATGCGCTGGCCATGCTCGTCGGGCTCGGTGGCCATGCCGGCCGAGACGACCAGCACGGCGGCCGAGCGCAAGCCGGCGTCGTCGGGCAGGCCGTTGAGCAGGCGGCGGAGCGATTCGACCCGATTCACTTCGACGGCCTCCACTTGATGGGACGGGGTGAGCCCGGGAAGTCCTGGGCGGGTGGGGTCAGGAACCGGCGGTTCGGATCGACCTTTCGCCGTGCTGGGTCGGTGTCTCCCTTGCGCTTGACGCCGAGCTTCCGCTTCGCCGCATCCACTGTGGATGCCACGCGCATGATGCCGGGGATCTTCCGGGGCACCGGGTCCTTCTCGTGCGATGGCTTTCGAACCGGGCGTGGAATCGGCGAGGGCGGAACGGGCGGCGTCGGACTAGTAGACCGGCGTGGACGCGGCGGGCTGTATGCCGGCTTGCTGCCGCGCCGGCCAGGGCTCGACTTGCGAGCGAGCATGGGGTTCATCTCCTAAGTGGATAGTTGGAACGGGTCAGTAGTAGCCAAACCAACGTCTGATAGCCTCTACGTACAGGTCCGAGGCGAGGCGCCGCAGGGCAAGGGCGCTGGTGGAGTAACCAGCGAAGAACAGATCGTCTGCGATGTCGCCAAGCTCGGCGGCTGCGGCCGTCAACGGGTCGGCACCATCGGCGTACAGCAAGAAGTCGTGGAAACGGCGGACGCGGGCCGCCTCAGCGACGTTGCCGGAGGCAGCAAGCCGGTTGGCTACGTCGCTAAGGCGGGCGAGGGCAGCATGCGCTTGCTCGGGGCTCACCGCCCACCGTCCGGCAGTCGGACTGGGAGGGCGGCCAGGCAGCCGAGGATGTCGTAGAGGTCATCGAGGCTGATCACCTGCCCGTCATCGGGCGCATCGATGGCCTTGGCGATCGCCTCGGGCAGCCACAGGCCGGCCGGATGGCCGTCGATGGTGAGAAGCCGGCCGGTCTCCCAAAAGTCCGAGTCCTGAGTGGACAACTCGGCGAGGATCTCGTCGATGCGGCTCATGGCGTGACCTCCGCGTCCGGGAGACGGTTACCAAAGCGGTCCCAGCGCATGCGCAAGATATCGGCCTTGGTCGCTCCGGCCTTGAGCGCGGCGCGGATGTCGGCCTCGATCGCCCACTGTGTACGGATCATGAGCGCAGTGCAGTCCAGACACCGGTTTGTCCGCTGGCCGTTAGGGTTGACGGCCACGCCGTCCGAATCGACGCGGCGCGCACCGGCGAGCTTGCGTTCCTGGTCGGTCTCGGTTGCGGCGGCTCGGCGGCGGAGAAGCGGTCGGTTGCAGTCGACGCATCGAGGTCCATCGTAGGGCCGACGCCGGTGCTGGGCAGCCTGGTTGGCCTTGATCATCGGTCTCCATCCCATTCGTCGTAGTCGAAGTCGTCGTCGTCATCGAACGCGCCGCCCTGGAACGCGCGGGTCCGGTCGCGGCCACGGGTGGTCGGCTCGTCGGCGTAGCGGCGGTGGCCGTGGCGCTGATCGTGGGGCTTGCGGGCTGGTCCCGGCTTGCCCTTCGCGGGGCGTAGGAGGTCGGCTAGCAACGTGTCTACGGCCTTCCTCGCGGCGCGGGCGCCAGCCAAGGCGGCTACCTGGTCGCGGGCTGAGCCGGTCGAATCGGCTATCGCCAGAAGCCGGCGGGAGTCGTACAGGGAATCGAGAGCTAGCCGGGCGCGGGCCATTTCGATTGCGCTCAGGGGCGGGGCGTCGGGGCCATTCAGGGCCAGCCAGATTGCTAATTCCAGGCTGTCGGCCGGCCAGTCCGGATTCCGGCCGTCTTCGGTCACTTCGGGCTCGGTGGACATTCGTGATCACCTCTGTGGCGGGTGAGGAAGGGTCGCTGTGGAATCTTGAGGGGAACCTGGGCGCAGTCTTCGCAGCCATGCCGGCCGGGGTTGCGCTCGGCGTCGCGGGGAGTGACCCCCCACCGGTCGATTTAGTGTCGATGGTTGCATAGATGCGCGAGAATGAAGAATTACGGAAAAGTGCTTCGTTGTGATGCTCAAAGCGAATCACTTTTTATTGCAGCCACGCTGCGCGCTGGCGCTAACCATCGACTTTGTGATAGGCACGATTCCAGCTTTTCGCATTCATGCGTCTTTGTTCGCGATCGATTCGAACGAGCACGGCGCGGACGGTGCGCGCGCTGGCTGTTCATCGTCCATTCCCGATGGCCCGCGCGCTGATGCTCGCGCCGCATCTATCGGATGCTCAGCAACGAGCACGAACAGCGATGCATCGTGACGCCCGTGGCGCGGCGGCGTGGGCGGCGGCACGGCGGCCGGCCGGCAGGATACGGGGTACCGGACATGGCCCCGGGGGATTGAACGGTCCCCCGGGGCCATGTCCAAGCTGGTCAATCTCATGACCCCCCTCCATGGCAAGGGGGGGCCGGGGATTGTCCGCCTTGGATGGCTGCCAAACCACCCCCCCAGGTGGTCAGGCCGCTACGTCCGGCGTGCCGGCGGCTTGCTGCTGCTGCTGCTCGCTGACCTTCCGGCGATGGCGCCGACAGTATTGTCGGTAACCGTTGTATCGACCGTCCTTGTGTCGACGTTCGGCACGGCGGTTGCAGCCTTCGAACGCGCAGCGCCGGGACACGTCCGGCCCGGCCGGATCGGGCTCTGGCCGAGGTACCGGCGTGGGCATCGGCACGGCCACGGGCAAGGCGAGCACAGCGCGGGCGGCGCGCTCGGCCTGAGCACGCTCGGCGGCGCGGCGACGTCGTTCGATCTCACGATCCTGGATCGCCAAGAGCAAGTCGTACTCGGCCTGCCACCGGTCCAGTGCAGCCGCGCGACGCTCAGCACGGCGCTCGCGGCGGGCAGCCGGGGAGGTACGGGCCAGACGGGCGAGGCGCTTACGATGGCCGATGTCGTGTCGCTGGCGACCCATGCGCTTACTCACCGCCCCGGAGGCGCGAATGCAGACGCTCGGCGATGGCGGCGGCGTCGTTCTCGGCCTGAGCCTCGGCCTGCCGCAGCTCGGCGATAAGGGAGCGGAATCCGTCGAACTTCGGATGGCGGGCGGCCTCGTCGAGGGTCAGGGCGCGGCCGTTGATGCCGTACCGGACGCGCAAGGTGTTCAGCTCGTCGATACGGGCGGCGCGGTCCGGATCGCCGGCACGGGCGCGGTCGCGGTTCCAGCGTTCAAACGCCACGGCCTCGGCGTACGTCACGTCTGCGCCGGCATTGAGGCGATCCTCGATGTCGAGCATTTTAAATGTCTCGCGCGCTTGGGCCAGGTGCTCCTCTGCCACCTTGAGCCGGGCGCGAGACCGAGCAGCAACGCGGGATGCAGCGTGAGCTTGGTTGATTGCGGCCACGCTGCCGGGCTCCTCGGCGACACGGGCCTTCGCCCGAGCGAGCATCTCTTCGTCGGCGGCGACCTCGCGGGCGGCACGCTCGAACTCGGCCTCTGCGGTCTCAAGGGCCTTGCGGGCAGACTCCGTGCTAGACACCATGGGCTCCTTTCTATTTGGTTGAGGGCTCGGGCCGTCCCTTGTGGACGATCCGGGATTGTGGACAGGAATGCCGCGCTGTTCACCCGGCGCGGCGCGGGGGCTTGGGGTGGTGGGGCTCAGGTCGAGACCGGGCGGGGGAAAACCTCGGCGGGGTCCCGTTCGTCGTGCACGGAACCCCACCTGGCTCGGCTGTTCGGATTTGCGGCGCCCCGGCGGCCGGTCGTGGCGAGGCACCCACAAGAGCGCGTCGGCTGGCGGCGGCGGTCGCCACGGAGAGCGCCCCGCGTGACGACTGTCCAGCCTCCGCAATCACACCGTGCAATGACCTTTCGAGACCCGCGGTCTGCGACCACGGTCAGCATGCCGACTCGCGTGCCAGGCTCGATCGGCTTTGCGCGTGTGCTATGGCCGGGCGGCATGACGCGGTGCTCCGGGGCGCCGCAGCTGCGCGTGTTGCCATCGGCAAGGGATTGGCGGTTGACGATCTTGTATCGGCCACAGGTACAGCGCACAACGGCGCGCGGCAGGAGCCTGTCGCCATTGCGGACGCTTTGGCCGGCTTTGGAGCGGCCGTAGCCGGGGACCAATTCGATAACAGTGAGCGTACCGAACACGGCGCCGACGTGGACCGTTTGGCGCTTCATCAACCCTCCTCACGCGATAGCGCTTCGTCGATGTCCCAGGCGGTGAGCGCCGGGGTCCAGTCCGTGTTGTTGCCCCTACTCGCATTGCACGTCCGGCAAACCCACCGGAGGAGCAGCGGATCTTCATCACCGCCATCACGCGACTTCGGGATCACGTGATCGACTTGAGTCGCCTCGGCTAGCCCGCACAACTCGCATCGACCGTCGTGGTCAACGCCCTGGTCTGCGAGGATCGCTGTGTACTCAATCAGGGTCTTCCTGTAGCGCGCTTGTGCGCGGGCTCGGCAGCGTGCGCACTTCGTAGTACCAGGGATGGCCGGGCCGTGGCCGGGGCCGTTCCTGCAGTAGCCCTGGGCGACGTTGCGCTTGCGCCAGGCGCGCTTGGCGGCGGCGTTGCGGCCATCGGCGACGTAGGCGGCGACGCGGGCGCGGGCGCGCTCCCGCTCGGCGGCCAAGTGCTTGGCGCAGTACGTGCGGCCCGATGCTGCGTTGTTCTTGCAGCCCGCTTTCTCGCACCGCCCTTCCGCGACACGGGCCTTCCTCGCGGCGCGGACGCGAGCGGCGGCGCAAGGCCGGCAGATCGTGTCGACCCAGCCGGGCATGCTGCGGTTGCGCACCATCTCGGCGACGGGCGCGAAGTGCCCGGTCCGGCACCAACGCATGTCATCGAGGGCGGTGACTTCCTCGTCAGACAGTCCTTCTGGCGTCAGCGCAGGCATTGGGGGTTCTCCTCGGCGGTCAGTGCCCGCGCGCGGCGGGCGGCTTACTTGGACGGACGAACACGGCGCCAGGTTTGACGGCAGGGCGCGCGCTCATTCGATCGAACCCTCCTCACTCGGTGGTGAATGCGTTGGGCGGCTCACTCCACTGTGGGGCGTCGAGCCAGGACGTGGCTGGCTTCCAATCTGTTCGGTTGCCGCGAGAGGTGTTGCAGTGGGCACCGAGGAAGCGAAGATTCTCGAAGTCGTCCGTGCCGTCCAAGCTGTCCGGCTGGATATGGTCGACATGCGAGACCTCCTCCTGGCCGCAGGGGCACAATGTGTCAATGTCAATGCCGAGGTCGTCCATTGCCCTAGCGAACTCGATCATTACGCGGCGGTGCTCGGCGACGTTACGCGCGGCGCAGTTGGCACATAGAACTCCGTGCGTTGCGGGACCGTGCGAGCGGCCGCCGTTGTAGCACCACCCGGCCTCACGGTTCCGCTCTCGCCAGGCGCGCTTGGCGGCGGCGTGGCGTCCGGAGGCGATGCGGGCGCGGGCGCGAGCGCGTTGGGCGGCGAGGTGGTCCGCGCAGTACGTGTGGCCCGGGGCGACGTCGTTTGGACACCCAACCTGTCTGCACCTGCCTTCCGCGACGCGAGCGGACTCGCGCTCGCGCAGGGCGGCGAGGTGGTCCACGCAGAGCGTGCGGCCCGGGGCGGCGGCGTTTGGGCAGCCGGTCTGCTGGCACCTACCCTCGGCGCGGCGAGCTTGCCGGGCGGCGCGTTGGGCGGCGCGGTTGGCGGCCAGATGGATCACGCACCGGCTCCGGCCGGGCTCGGCGGGTTCGCCGCACGTCACGCACAGCCCCGCGTCCGCGCGTTCGCGGCGGCGCACGCGCCGGGCGGCGAGGTGGTCCGCGCAGTACGTGTGGCCCGGGGCGACGTTGTTTGGGCACCCGGTCTGCCAGCACCTACCCTCGGCGCGGCGGGCTTGCTGGGCGGCGCGGACGCGGGCACGCTGGCACTCGCGGCAATACGGCTGGCGGCCGTCGCGGCGGGCGGCGCGGCGGTTGAACTCTGTCAACCGCTTGACCTCGCCGCACTTGCTGCATCGCTTGGTCGGCGCGGGCGCTGTGATGGTGGACGTCATAGCTGCACTCCGTAGATCACGTTGTCTGGGTCGTCCTCTCTGATCCAGAGCGGTCGGCGCTCACTACGTCCCCGGTGGGGGGGAACCCGCCGCGCGGACGGGCTCCCCCCGGGCCGGTCAGCCGTTCGTTCTTCGGTGGGCGGTCAGCCGCCGAGGCGGCGGCGCTGTGCCAGCAGGAGGCGGACAATGCGGCTTGCGTACTGGCTTGGCGATTCGAAGCGCACGGTCACGTGGCCGCCGCCGTCGTCGACGATCTCGCGAACGCCCGGAGGCAGGCAGCCGAAGTCGTCGATAAGGCCGGCGTCGATGGCGGCCCGGGCTTGCATCTCCGCATAGAGCCTCGATGCGGGGTCGAGGAAGAACAGCGAATCGGGCGGGTTCGATAGCAGCACACTCTGAGCATCGGGGTAGCGATGCAGCACGGCCGTCACGATCCGGCGATAGGCATCTTCCGCTGTCTTCCGGTGCCGCCAAGCGCGTAGGCGGCCGATGGTGTCCAAGGCGATCAGTCCTCTCGTCCTCGCGGGCGATCCCGCATGCGTGCCTTCCAAGCCAGCAACCGTTGAATCACGTGGAACGCGTACCGGTCGCGGGCCGGCCAGAACCTCCATGTGCGCGTTGCCGCATCCCACACCACGGCCGGCGAGACGTCCGGCAGTCCCAGCCGCTCGGCCTGGGCGAGCAGCGCGAGCATCCGATCTGACAGCATCTCGGTCGCCTCGACCGGGCCGTCCGTGCCCACAGTGGACGCACCGCCCGGCCCCGGCCGGCGGGCCGAGCGGGAGGGGGCAGGACGCCAGCGCTCCCACCGTCGCCTGTGGACCGGCCGGCCGCCTACGAGCACAAACGTTGTGCTTCCACGTGCGGGTTGCCGTGCGCCGGCTACCGGCCCAAAATCCGCCGGATGGCGGCGCGGTAGGCAGCACGGCCGCGAAGCTCGCCCGGGAAGGCCCAGAACGCGGTGGAGCGCAACCGCGCCTCTTCAATGCGGCGGAGATGCAGCGGCTGGCCGGCGCGGGCGGCCGTAAAGTCCTGGTAGTGGCGCGTCGATTTGCGCGAGTACGTGCCCGCGCGTTTGACGACGCGGCACGGCTGTCCGGCCTTGGCCGTACACACTGGACAGTCGATGTTCAATGGATCGCGGCGGATGATCATGCCTGATCGCCTCCCTCATCAGCCAGGTCACCTCCGGGCCGTGGTAGGTAGTTGAGCGGGTCGGGCTGGTCATACTTCGCGGTGTGCTCCCATGCCTCCGGCCCGATTGCGTGGCCGGTGTACGGCGGCGTCTCGGCCGGCGTCGATGGGTAGTACCTCTTGCTGTTGCCCTTGGCCTCCACGCGGGCCTGCCCAAGCTCGACGAGCCGGAGCAGGTGCGCCGTGATGCGGTCGGCCGCGCCGGTAACGCGAGCGCGAAGCTCCCGTGTGGTCGATCCGGGGTGCGCCGTGATGGCGAGCCGGAGCGATTCGAGCAGCAGCGGGTCGAAGAACGGTCCGTCGCTGGACTCGCGGTCCT
>Ga0310839_100909_pt1 | contig 14572 bp, 10 predicted proteins | sample SM_ome_7_FD_201305 | JGI IMG/M metagenome (GOLD analysis project Ga0310839, IMG submission 201305) | Sorghum-adapted microbial communities enriched on stacked mutant (SM) sorghum from Joint BioEnergy Institute, Emeryville, California... ...
ACGCGCTCGCCGTACGGCCCGCCGGCGCCGGCCGCGGCCCGCCGGGACGGGGCCGGGACGGACGGGCGGCGGGGTCGCCGGTGCGCGGCCGGGCGGCGCGCCGGCCGTGCGGGCTCGCCCCGGAGGACGGCCGCGGGCAGGCCGCCGCGACGCCCTCAGGCACGGCGAACGAACGTGACATCGGTTACACCTCGCTGGTCGACGGGGTCAGGCGCCCCCGCGCCCACCAGCTTGTATCTGGATCATTGCGGTTCGGTCACGTGGACGTCTGCCGGACGTCACACGCATAGGAATATGATCTGCGCTGTTACCCAACTTTTAAATAATCGGTCACCTGACCCCCACACCCGATATGAGGCTACGAAAGCGACCAGCGGGCTCGGCGACCTGACCGCGCCGCGATCCGCAGCCCGCCCCGAGGTGGGCTACCTTTGACCCAGTCGTCCAGTGCCCGACGAGGGTGGTCGTATCAGTCTCCCTACGGGAGCGCAACGGATCACCATCGGGGGCCTCCCTACCAGCCCTATCCAATAGAGTCCTTGCCATGAGCCAGCCGGAATCCGCGGTCGCGGACGCCCAGGCGGGCGACCGGGGCGGCGCCACCCCGATGAAGGGGGAGTCGCTGGCCGCGTTCGCCGAGCGCCACGGGCTGCGTCGCTCCATCGCGCGACCCGCCCTTCCCGTCTACCTGCGCCAGCTGTGGCAGAGACGGCACTTCATCGTCACCTACGCGACCTCGCGGAACCTGTCGAAGTATTCGAACTCCGTGCTGGGTCAGCTCTGGCAGGTGATCACGCCGCTGCTGAACGCCGCGGTGTACTGGCTGATGTTCGGCCTCATCCTCGGCCAGAAGGACAAGCCGGGCGTCGGCGGCAACTACACGGCCTTCCTGATCACCGGCGTGATGGTGTTCACCTTCACCCAGCGCTCGGTGCTCGGCGGGGCGAAGTCGGTCTCGAGCAACCTGTCGCTGATCCGCGCGCTGCACTTCCCGCGGGCCTCGCTGCCCCTGGCGTACACGCTCCAGGAGCTGCAGCAGCTCGGCTGGTCGATGGCGGTGCTGATCGCGATCGTGCTGGTGACCGGCGAGCCGGTGACCTGGCTGTGGCTGCTGATCCCGGTGGCGCTGCTGCTGCAGACCCTGTTCAATTTGGGCGCGGCGCTGATGGTGGCCCGGATCGGGGCGTTCGTGCGCGACGTGAACCAGCTGCTGCCGTTCGCGCTGCGCACCTGGCTGTACGCGTCCGGCGTCTTCTACAGCATCCAGGAGCAGACCAAGGGCCTGCCCGAGCTGCTGCGCTGGGTGCTGGAGGTGAACCCGGCCGCCGCGTACATCCAGTTCATGCGGGATCTGCTGATCTTCGAGCAGGCTCCGTCCGCGGTCACCTGGATCACCTGCGTATTCTGGGCGGTGTGCGCGCTTATCGTCGGCTTCCTCTACTTCTGGCTGGCCGAGGAGAAGTACGGCCGTGGCTGAGTTGACCAAGGAGCGCTCCCAGGTGGCTCTGGAAGAAGGGAAGGCGGCCCAGGAGGTCGTCCGCGCCCCCGAGAAGCGGGGCAAGCCCACGGTCGTCGTCGACAACCTGCACATCGTCTACCGCGTGTACGGCGCGGCGAGCGTGCACGAGAAGGGCAACGCGGCGAACGCGCTCATGCGCATCCTGCGCCGCCAGGGCCGGCCGCAGATGAAGGAGGTGCACGCCGTCAAGGGCGTGTCCTTCGTGGCCTACCACGGCGACGCGATCGGCATCATCGGCCGCAACGGCTCCGGCAAGTCCACGCTGCTGCGCGCGATCGCCGGGCTGCTGCCGCCGACCAAGGGGGCGGTGTACACCGACGGCCAGCCGTCGCTGCTCGGCGTGAACGCGGCGCTGATGAAGGACCTCACCGGCGAGCGCAACATCGTGCTCGGCTGCTACGCGATGGGCATGACGCCGGCCCAGGTCCGGGAGAAGTACGACGAGATCGTGGAGTTCTCCGGCATCGACGAGTTCGTCAACCTGCCGATGAGCGCCTACTCGTCGGGCATGGGCGCCCGGCTGCGGTTCGCGATCGCGTCGGCGAAGACCCACGACGTACTGCTCATCGACGAGGCGCTCGCCACCGGTGACCGCGAGTTCAAGCGCAAGAGCCAGGAGCGCATCCGGCAGATGCGCGAGGAGGCGGGCACGGTGTTCCTCGTCGCGCACAACCTCGACGTGATCGAGGAGACCTGCAACCGGGTCATCTGGATGCACAAGGGCAAGATCAAGATGGACGGTGATCCGGACAAGGTCCTCGCGGCGTACACCAAGAACTGATCGCGTGGTACCAGAATGGGGACCGACACAACCACCCGCGGCAACGGAGGTATGTCGTGTCCGCACGGCCACCGATCCCGTATGAGTTCCTGCCCGAGGTCCCCAAGCTGACCGTCGAGAGCGACGACGTCCGCGACGGCGAGCGCAAGCCGGAGACCCACGTCTTCAACGACTGGGGCATGTCCGGGGAGAACCTCTCCCCGCACCTGCGGTGGTCGGGGGCGCCGGAGGGCACCAAGAGCTACGCGGTGACCTGCTACGACCCGGACGCCCCCACCGGCAGCGGCTTCTGGCACTGGGTGCTGTTCGACATCCCGGCGAACGTCACCGAGCTGCCCCGGGGCGCGGGCTCGGGCGACTTCAAGGGGCTGCCGGAGGGGGCGATCCACGCCCGCAACGACTTCGGCAACAAGCGCTACGACGGCGCCGCCCCGCCGCCGGGCTGGCCGCACCGCTACATCTTCGCCGTGCACGCGCTGAAGGTGGAGAAGCTCGGCCTCGACAGCGACGCCACGCCGGCCGTGGTCGGGTTCAACATCACGGCGAACACCCTCGCCCGCGGCTACATCGCGCCGATCTACGAGACGACCTGATCCGGCGCCCGGGACGGGCGACACGCCGGGTTCCGCGAACGGCTGACACCCCCGTCGCCACTCCACTATGATTCGAACGTAGTTTCGAACAAGGGAGATGGCTGATGTGGGTGGGTGCGATACGAGCGCTGTCGACCGCCATCGACCTGCTGGCCGACGAGGACCCGGCCGAGCTGCCCCGGGGCCGGCTCGCCGAGCAGCTGTGCGAGCTGCACTGGCAGATGGCCCGGCTCCAGGCCGAGATCGCCCGCCGTACTCACGTGCGTGCGCCCACCTACGGAAAACCGGAGACGTCCCGGTGCCGCGCCCGGCCGGCGGCGTCAGCGCCGGCGGGTGACGCCACCGGGTGACCCGGGCGAAAGCACACCACCGAGGGCCGGTGCCCGGCATCCGGGCACCGGCCGTCGACGTCTCTCGGCCGTCAGTTGGGAATGCGGCGCGCGGGCGGGCCCGCCGGGGCGGTGACGCGGCGTGATCGCCCCGGTCGCGGGCGTACGCCTCGAGGGACAAAGTCACCCGTCGCGCCGTGCGGCCGGTGTGGATTCGGACCCGGTGCGCGCGTGCGGACCCCGGGCGAGTCCGGCGGGGCCCGGTTCTCCCGTCGGCGGCGAGCTGCGGCAGGGGTGGCACGGGCCGCGTGGGGGCGGCGGCCGGTGCGTCGCGGTCTTGTGTGCGGTGCCGGTGGCGCCGACGGATCTCGGGGCCGGGTCTGTCGTTCGCGGGTGGGTTCGGTTGTGCGGGGGTTCGCCGGGAGGACGCCCGGTCAGACGGTGAGGCGGGCCCCGTTCAGCGCGGGGTCGGACAGGGAGGCGGCGCCGTTGGACGCGCCGTTGGACGCTGCGCCGTTCGCGGTCGGCGCGGCCTCGAAGGGGAAGCGGTCGGCGAACGCGGGCTTCAGGTCGGTGAGCCAGACCGCGTCCGGGTCGTACTTGGCGAAGAACGGCCGGCCGACGAGTTCGGGCCGGCGGGCCTGGATGAAGTGGAGGACGAACACGCGCTCGCCGGCGACCTCGGTCACGCCGTCCACGCACACCTTGCCGGGGGTGGCGGACATGGACGGGCCGCGCACGGTACGGCAGAGCCCGGACACCTGCGCGTAGGCGTCGCGGAAGATCTCCCAGGCGCGGCCGAGCGGGACCGCGAAGTAGTCCTGCGGCCCGGTGTCGCGCTCGACGAACATGTAGTACGGGATCATGCCCATCTGCTGCTGCATGCGCCACATGCGGGCCCAGACGCCGGGGTCGTCGTTGATCGACCGGATCAGCGGGGCCTGGGTGCGGATCACCGCGCCGGTGCCGAGCACGCGGCGCACCGCGGTGCGCAGCTTCTCCGGCTCCATCTCCCGCGGGTGGGAGAAGTGCGCCATGAACGCGAGCGTCTTGCCCGACTCGACGACCTTCTCGAACAGCCGCAGCGTGTCGTCGGCGTCCGGGTCGGTGAGGAACCGGGCCGGCCAGTACGCGAGCGACTTGGTGCCGATGCGGATCGACTCGATCTGCTCGAGCTCGAGCAGCGGCTCGATGTAGCGGCGCAGCACCGGCTCACCCATGATCATCGGGTCGCCGCCGGTGAGCAGCACGCTGGTGACCTGCGGGTGCTCCTTCAGGTACGCGACGAGCCGGGCGACGTCGTCGGAGGCCATCTTCAGGTCCGGCTCGCCGACGAACTGGGCCCAGCGGAAGCAGTACGTGCAGTACGCGTGACAGGTCTGGCCCTGTTTGGGGAAGAAGAGCACGGTCTCCGGGTACTTGTGCTGCAGGCCGTTGATCGGCTCGTCGCCGACCCGCGGCACGTTGAGCTCGAGCTGGCCCGCCGGGTGCGGGTTGAGCCGCATGCGCACCTCGTTGGCGGCCGCCTTCACCTCGGCCGCGGGCGCGCCGTCGCGCAGCAACCCCGCGATCCGGGACACGTCCGCCTCGGGGAGCATGTCCTCCTGCGGGAAGACGAGCCGGTAGATGGGGTCGTTCGGCACGTCGGACCAGTCGATGAGCTCGTCGACGACGTACGCGTTCGTGCGGAACGGCAGCACCGTGGCCACGGCCCGGACACGCAGCCGCTGCTCGGCATCGAAGCCCGCACGCACCAGAAGCTCGTCCAGGTGCTTGCCGGTGTACGCCCGGTAACCGCGGATGCCTTCCTTCAAGGTCACCTGAAGATCCCTTTCTTTTGCGATGTATGTAAACCTGCCGGTGCTGTCACGCGTCTATGTCATTCATATACCCCGACGTAACCATAGGACCTGGAGTTCCCACCGGCGAAGGGGTGACGAGAAGCCTTTACGTTCCCCCACAGGTATCTGTCCGGGAGATCGCGACATATCGCGTTTTCCCGTAGCCTGGAGGGGTGACTGCTCAACCCGCCTTCTTCGAGCCGCGACGACCCGCGGATCCGGCAAAGCAGCGCGCGTCCGACGCGGACCGCGACCGGGTCGCCGCCATCCTGGGCGAAGCCCTCGCGACCGGCCGGCTGACCAGCGTGGAGCACGCCGACCGGCTGGCGGCCGCCTACGCCGCCGTCACCCTCGGCGACCTGCTCCCGCTCGTCGAGGACCTGCCCGACGTCCCGGCCACCACGTCCGCGGCCGGCGCGGAGCGGCAGGAGGTGGCGGCCGTGTTCAGCAAGATCGTGCGCAAGGGGCGCTGGGTGCCGGCCCGCCATACCCGGCTGCGGTCGCTCTTCGGCGCGCTGATCGTCGACCTCACCGACGCGGTGCTACCGGGACGCGAGATCACCCTCGACCTCAACGCCACCTTCGGCAAGGTGATCGTGCGCGTCCCGGAGAACGCCCGCGTGATCGACGAAGGCGGCGCACTCTTCTCGAAACGCCACGTGTCCGACGACAGCCCGTGGGGTGGCGGCACGGCGAGGAGCATCGCGGGTGCCGGCGCGGCCGATCCGGACGCCCTGCTGATCCGGATCACCGGCAACGCCAGGTTCGGCAAGATCGTCGTCGCGAAGGGCGAGGGCTTCCCCTACTGGTGAGCCCGCCGGGGCGGCGCCTCGGGGGATGGCGGCGGCTCCGCCGCGGCGCGACGCCGCGGACCACGCCGAGGGCGTCCCCGGCCCGCCGTACGCGCGACCGTCCGGGTGTCACATCCGGCGGCACGCACGACGATACGGCGCGCTGCCCGAACGTCCGTCACCTGCCGCACATCACCCCCCTTTGCCGCTCTCGAACCCTTACCGTCCGCTTTCTGTATAGCACCCTTCGCCGCGCTCGTCCCCGTCCGAGGGAGACCGCCCCTCGATCACCGGACGTCCACTACGCCCGATTCGCCGCCCACGGCGCGACACTCCCACGCCCCCACCTAGGAGCACGCGGCGCATCCCCGCCGCTTACCATGCGTGGACGGCGGGCCGCGGAGGTGTCCGGATCCGGACACCCGCGCCCGCGGAAGGAGCTTGCCGTGGCCACCGAGGTGACCGATTGCCTGACACCCCGCCCGTAGCGCTCGACGCGATGGGCGGGGATCACGCCCCACACGAGCTGGTCGCGGGAGCCGTGCACGCCACCCGGGAGCTCGGCGTGCGCGTCGTGCTCGTCGGCCAGCCCCGGCCCATCTACGAGGCACTCCAGGCCCACGGCGCCGCCGACGAGATCCCGATCGTGCGCGCCGAGGAGACCGTGGGCATGGACGAGGGCGCGCTCGCCACGCTGCGCCGCCCCCGGTCCAGCGTGGCGGTCGCCTGCCACCTGGTACGGCGCGGCGACGCGGCGGCCGTGGTCTCGGCCGGGTCCACCGCGGCCGTGGTCGCCACCGGGCGGCTGCGGCTGCGCGGCCAGCCGGGCGTGCTGCGCCCGGCGATCGCGGTCACCCTGCCCACGCTGCCGGAGCCGACGGTGCTGCTCGACGCGGGCGCCACCGCCGACGTCAAGCCCGAGATGCTCGTGCAGTTCGCCCAGCTCGGCGCGGCGTACGCGGAGACCGCGCTCGGCATCCCGCACCCGCGGGTCGGCCTGCTCACCATCGGCAGCGAGACCGAGAAGGGGAACAAGGTGACCCGGCGCGCCCATGAGCTGCTCGCCACCACCCCCGGCCTCGACTTCGCCGGCAACGTCGAGGGGCACGACCTGCTCACCGGCAAGGTGCACGTGATCGTCACCGACGGGTTCACCGGGAACGTGGCGCTGAAGACGATGGAGGGCAGCGTGCGCTACACGCTCGCCGAGCTGCGCGAGGCGATCAACGCCAGCCGCCCGGCCCGGCTCGGCGCGCTGCTGCAGCGCGGGGCGCTGCGCCGCCTGGCCCGCCGGCTCGACCCGGAGCAGTACGGCGGGGCCGTGCTGCTCGGCCTCAACGGCACCGTGGTGATCGCGCACGGCGCGTCGAAGGCCCGCGCGATCGCCTCGGCCTGCGCGTTCGCCGCCTCGCTCGCCGCCCGGGGCGTGGTCGCCCGCGTCGGCGAGCGGCTCGCCGCGCACCGCCCGCACCACCGGCTGTGGTGACGTTGCGGTTACGCAGGTCGGCGGGCGGGCGGCCGCGGGCTCCGCGGCTTCGGTGCGGCCGGTCCCGGCCGGGACCGATAATGGGGATTGGGCCTTGATTCATCGATAGGCTGGAAGAACGTGATCGAGGCACGCGGCGATCACGGCACGTCGCGCCTCCACGGCCGCCAAGGAGAGTTCATGGTCGACCCGCAAGTCGTGCTCACCGAACGCGTCCAGCGTGCGCTCGCCACCGCGTTCGGTCCGGAGTACGCCGACGCCGATCCGCTGATCCGGCCGTCGCAGTTCGCCGACTACCAGGCGAACGTGGCGCTGAACCTGGCGAAGCGGCTCCGCCGGGCGCCCAGGGACGTCGCCCAGGCCCTCGTGGACGCGCTCGACGTCGCCGACGTGTGCTCCGGCGTCGAGGTGAGCGGCCCCGGCTTCGTCAACTTCACCCTTGCCGACGGCTGGATCGCGGCCCAGGCCGAGGCGATGCGCGACGACGAGGCGCTCGGTGTCGCGCGCCGCGCGCCGCAGACCGTGGTGATCGACTACTCCGCGCCGAACGCGGCCAAGGAGATGCACGTCGGCCACCTGCGCACCACGATCGTCGGCGACGCCCTCGCCCGGGTCCACGAGCACGTGGGCGACCACGTGATCCGGCAGAACCACCTCGGCGACTGGGGCACGCCGTTCGGCATGCTCATGGAGCACCTGCTCGACGTCGGCGAGGAGGAGGCGCTGCGCCGCCTCGCCGAGGGCGACGCCAACGCCTTCTACCAGGAGGCCCGGCAGAAGTTCGACACCGACCCGGCGTTCGAGGAGCGGGCGCGCCGCCGGGTCCCGCTGCTGCAGGGCGGCGACCCGGAGAGCATGCGGCTGTGGCGCGAGTTCATCGAGCACAGCAAGCGCTACTTCAACCACATCTACCGCGAGCTCGGGGTCACGCTCACCGACGAGCACATCGCCGGCGAGAGCATGTACAACCCGATGCTCGCCGACGTCTGCGACGAGCTGGAGCGTGCCGGGATCGCGCGGATCAGCGACGGGGCGCTGTGCGCGTTCCCGCCCGGCTTCACCGGCCGGGACGGCCAGCCGCTCCCGCTGATCATCCGCAAGAGCGACGGCGGGTACGGCTACGCCACCACGGACCTGGCGGCGATCCGGTACCGGGTGCGCGAGCTCAAGGCCGACCGCATCCTCTACGTGGTCGGCGCCACCCAGGCGCTGCACTTCCAGATGGTGTTCGCCACCGCGCGCATGGCCGGATGGCTCACCGACGACGTGCGCGCCGAGCACGTGCAGATCGGGAACGTGCTCGGCGAGGACGGCAAGATCTTCCGCACCCGCTCGGGTAAGTCGATCAAGCTGTCCGAGCTGCTGGAGGAGGCGGTCGAGCGGGCCGAGGCGGTGATCGCCGACCGCGGCTACGACCCGGAGACCCGCAAGGAGATCGCGCGGAAGGTCGGCATCGGCGCGGTCAAGTACGCCGACCTGTCGGTGAGCCACGACAGCGAGTACGTCTTCGACTTCGACCGCATGCTCGCGCTCACCGGCAACACCGGCCCGTACCTCCAGTACGCCACCGCCCGCATCCGCTCGATCTTCCGCAAGGGCGGGATCGACCCGGCGCAGGCGACCGGGGCGATCCGGCTCGGCGAGCCGGTCGAGCGTACGCTCGCGCTCACCCTGCTCGGCTACCCCTCGGTGGTGGAGAAGGTCGCCGAGGCCTCCGAGCCGCACCGGCTCTGCACGTTCCTGTTCGACCTCGCACAGGCGTTCACCGCCTTCTACGAGAGCTGCCCGGTCCTCACGGCCGAGGACCCGGCGGTGCGCGAGTCGCGCATCGCGCTCTCCGCGCTCACCCTGCGGGTGCTGCTGCAGGGGCTGGACCTCCTCGGTATCGAGGTGCCGGAGCGCATGTGATGGACGTTTGGGAGGTCCGTGGCAAAAGGAACGGGGCCCGAACGGCGTGGCTTACGAGAATTTCCGCTGACAAAGGCTTAGGCTTAGCGCGGTCAAAGGGAGCGTCCGCCGATCCCGGTCCACGCGGGCCTTCCGTCACTCCTCGGGGAGCTTCAGCGTGAGCATGGACCTGACCGCCGGCCCCGACCTATCAGGGCTCATCGACGCCACGGAGCTTCACCGCTACGCGGAGGAGCTCCTCGTCCACCTGGTCGCCGATGGCACCGCGCCGAAGCCGCAGCCCGGTGTCACCGACGTGCCGGGCTACTGGCTGGCGCCCGCCATCGACGCCCTGATCCAGATCATCGAGGGTGAGGACGCGCTCGACGCGCTCACCCGGGCCGCCCGGCACGACGAGGGCAAGACGGCGCTGTTCCTGTGCCTCGCGCTCGCCCTCGCCGGACAGGGTGACCGGGTCCACGCGTCCTGGCTCGCCACGGCGTTCGGCGACCTGTCCGCGGACCGCCCGGTGCTGCCGGGCCAGCGCGCCGTCTGGGTGGCGGCGGCCCGGGGCGCGTACGGCCCGGCCGGGAAGATCTTCGTGCTGCGCCGGCTCGACGCGGTGGCGAACCCGCACGACTGCCCGCCGGAGCGCTGGCTGAAGGCGCTGCTGCCGGGCGAGCCGAAGGTCGTGATCCCGCCGTCGCTGCTCGACTTTCCCGAGCTCGCGGAGCTGCCGGCGCTGCAGCGGCCGGCGTACGCCGCGGACCGGCTGGCCCGGCTGCGCGCCCGGTGCACCGAGATCACCTCGCCGCGCAAGCCGAGCGACCCGCCGGCTCACCCGCCCACCGGCTGGCGGGGTTCGGGCATGTGGCCGGAGACCGAGCCGCTCGAGGTGCTGCGCTCCCTCATCAACCCGAGCGCGCACACCGGCCCGCTGAGCTCGCTCAACGACCACCTGCTGGAGGATCTGCAGCCGAACTCCGACCCGCGGCTCGCCGCGCTCGCGCTGCACGTCGCGGCCCCGGTGATCCGGCAGGCCGCGGAGGAGCTCACCGCCGCCACCCGCGCGATGCCCCCGGCCGAGGTCACCGTGCCGATCATGGGGCATCGGATCACCCTGCGGCCGGACGGCCCCGACCCGGACTCGATCCTGGAGGCCGAGCGCCAGATCCGGGAGCGCGCGATGCCGCCCGAGCCGTACCCGGCCTGGCTGCCCCAGGCGCTGATCGGGGTGGCCGTGGTCCTGTTCGGCCTGTCGTTCGCGCTCACCCTGTGGCTCGCCCTGCTCGCCGTGGCCGCCGGCGCCGGGGCGGGCCTGTTGCTGTACCGGCGCCGCCGGCGCGAGGAGGCCGAGTCCGCCCTGGTCGGCAAGCAGCTCAGCGAGCTGCGCGAGCTCGCAGATCGGGCCGTGTACGCCCTGCACGAGTACGCCCGGGAGTCGACCAAGCGCGCCGAGGCCGCCGAACGCGACTTCGCCGAACTCTGCCGGCTGCTGCGCCGCGGCCCCCGCGCGGCCTGACCTTCCATCCGGCACCGGACGGGCCGGGGCCGTTGACGCCGGGCCGTGTGGCCCGTCTCGCGTGCCCTCGTTCCGTCGCTCGTCGGGCGGCGGTACGGCCTCGCCCGACCTTGACGACGCGGCCGAGGCGGCGCTCGACCTGCCGGGCGATGCCGCGCGACGGATCGCGGCCCCGCCCGCGTGACCCCGTGGCCCCGCTTCTTGCCGAGCCGCGCAACGCCTCCCCTGCACCTGGATCTCATCCGCCGGGCCTCCGGGCGGGGAACGCTCCAAACGGGCCGGGACGGGCCATCGCGCCGCCCCAGGACGTGGGCCTGCCATCGGGCGCCTCATGCCCCTGACCCAGGGGCATGAGGCGCCGTGACGGGCGCGGCCTCGGCGACGCCCGCCACCGCGTCCCTGGGCGTTGCGGCGATCGGTGACATGCCCCGCGGGCGGGCGCTGGGCGCGGGCCGGCGCGGGTTACGGCGCTCGTGACGGTATGGGACGGGTGCGGCGGCCGGGCATGGTCGGCATCCGACCCGGTGAGCGCCGAGGCACACGCAGCTGGAGAGGCGGAGAGCCGCCGGAAAAAGCATCGCGCCCGGCGTGCGGGCTGTTGGGCACTACGGGCGCGGAGGCGGGGCCGGCCGCATCGCCGGAGGCGGCGACGCCCGGCCGACGGGCGCTACGACGGCCGAGACGTCACATGGAGATCCGAACCCCGGGCCGGGGAGGAAAGCGCCCGGAAACGCGCCCACAGGCGCGTGGCGGCGTTCTCTGATGCCCGGTCCGGGTGCGGCGGGCGAGGCGCCGTTCGGGGAAACGGGCGCGCTGTGAGGGATGGGGACACGTACGGCCTGAGGAATGCCCACCCGCGCCGGCAGGGCGAAAAGGCCGTCCACGAAGGGGGCTTTTCCGCGGACGACGGCGGCGACGGGCAAGGCGAATACCGGCGCTCCACGATCGCCGCGGCGTACGGCATTCCGCGGTGGGCGGGGAATATTCCCACCGCGCAACCGTCCTGCCGAGCGATCCGAGCATGACGCAGCGTTCGCGTCAGATGACGGAGACCTCGATCTCCGCGGGCGCCAGCAGGAAGATCTTGTCCGCTATGCGCTCAATGCGGCCGTCGCAGCCGTATGCGAGCCCTGCCGCGAAATCCACCATGCGCGTGGCCTCGGCGGTCGCCATGCCCGCCACGTCCATCACGACGGCGCAGCCCTCCCGGAAATGCTGACCTACCGTGAGCGCGTCGTCATACTTCCGCGGCCGGACCATCACAATGCGTGCAGGCTCGCTCTCCTCCTGCACCTGCTGCCACCGTCGGGCCGCCCGTTCCGAAGCGGGCATCCAGTCGTCCTCGTACTCGACGTCGTCGTATTCATCGTCACTGTACGGTTCGACCACGCCCAGGCCAAGGTAGTTGGCCACCTTACGTACTGCCCCCATTGACTCGTCCTTTCCACGAGAACCGGCCGCATTCACCTTGTCCCACCAACAAAGGACGTTATCCGACGATTCGGCTCCGGCCACGCGACACGCCAGAGCGGAAAACGACGCTTTGTTATCGTCCCGAAATCGCGCCCTTGACTAGGTCAAACGACACTCAAGCAGATCTCCATGATTGTTCTTATCGATCGCCTCCTCCCCTAGGTTCCGTCATCCTGTGCTCAGTTGCAAGCGATATATATCCGCGTACCTCAAACCTCGTCACATGCAAGGCAAATATCCGTTCAACGCCGTTATTCCGCTATACCCGAGAAACCCTCGGGCATTCGCCGGGCCCCCGGCCTGGTCCGGTGACCGGTCGCCGTTCCCGGGCATCCGGGCGAGCGCCGTCGGCCACAGTACCGGCCGAATACGACATTTCGGCCACCTGTCCCATCGGGCACTCCTTCCTCACCGGTCCCACCCGTCTCGTCTGCTTGGACGTTCGAGGACCGGGCAAAGGTTCGGGGATGTCCCCACACTGTCGAAGAAAGGGTGGAAGTGGACGCCCGTGGCCGCTCGGACTCGCTTCTCCCACCCACCGGTGGCCACCACAACCTCTGTCATCGACCGGCCGCCCTCCTGCCTATGCACTCTCGAACGACGACGGTCACAACAGAAGAACGATCCAATCGTCCTTCAGGTTCTCGCGCTCCGCCAGACCCACTCGCCACATACGCGCCCGTCGCACCGATCCCGGCCGATGTGCGGCCGATGTGCCCCTCCCGCACCGCAACCAGTGGCCCGTTACGCAGGTCTGGCGGCCCGCAACCGCCACTCTCCCGCCCCCGACGCCGGCACCCAGCCGTCGCCGGGCGGATCGGTCACGGCGGCTGCCGAGCGGAGGCCGCCCTCCTCTGCAACGCGCTATTCCAAGGCGTGCTCGGAAACCCTCCAAAACCGCAAGCCCGCCTTGTTGGTCTCCCACGTTCCAGGCGGGCACTGCCGAGGCCACCCTCCGGCGAAATCGCCCGCCGACCTGAACCCACACGCTCGGCTCACGACCACGCCTCGGAAACCCGTCCCACGCCTCCCGGGTATCACCGGCAACCCCGGGCACCGTCCTCGACTAGTCGGCGCAACCCACGACGATAGGAAAGCAGAGTTCAGCGATGTGGCAACCGCAGCGCAAGCCGCTCCACAAGACGCAACAGCGGGCGGTTCTCACCTGCTCGGCCCTGAGCAGGATCGGCAGGCAGCAGGTTCGATGCCCGCGATTGATGCTCTGAGCCCACCGGCATTCGCACAGATCGGAGTCGAGCGTCGACGACCCGTCATCCGCTCCCGCGCCATCGGCCTCACGCAGGACCTTCCAGCGCGGGCTATCGCGGTCGTGCGACCACCGACCGTGCCGCTCCTCGATGCCCTCCACATGCTCCACAGATCATCTAGCACCAGGTCATTGGACCGGCGCTCCCCCACTACGGGCCGACAGCGTCTGGGACTGCCGACACACCGGCTGTAGCCTGCCACGCCGGCGCAGATCTGCGATCCTCCCGGCGGAGCCCCCCTGGTGGTGAGCCTCACCAGCGGTCTCTCTCCCCCGAGAGTTCCCGGCCGAGCATCCGGACACCTCCCGCGGACACCCGGCCCGTCCACGTGGTCAATCTTGAACGGTCGGCGCCGACGTAGTGTTCGCGGCCGAGACCAGCGGCACAAGGTCGAGCTCGCGCTCACTGAGCCGGCAAGGTTAATGAAGTGACCGGCCGCTCGTCCTCCGACGCCAACGCCGATCACCTTTGCTCACCTTGCCTGCGAATCGAGGCCGAGGATGGCCGACTCTAGGGAAACCACACTCATGCGATGCCTCGGCCGGAACCCGTTCGGGTACCGCGAATGTCTCGCCGCTACACCTGGAGGTTGTCTCTGTTCCTATCCACCACGGCCGAAGCCGAGACCCGCGGTGCCCGCCGTAGCACCGTCCCTCCGAACCCGGTCAGTGCATGGGCGAGCGGCCGCCCATCCGAGCGCTCCCACACCGGCCCGAATTCTCTGTTGGCGGAATCCCTTGCCTCGACAGCCGACTGCCTGCCGCGGAGTCGCCATCCCCACCCATGCGAAGTGACCCGGGCTCGCTCCGCATGGCCGAGGCGATATCGAACCTGCCATACGCAGCCGTGGTGACAGAGGCACAAGCACCTGTGCCTTGACGGTACCGTCTCATGCGATCGCCCACGACCGCGCTCAGCGTATAAAAAAGGCCCTGGGTAGGTCCCAGGGCCACGGCGACACAGTCGCCAAGACGGCAAAAATGCGAAGGCCCCCGGCCGAACACAGCCGAGGGCCTCCACAAAAAGCCGTCCGGCAGCGACCTACTCTCCCACACCCGCCAAGGTGCAGTACCATCGGCGCA
>Ga0310839_100924_pt1:2500-14408 | contig 14408 bp, 6 predicted proteins | sample SM_ome_7_FD_201305 | JGI IMG/M metagenome (GOLD analysis project Ga0310839, IMG submission 201305) | Sorghum-adapted microbial communities enriched on stacked mutant (SM) sorghum from Joint BioEnergy Institute, Emeryville, California... ...
GCCGACGGGGCGTTCGGTCTTGGTTTGTTCATTCGTCGCTGTTTGTCATCGTGGATAGGATGCGGCCGGCCATGGGCGGGTCTTTCCGGGGCGTCGCCCCCCTTGCGGGGCGGTGCCTTGGCGTTGCCCGTGGCCGGTTGGAACGTGTGAAGTAGTGCTGAGTGGCGAAGCGCGCGCGGCGCGGACGGGGCGGCCCGGTGGGGCTTGCCTCTGTGCGCGGCGGGCGCGGTTCGGATCAAGCGCAAAAGGGCATCTGGTGGATGCCTTGGCACCGAGAGGCGATGAAGGACGTGGCACGCTGCGATAAGCCGCGGGGAGGGGCGAGCGCCCGTTGATCCGCGGATCTCCGAATGGGGAAACCCGGCCCCTTTGCGGGTCATCCCGGGCTGAATCCATAGGCCCGGGAGGCGAACCCGGCGAACTGAAACATCTCAGTAGCCGGAGGAAAGGACATCAACCGAGACTCCGTCAGTAGTGGCGAGCGAACGCGGACCAGGCCAGCGGCCGCGGCGCGCGAACCGGAACCGTCTGGAAAGGCGGGCCAGAGCGGGTGACAGCCCCGTACGGGTAAGGGCGCGGCGCGGTCCTCGAGTAGGGCGGGACACGGGAAATCCTGTCTGAAGATGGGGGGACCACCCTCCAAGCCTAAGTACTCCTCGGTGACCGATAGTGAACCAGTACCGTGAGGGAAAGGTGAAAAGCACCCCGATGAGGGGGGTGAAAGAGACCCTGAAACCGGATGCCTACAAGCAGTCGGAGCGGGCTTCGGCCCGTGACGGCGTACCTTTTGTATAATGGGTCAGCGACTTCGTCTCACGAGCGAGCCTAAGCCGGTAGGTGGAGGCGCAGCGAAAGCGAGTCTGAACAGGGCGCGTGAGTTCGTGGGATGAGACCCGAAACCGGGTGATCTAGCCATGGGCAGGTTGAAGGTGGGGTAACACCCACTGGAGGACCGAACCCACGTCTGTTGAAAAAGACGGGGATGACCTGTGGCTAGGGGTGAAAGGCCAATCAAACCCGGAAATAGCTGGTTCTCCGCGAAATCTATTTAGGTAGAGCGTCGATCGCTCACCGCCGGGGGTAGAGCACTGGATGGGCTAGGGGGGCGCGAGCCTTACCAAACCTAACCAAACTCCGAATACCGGCGAGTGGAGGTCGGCAGACAGACCATGGGTGCTAAGGTCCGTGGTCGAGAGGGAAACAGCCCAGACCGCCGGCTAAGGTCCCCAAGTCGTGGCTAAGTGGGAAAGGATGTGGGACGGCCAAGACAACCAGGAGGTTGGCTTAGAAGCAGCCATCCTTTAAAGAAAGCGTAATAGCTCACTGGTCTAAACAAGCTGTCCCGCGCCGAAAATGTACCGGGGCTCAAGCCACGCACCGAAGCCGCGGGTCCGCCCCTCCGGGGGCGGGCGGTAGCGGAGCGTTCCGTAGGCCTGCGAAGGGGTTCGCGCGAGCGGCCCTGGAGGTATCGGAAGTGAGAATGCTGACATGAGTAGCGATAAAGCGTGTGAGAAACACGCTCGCCGAAAGTCCAAGGGTTCCTGCGCAAGGTTAATCCGCGCAGGGTGAGCCGGCCCCTAAGGCGAGGGCGAAAGCCGTAGTCGATGGGAACCTGGTTAATAGTCCAGGGCTCGGCAGTGGTGACGGCGGACCAGGCCTGTCCGGGCTTATCGGATTGTCCGGGCTCGTGCGGTCCGCCCGGGAAACAGCCCTGCCATCATGAACCGTACCCGAAACCGACACAGGTGGACTGGTAGAGCATACCGAGGCGCTTGAGAGAACGGTGTTGAAGGAACTCGGCAAATTGCCCCCGTAACTTCGGGAGAAGGGGGCCCGCCCGCCGGGCAACCGGTGGGCGGGGGCACAGACCAGGGGGTGGCGACTGTTTACTAAAAACACAGGGCTCTGCGAAGCCGTGAGGCGACGTATAGGGTCTGACGCCTGCCCGGTGCCGGAAGGTTAAGAGGAGGGGTGCAAGCCCTGAATCGAAGCCCCGGTAAACGGCGGCCGTAACTATAACGGTCCTAAGGTAGCGAAATTCCTTGTCGGGTAAGTTCCGACCTGCACGAATGGCGTAACGACTTCCCCGCTGTCTCCAACACCGACTCAGCGAAATTGAATTCTCCGTGAAGATGCGGAGTACCCGCGGTCAGACGGAAAGACCCCGTGCACCTTTACTACAGCTTTGCAGTGGTACTAGGGAATGGATGTGTAGGATAGGCGGGAGCCTGGGAAGCGCCGGCGCCAGCCGGCGTGGAGGCGCCCTTGAAATACCGCCCTTCCGTTTCCTGGTATCTAACCGCGGGCCCTGAAGCGGGCCCCGGGACCCTGCATGGCGGGTAGTTTGACTGGGGCGGTCGCCTCCCAAAGGGTAACGGAGGCGCGCGACGGTGGGCTCAGGCTGGTCGGACATCAGCCGGTGAGTGCAATGGCATAAGCCCGCCTGACTGCGAGACCGACAGGTCGAGCAGAGACGAAAGTCGGCCATAGTGATCCGGTGGTCCCACGTGGACGGGCCATCGCTCAACGGACAAAAGGTACGCCGGGGATAACAGGCTGATCTCCCCCAAGAGTCCATATCGACGGGGAGGTTTGGCACCTCGATGTCGGCTCATCACATCCTGGGGCTGGAGCAGGTCCCAAGGGTATGGCTGTTCGCCATTTAAAGTGGTACGTGAGCTGGGTTTAGAACGTCGTGAGACAGTTCGGTCCCTATCTGCCGTGGGTGTCGGAGACTTGAGAGGAGCTGTCCCTAGTACGAGAGGACCGGGATGGACGCACCTCTGGTGGACCGGTTGTGCCGCCAGGCGCACCGCCGGGTAGCTAAGTGCGGCCGGGATAACCGCTGAAGGCATCTAAGCGGGAAGCCCCCCTCGAGACGAGGTCTCCCCGAAGAGCCGTGGTAGACGACCACGTCGATAGGCCGGGGGTGGACGCGCGGCGACGCGCGCAGCCGACCGGTACTAATCGCTCGTTCGGCTTGATCCGAGCCGCCGCCCGCCGCGCCCAGAGGCAAGCCCCGACAAGGGCAGGCCCCGGCACGGGGGCCGCGGGCGCCCGGCACCGCTTCGCGCGTCCCCGCCCGCCCCCGGCGGGCGGGCTTGGAGGGTTCGGTGGCCATGGCGGGGGAGACCGCACCCGATCCCATTCCGAACTCGGCCGTGAAAGCCCCCGGCGCCGATGGTACTGCGCCTTAAGGCGCGGGAGAGTAGGTCGCCGCCGGACCCTCCAAGCCCGCCCCCCGAACGGCCGCGGGCCCGCATCCGCCACGGCACCCCCGCGGGGTGGAGCAGCCCGGTAGCTCGTCAGGCTCATAACCTGAAGGTCGCAGGTTCAAATCCTGCCCCCGCAACCATTCGCATCCCATCCAGATCAATGACATAGAACGCCCCCGCCGAACCATCGGCGGGGGCGTTCTGTCGCGCATGGAAGCACAGGGCGGAAGCACCGTCGCGCGGATCAACAACCTCACAAACGCCCGCGCCGCACAGCCGCGCCGCACCGCGCCGAGACACGCGGCGGCCACAGCGCGAATATGATGATGCTGCTCGATGTATCCCAACGGCTCCTTGCGGATCGGTTGAGAAATCTGTAAGCACTTTCGCAGTACCGAGAGGCAAGAGGCGTCCGGATTGCGAGTATGTTCAGCCGCTGCATGCGGTCTACTGCCTCTGATGAGGCGCGGTACCGGTGCGGCCGTTTGGTTTGAGCCAGACGCGGTGTGCACTCATAAGGCCCGGAGGCTATGGTTCGAGAGCTTGCCATTCCACTGTTCATTCCGCCGTTCCGTTGCTTTGACGCGTGTGTTTGCGATCGTGCGCAAAGCGGTCGCCGGAGAATCAGCAAGCTCGGCCGAGGCGGATGATTTGCGCCACCAACCGCATTCGCACGTGCTACGTTTTCCCGCGCGGAATCCGGGTTTGCCGGAAGTGTGGTGTAAGCCTTGACCGACACGAGATGCCCAAACGGCGACGGGGCGGGCAAAGGATGGCTTTCGGGTCAGGGAGACGGGCGCCGCGCTCGTATACGCGACACTGGAACGTCCCGCGATGAGTGACTTAGCAGTACGGGTCGAGGGATTGGGAAAGATGTTCCCGCAAGTCGGCGGGAGCCTGGCCAACGAGTATTCCCGAGTCCTGGCCGGCCTGCGCGAATACCTCGCTGCTGCACGCAAAGGCGCGCTGGTTCCCAGCAGAGAGCAATTCCGGGACCGCCGGAAAGGCTTCTGGGTCTTTCGCGGAATCAGCTTCGACATTCGTCCCGGTGAAGTCTTCGGAATCATCGGTCGCAATGGCTGCGGGAAGACGACCCTGTTGCGGATTCTGTCTCGCGTCCTTGACCCGACCGAAGGCAGAGCGGAGATACGGGGGCGCGTGAATTCCCTTCTCGCGGTGGGCACAGGCTTTCATCCTGCGTTCACCGGGCGGGAAAACGTGTATTTGAATGGCGCCCTTCTGGGACTTGGCCGGAAAGAGATCGACAGGAAGTTTGACCAGATCGTCGAATTCTCGGAGATCGCAGATTTCATCGATGCCCCCGTCAAGACCTATTCAAGCGGCATGAAGGCGCGCCTGGCGTTCGCGGTCGCCGCGCAGCTCGATCCCGAAATCCTCATTCTCGATGAGGTCTTGTCCGTCGGCGATGCGGCGTTCCGCTCGAAATGCGTCGACACGATGAATCGCCTGAAGGCCCAAGGCCGGACCATCCTGCTGGTCAGCCACAACATGGGCGCGATACAGTCCTATTGCGACCGGTGCATGCTCATTCAGGCCGGAGGGTTGGGGGCCATCGGTGAGCCTTCCGACGTCATTCAGACCTATCTGTCGAGCTTTCAGACTGTGGAGGAGGACATTCCTCTGAAGGAGCGCCAGGACCGGGAAGGATCCGGCATCTTGCGGGTTGTCAATTACTTCTTCGAAACGACCTCGGGCCATGCGATGGCGAGCCCGGAATCCGGCCAAAGCTGCTACCTCTGCTTCGAGTACGAGTCGCACGCGGAGGCCCCGTTGGACAACGTTCACATCGGCGTCGCGATCGGCGACGAAAGCGGGCGCTGGCTGTTTCGCGTCTCCACCGAGGTTACCAACAGCCCGTTCTCCGGCATCACCGGCACGGGCGTGTTCAAGTGCTATTTCGACCGGTGGCCGCTCGTTCGCGGAACGTACACGATCGGGTTTCGCGTAACGGTCGGCGGAGACGTCGCCGACTATCTGCCGAACGTCGGGAGGATCGAGACGGCGGGCGGCGACTTCTTTGGGACGGGCAAGGAGGACACGCACAGCCCGGTCTACGTGTCGCACGAGTGGCGGAATGAAGGCCGGGCGCCGTCTCGCCTTTCCGCGCTGGAACTCGTTTGAGATGACGCCCGAAGCGAGTACGGCGCCCGGGAGAGGCGAAAAGACCGGCGACGCGTTCGAGGAGGCCTGGCCGAAGATCGACGCAATCGGCGGCTTTCTCGTCCCGGGGCAGGAGCGCTGCCTGTTCGATCTTGTCCGCGCCCTTCCGAACGATGCCGTGATCCTCGAGGTCGGCAGCTTCCTGGGGCGATCGACCGTCTCCATGGCGCTTGCCTGCCGCGGCACCGACCGGCACATCTTCGCGGTCGATACGTTCGAGGGCAATGCGACCGACTTCGTGAACGGTGCCAACAATGTGCATTGGACGGGGTCGGATTTCCTCCAGACCTTCGAGGCGAATCTCGAGCGCAGCGGCGTCCGGCAATACGTGACTCCGTTGCGCGGCACCTCTCGAGACATCGCGAAACACTGGGCCCAGCCGATCGACCTGTTGTTCCTGGACGGGTCCCACGAGTTCGAGGACGTCAAGGCCGACTTCGAAGACTTCTTCCGCTGGCTGGTGCCGGGGGGCTGCGTCGCGCTGCATGACGTGACCCCGAGCTGGCCCGGCGTCCTTCGGGTATGGCGCAAGCAGGTGCGTCCACAAACGGAGCGCCATGGAAACCTGTCGTCGCTCGCCTACGGCTATAAGCCCGTGTCGGCGCAGCCGGTCGTCAACGTCGTCCTGCCGGTGCACAACCGGGCCGAGGACACGCGGCGCTGCCTTCAGAACCTGCAGCGCCAGGACTATGCCGGCCCGATGCCAATCTTCGTCGTCGACGACGGGTCCACGGACGGAACGGCCGAAATGCTCCGGACCGAGTTTCCGAGCGTCCGGGTGCTGCGCGGCGACGGCAATCTCTGGTGGACGGGGGCAATGGCGCTCGCCGTTCGCCACCTCATGCCGAGGCGCCGGGACGGGGACTATCTCCTCGCGGTGAACAACGACAGCCTCTTGCCGAAGGATGCCGTCTCCGGACTTGTAGAGGTATCGACGCGCGAGCGGCGCGCCGTCGTGTCGGGGGCCGCCCGCTCCCCGGAAGGGCACGCCATCCCGGTGGGCGGACGGTTTCATTGGGGTCGGGTTCTCTCCACGGGGGTCTCCGGATCGACGCACGACATCGGCGAGGACACGGACTGCGTCGAGGTGGATGCGGTCTTCGGGCGATTGAGTCTGTTCCCGATGGAAGTGTTCGCGGAAGTCGGCAACTTCGACAGCGAAAGGTTCCCGCATTACTGGGGCGATACGGAGTTCTGCGTCCGCATCAAGAAGCAGGGGAGCAGACGAATCCTGGTCACGAACCGCGTGACGGCGACCTGCAGGACCCGACCCGGACCGGGGCTCACCTGACGTCGGGCCCGATCGGCCTCTCCAGGGCGATCCGGATGTTGGTCAGCCGGCGGTCCAATCACAATCTGGTCTACCTGAACCGGTTCATAGCCCTCCACGCGCCCGCCGAGAAAAAGTGGCGAATGCACGTCTATTTGACGGCCAGAAACATCTGGCGCTGCTTTCGCGAATACTGGCCGATATACATCGTGCGAGTCCTTTTTCGGAAGGCGGGATCTCTTCTTCGGATCTGTCTCCGGAAGGCGAGGTCCGTGATTCGGATCTGTCTCGAGAGAGACAGTGCGCTGCGCCGAATCTGTCTCGGGAGAGAAGATTCCTTACGCCGGATCTGTCTCCGGAAAGCGAGATCCTTGCTTCGGCGCGTACGGATCTTTATTCGGACGCGGCGGCAAAGTGCCGGTACGTCGTAGCCTCAAGCGGACGCGCCGGCCGGATCAACATCGGGAAATGGCGTTGCGCATGCGCCCCGCCGCTTTCCGGATCGGCCCCGGATTGGCTGCGGCCGGGCCAAGAGTATCGGGGAAGGAACGTCAATCTGACGCTAGGCGGCGAAGGGAATAGGACGCTTTGAAGAGGATTGCTCTCACCGGAGGACTGGGCTTCATCGGGACAAACCTCGTCCCGCGGCTTCGTGACGAGTTCGGCGCCGACATCCGCATTCTCGACAATCTCTCGAACCCAAGCGGCGATCTGGAAGTCGGTGACGGCATCGAGCTTCTCGAGGGTGACATTCGGGATCGCTCGGCCGTCGACCGCCTGGTCGGCGGCGCCGATGCCGTGATCCACCTCGCCGCGCATACACGCGTGGTCGAGTCGGTTGAGGATCCGGTCGGGAACTACGAAATCAACGTTCAGGGCACCTTCAACGTGCTCGAGGCGATGCGGCAAAGCGGCTGCGGCACGATCGTCTATGCCTCGACCGGGGGCGCCATTCTGGGAGAGGTGCCCCCGCCGATCCACGAGGAGATCGCCGCCAAGCCGGCCTCGCCCTATGGCGCCTCCAAGCTCATGGGCGAGGGATATTGCTGGGCCTATGCGCAGTCCTACGGCTTTCATGCCCTCAGCCTTCGCTTCTCGAACATCTACGGTCCCCACTGCCGCCGGAAGGACAGCGTCGTGGCCGCCTTCATCAAGCAGATCGTGAAGAGCGGCAAGGTGACGGTTTACGGAGATGGGGAGCAGGTCAGGGACTACCTGTTCGTCGGCGACCTCGTCGGCGGCATCATCTCCGCCATCAAGAGCCAACGCCAAGGGGTGTATCAGCTCGGGTCCGGACGTCCGACAAGCGTCAACGAGCTGATCGGAATCCTGAAAGAGAGCATTCCCCGGCCGTTCACGGTCCAATATGCCGATCCGCGCGCGGGAGAGATCCGCCGGACTTACTGCGACATCACCAAGGCCGCCCGAGACCTCGACTTCAGGCCCAAGGTGCCCCTCCGCGACGGCGTCCGACAGACCTGGGAGTGGTTCCAAGATTCATCCCTCGTCTGAGCCATGCCGAGTTCGAAGCGGATCGAGTGACATGCGCGTCTTGCATCTTTGCTACACCGACGGCCGAAGCGGTGCGGGAATCGGCGCCTTCCGGCTGCATCAGGCAATGGTGCGCCACGGCGTCGACAGCTGGCTGGTCGTGGCCCACAAGTTCACGAAGGACAAGCGCGTCGTTCGCATGCCGCGTCCGCAATGGCGGTTCCGTCCGATAACTCGCCTGAACAGCGCCATCTTTCACACGCAGACGTCGGGCAACCCCGTCTACAAGTCCCTGAACATCTTTCCCACGGGCACGGCCGCGTTCCTGAATCGCCTGGGCGGGGACGTGATCCAGATGCACTGGGTCGGCAATCACACGATCAGCATCGGCGAGATCACGCGATTGAAGGCGCCGGTGTTCTGGAAACTTCCTGACATGTGGGCGTTCAGCGGGACGGAGCACTACATGCTGCCCACCGATCCGCCGCGCTTCGAGGAAGGCTATCGGCGCGACAACCGGCCGAGGCACGAAACCGGGATCGATCTCAATGCCTGGCTCTGGCGATACAAGAAATGGCGCTGGCGGAACGCGTCCTTCTCCATTGTTTGCCCGAGCCGGTGGCTCGCGGACTGCGCCCGTCGTTCGGTCCTCTTTCGTCACAGGGACATCACCTGGATTCCGAACCCGATCGATCTGTCTCTCTACCGGCCCATGCCGAAGGACGAGGCCCGGGCGGCCTTCGAGCTGCCGCGCGACCGGCGCCTCATCCTCTTCGCGTCGCTCAACGCCACCGCGGATCCCCGCAAGGGATATCATCACCTGATGGCGGCGATCGGGCGCCTCGCCGATCTCGTCGATCCGAACGCCACCGACCTCGTGGTCCTGGGCGACGATGCGCGCCAGACGACGACGATGGGCGGCTTCACCGTTCACTCCCTGGGAAAGATCTTCGACGAAGAACGAATTGCGCGGGCCTACAACGCGGCCGATCTCTTCGTTCTTCCGACCGAAGCCGATAATCTTCCCAATTCGGTGAAAGAGGCCACGGCCTGCGGGATCCCGTGCGTCGGCTTCGATGTTGGGGGCATGCCGGACATGGTGGCGCATAAGGAGACCGGTTACCTGGCACGGCCCTATGACGCCGAAGAACTGGCGGCCGGGATCGCCTGGGTCCTGGAGCGCACGGGCGCCGAACTCAGCGCCAAGGTCCGGGCGCGGGCGGCGGCACTGCACGATCCGGGCCGCTGTGTCGAACGGTATCTGGACCTATATCGCCGCGCCTGCGGCAGGCAGGGCTGACGATGTGCGGAATCGCAGGTCTTATCGAGCGCGGCGGGCCCATCGACCGGACGTCGCTTGTCGCGATGCAGAACCGGCTGCGCCATCGCGGGCCGGACGGCGAAGGTCTCTACCTCCGTGGCGGCACGGGCCTGGCGCACACCCGGCTGAGCATCATCGACCTGGCAGGAGGCGCGCAGCCGCTTTTTGGGCAGGACGGGCGCCTGGTCCTCATCGCCAACGGGGAAATCTACAACGAGCCAGGGCATCGGCAGCGGCTCGAACGGGAGGGATACCGCTTCGCCACCGGATCGGATTGCGAGGTCATCCTGCCGCTCTACGAGCGGTTTGGCGCTTCCTGCGTGGAGCACCTGCGCGGGATGTTCGCGTTCGCCCTTTGGGACGAAGGGGCCCGAAAGCTGCTGCTCGGCCGCGACCGGATGGGCGAGAAGCCGCTCTACATCTATCATGACGAGCACCGCTTCGTCTTCGCCTCGGAGCTTCGCGCGCTGCTGGCTTCCGGCGTCGTTCCCGGCGACCTCGATCCCCGCGCGCTCGGCCGTTTCTTCCGCTATCAGTACGTTCCGGAACCCGAGACGCCGTTCACCAATATCCGGAAGCTGCCGGCCGGCCACACGCTGGTCCTCGACGCCGACACCTGGCAGGTTACGACGCGGCGCTACTGGTCCATGCTCGACGCCCCGCCCATCGACGGCGATCCGGTCGAGGTCATCCGCGAGGCCCTGATCGAAGCGGTGACCGGGGTGCTGCGGTCCGACGTTCCGGTCGGCCTGTCGCTGAGCGGCGGCCTGGATTCCAGTGCGATCGCCGTGATCGCCAACCGCGCGTATCCGGGCCGATTGCGCGCTTTCTCGCTGGGATATCCGGACGCCGGCGCGGTCGACGAGCGCGGCCTCGCCCGGAACCTGGCGCAGAGCCTCGGCATCGAATTCCACGATATCGAGGTCGACGACGAGCAGATGGTCGAGGCGTTCCCGCAGCTTGCGGCGATGCGCGACGATCCGATCGCCGACGTCTCCGGGTACAACTATGCCCGCATCATGGAGGAGGCGCGTTCGACCGGCACCTATGTGATGCTGCAGGGGCACGGGCTGGACGAACTGTGCTGGGGCTATTCATGGGTGAAACAAGCGGCCTCCCTGAACGCCGATCCCGGCCTCGGGCTTCGCCGCATGTTCTCGCGCCACTGCTCCGCGCGCGAGCGCCTGTATCTGGCGCTCAGGGCCACCGCCCGCCTCTCCCCGGGCGTATCGAAAGGCCGGGAGCCGTTCCGCTTTTACGAGCTCACGCCCTACACCGGATACGTTTCGCACCACGCCTCCGCGCTCTTCACCCCGCGCTTCCTCGAAAGCAGCGGCGTCGCGGTGGCGACCGCGTCATCCGAATACGGTCCGCTGACCCAGCGAACGGACCTGGAGGTGACCCGGCTCATCTGCGACTTCTATCTGCTCGAGAACGGGATCGCGCAGGGCGATCGCCTCAGCATGGCGCACTCGGTCGAGATGCGCCTGCCCTTCGTCGATCACCGGCTCGTCGAAGCGATCATCGGGCTTCGCAAGAGCAACCGCGACGATCATCTTCCGCCGAAGCATTGGCTCAAGCGGGCTCTTGAAGGCATCGTTCCCGACGAGATCCTGAATCGTCCCAAGCGGGGGTTCTCTCCGCCCATGCAGCGCTGGCAGGGCCGGTTGCGCCGGCGTTACGGCCCCTGGCTGCGCGACGGATATCTCGTCGAACACGGAATCCTCAGGCCCGAGGCGGCCGCCCGGCTGTCGCGGGACGAGATCCGGGACGGCCGAGAGGCTACGGTCAGCCGCATGGCCCTCACATTGGAGGCGTGGTGCCGCGGCGTTGCGGCCGGCACGGCGCGCATCGCGGCGGCGTAGACGACTGTTCCGACCGAAGGGTGAGCCGTTTCCCATGAACTTCGCACCGATCGCCCTGTTCGCTTACGCCCGCCTGGACCACACCAGGAGAACGATCGAAGCCTTGCGGCGGAACGACGGCGCGGCGGAGAGCGACCTCTACATCTTCGCGGACGGCCCGAAGGGTTCGGGCGACGAGGCAGCGGTCGCCGAAGTTCGCGACTATCTCCGCTCGGTCTCCGGATTCAAGAGCGTGCGCGTCGTCGAGCAGGCTGCGAACAGGGGCCTCGCGCAATCCATCATCGACGGCGTGACCGAGGTGATTGGCAAGCACGGACGCGTCATCGTCATCGAGGACGATATCGTAACGGCCCCGGGCGCGCTCCTTTACTTCAACCGGGCGCTCGAGCATTTTCGCGATCACGCCGGCGTGTTCTCCATAGCGGGCTACAGCCCGCCGCCGTCGGTGATGCCGCTGCCCGAGGACTATGACTACGACGTGTTCTGCGTCCCCAGAATGCTCTGCTGGGGCTGGGCGACCTGGAAGGACCGTTGGGACAAGGCGGACTGGAAGGCCCGCGACCTT
>Ga0310839_100983_pt1 | contig 13757 bp, 6 predicted proteins | sample SM_ome_7_FD_201305 | JGI IMG/M metagenome (GOLD analysis project Ga0310839, IMG submission 201305) | Sorghum-adapted microbial communities enriched on stacked mutant (SM) sorghum from Joint BioEnergy Institute, Emeryville, California... ...
CCGCCGCGGCGGATACTTCCGCGGTCAAACGTTCGAAAGCCGGCAGCATCATCTCGGCCAGCACCTCGCCGTAACGTTCATCTCCGCGGAATTTGTACAGCGCCAGCCATGCCTTCATGTCGTCGTTGTAACGCACCGCGCTGCGGTTCATCTCGAAGGCGCGAACCGGCTGCCGGATGCAATCGGGACAAAACACGGGCCGCCCGCAGCGCGGGCAGGCGGGCCGGCGGATCCAGGGAATGCATGCCAGGCAGCCGTCGCACAGCCAATCCCCGATGCGCAGCCCATCCGCCGATCGCGGCGGCAGGCCGCGCCGACGCCCGCCGCAGACGAGGCAATGCGCATCCGGCGGTCCCAGCAGATCGACCGATTGCGAAAACAGACTTCGCAGGATCGCGGTCCATTTCATCGATGCATCATGCCTCCCGCTCGCGCTTCTTGCTTCCCGACGGCGGCATGCGTTTCCTTCCGGATATACCCGCGGGCGGCAGCGAGCGCGTTCATCTCCCGGATCTGGCGAATGGCGGCGCGCTGGGCACGGGTCGCATGCGGCGCGCAAAAATAAACCCGCCCATGCGGGTCATCCTTCGACCGGCCGGCCCTCCCGGCCATCTGCTCAAGCGATGCCTCGTCAAACAGCGGCGCATCGGCGTCCAGCACGAACACATCGCTGCGCGGGATCGTCACCCCGCGCTCGAGGATCGTCGTCGTCACGAGCACGCGCAGCTCGCGGCGGCGGAACCGCATCACCGTCTCCGTCCGCTGTTCATCCTGCGAGGACGTATAGCCGATCACCGCATCCGGCGGACAAATCGTGCCGAGCAGCGTTGCCGCGGGCCCCGTGTCGGAGATGCGCGGAACGAAAACGAACACCTGCGCCCCCCTGGACAATGATGCCGCAATGGCCTTTCTCAGCTTGTCCGGCACCGACCTGCGGCGGATCATCTCGCGGACAGGCGGCACGCGGATCTCGACCGGCACCGGCAGCGGAAAGCCGTGGAACCGGACCGGAATGCGCGCATGCGGCAGGCGCCCTCTCGCGGCCGCGCGCCGGAGCTGCGCCGGCGGCGTCGCCGAGAGCAGCACGCGGTGCCCGCCGGGCATTACGCATTTTGCTGCCGCATATTGCAGCATGGGATTGTTGTGATAAGGAAATGCATCCAGCTCATCGATCACGACCAGTTCAAAGCCGGCCTCGAACCGGATCGCCTGGTGCGTCGTCGCCAGCGTAATATCGGCGTTCGTCCACTTCTCCCGGCTGGCGCCGTGCAATGCCGCGACGGTATGTTCGGGAAAAGCTTTCCGGATGCGCGGCTCCAGCTCAAGCACGACGTCCCGCCGCGGCGTCGCGACCATCGCTTTCCCGCCGCGCGCGAGCACGGAGTCGATGAGCGTGAACATCATCTCGGTTTTCCCCGCACCGGTTACCGCCCAGAGAAGAAACGGCGGACGTTCTGCGCCGTAGGTGTGAACAGAACGGGCGGTCTGCTTCCGGGCAGCCGCTCCAGCGATGCCCAATCGGGAGGCCATGCGCGCAACCGTCTGTTGAAGCTGTCCGGAGATGCCGCGGTCTGTGTCGCCGTCCGCGGATTCCAGCCAGCGAAGCGCTGCCGCCGCCGCGTCGGATTGGGCCGGGCTGAGCCCCCAGCGTTCAAGCCGCGCCGGAATGGGCGGGAGCTCGTCCGCCGTGCGCATGCGGACGGATGCGCCGCCTTCGGGAATGCCGCTGATGAGCAGCGTGCATTCCCTGCATCGGCCCAGCAGCAGGCACGCTTCGCAGTAGGCGCAGACGCTGCCGCACGCCGCACAGGGCGTGCGGCGCATGTGCGCCTCGCCGCTGCCGCAGCGGAGGCAGCGGCGCTTGCGCCGTCGCCCGCGGACACCGTCGCCGCGGGCGATGGCGCTGCCGAGGCGCAGCCGGCCCAGCAGGGCCGCGAGCTGGAGCGCCGCGTCGGCGAACGCGGCGCTCCAGCGGGCGGGCGCGGGCCCGGCCGCGCCGAGGAGGGCGAGCGCTTCGCTGCGCAGAAGCGCTCGCCCCTCAAGCGCGGCGGCGGCTTCCCGGGCAGCCGCCGCCAATGCCCGGGCCTCCCGCTCACCGGAAGCGGAGGCCTGCCCGAAACGCACAGCCGCAATGCGGCGCACATCCCCCGCCGGTTGCTCCCGGCCGAAGCTCCGGTTCAAGCCCGCAAGCCCGGGCCAGCCGCTGCGCGGCTCCGCCTCGCGCACGCAGGCGCGCAGCAGCCGGGCGGCTCCCGCTTCGCCCTGCACGCGCCCCGCCCGCCGGGCGAACAGCTCCGCCGCGGCGAAGGCGATACCAAGCGGCAGCGGCTCGTCCAGCAGCAGGACGACATCCGCCCGTCCGCCGGGACGTCTAGCCGCCCCTTCACCGTCGCAGCCCGCCTCTGCTTCCACCGCCCTGCGAAAATCATCATCAAACCGATAAGCCAGATCGACTTCCCGGGATATCGTCACGCAGGCCGCCCAGCGGCCTCCTTCAGCAAAAGCATAGAGATATCCTTTCATCCCCGCTTCTCTCCCGTCTGGCCGCATCCGGTGCCGCCGTCACCTACTGCACCCGATGCACCGACACGGCTTTGTAGATGTTGCCGATGATCCGGACCGGCACCGACGTCTCTTTTTTCACGCCGTTGCGGTACACGACCTGAAAGACAATCGTATGTTCGCCTTCCCGGATCTCTCCATCAAACGACATCCAGCTTTCGTCGTGCAGTTCGCCTTCATACCGCAAACCGCCTGCATTTGTCAGCACCACTCTTTTACGGATCGAATCCCCCGTCTTTGACACGGCTCGCAGCTCCGCCGTCACCTCGTTCGCTGGCGCCGCCGAAATCACCGCCGCAACGCGCATGATCTCGCCCGAATAGAAATCTTTCGGATCGTGCTCGACCTCATGCCCTGCTGCCGCGTGTTTTTCTCGCCACTCTGGCGTATGATGCACTTCTCCCTCAATGATGAGCGGCAGCACCGTGATAGGTTTCGTCACGCTGTCCGATGCCCCTTTCGGGTCACGGACCGTGAGGGTGACGTTGTAAACGCCGGTGCGATTTTCCGTATCCGCGCCAGGAATTGCGAACGCTTGGGTCGAACCGCTCCGAGTATATCCGTTCGGCCCGCTGACCGACCATTGATACGTCAGCGGATCCCCATCGGGATCAGTCGAGCGGTCGATCAACGTGATCGTATCCCCTTCATATGCCGGTTTCGGTGACCAATCGAAATCCGCCACGGGCGGCCGGTTCGTCTCGATGTAGAAATACTTCGGCCCGCTCCAATCGCTCCAGTCATAACCGTCATGAACCCTTACCCGGATGTACATCGTCACTCGCTCCGGCAGGTCGGCAGTCGGCACCCAATTTTTCGCGGTTCCGGATCTTGCGCCGGTGTCGCGTTCAAGCGAGCCGTTCGTGTGATAAATCTGCACCTGGTATTGCGTCTGCGCGTCGCCGTCAGCATCCGAGTACGTCCATATGAACGTCGGCCGCAGCACATCAAACTTCGTCGGATTGGCCGGGTCCGCGCTTGCGGGCGTCGTCACGTTCGCCTGGGGTTTACGATTGACGACCGTGACGGTTCGCACCGCTTCCGCCGGTTGGCCGAGACTGTCTTCCACAAGAAGCCGGAGCTGGAACGTGCCGAGCGTACTAAACATTTTGGTCCAGGTTGTCCTTACCGCGCTCGCCACGGTCTCAGGCCCGCCAGTCGTTACGTTCTTGAGATAGTACGTATGCTTGAGATTCTCGCGCCCGCCGTCTTCCTTGTCCCACGACTGCGAATCAATGGTCACCGGCACGCCGCGATAGGTTGTGGCAGGCGTTGCCGTAAACGCGGCAACCGGAGGATCATTCGGCGCCGGGAGCTTTTCGATATAAATCATTTTCTCGGTGTACGTGCTCCAGGCATCGTACTCATCCTTGACCGCCATACCTACGGTGTACCATCCGGTTTCGGTCGGCGTCACCAGCTTGGTTTCGGACAAGACGCCGGATGGTGAAATGTAATAGTATTTGCGCTGCAAAATCCCTCTCGTAGCCCGGTAATCAATGCCCGTCGCCTCGGTCGAATAATTCGTGTCGCTCAGCCAGCGGTCAGGGTCATAGGAGCGGTCGTTCCATACGACTGTGCCGTTTGCGGCAACCGTCAAGTCGAAATCGCTGACCGGGCGGCGGTGAATGATCACTGTCTGCGTCGCGGTATTGGACTCCTTGCGGTAGCTGTCGAACTCGTTCCTCGGATAGAGATATTCCGGATGCGGATCATCCACCGTATGAGCCGACAATTCATAAACCCCGACTTTATCCATGACCGGCTGCTCGGCATTATATGTCTTGTTGTGATAAGCCGACAGTCCCGACTTGCCGTCACCCGCATTCAGGAATTTGTTCGGATTAACGTGTTTGTACGTCCAGCTTGTCCAGGCCGTGATTCTCGGGTCGTTCTCAGGGTCGGAATAGTTCGTGTTGTATTGCAGCCTTTCCCCGACAATGCCAACGCCCTGCAGCCGGTTCTTCCCGCCAAGCTCCGACAGATCGCGGTACGACATGTTGAAGAATTCTGTTTTGAAAATTTCCGAGAACGGTCCGAAAGTGCCGCCTGTATAGGTGTTGTCGGTTAAATCAATGACCGGCACACCGTTGAAATAGATGATATGCTTGTCTGCATACCGTTTGATTCTAACCGATTGCCGTTCCGAAAGCGGAACATTGACATCAACGGATGCGAGCACCGTCTTGTGGCCGTTCACCAGTTTTACAAGCCGGATCCGCCAGGTATTTAACTCCACGCGGTACATATTCAGCCGATCCTGGATATTGTAGCTGAACCCTGAATATAGATTCTGGTTCATGTCCGTGTTGAACCGGATTTGGAAGTTCAGCTCCACATTTGACGAATCCTTATCTCCTGCAATTTGTTGCAGAGATTCAAGAACACGATAGCTGTCATCCTGCTTCTGTTTTGGTTCGAGGATGTACATTTTAAATATGCCTGTCCCTGATGCCAAAACAAATAATGATCCATCCACCATTGGTACGATTTCAGTATTCCCGGTAATCGCATCATTACAATTGTAAATACAGCCCGAATCAAGATTTGCCGCCAATACCTCTGTCTTTCCGTCGCGTCCAACCCGAATAACGTCAAAGGATTTGTTGCCATTTTTGGTAACTATGCCGTACCGATAACCCGCCGCGTCATGATTAACACGACGAACATCAAAGTAATTTTCCATTAAAGCTCGATCTCGGTAGGAATTAATCGGGACATTCTCTCTTGGAACATAAGTTCCTGACGGGTATTGATAGACGTTATTACCATCAAAATAATGAACGCCATCTTCCATGAAGATGTCCGGAGTGTGATTCTGGGGTGCCCGACCAATAACGGTCATACTCGCATTCTTTCCACTGAATCGCACAACTTGTCCATCACTATAAAAAATCGCATTCGCAAAACGATCATAACCGAGATGATCGTACCTGAAAGAAGAAATATTTGTGTTGGGGAAAGGACAACTATTATTATTACCTTCATACAACAAACTGCCATCCCAGCCGAAAATTAAGAACTTGTTACCACTGTAGTACCCTGTACAACTAAAGTATCCATACGAAGAAGTCATGCTGCCTACTTGATCAAACTTTACAGTAACGGATCCGGTTTGGTACCTCTTCTGCGCATAACCTGCTGTTTTTGCATCTACAACGGCGTTGTAGGTTCCATCCTTTCTTAAGAAATCGTCTACCGTATATCGTCTAAACTGAGGATTAGGATTATAGGTGCCAAATATCGTCATCGTGTAGACGTAATTATTTTTGTAGTCAACCCGTGTTATCCATTCATACTCGATATGTTTCTGGTCATTGCCAAAGCCGCATACCGTAATTAGATATTTATCACCAGTGTAGCGATTGAGAGCCAAACAGCTCTTTTCACCATTTGTGATATAGAAAATTTCTTTTATGTCATCAACTCCTGCATAGTAACGGCCTGCTATCGGTTTAACTTCAAAACCGCCGCTGCTTGGGAGAATGTTATTTGTATAAAGCTCACTTGAACGATACTCTGTTGTGAAAGCATTGTAACTCATTACACCAAGATTCTCCGGGGTGTGCGCCAGCGCGCCGGTATAAGGATTAACCCCCCATGCCTTCGGCTTGTTGATCGTCGTAAAGTCCATGTTCCGCCAGTTGCTGTTGTTCACCAGGTTGCTTGCCGGCAGCGGGACAAGCGGCGAAACTTGCGGCTCCGTTTCTTCATACGAAACGTTGAAACTGAATGTCGGAGAATCGTTCACGATCTCCAGATCGTACGTCTTTGACGCCTCGCGCCCCCAATCTTCCCGCACATACAGGGTAAAACGGTACTTCCCGACACGCTGCGGTTTAAACTTGGCCTTGTTCTGAGTGTTCAGCGGCAACGTGACAACGGTTTCCCCCGTGAAGTTGCCGTCATTGTTCGAATCGTATTGATACGTCAGCCGCCGCTCAACAATTTTATCGCCGTCCGGCGAGTAGCTTTCATCCGTAAGCGTCAGCTCGACATTTCGGATGGATGGTGTGATGTAATCCAGCATAGGCACAGGCGGCAAGTCGGGTTTGACCGTCAAGTAATGCTTCGCTGGCTCACGTGATTTGCGGCCGGTGTTGTCGAACACTTCGAGCGTGATGATCTCCGTTCCCGGCTCCGAATACACGGTCTTGCGGTTCGTCCAGATGTCGCGGCTGTGGTCGATCGTGCGTCCCGGAACCGGACTGTAGCTGAAATCCCCGTGTATCGGCGGCGTAACCGGCCGGTCCTCCACAACCTCTCTCGGCCCGGTGATGACCGGAACCGGATCTTCGGTTACGACCTGAACCACAGCGGTTTGCGTATCGCAGGCTCCCCAAGGGTCGCACATTGTGCCTTTGGCAATCTGCGTACCTGCGGCGGTCATCTTGATATTGCCCCAGCCGTTGTAAAGCTCAAAGGCGTTTTCCGGGATCGTTTTCGCCCAATCGGAGCTGTCGCTGAAGTCGAAACCTTTCCAGATGAGCGGATCACCGTCCGGATCATACGGTGTCGGTACGGACGGATCTTCAATAAAGATCAGATCCAATACTTCACCCTCGAACACTTGCTTTACCGGAACATTTGTGCCAGGGTAAACCCACGCAACTTGGAATGAGGGCGGACTGTTTTTGCTCGGCCCGTTCACGACAAGCGTATGGGTGGCCGGCTGCTTCGTACCGCATTCCTTCGTCCGGATCTCCAGGGTTATGGTATGTGTGCCGACGGCGATCACCGAAGGATACGTGCTGTACGTGTACGAATGAACCACATTTTCTCCATTGGCCCATGACGTGTAATTACTCCGGCCATCCCGTTCGATTTTGTAACGATGGCCGTCATAGGTACAGCCGTTAAACACGAAATTCTTTGGCTTCAATGCAAATGAATCGCGATAATCGATAACCGGCGGCAGCACGTCAAAATCGCCGGTGAAGGTTTTGTTCGGATTGACAGGCTTGAATGAATTCGGTGCCTGGTTGTTATTCTCGTTACTCTCGTCGATCGTATTGGCGCTGTCCACCACAAGCAGGAACGTCTTCTGCGCTTCGGATGTGAACGTGTAGGTGAAGTTCATCGTAAGCTGCTGGCCTTGCTGCGTACCGCAGAACTGCTCGATCTTCAGGTTTGTGGCGCCTTCCATGATCTTTACGTTGTAGCACTGGTTCGGCTGCAGACTCTTGTGATCCAGCCGCCACTTGGCCGTAAAGTTCGCAGGCTTACCAACTTCAATAGGACCATTCGCTGTAATATCCACCGCCACCAAGTCGGGCTTGTCCGGTGCGGTATCCGGTTCATAATAGAGCTGTACGATGTACGTGTCAAAGTTGCCATCGTACACAAATGACGGCGGCGGCCCCGGGATGATCTCACCATCCGGCTCGCCACAATTTCCGCCCGCACCATCCGGCTCTTCACAATTTCGGCCCGGCCAGTACGTCATGTAGGTCTTCTTTTTGTAGCCCACATACCGATATCCCGGAATGGTCGGAACTTCCGTTGTCACGGTCGTACCCTTTTGCATGTTGTAGATCAAGTCTGCCGTCGTTCCCTGATACGGGATCCGTTTTTTGGCTTCAGCATCGAAAAGCCGTACACGTTTCTGCCCGTCCAGCTCGAACTTGAAGCCGATCGCGAAGTAGTAACGCTCTCCCTTGGCTTGTCCAGTACAATCCGGACAAGCAATAGGTAATCCTTTTCCGTTAGATTTGCCTGCTATATCTAGAGCAAAGGAAACAGCATTTGTTCCCGTGCCATTCGGTGGGGTAGGAGTCATTTGGAAGCTGTCAACTTGAGAAATATAATTTTTATACGATTGATAAATAGCCCCAGCACGAGATTGCTCAAAAAATTCAATATGTTCAGGTTTACTCGGATCAAACTTGAACACTTCCATATTTCGGACAACCCGATCATTGAATGAAAAGTTATACTCCCAATGCAATATACCGTAACCAAACGATTGCCCCGGCGCTACCGGCGACCACACCCCTGCGGTATTGCGCCACAGATCGAGCGTCATCATTGCGATGGCATACCGCCATGTCGGCGGGCCTTCTACCTTGCCATTCTCATCCTTGTTCTGATACGGCGTAATGTGCGCGTTGCCGAAATTCAGTTCTTCCGCCTTCGCTTTTTGGGGAATCAAAGTCAGGTACGGAGCAATAAGCGGCAGCATGAGAGATGCAAAGAGCACAGTCGCCAACCACTTCCTATGCCGTTTCACTGCCCATCCCTCACTTGAAGTAGTTCTCCATGAGAATGATGGAATCTGATCTAGATTCAACTCCGATATACTCCACATCTTTCAGTTTTACTTTTTTGTAATCCTTGATGCCAAAATCAGTTTCGTCGGTCGAATCGATAACCGGATTGTAAAATGCCCGCCATTCACTGACATACTCGCGCATAGAAGTGTTTTCTCCGCGTGGTTTTAACGGCTGTCCGGTTTGCAACAGATAGAACGGGAGGCCAAGCAATCCTTTTTGGGTAGAAACCGTGCGTAAGTATTCTTTCCCGTCAATTACTACCCGGTCAACCCGTGTAATCGGGGTGCCAGCAATTACAAGCGGCCAGTCCGTTTCCTTGATAATGCGAACAGTTGTGTACTGCTTCCCAAAATCCGGACTGCGATAATCATAGATTTTAAGAGTATTTTCCGCATACTTACCAGTAAAGTAATGCAGATACGGCTCCAGATCTTCCTTCTCCGTTACTTCCTCCAGGGTTGGCACATTCTTGTGGCCGATCCACACATACCGACTCACCGAGTCCCATTCCACCGTCTCGCCAAGCTGCTCCGAGACGAACCGGGTCGGCACCATCGTCCGGCCGTTCTTCACATACGGAGCTGCCAGTAACTCCTTCTTCTGCCCGTTGACATATGCCGTCTTTGAGCCAATGGTAATCGTCACTTTCCGCTCGTCACGCACGAACGTAATCGTCTTCCAATCCGGCGTTACATCCAGTTTCGCACCGAGCGCATTCGCTACGGCACGGAACGGCACGAATACGACGTCGTTCTTCAATTCCGGCTGCACGTCGCTGGCAATTTGCCGCGCATTGTACAGCACCTTGATCGGCAGATTGAACTGACGGGGCGTCGTCTGATCGGCCGCCACGACACCAATTGAAGTAAAAGACAATACAGCAACAACCCCGATAATCAGCAGTTTCTTGAACATCTGATAATAGCACTCCTTTGCGTCATCTTACTGTTTAAAATTCATACACAAAGCGCATTCGCAGACTCATGCATCTGCAGCCGCAGTCCCACGCCCATAGCACCAAGCATACACCCTTTGGTTATCAACCCGCTTCCATTCAACTTTTGTCGACAAGTTCAATATTATACGATTATCACCAATTCTGGAACATTGATCCCACAAAATTTCAAGAAAAAAACACCTGTCCCGCGCCAAACCCGCGAGACAGGTGCTTCCTGTCCGTAGTCAAAATTTTGCTTACATTATATGATAACCATGCCTGAAAAAGCAAGATGTTATCCTGTTTACGGCAGCATCGCCACATCCGCCGGATCGCTCAGATTGATCAGCAGTGTGCTGTCCATGCCGCTTTCGGGATCGGCGAAAGCAAGCGAAGGCATTGCCGGTCGCCGGCGCAGCCACTTCTCCTTCAGCACGGCCGGATCCCCGGGATTGCCGCCCTCTATGCCGAAAATCTCATCCGAACGAACAATGGTTACCGCGCCAACCGCGCCCGCCCGGCGATCGAACCGTTCCGCAATGGCCGCGGTGTCGTCGGTTGACCGGCAGTCGACGAGAGTAACGCGGACATCCCGGCCGGTGCGGAGCGACCACCGGCGAAGCCTGCGCAAATACCACTCGACCCGGTCCCCATGATTGCCCGCGAACAGCACCACATGCATGCCGGCGCGCCATCCCGGCAAATGACGGGCGGCCATCCTCACCGCCAGCGCAGCGAAGGCGTAGCAGCCGATGATCGCAAGCAGCATCCACCACATGAGCATCCGCCTCCTTCGTGCCATCAGCATATGCACGCGGATGCCCAATCGTGATGGCAGGCATGACAAAAGCCCCCGCGCCGAACCGGGACGGATCATGGCGATTCATCGATCCGCTTCCCGTTCCGGCAAACGGGGGCTTGTACGCTTGCGCGCGGTTTACAGCGTCACCCAACCATATTTGATGGAATTGATGACCGCCTGCGTCCGGTCGTCGACTTCCATCTTCTGCAGAATGCTGCTGACGTGGTTCTTGACCGTCTTCTCGCTGATGAACAGGTGCTCGCCGATCGCTTTGTTGCTCATGCCTTCGGCCATCAGCCGCAGCACTTCCGCTTCGCGCCGCGTGAGCGGACTGTTCTCGCCCGCAACGAACTTGACGCCCGACTCCTTGCTGGCGGCCGCACCGGATACGACGCCCATCTCGTCCAGATACGTCATCCGACGCAGCTGGTTGATCAGCTTGCCTGTCACCTTCGGGTGTATGTACGCATGGCCTTCCGTGACGGAACGGATCGCATTCACCAGCGATTCGGCTTCCATGTCTTTGAGCAGATAGCCGGACGCGCCTTTGCGGAGCGTCTCGAAGACATAGCTTTCATCATCATGAATGGACAGAATGATGACTTTCACATCCGGGAACAGGTCGCGCAGCCGTTCGGTGGCCACGACGCCGTTCTCGACGGGCATATTGATATCCATCAGCACGATATCCGGCTTCGTATGGTTGCAGAACTCCAGCACCTGAATGCCGTCGCTGCACTCGCCGATTACTTCCAGATCCTCTTCCATGTTGAGAATGCGTTTCAGGCCTTCGCGGAACAGCTGATGATCGTCCGCAAGCAGCACTTTGATCTTGCGGCTGCCCGTAGCCTTGAGGTCCATGATGATCACGGCTCCTTTCACAAATCCGTACTCACAGGTATGGAAATCGTGATTTTCGTCCCTTGTCCTCTGGCGGATTCGATATCCATCTTGCCATTGAGCAATTCCACCCGTTCGTGCATACCGATCAGTCCGTAGTGTGAACTCGTTTTCGACCGGGCCATGGTCTGTTCGACATCGAACCCGACGCCGTTGTCCTGGATGACGATCAAAATCCGCTTCGGAAAGAACGTCATCTCCAGACTGACGTATGTCGGAGAGGCATGCTTGAGCGCGTTGGAGAACGCTTCCTGGACAAGTCGATAAACGGCGGCTTCCATGGCGGACGGCATCCGGAGTTCGCGGCCTGATGTTTCAAACACCGCGCGGATTTTCGTTTTCTCTTCGAAATCCTGCACAAACTTCCGGAGCGTCGGCACCAGCCCCAAATCGTCCAGAGCCATCGGTCTCAGGTTGAAAATGATCTTGCGGATTTCTTCCAATCCTGAGCGAACCTGACTTTTCAACTCCATTAATTCTTCCTGCACCAGCTGAAATTCCTGCTTCACCAGCATTCTTTCCGCAATTTCGGTCCTAAGCACTAAGTTGGCCAGGGATTGGGCAGGGCCGTCGTGAATCTCGCGCGCCATCCGCTTTCGCTCTTCTTCCTGAGCCAAAATGATCTTGAGTCCGATCAGCTGGCGGTTCTTCGCCGACTCCAGGATACGCGTCACCTGGTTGAGATCGCCGGACAAATACTCCAGCACGACGTTGATCTGCGAGCTGATCGTCTCCGCCCGCTCCACGGACACCTCGACGGTTTTGATCCGCTGCTGCAGTTCGTCCCGGCGCGCTTTCAGGTAGTACTCTTTCTCCCGGTACATGAGCAGATCGAGCTGGATCCGGGTCGCTTTCTCGTAGGCGCTCTTGATGTCGGCTTCCTTGTAGCGGATGAAATCTTTGCTTACCTCGACCAGCCGCATGCGCGCGCGCCGGAATTCGCGTTCCAACTCGTCTACCTTGTCGATCGTCTCACTCGTTTCTTTCTTGACCCGCTCAAGCTCCTGCCGGAGCGACAGGAGCTCCTGGCGGGCCGATTCGGCGATAGCAAAAATCTGGTACCTGCTTTGTTCCATCACCGAGATCGCATTTTTGATAATGCTGTCGATGTCGTTTATCCGGACGTCCACAATGACTTTCCGCACCCTCTCGCGATTGGGTTCCTACCATACTAAATATACCATAAAATGAGTCGCGGTTCGTCACTGGATCGTCACGGTGTTGTTCTCCTTGTTCCAGTCCACCCGAAGTCCGAGCTGTTCCGACACAAGCCGGATCGGAACGAGCGTTCTGCCCTTTTCGGCATAAGGCTGCGCTGGGGCGCTCTTCCGCTCACCGTTCACGATGATCGTCTCCTGACCGAACCGCAGCTCCAGCAACCGGTCTCCGCGCAGCACCGTCACTTTCTTCGTCTGCGCATCCCAATCCGTCGAACCGCCGAGCTGGTCCGCCACGAAGCGGAGCGGCAGGTAGGTGACGCCGTCTTTCGCGAACGGCGCGACATCCAGGGTTACCGGCTGTCCGCCGACCTTCGCCTGCCGGGAGCCGATCGCAAGCACGACAGTGCTGCTCTTCTGTTCTCCGGATGCGGCGGGATAATGCAACACAATATCGTCAAAATAGACCTCGCCGTACGCCGGCCGATCCGCCTGCCCCTCCTTGGGAGAAGCGACATACAGACTCTTGAGCTTGACCGGATAGACGAGCGGATAGGCGGTCAGATCCGCGGTCAACGTTTTCCATCCGTGCCAGTTGAGCGATTTCGCCAGGTCGACAAGGTGGTCCTTGCCGGCCGCGTCCGTAATCATCGCGCGGACCATGTGGCCGCTGGCGTCGCCGTACACTTCCACCGACAGACGGGTCGGCTGCCCCGGCAGCGCGACGCCTTGGCCATTGAACATCGCGTAAGCCGCTTTCGTCCGGTCTTCCGCGCTCGTCGAGAAATCGTACTGCAGCCGCAGCGCCGTAGATGTTTCACGTCCCGGCAAGCCGGACACGAAGCCGGTTCCGGCCGTCACTTCCGACGGCACCGAAGACGGCGTGATCGCAAATTTGACGTTCTCGAAATCTTCGAACAGCTGCTGCGAACTGCCCGCGGTCAGCGTCAGCAGCGCCGAGTAGCCGTCATAACGGGCGATGGCGTAGCCGGTTTTGACGCCCTCTTTCACCGCATGGATGTTGATGACTCCGTCCTTCGCCGTCCCCTCGAAGCCGCGGAATTCCCATTTCACGCTTGCCGCGGGAACGGACAGCTTGCGGCCGTCCGCGAGCTCCACGGATACCG
>Ga0310839_100991_pt1 | contig 13717 bp, 11 predicted proteins | sample SM_ome_7_FD_201305 | JGI IMG/M metagenome (GOLD analysis project Ga0310839, IMG submission 201305) | Sorghum-adapted microbial communities enriched on stacked mutant (SM) sorghum from Joint BioEnergy Institute, Emeryville, California... ...
TGTAACCGCTAAAATAAAATTAACAAGAAACACGAAATAATCTTGAACACGAATTCCCTGATTCTCCCTCACCCGATATAATCAAGCTGGAAATTCATCAGTGTAGGGTGAGGAGAATGAAATCTGCGGAAAGGTGGCCTATGTACATTGAAATCTATCAATTGAAACAGTTGGGGCTCAACGTTTCACAGATAGCCCGCAAACTGAACATTTCTCGAAACACCGTGTACAAATATCTGAACATGTCGCCGGAAGAAATGCAGGCATTCATCGAATCGGTGAAGACGCGGCGAAAGAAGCTGGATCCGTTTGAATCCCAAGTTCTTCAATGGTTGCGGGAATATCCGGACCTATCGGCCGCTCAGATTCATGACTGGTTGAAGGAACGGCGCTTGGATGCCAACGTCTGCGAGAGCACCGTTCGGCACTTCGTCCGGCACTTGCGTGAGCGGCATGGTATCCCGAAAAGCAAACCGATGCGCCAGTACGAAGCGGTGGAAGACCCGCCCATGGGACAGCAGATGCAAGTTGACTTCGGCGAAACGAGAACGCACGATCTTCATCAGCATCCCGTACGGTTATGGTGCATCACGTTTGTCCTGTCCCATTCCCGGTACAAATACGTGGAATGGCAGGATCGACCGTTTACCACGGCGGATGTGATCCGCTGCCACGAGAACGCCTTTGAATTTTTCGGCGGCATGACTCGCGAGATCGTCTATGACCAGGATCATCTTCTGCTTGTAAGCGAAAACCACGGCGATCTGATTCTGACGGCCGAATTTGCCGCCTACGTCCGGCAGCGCAGATTTCAGATTCGCATGTGCCGCAAGCAAGATCCGGAAAGCAAGGGGCGGGTGGAAAACGTCGTCGGTTTCGTCAAACGCAACTTTGCGCGCCATCGGACGTTTACCCACATCGACCGGTGGAACGAAGACTGTTTGGCTTGGTTGAACCGAACCGGAAACGGGCGGATGCATCACACGACCAAAAAAATACCGGCGGACGTGTTCGCCGAAGAGCGGCGCCATCTCCTGCCGGTTCCCGAAAAAATACAAACCAATTCTGCACCCAGTATAACAAGACGGGTGCGAAAAGACAATACGATTGTCTTTCAGGGGAACCGGTACTCGCTGCCGCTTGGCACCTACACCGGCACGGACACGTCTGTGGAGATTCGCGTGACGCCGGACAAGCAGTTGGTGGCGTTCGATCCGGCAACCGGCGAGGAACTGGCCCGCCATCCGCTGCATGCGGGTAAAGGCAAACTCATCAAAAACACCAACCATGCCCGGGATCGTTCCAAAGGGATTGACGCCTATATGGAACACGTGGCCGCCCGCTTTCCAGAACCGGCGCAAGCCCGATCCTATCTGGCGGTCATCCGGGAACAAAAACCGCGTTACATTCGGGACCAGTTGCAATGGATCGATCGACACGCCAAAGACGCGGATCCGGATGTGCTGGCGCAAGCGTTGGCCTATTGTCTGAAACATCGACTCTACCAGGCCACGGATTTCGTGGATGCCCTGCACTATTACGCGGCTCTGAAATCGGCCGCGGCACCAGCCGTTCCGACCGATGTCCGGTTGCTCAGCGAGCCGGAACGGCAGAAACTGAAGATGAAGCCGCAAGTTCGCCCGTTTGACGTATATCAAGCCATCCTGGAGGGAGCCCGATGAGTGAAGCGACGATGGAACTGAAGTCCGTATTCAGCGCGCTGCAGTTAACCGCCGCCGCTGGGGCGCTGGACGAACTCCTGATGGAAGCCGAAACCAGGCAGTGGAGTTACCGCCAGTGTTTGCAGCGCGTGCTTTCGTACGAGTTGAAAAAACGGGAAGAAAAGCAGTTTGCCCGTCGGTACAAACGCGCCGCGTTCCCGGAACTGAAAACGTTGGACGAATTTCGGGTCGACGAACAACCGTCCCTGGGACAACGTCAGTTGCAGCAACTTCGGGAACTGATGTGGCTGGAGCAGCATTATAACTTGCTCTTTCTGGGCCCGCCAGGCGTCGGGAAGACGCATCTGGCGATTGGACTGGGCGTCGAGGCATTGAATCAAGGATATAGCGTCAGTTTCGTCACGATGGATCAGTTGTTGCATCTCTTGAAGACGCAAGAGATTTCCCGAAACGCCCAGCTGCGGGTGAATCGGATCATCCGTTCCGATCTGGTGATTCTGGACGATCTGATGTTCATGGCGCTGGATCGGCAGGAGGCTCACTTGTTCTTTCAGTTGATCAACAAACTGTATGGGCAGGCCTCCATCATCCTGACGTCCAACAAAGGACCGGAAGATTGGGGAGAACTGCTCGGGGATCCGGCCGTCACAACCGCCATTCTGGACCGGATCCTGCATCGAAGCGAGGTGATTCACCTGACAGGAGACAGCTACCGGCTCAAGCACCGCCAAACCATATTTGGAAATTTCTAGTTGTTGAAAATAAATTCGCGAAATTTGTTCAAAGGTACTTGACGGTTACACTCATCTCGTTCGACGATTCGAAGCTCCCCTTCGTGCCGTATATCCAGCAGGACATCGACACCATCGCGTACAAAGCCGTCGAGCTTATCATCGAGCAGATGGAAGGCACGTACGTCCCGCGCCGCAAGACGGTGCCGGTCAAGTTCGCGGCGGATGTGGGGTATCCGACGCCGGAGGGGTTTGTGACACTGGTGTTTAAACAGCAACACAACAACCGGCAGAATCATGAGGAACTGCCAGCGGTATTTAAATAGTCTTCCCATCGTCTCCCCCTTCGCGTTTTATAGCGGGAATTCGCGAAGGGAGTCGATCATACAACAACGATTAGATTTTAATCGTTATGATTAGTTATGTGCAGGGGGAGAAGAAAAGGCCCGATCCGTGGGATCGGGTTGAAATGGAGCCGTGTCGACTTTGGATGATTCTATTATTGCATATTTTGAGGCATATTTTTGAGCAAGTAATGTGTCAACACGTTTTGATACAGCTGTTTCCAGTGACCATTGTCTTTCCCTACAGCTGCAGGATTATGTCCCAATGTTCGACTACGTTCAACCGTCTCGCTAACTAAGTCCTTTCCAATTTCCTCAAAATAATCAAATGGATTCACATCTGGCTTCCATTGATAAACCCCATCTTTTTCATGTAGCAATGCTCTAAATGCTCCGAGTATTGGATATATAAATCCTTTTGGAGAACGATATTCCAACTGATACTGATAGAATTTTGATTTTGACGAAACGACTTCCACACCTTTTACTCTTCCATAAGCTCCTGACACATGAGCTTCCCTATATTTTCTTTCCATCTTACTCTCAATATGATCATGAAGTTTGAAGATATCAACCATTACATTGCGCATCTTATAGTACGGATTTTCCCTTTGGTTGCCTTTTTCTTTTTGATTCCTATCGTACGTCTCTATGTACGCTTTTATGCAAGAAGCCCTCCCGCTAAAAGCAGTTACAGGCATAGAATTCAGATCAGGGAAAAGGTCAAGATTAAACATATACAAAATGGAGAGAATCTCAGCTATATCTATTGGCTTATCATCATTTTCTTTATAAGCAATTGAATCCGCAAATGGTTCATTCCTTATTGTTTGTTTAATAATTTCATCAAATTTATCCTTTAATTCCGCAATTGAAGTTTCTTGAACCTGCACAGAGGTATTTCTTGCAGCTGCCACATCCTCGAAAATGTCCTCAATTCCAGTTAATATTTCAATTTTTACAAATTGCTTTACTTGAGAATCGATTTGGTTTCGATTCTCTAGAATAATCTTATATGTGTGCCCTCCATCTACATTTCCGTGAACATTCTCATCGTCAAAAAGTATAGTTATTTCAGAGTTAATATTATCAAACTTCACTTCTTTTGCTGACAACAACATTCCACGATTAAGAAGAAAGAATTGGCTGTTCCTCCCAGTCAATCCCTCACGAATTTTCGCTGCAACTTTCGTGCGTAAATTTTGCTCACGAGGATTTGTTTTCATAGGAATGTTATCAGGAACTTCTCTTACATCAGCAATTACTATAAACATTTCAGGTGACTTTTTGTTATTGTCCCGATTAAATGGCCCATAGGGATTAGGAATCTTTCGCAAACTTTCGACTTTCATTCTTACTTTCATCATTTTGAATCATCTCCTGTCATCAGCTGATCACCAATTTGTGATAGCCTTTATATTTTCATCATCAAAATATCAAATCTACAATCCGATATTCTACCCATTATAGTGTGTGTTTATATTTATTATGTGTTTGTCTTTTTATAATAACTTTGGTGATTCCTAAATGTATTTTGACGATCAAAAATTTCTTGAACGTTTAGGTCAAGCTATACGAACCGAAAGAAAACGAAATGGATACACTCAAGAAGAGCTTGCATATAACGCAGGAATACATAAGAATTTTGTGGGATTACTTGAAAGAGGAAAACGAGCCCCCACCATCATTACAATGCAAAAACTTTGTTCCGTATTTGGTATAAGTCTGGGTGATTTCTTCCAGCAAAATAACATGTAGACAATAAATCCTCCGCACAAAACTGCGGAGGGATAATCGTTTAAATTCGTTATAAATTATTAATTACCTCTAATTCTTTAAGCTCAATATCTGCTGATAATGTTATCCTTAATGTTGACCGTATCTCGTTCTCGGTTTTGCCGATCGCTTGAAGTACATGGCTTGGTTTCGTAGAACTACATGCTGAGCCAGTGGATAATGCTATTCGATCGGAATGTTTGATAATAAACCTTTGATTATTAACACCCTTTATCAAGAAATTGAGGATTCCTGGTATTTTATTTTTACTGTCACTGTTAAATACGACTTGATCCCCAAACTTCGAGATTAGTAGGTCTCTACATCTCTTTTCAAGTTGAGTCAATTTACTTATATTTCTATCTATATCCCTTGCCGCAATTTCTGCAGCCTTTCCAATTCCAACAATATTGTGAACTGCAAGTGTTCCACTTCGATATTCAAATTCTTGTCCTCCTCCATGGAGAAGCGGTGTTATTTTGGTCCTCTTACCAATATTATCCTTCCGTATTACGGCGACCCCTACTCCTTTTGGTCCATGGATTTTATGACCAGAAAAACTGAGAAATCTAACTCCTTTTAGCCTCGACAAATTAAATTTAACTTTTCCAATAATTTGCGTTGCATCAGTATGAAACATGATATTTTTTTCTTCGCAAACCATTGATATTTTTTCAATGTCGTTCAATGAACCTAATTCATTGTTTCCCCATAATAGTGTAACTAAAATAGGTGGCTCGCTGTGAATTGCTGATAAAAGATCTTCAATCAATATTCTTCCATATTTATCAACATCAAGATAGGTTATTTTGTAGCCTATACGTTCGAGGAACCTACAAGTTTCAAGTACCGAGGGATGTTCTGTTTTTGATGTTATTATGTGCTTTCCATTGTTACTATAATAATGAGCTACACCCTTTATTATCATATTATTGCTTTCTGTAGCTCCGCTCGTAAATACCACCTCATCTGGCTCACACCCGACCAAAGCCGCAACACTTTCTCTTGCTTCATTAACAGCCCTTTTTGCATTTTCGGCTAATGTGTAATATTTGCTCGAAGGGTTTCCATATTCCTCTTGTAAGTAAGGAAGCATAGCTTGAAAAACTTCATCATGAACTCTTGTAGTAGCGCTATTATCAAGATACAACATAATAAATCATCCTTGTTCATACATAATCAAATTTCTCACTAAGTTTTCTGTATTTTTTGCGTATTTATATTCATTACTCAGCAATTTAATCCCTCGCTCAAGATGTGCATTAAATAATGATGGAAAATATTCTTCGTCAGTAATTTCACGTCCAGCATGTTGTGCAATTAAGGCCTTATATATATAGTCATATTCACCTGTTAAAGTATCTCGATTGAATTCCTTTCCACTACGATCAGAACTTTCATACGGCTGGGAAGGATCTCTTGAAATTGAAAGAGATACCGCAATCCTCGCCAGAATATTGGGGGTAATCTTTGTAGCTGAATACAAATCCATTATAGTCATCTCAACAAACTTTGAAGTTCTTAACTGAAACTTCACTACCATCACCTTCATAAAGTCAAGTAATCAAAATACTTGTTCTTTTCATACTTCGCTGATTCAGTATTGGCCGAATCATTTATCAACGTTCCAGCAGATGATATATAGGGGGCTATCATGTTAATTTGCGGGAGATCAATTTCTGTGTCGGTCGAGAGAATGATGACTTGCTCCCCACATTCCGGAATAAACTTCGTCAAAACGTTACCTTTATGATTTTGGTCAAGTCTTCCTAATAAAGTGTCGAATACAAATGGAATCTTTTTTCCAGACACTTTGACAATGGACCAAATCAAGGAAAGAAGCAATATTTGCTTCTCACCCGCTGAGAGCATAGCTTTATCAATGACAGTATCGTTTGCTGAATACAATGCAACATCAAATGTGACTGGATTAATAACAATTCGTTTAATGTAATTTTCTTTTCGCAGCAATAGTCTTAACATAGACAATGCATGAGATTGCACTTGTTCCATTTTATCCTCAAGTTGAACCCTAATAAATTCACTGCTTACACTTCCTATCTTTTCTATGTTTTTCAACGTAGTTTGGTCTTTATAGGCGGCTAACATTTTTTGCTCTAATTGTTCCTGCTCTTTTTGCTTATCAGTCAATTGGAGATTTAGAGCTTCTAGTTCAGATTGTAACTTACTCATCTTCAAACTAGCTTCAAAAAGAGCTTTTGATAGCTGTTGAATTTGATTTGTTATTTCATGAAACTCAGAGTTGGTATCATTAATTTCGATTTTCTTCCTAAGTTCCTGAATCTGTAACAGGAGTTCATTGCTTCGCGCAAACGAGGTAAGAACTTGATTAATGTTCAATTGGTCCAATGAGTTAATTACTGATTGAACTTGACTTCTTTGATAGAAAGAAGCACGGTGTATCGGTCGAACTCCATTCGGTTTAATGAATTCCAACAACTGCTTCAGCAATTGCTTTCCATGTTCACCAGGTTCATTTATCAAGTTGGACTTTCTAAGTAATTCGTCCATGTGATGTGAAGTCAGTCTGGAAGAAAAATACTCGAAAACATCGTACTGTTGTTCACGCTCCATTTGATCGGCGATTCTATTAAGTTTTTCTCTAACGATGTATAAAGGAAGCATACCGGTTATAAACACTTTAATTTGCTCGGAAACTTCTTTTCTTTTTTGCTCCAAGGCAAGTATCTCACTTAAAATTTTTTCTCGCTCTTCCTGTACCAATCCACCATAAATCGAAAAATACCTTTTTAAATTTTCAATTTCATCTTGCAGTTCTTTAATCTCTTGACTTTGCTTGTCAACTTGTTTTTCTAGCATTAATTTTCTCGTGCAACTTCTTTCAACATCCTGTATAACTTGCTCATACTTCTTGTATATTTGAGGATCATGCCTTCCGATCAACTGCTTTCTGATTGTATCTATATCCTTATTTAAATTGATAAACAACTCAATATTAAACAGTACATAAGAGCTTTCTTTTAAGTAATCTGAAATCATATTTTCTGTAATTATTCTCGAGATAGTCTCCCCATCAAATAAGCACAGTTCAAATAGCCTGGGAGGGAACACTCGATTGATCTTGGTCTGAATGATATCCGTTTCTTTGAGATCATCAATTAAAACGCCATCTTTAATTATCGAGAAGTGTTCCTTGACCTGTATTCCCGAAGGATACCATTGTCTCTTAAAAGTATATACTGATCTCTTCAAGTCTTCGACAAATTCAAACTCAAGGAATACTTGGTAAATACTCTCGTTATTCGAAAGAGCTGCTCGGTTGAGTATTGAATAGATTTTCTTTTGGTATCCTTCGCTTTCAGATTTGTAGCCATATGCAAATGGACCATATAGTGCAATACGTATAGCTTCTAATATTGTGGTTTTTCCCGCCCCATTCTTCCCACCGATTAGAACGATGCTTTTATGATCCTTTACATCAAAGTGAAATTCATGTTTCGAAAAATAAGCCCCAAAATTTCTCAAAACCAGTTTGCGAAAAAGCATAATATCTATCCTCTCAAGTCATAAGTGGAGCCAATCTTGATTTAAGGTTTGCTCAATCTCTTGTAAAATCCCTTTTCTAAGCTTCAGACTATAATAGCTTTGTTCGGTTCTAATTAGTTTCTTCATTAATGACTCGCTAACATTCATTTCATCACAAAGACTGCGAAGAAGTGTTGCTTGCTCTTCGTTTAATACAGGATGGTCGTCAATTTCCCATACCACTTCTTTTCCGATCAACTCTTTGTATAATTTTGGTATCCGATCTTCAAAATCCCCATCGGATCTCCAAAACCGACGAATTGCTTTTAACTCTTCGATCGTGATCAATTCAAATTCAGGGTCATTCTTTAACTCCTGTACTTTTCTTTGAGTTTCCAATAACTCACGAAGAATCATTTCTCTGGCTTTTAGTGTGAAAGGCCCTAGCCCAAGTTGTTTATAGTTCCCTCTTCCATCTACAACCAGAAGATTTAATTCCTCTACAATGGACAAATCAATCTTATTTTCCGCAAGATAATTTCCGAGCTCTGATTCTGGCACTATATCATACTTTGATATGTCATCTCCAAGATCTTCTTTATTCACGTGAGTAAGATAAACTTGGCCCTTCATACGCTGCTTCTGTCTATATTCTCGTATCTCACGGTATTGAGCCAAATTGTTTCGGAAGATAAGCAAAGGTTCTAGCCACTCATGACCACTTTCAATAAAACCAATAAGTGCTTTATCTTTCTTTACAACAGTGCAAACCCAACATCCAAAACGACTATTCCCACATGATCCAGCACTTTCTTTGATTTCTTTATCAACCATGAGTGGGCATTCCGAATTTGAACTATCATACAAATCTCTTAAGTCATGATTATTCCCCCCCCATGGTGATGGGTAAGCTTCATCCAATAAATAGTCCCAGACATCATCTATCGTAAAATTCCGAATTGGAGCATAAACATAAGCATTAGGAAGTGTTGAGTGCCTCATCAATATTTTTCCTTCAAAGGTATGGGCCCTCAATACTTGGTCCCTAGTACTACTTTCATTGTCACGAACACCTAAGACCATTACCACCTCCCCATATTCAGACACTTTGTCAAGAATAAAACGATTTGCCGGGTCAATCTTTAATCGGTCTGTACACCAACGGAATTTCTGACGCGGGGGAGGATAGCCTTTACCAATAAGGAAAGCCCAGAAGGAATTGTCTTTTTCAGGCTGAACTTTATGACACTCAATAGGAAGCCCAAGTTCATGGGCTTTAATTTGAATAAGTTGTAATGTTTTTTCAATAGATGAGATGATTAGCGGAGTCTCTACACCAGTGTCCGAGGAAATTACATAAACACGTTTATGTAATTGTTCTTTTCGTAATTCAGACAATGCTTCAAAAACAAGCTGTACAACTACAGTAGAGTCTTTCCCACCGCTATAACCAACGACCCATGGCCGTGAATCCGATAAATATACATCCTTAATTTGCTCTTTGGTTTTTCTTATCTTTTCATGATCAACAATGCTGTACATATATCAGACGTCACCAACCTGTAAGAATTTCTCTAATTCCAATTCATCTGAAGTTAAAGGTAAATTGAGATTCATTTTAATCATATTCGCAGTCAATTGGATTGTTTGGCTGTTTTTATTAATTCGACCTGTAGGAGAAAATGCTCTTCCCATCCATGATTCTTTATTGCTTTTACTCCAATCAACCAAAGTCAATTTTTTCACAAAAGTCTTCCATTCAGAAGGATAGTTTTGAAATAAGAATCCTCCAACAATTCCAATTGCCTCAAGAAATATGCCATGAGCAACTATATAATTTGCTCTTAATTCCACTGGTGAAAGTTCTTTCTTCATCACAAGCTTCCATTCGTTAATTGAATCAGTTAGTAATGTCCAAAATTGTCTTAAAAACTCTTGTTCTTGTCCAGATATGGGTTGCCCCTTTTTCTTATTGATTAATCTACTATTTGTATTGAAAATTTGATTAAGCGTAAAAATTCTTGGAGAAAATTTGGGTAATGACACTTTTTCTTTGTCTGTGTATCTCTCCAGCAAAGGTATATCTGAAACAATCTGTTTAGTAATATTTGCGAGCTGATCTCGATGATCATAGAGAATTCCAATAGAGGTAGTAGTATTTACTGCATGCCTATTAAGGTCTGCAAACATCTGCTGAGCTCTTTTCAACCCAATATCTTTAAAAATAACGACCGAAATTGTTTCATCGCCCAATTCAGGTGATACTTTTAACGCTTCCTCTATGGCAGCTTTTCGGTGTTGACCATCATTTATTAAAAGCTTTGAATCGAGTGAAATAAAAAGTTTTCCAATGTCTTTATATTGAGGCTCGTTCGAAAAAGGTATAAATTCCATGTCTCCATCTAACGACACAGTGATTGATGAAAAACAGTAATCATTGGGATTGTTTAGTATATAACTTGCGATATCAGGAATTCTACTTTTATTTATAATTCTCTGAGCACGATACTCGGGCGGCAAATAATCTTCTTCAGATTCGGACAATAATCGAGGAATTAGTTTTAGAGGAAACATAACTACATAATATTCTTGCTTTGCTTGAATCCCTCTTATTGCGGGCAAGCTTGTTACAAAACTCGTATCCAACAGCCACACCCCAATTACGCACGTAAACTTTGATAAATATAATATAATATATCTTGATTTAAAATGGAATTCATAATTCATAACTTAAAACTAGGAAACAACGTTTAATGAGGAGAATCTTATTCTGTGTCAATTACCAGAGAGCACGATAAAAGAATGCTTTAACGCACGAAAATTACTATAGACAAATTTTAGAAAATGAGTCTACTAACTTTTACGGGGCAACCTTGTGCATCAACGATAGCATGCACGATGAAAATGGAGCAGAATTTCTTAGGCGGTTTCTAAGAGTTACTGAGACCAAGATAATAATTGAACATAAAAAAATTTTTATAGAAAATTTGGGGTGAGAAAGAACCCATAGAATTACAGCTTTAATAGAAAACTTCCCTTATTAATGTAAAAAGTGTGAAGTTATTTTTTATCAATAAAGAAGATCGCCCTTATCCTACATACGAAGAACTGGCGATCTTCCTTATCAACACTAAAACAAATTCACATTTCAGTCTCACTGAATGTCGGAAAATATCTGTAGTTTCTTGCATACTTTATTATGTCTTCATTACTTACACCAGGTAGCTTGACCTTATCAAGCTCATTTGGTAGTTGTGAGTCTAGATCTCTTATTTCTTTGTAAGTTAAGCTTGGGACCTCAATATCATAAAATTCATCTCCCATACGAATATATGGCAATCTATCGAAACCGCATTTCAAAAATTTTCCATGTTCCCCTAGCTCATAGAATATTCCGCCAAATGTCAGCATTCTAGCCCCGTCAGAATAGCGGAAATTGTAAAGTTGGTGAAATATAAATTTGTTAGAATTAGCTCTTGGGTAATTTCTTATTTCAATTGTATCGTTTATTTGGGTCTTAATAATATTTCGTATTGCTGCAGCCGCATTCCAACCTTCAAGATCTGCATCAATTAAATGGTTAGGCATTCTATCTTCTAGATCTTTTTTCATTACGTTTAAGGCTTGCCCTGGTCTATAGTGCACATTAACTGATATTACAACAATCGAACCTGACATAAGATTTGTAAAAATCGTATCAAGATCTTCGAGCACTTGTAGGTTTACATGTCCATCGTAATCTAACCAAACGATACTTTTGTAGTCCCAAGGAAGTTCAGGCAGTACTTCAGTAGATAACCCGTATTCCATTTGGATACATCTAAATGGTTTATTAAATTCGAACCTTTCTTTATTATCAGCATCTTTTTCAATGCTAATCATATTTGTAATTCCTAAGTATCTGTGTACTAATATAAAATCTGAAAAAAACGGTGAGCCAAAACCGATATATCTGTATGTTTCAAGTGCTGCAAATTCTTCAAGTTTTCTAAATGATTCGCAAAGCATTTTCCGCTCGATTGACTTTGCAGGTCGAATACTGTAGTTTATTCTTTCATAGCTCGACTTTGTAGTCTGTATCATTCCCTGCACTCCAATCGATAGAAATATTCAAACGTCCTCTCTCCGACTTCTTTCAGAGTTGAAACCCCTAATACCGATTTAACTTTCTCGATTTCACTTATGGGTTTATTATATTGAATACGCTGGGTATTTGGTTTTCTTACCACTACTAATTTGGGAGCTTGAAATTTCGAACTCAACTCATTAATGTTAATTTCTGATATTTTTTTTGTAGGCAGTCCTTTTAATAGCTCATAATAACTTTGCACTGCCTCGTATTCCGAGTCATTATAATCATCCTCCGAATAAGGATTGTCCTTTATTTTTTTGAGAAAATCTGTTACAGGCTTCATCATATTTATCATTTTTTGGCGTACATACCTATAAAGTTTTGAATCCATATCAATTCCATTTTTTGTTGTGTTCCAAGGCAACAAAAGTGAATTGTCAGCATCAAAGAATACATAGCCCCTAAACATAGCATAACTATTGTGATACAGTGGATGGCCGTCCCCCCATCCTGTCAATTGCGTTCTATCTGCCTCCACTAACAATCTACCATTGCAATAAATATACCATCCTGCTTCTCGAGGATATCCCGTTTTACTTATACCAGTATATATTCTTACCAGCACATCGTTTATCATTTCCTCATAATAAGCAGGCTTTATTTGCTCCGAGTAAAAAAGTTCAGCAGGGACAGGTACCAAATCATATCCATTAATGGAAATACGAAGACCTTTTTCTATTGCTTTCTCGTGAGATAACCGTACTTCTCTAATTAATTTATTTATAAATGTTTCACTGACAAATTGTTCAGATACCGACTGATACAACGAACTTACTTTAATTGTTGTACCAAATGGACCCTTTTGATTAGTTTCAGCAACTTCCTCGAACTCTAAATTCCACTCTTTTCTTTTTTTCCATTCTTCCACATTAAATACTAGTTTAAAATAAGACTCATTCGTAACCGATTTTATCGTAAAAATATTCCCCATCTTAAACAATGCTCGTTTCATTCCAACACCAAATCTTCCCACCGAATGGGGCAGGTTGGGGGCATCTTCTGGTCGACCAAATCTAAATGCATAGTTTCTAGCTGTATCTGCAGAAAATCCTCCGCAATTGTCCTCAATTAAAAACATTTTGTCGTCAAATTGAATGCTAATGTATAGCCCCTCATAATTATCGTTTGTTCTAATTCTTATTGCTCCATCAACACAGTTGTCAATAAGATCTTGAATAGCACTAATCAATGGAATATCTTTTACCAGCATGTTAATAAAAAAATCTTTAGTGGGTTCTGCATTTACTTCATTGTGCACAATAAAATCCTCCTTCAGTATATATCTAACAAATTTATAAGTAATTTATGTGTACGGTTATACCCAATAAACCAAAAAACGTAGTTAATAAAAGTTCAGATGCCCAATTACCGGCGCCTTCATCTATCATCGTTCGAGTCAAATCGAATTACAGAAAGTCATTAACTCAACTTTCGCAGCATGAAATAGGCAGATAAGCCTTGATGTAATTGGGCAGAGCAGCAATCCACTCCTTGAGTTGACGCTGAATAAACGCCGAAAGCTTTTTGCCTGCTTTTGCAGCGACT
>Ga0310839_101018_pt1 | contig 13364 bp, 11 predicted proteins | sample SM_ome_7_FD_201305 | JGI IMG/M metagenome (GOLD analysis project Ga0310839, IMG submission 201305) | Sorghum-adapted microbial communities enriched on stacked mutant (SM) sorghum from Joint BioEnergy Institute, Emeryville, California... ...
GGGGAAAGTGCATCTGCATAACGTTGATCTGAATCGAATGGACTGGGAAACCTCTACTTTTTTACAGTCCGCGAGGCAGATCCACTATATTCAGTGTTTGATATTACGGGCTTTCGAAATTTAGGTTCAATTTCTACCTTTCCCGGCACTTTCAATCCACGCACCCGCACGGGGTGCGACACCGAGACGGTATCTCGATTCTCCAACGATTGTGAGCTTTCAATCCACGCACCCGCACGGGGTGCGACGCTGAATCCCTCTTGATCTGGGGAGACCCCGGAAATGCTTTCAATCCACGCACCCGCACGGGGTGCGACGTCGCCCTGTCGTATCTCCAGTTCCGGCGCGATCTTTCAATCCACGCACCCGCACGGGGTGCGACTTTGCGGATATGCGACGGACCCCGCGTATCCCGGCTTTCAATCCACGCACCCGCACGGGGTGCGACAGCGTGAAAAGCGTATCCCGGCGACGGAGAAGCACTTTCAATCCACGCACCCGCACGGGGTGCGACTCGAAGTATCCACGTGATCCTCCGCGCTCTGCAAACTTTCAATCCACGCACCCGCACGGGGTGCGACTCGTTGATGACGTGCCTAAGGGGGATGAATAAGGTGGACTTTCAATCCACGCACCCGCACGGGGTGCGACCGTAGTTGACGCCGAATATGTGATAAATGAGGATCTTTCAATCCACGCACCCGCACGGGGTGCGACTGAGCCTTGAGTTCTCCTTTCGTCGGGCCCCGGGAGCTTTCAATCCACGCACCCGCACGGGGTGCGACCGAGAAGGCTGTCAGCCGACTGGGGGCGCGGCAACACTTTCAATCCACGCACCCGCACGGGGTGCGACGGCGTCGCGGTGCTGGCAACCCATGCGGCGCAGAAACTTTCAATCCACGCACCCGCACGGGGTGCGACATATCGTCTGTGCGCCGTCGATCAATTTGCCGATCTTTCAATCCACGCACCCGCACGGGGTGCGACAGTATTACCTGCGAAGCCATGAATCGCAAGGCTTTAGCGAGCTATTTTCGCGAACCCTGCTTCAATTACCCGATAAAATTATAACTCAGTCTGATCTAATTCACGAAAATCCTTATTTCAATTGATGCGCGAACCTCCCAGGCATTTTATGTTTGCTTGGGGTTCGCACTCATTCAAACAATAACAAGCCTTCCGGATCATAACCAGGTTTTGCGCCGATATGCTCCACCCTTCTTTTCCATTTGCTCCCGAGCAAGTAAAACCTTAAGCTGTCACGCTCCTCATCAATGACTTTCACCAATCTGGTCTTCAACTGTTTGAATTGCACCGGGTCAACCAAACACTCAAACACCGAGTTTTGCACACGTTGCCCGTAGTTTACACAGATTTTCGCTACTTCACGAAGACGCCGTTCACCATCAGTTGTCGATGTCTCCACATCGTAAGTTACAAGTACAAGCAATCGAACTCCACCACCCTACTTCTACAAAAAAGGCGGGTACGCATCAAGATCACCTCGAATATACCTTGCCAGCAGCAACGCTTGAGCATAAGGCAATAACCCCACGGATATCTTCTCGTCCAAGAAAGGATGGGTAATTTCATCTTGTTTACGTTTCTGCCAAGCAGCGATCAGTTCTTTTCGGAGCGCAGGTTTTAACAGAAATGCGCCGTTTTCTTTCTGTATGAACTGATTCGGATCAATCTGTCTGCGATTAACCATACTCAAGATTAATCGGTCAACCAGATACCCGCGCAGTTCTTCCATCATATCCAGGGCCAGACTTGGTCTGCCAGGACGATCTCGATGCAAGAAACCTACCTGTGGATCAAGGCCCACGGATTCCAAAGCTGACTGGACTTCATTGCGTAAAATGCCATACATGAACGATAACATGGCATTCATTCGGTCCAACGGCGGTCTCCGACTTCTGGTGCGAATATAGAAGGCATCTTTATTTACCAGTATGAGTTCATCCAAAGCCCGAAAATATCTTCTCGCGGCATCGCCTTCCAGTCCGCGGATATCATCAAGTGTGCCAAGCTTCATGACAACACCCAGATATCTCTTCAATAATTCAGACTCTTGTCTGACCTTATTCAAGTCTATAACTTCTGCATGATCTCGAAGGCCACGGTTCAAGATCGCTCTGGAATTTGCCACTTTGGCAAATATGATGCTTCTGGCAACTTCCACTGCTTCACTGCCGTCCGCCATTTTGTATTGTTTCCTTCTCAACAAAACGTTGCCTTTGACCGGCCCCTGCACACGGGCAATAAACTGCCCGTTCTCCCGATGAAATGATAAAGAAACCCCGCGCTCGGCACATAGGTGGATCAACGCCGGACTTGCCCCCGTGTATCCGAACGTGATGATGGACTCCAGGTTATGGATAGGCACACGGCCTACAGGGCGATCATCCACTCTTACAACAACATTTTCTCCGTCGCGGGCGAGATAACTGTTTGGATTGGTCACGTATAACGTATTCAACAACTTACGCATGACCGATGCCTTCTTTCTCGACAGCAGTCATATACCGCCGCAGATATTTGCTTGCCCGTTTGCCTGATAACTTAGGCTGGCAAATTTCAATCAGCGAGCACCGCGAGCATTTTGGAGCCATTACTGCTTCAGGCGTACTGCCTTCGCGAAATAACTCATGCATTTCATTCAACAGCAATGCCGCTTGATTACGAAGATCATGATGGAATTCAACACGTACACGATGTTCAATCTCACCATAATACAAAGCGCCTTCCGGAATGTGTGCTTCAAACATCTCTTCCAGACACATGGCCTGAACACACAACTGCAACTCATCATAAGCATCCGGTTTGGGTTTTCCGCGTTTGTATTCAACAGGATATGGCTTCCATCTCCCCTTGCGCAAGGGGAGGGAAATCCCTCCCTCCCCTTCATCACAACGATGGAACTCCACTACATCCGCTACCCCATAAACGCGCAGCCTGTGGGATACAAGCGGTACCGCACGTGAGATGATCCTGTCGCCGCGAGATTCTTTGATCAATGGATCATCCGCTTTTTCATGCAACAGCTGGCCTTCAAAAGTCAGCACATTGTCCGCCCATTGTTGTTCGATGTGGATGAGTGCCCATTGACGTGTGCAAAAAGAGAAATGCTGTATTCCGGAAAGCATCAAATAGTCTTCTTCGTCACTTGCCATCGATGATCTCCACTTCCAACCCATCAAGCGGCTGTATAATAAACTCGTAATCATTGAATGATTTCGGCTCAGCGACACGTCTTTCCACTATCAACGAACGATGCACTTTCGCCGATGAATATTGCCCCAATTTGGAACGATGCGCCCACCAGTACACATGATGAACTTCCATGCTGCCCTCCGGCCGTGCAGACGAAGCGTCATTCTCGAACAGTGTCGCGAGGGCTTGCTTGATCTTCTCCGCGTCTTCGTTGGAGAATCCGGTCTTCTCCGCCAATTGCGGGTTGATGCTTCCGTAGAACACGTAGACTCCGGAATCCACACGATGCTTCATCCCCATCGTGTCAGAACCTCTGGCCGTGCCCGGTTCGGAATTGACGCTCTTGGTGATTTGGATGCTGGTAATATCAATGGGATCAATGCTTGTTGCCGCATGGATGGAGACCGGTCCGCGGATACCGATGGACACACTGTCCCCTTTAAATGCGAATACCTGGCCGAAACTGCGAACATCAATCCACTTCGCGCATGCAATTGCGGCGAATTCATCAGGCGACGGTTTCTTCGATTTCATCAGCTTGGCCAGTTCTTCGACCGATTCTGCCCGCTCTCTCAGACTGGTGAATCCGTCTACGTTCCGGTCATTGGACTGAACAAAGATGGACTCTCCCATATCTTGCAGCCGATTGCGAATCTTTCGTTTCAGAGCTACGTCTGAAATCTCACCATGCCCGTCGTAGTTTTGGCGCGGCCGATTTCCGTTAAGCGGGTCGCCATTCGGATTGGCTTTTGTCACCGACAGGACGACAGCGAAATCAATTTTGTGATCAAGCGTTGTCATCGTTCATCACTCCTTGATTATTTTCCGAATAATCCGACTCATTTTCTTTTTTCTTCTGATATAAGGCATGGCGCTGACTGTAGAATCCGAGCAGATACAAATGGGACAACGGCTTGTTGTTGAACTCCTCCACCGGAATCCGGGATGCCACTTCATCGATGATCTTCGTCCAATAGGTTGCTTTCACACCAAGTTTTGTCATATGAGGCTGAAGTGCCGAATAAATGGTGGACCATGTCCTGGCAGGATGGCGTGCAAATGCATTCATATAGCGGATGGCGTTAGTCGCACGGTTGTCTTCCAGAGCGGCCCTTTCGAACACATCCGCAACAGCCAACAGCCTGCCGAACAGATAATCCCTGTCATTCAGACTCTCGTTGAGCCCCACGTTGAACCCTCCTTTATATTCCCGATTGATGAGCGCACAAGCGATGCTGAGCGTCTTCTCCCACTCCCAGGGTTCCATGGACACCGGACTGGTGGCGCGGCGGAATACGCTGTCGAGAATATCCCGGGGAATTCTCCGCCCGTCCACAATGCATGGAATCATGCGCTCGATGAGGCCTTTAACCAGCTCATCTTTCACCCTGCTGCCGTATGCCGCATAGGCGATATCTCTCGTGGCGGGCGCGCCGAAGAATTTCACCCAATTTCCCGCTTCGTCTTTTCGGTATTGATGAAGCCACATACAGGTTGAATGCCATTCCGCCAGCCTGTCCAAATACAACTCCTTGTCCATGTTTCGGTAATACAGAACTGCCATCCGCCCCGTTGTGGCAGAATCGAGGATCATAATGTTGACGTTGGTCTCTTTCGAACCTGTGCTGCGATTGCGATAACCGTCGAGCGCTTTGGCGACTTCGCGTGCAAAATCCGTATGCACTTCCGAGATGATCTTCTGCTCCGCCGGTCTGGGATCTATACTGTAGAAATCATCTTCCGGTGGCGGCATCTGAATTGCATCGTTCCCCCAGACGAGAAACACACGCTGACCGATGATCTTGCCTTGTCGGTTGATTAACCATTTCAACGCATTGTGCGCTTTCTGGGAGACTTCATAGCTGATGCTGGCCGCGTTGCGGCTTTCCCTGAATCTGCCCCTGAACGTGAATCCGCTGGTATCATTGGCCGAGATTAATTTCGCTTTATCCGCAGCATTACGGATTTTGTTCGCATGGCGCTCAGTGATCGGCAGACGTTGTCCCGTTACATAGCACAGGTCCACGTCGCCCAGCTTGTCGTTGTAGTAACGAATGAACGAGTCATACATTTCAGGGTCTTCCCACACCGGGAGCAACTGCCTGTCAGCCGATCTTACTGTAAACCGGACAAAAGCGCTCTCTATTTCACCGACAAGTACGGAGAACAGCGGTGGTTTTTCGCCATACAAACATTCCGCGCGATCATCCCATTTTTCAATGAGACGTTGATTCTCATCGAGGAACAGGATGCGTTCCCGGACCAGATCACGGATTAAGGTTCGTTTGTTCAAGTAGGTATAAATGCTTTTGACCTTAGATGTCGCATGAGACGATAACGCCCAGTCCTGCAGCTGCTGGATATAGGCGGCATATTGCTCCTCATTTCTTCTGGAACCGCCGTAATCTGCATAGTCTCCTGCGACATAGCCCAGTTTGTCATGAAGGGGGTAGGCGACCACTCCGCTGGTTCGACTGGCCGATTCTTCTGTTGTGGGAATGACAGTATTTGCACCCCCCTTGTCCACAACCTCGGCCGAGTGAAATTCACCGTTTTCCGTAACCCGGACTTCAATATGCGCAGTCTGTGTCGTATGCGAGATCGGAAGGAGCATGAATAGCTGCTCATTCGCTTTTAACTCAATCTTTCCGACACGATCCAGATTGGACTGGTACGTCTCATACAAGTTCAAAAGCCAGCTCATGAATACCCCCCCTCATCGATTTGTGCATGCAGTTCGTCAACGGACGTAATTTTGTCAAAAGATTTGGGCTCCATCGGAGACAACACCCTTACTTGAGTGCACTCTTCGGGACGGATGAACTTGATAACACCGTTGCGCATTACAGGCTGCCACAACCTGACCTCCAGCTGATTGCGGCCCGTTTCATCAGGGTAATTGATGCCGTGCACCATCGTCCCCAGATGAATATCACCGTAATTGTCGTAAAACCCCTCGCCTTCTCCAAATACACAAGGTTCCACATAGCCTTGACATTCCCGGGTTCCGAGGAAAATGTCCCTTCTGCCGCCCGCTTTGAGAGATCGCTTCAAGATATTGTGATGTTTGTGCTCGTTCCAGTCCTCTTTCAAATCCGGACGGTGTGTATTGAATTCAAAGTGGACCCTGACTTGATAGCATACATCCCGCAGGTACGTGTAGTTGGCGAGCGTGTTCCCGCCTCCGTACTCAATCGGTCGAACACCTTTGGACTCCATTCGGATCGGATTCATGACGCGGACTTCATCTACATAAAAAGTTAGCGAGGGTTTCCAATATACAGATTCTGTTATACCTTTGAGCGCTTGGTAGGTCGGGACTTGATATGACAATTTTTCTCCCCCTATTTTTGTCAGGGGGTCGGTAAAAAGCGCATACGGACCGTACACGACAAATTCGACGCTGTTACGCATGGAATCACCTCCTTTATTGCCGAATATTGGATGCAATATTAATATAAACGCGGATTGAAAGATATGGTGTATGAAATGAGAACCTATCGAGTGAGATAGGTTCTCTGCTTTTCTACCACAGGTACACCCCCCACTCACCGTCATTGTCCGGACTCAACCCGTACTCGAGGTTATAGGCGGTCTCCATAAGCGCATAGATTTTGCCATCCATTAACGACATTAGCCCGTCATGCTTTGCCAGTCGGTCAAGTTCATGCTTATACAGATTGACCGTGTACCGTTGAGCGCGGCGCATCAGACTGGAGAGATCGGCAAGAGATATTTCTCCATTGAAACATGCGATGATCTTCTTTCCTTCCTCACCGTAAGGCACCACCACGGTGGTCGTCGGATTGTCAATCACTTGAAAATGTTGAGCTGCCGTTCGCATACTGTTCAAGTTGAAAAGCGGCGGCCTTCCACCCTTGTTTCTGACATATGCTTGTACTAGGGAATCCGGACCGTCATCGGAAATCAGCAGACTGACCATATCCCTGTGCAACGGCGGAATGAAATAGTTCAACTGATAACGAAAATGCTGATAGAAATCCGCAAAGTATCTGCTGATCGCCGCATCGGAGAAAATATCTCCGCCATATGCGCAAGGATCGTGCCTCATGTCAACCAGCATAGCGCGAGTCAAGGATTTGCCGATCCTGATTTCAGGCAGCCTGTCCAAATTCTCCTCAGCATGATCAATGATAAAGACAGGACGAAGGGGATCCTTTCCGTGCCGATTGCAACGTCCCGCAGCCTGGGCAATGGAGTCAAGTCCGGCCAGCGAACGGATGACGCAATTGAAACTGATATCGACTCCGGCCTCGATCAGTTGTGTGCTGACACAGACCAGCTTTTCGTTCCGTTCCAGCCGACTCCGGATTTCCTGCAATTTGTCAGCACGATGTGCCGGGCACATTGAGGTACTGAGATGGTATATGGAACATTCATCGTCTGCCAATAACTCCTTCAATTGTACATAGAGTTTCTTGACAACTGTTCTGGTATTCAAAATAACGAGGACATTGGACAGCTTCTCTACCTGTTCGCGTACGAAGGATGCGAGCTTTTCTGTATTGAAAGTCTCCTGGGAAGCTCGATCAATAACATTCACGCGCTTGAAAGCACAGGCATTGTCATTCGAGCGGGGAATCATATCGGCTTTCGCAGGGAGATTCAACTTATGTTCAACATATTCAAGTGCCGGTTGTGTAGCCGTGCACAAAACAATGCTCGAATCACCGAAATCTCTAAGGAAATTCAAGGCACGGTTAAATAACGAGACGCAGTGAACTGGTACCTTCTGAACTTCATCGAACACAATGACGGATCGGGACAAATTATGAAGCCTTCTGATGTTGCGACTGCCATGCGCGTAGAATACATTCAGGAACTGCACCATCGTCGTAAAAATAATCGGTGCATCCCAGTTGTCCTTCGCGAGTTTCAATTTCTGATCTACGTTTACTAATCCATCTGCCCATTCATCTTCGTAGGTATGATCAAGATCATCAACAACATTGGAATGATGCTCCAGCACCCGCTCATCGTCCTGCAGGATTTGCCGGACTTCTTCTGCATTTTGTTCGATAATGGTTGTGTATGGAACAATGTAGATTACCCGCTCTTTGTGGCGATGCAGTGCGTGTTTCAGCCCGTAACGCAAGCTGGCGAGCGTCTTGCCGCCTCCGGTCGGAATCGATAACTTATAGATGTCCGAAGGCTGCTCTGCGAAGTTATCACAAGAATCGGACATCAATCGGCGATAGTAATTGACCGACGATATATCTTCTGAATCCTGATTAAGTTCGGATAATTTGTTTAAAAGTTTTTCGTAGTAATTTACAAATAAATTTTTTGTGCCCGTTGGCGGCGACCAGGTCTTGTTCTCTTCGAATAATCGTGTGTCTGTCCGGTCTGCGTCAATTAACGCGCTGAACACATATTTCGCCAGAAACATAAGTCGGCTTCGACCGTCTTCGGAAGACGGTTTGGTCAAGAATACAGCGAGTTCCTGGGCAGCCGATTCAACGTACCGACGGAAATGTTCCCTGTCTAAGACCAGCTTGTGGAAACAATCCGTAATGGCATCCAAATCATCAATGTGCTTGTTCTGTATGCGCGTCAGGTAAGGCGATTCAGCTTCGGGGCTTATATAATCGTGCAGATATGCATGGTGAGAGATAATTGCGTTACAGACAATTTCCGCTAACAAATAGAGGTTTTTATCACGAGGTCCGGCCTTTACAAATCGGTCCAGCAGTTGGCCGCCTGCAGTGGAATGATCCACGCTCCCGCGCTTGGGAGGATTGTCTGGATTCCGGAAAGCGGTGAGAATGTAATTTACGAACTTAACACTGAACTTGCCTGCATCATGCAACAATCCGGCCAGTCCCGCAATATGTTTGACTCCAATTTTATCCCCAATCCACTCTGCAATCTGCCTGACACTATGGGAATGTTCTTCAACCGTCTGAATTCTGCCGTCACTTTGTCGAATATGGGCAATGGACTGCAATGACAGCACCTCCGAACTTAAAGGGAAAAAGAGATAACAATTAGTTCTTTGGAAGATAGTTCCTATGTCCTAATATTGGATACTCAGTATCGAAACTCCTTCTTTCGAGGATTGTTTACTGGAGAAAAATTTATTTACGCGAACCTCAAGCTCACATAAAATCGTCAGGAGGTTCGCGCTCTTGGATAGATATGGTAAGAATACGATCGATCAGTGAAATTTGGTGGTGGATTATGCAGCATTTCGGCAGGTTCGCGGAAAACAGCTGGAAAATGCTATAATTAAAGGGCGCATAAATGATGCAGTCGCACCCTGCGCGGGTGCGTGGATTGAAAGCTCAATCGGCAGATATAGCCCCAGCTCGGCGGAGTCGCACCCTGCGCGGGTGCGTGGATTGAAAGTTGGTAGGAGTGTTTACCGGCGACTGGGAGCGCGGTCGCACCCTGCGCGGGTGCGTGGATTGAAAGTTGTTCTTCGGCCCGATCTTCCGCTTCTTCGGACGTCGCACCCTGCGCGGGTGCGTGGATTGAAAGCGAAGTAGTCGTCTACATAGACGTATTCGCCGCAGTCGCACCCTGCGCGGGTGCGTGGATTGAAAGTCACACGGGCGAGATGCCAGATACGGCCGGATGCCGTCGCACCCTGCGCGGGTGCGTGGATTGAAAGGCAACGAACTTGGTCGGTGGAGAGATCAGTTTGAGTCGCACCCTGCGCGGGTGCGTGGATTGAAAGACTACAATGGCGAACCTCTTGTGGCTAAAGCGATGTCGCACCCCACGCGGGTGCGTGGATTGAAAGCATTTGAATTGCTTCAAAGGACGCAACCAGCGCGGTCGCACCCCACGCGGGTGCGTGGATTGAAAGGACATGCTGTTGCTTTTTGACGCTCACGCTATCCGTCGCACCCCACGCGGGTGCGTGGATTGAAAGTGATCGTTTCGCTGTCCCGCAGCAACTGCTCATGGTGTCGCACCCCACGCGGGTGCGTGGATTGAAAGGACATGCTGTTGCTTTTTGACGCTCACGCTATCCGTCGCACCCCACGCGGGTGCGTGGATTGAAAGTGATCGTTTCGCTGTCCCGCAGCAACTGCTCATGGTGTCGCACCCCACGCGGGTGCGTGGATTGAAAGACCGACACTTTGTGGGAGCACGAGGACTTATACCGTCGCACCCCACGCGGGTGCGTGGATTGAAAGATACCGGTACCAGCTCCGTAATCGCGTCGAGCAGTGTCGCACCCCACGCGGGTGCGTGGATTGAAAGTCATCGGGTGCCTTCGGCAGCTTGATCTTGTACAGGTCGCACCCCACGCGGGTGCGTGGATTGAAAGTCGTTATACACGGACTCCGACCCCGATCGAAGAATGGTCGCACCCCACGCGGGTGCGTGGATTGAAAGCTCACCCACATCAATCACCGCTATCGTTGTACTGCGTCGCACCCCACGCGGGTGCGTGGATTGAAAGCACTCTTGACCAAAAAAGTCAGGTCTGACAGCGGTACAGGTCGCACCCCGTGCGGGTGCGTGGATTGAAAGATGTCCATCATGGGCTGCATGACCGAACGAGCGGGGTCGCACCCCGTGCGGGTGCGTGGATTGAAAGATGTAGTTGTGCAGTCCCTCGATCAGCTTGTCACGTCGCACCCCGTGCGGGTGCGTGGATTGAAAGACAGCTCGAAAGGTCCGATCGGCCGTGAAGCGGAGTCGCACCCCGTGCGGTTGCGTGGATTGAAAGAGGCGTAAAGCTTGCGGGTTTCCGTCTGCCACGTCGTCGCACCCCGTGCGGGTGCGTGGATTGAAAGCCGGCAGCCCGGCCAAACTGGTCAGGTACGACAGCGTCGCACCCCGTGCGGGTGCGTGGATTGAAAGTGTTTGGTGGCACGGCTGTTCTGGCGGACAGTGTTGTCGCACCCCGTGCGGGTGCGTGGATTGAAAGTGGTAGTCGCTCTCGTCGATCCCCTTGATTCGGACGAGTCGCACCCCGTGCGGGTGCGTGGATTGAAAGAGGGCTACCGCGTTTTGCATAATGCATCTACCTCGTCGCACCCCGTGCGGGTGCGTGGATTGAAAGGATGTGTGGCAGCGGGGAACCTACTTCTTGACGGAGTCGCACCCCACGCGGGTGCGTGGATTGAAAGCCGCCACAACGTCGGCCTCGACATCATCACGACGCGTCGCACCCCACGCGGATGCGTGGATTGAAAGAATAACCGGCAGCGTTGGTTCCGTGCCGGCCGACGTCGCACCCCACGCGGGTGCGTGGATTGAAAGAATAACCGGCAGCGTTGGTTCCGTGCCGGCCGACGTCGCACCCCACGCGGGTGCGTGGATTGAAAGATATATCTCCTTCGCGGATTTAATGGCGAATGGTTCGTCGCACCCCACGCGGGTGCGTGGATTGAAAGCTCCGGCGTGCGTGCCGCCCGGACGCGGACGTACGTCGCACCCCACGCGGGTGCGTGGATTGAAAGATCATCGAGCGCACGCTGGAACACTTGCACCCTAGTCGCACCCCACGCGGGTGCGTGGATTGAAAGCCGGCGTTTGACGCCAGCATTGAAGCCGTCAATGAGTCGCACCCCACGCGGGTGCGTGGATTGAAAGTCGGCTTGCTCGGCGTCGTCGATGTCTACGGCGACGTCGCACCCCACGCGGGTGCGTGGATTGAAAGGAGGCTGAAATGCGACCGGAGCAACCGCGGCCGCAGTCGCACCCCACGCGGGTGCGTGGATTGAAAGCCTGGTGAGTCCGCGTTTCTGTTCGGAGGCCGTCCGCGTCGCACCCCACGCGGGTGCGTGGATTGAAAGCTTCGCCGGTCGAGACGCCACGCAGTCGTAAAACACGGTCGCACCCCACGCGGGTGCGTGGATTGAAAGACCCACAATGATCTGGGTGGCTCGAACTGTCCCGGTCGCACCCCACGCGGGTGCGTGGATTGAAAGAGGAAGGGCAGGAGCTGCAGCGAAAGGCGGTCGAGGGTCGCACCCCACGCGGGTGCGTGGATTGAAAGCCGCCACAACGTCGGCCTCGACATCATCACGACGCGTCGCACCCCACGCGGGTGCGTGGATTGAAAGCTACCCGAAGCGCCCGGACGGTACTATTTGCTTCAACCGTCGCACCCCACGCGGGTGCGTGGATTGAAAGCCGCCACAACGTCGGCCTCGACATCATCACGACGCGTCGCACCCCACGCGGGTGCGTGGATTGAAAGATACTGTACCGCTGCTTGTGATGCTTGATATATTCGTCGCACCCCACGCGGGTGCGTGGATTGAAAGCTTCGGCGCGTCCGGGTAGTATGGTTGCTCCTTCGTCGCACCCCACGCGGGTGCGTGGATTGAAAGCGCCTTCCGCGCCACATCGTCCGCCGCAGCCGGCGGTCGCACCCCACGCGGGTGCGTGGATTGAAAGTTTCGACCGGATCTCCTTCAGCACAAGCTGTGCCCAGTCGCACCCCACGCGGGTGCGTGGATTGAAAGCCTCGTCAGGACGCATTTAGGACTACCGCACTTGGCGTCGCACCCCACGCGGGTGCGTGGATTGAAAGAGTTCGGCCAGTGTCATCGATCACCCTCCATTCCGTCGCACCCCACGCGGGTGCGTGGATTGAAAGTCTTTGCGCGTCCGAAAATCGTCTATCACGCGCTGTCGCACCCCACGCGGGTGCGTGGATTGAAAGCTCCATCGCCGCCAGTACTTGCTCGCCCATCTGGGTCGCACCCCACGCGGGTGCGTGGATTGAAAGACAATCCCAGAATTGAGGTCGATCACAAACCGGTGTCGCACCCCACGCGGGTGCGTGGATTGAAAGCGCTTCCGGACGACCCGGCCGGCGGCCCTATGCACCGGGTCGCACCCCACGCGGGTGCGTGGATTGAAAGCTTGTCCCGGATGAAAGCAACGCGACCGTTATGAGTCGCACCCCACGCGGGTGCGTGGATTGAAAGTGGATCTCAGATCGCGTAGCCAGTTCATGATATCGTCGCACCCCACGCGGGTGCGTGGATTGAAAGAAAAACGAGCAGCAGGATCGCGTCACGGACATGATGTCTGATGCTAGACTGAATAGTGGACACCGAGAATCGAGAATGCGACAATAAATTCAGCAAAATCGAGGTGTCCGAAGATGAGTCAAAAGTATGACAAAGACTTCAAAATCCAAACCGTGAGGATGA
>Ga0310839_101022_pt1 | contig 13315 bp, 7 predicted proteins | sample SM_ome_7_FD_201305 | JGI IMG/M metagenome (GOLD analysis project Ga0310839, IMG submission 201305) | Sorghum-adapted microbial communities enriched on stacked mutant (SM) sorghum from Joint BioEnergy Institute, Emeryville, California... ...
CCCGGTACAAGCGCACCGCACGAGCGCGCAACTCATCCGGATACTTCCTTGGTGCTGCCACGAAGACTCCTTTCCTGGTCCATCAGACCATGATCGAAAGTCTCCGAGAAACCGGGGGAAGCTCACACCCTCTCCTGGATCAACCGCTGCCGGCGCACCGTCAGAGACTACGAACGCCTGCCCGACCACCACGCCGCGATGGTCCAATGGTCCATGGTCATCATCATGACCCGACGACTCGCCCGCTACCGAACCACCAGCCGATCACCGACCACACAGACCACCTGACCAGGTTCTTTAACAGGCTCTAAGCGGTGGCGGTGGGGTGGAGCTCATGAGAGCTCTAGATCGAAAGGAGCGATTGGGTAGCTGTATCGATTCCATCGGCAGGACGACTGTCGTAGGAGAAGATGATGCCTGGCTGCTACCCGATTGGTCGACCGCGAAACGCAAAGGTGAGGCTGAGTTCGTGGAGCCGTTTGTGATTGGTGAATGTGTTCGGGACTTCAAACTAGATACGGTGCCACTCGCTCGCAATCCGTATTCGGATTCGTCTCACACGACAGTTGTCCCGGCGGATCATGCTTTAGTTGAACATTTATGGCCGGTGCGTGCCGTGCTTCAACAGCGTGTCGTCTTTGGACGGACGCTTGCTGAGCAGGGACGGCCATGGTACGAGCACCTCGAAAACTACACGAATAAATTGCGGACGCCGATGTCGATTGCGTTTGCGTTTGTGGCGACCCATAACCACTTCGTGCTCGACCGGGGTGGGAAGATCTTCAACCGTTCAGCACCGTTGATCAAGTTGCCGGAGGGGGCGAGCGAGGACGATCACCTGAAACTGCTCGGGGTGCTCAACAGTTCGACCGCCTGCTTTTGGCTCAAACAGGTCAGCCAAAGCAAGGCAGGCAGCGGCATTGGCCGGGGCATCCAACCGGAGGCCTGGATGGATCGTTGGGAGTTCACCGGCACAAAACTCGAAGAGTATCCGCTGCCGGCGGCATACCCGCTGGAACTCGCCCGGGAGCTGGACGGCCTGGCGCAGCGGCTCGCCACGGTGACCCCGGCGGCGGTCGCCGCCTCGGGCGTGCCCACCCGCGAGCGGCTGACCGCAGCCCGTGTGGAGTGGCACGCAATCCGGGCGCGGATGATCGCTTTACAGGAGGAGCTGGACTGGCAGGTCTACCGGCTCTACGGCCTGATGGACGACGACTTGACCACGACGGACCCTCCCGAGTTGAGCCTCGGTGAACGCGCGTTCGAGATCGTGCTCGCCCGCAAGATGGCGGCCGGAGAGGCGGAGACGGAGTGGTTCACCCGGCACGGGTCGACCCCGATCACGGAGCTGCCAGCACACTGGCCCGACGACTATCGGAAGCTCGTCGAGCGGCGTATCGCGGTCATCGAGTCCGATCGCAACATCGCGCTGATCGAGCGGCCGGAGTGCAAGCGCCGGTGGGCGACCGAGGGCTGGGACGCGATGCAGAGCACGGCGCTGCGCGACTGGTTGCTTGACCGGCTGGAGGCGCCCGAGCTGTGGGGTGGCGCGCCGATGCCGCTGTCGGTGGCGCAGCTCGCTGACCGGGTACGCCACGACGAGGACTTCCGGTCCGTGCTCGATCTGTGGGTTGGCCACGACCAGCACGACCTGGTCAAGACGCTGAGCAAGCTGGTCGCCGACGAGCACGTGCCGTTCCTGCCGGCCCAACGCTACAAGCCGTCCGGGCTGCGCAAGCGCGCCCAGTGGGAGCGCACCTGGGCGTTGCAGCGCCGCGAGGACGCGGGGGAGAAGGTCGACATTCCGGTGCCGCCGAAGTACACCTCGGCGGACTTCGTCAAGCCGAGCTACTGGCACAACCGGGGCAAGCTGGACGTGCCGAAGGAGCGCTTCATCTCGTACCCGGGAATGGGCCGTGACGGCGATCCGACGCTGCTGCTCGGCTGGGCCGGGTGGGATCACCTCGCCCAAGCCCAGGCGATCGCAACGGTCTACCTGGACCGCAAGACGCAGGCCGCGTGGCCAGCCGACCGGCTGCTGCCGCTGCTGGCCGGCCTGGTCGAGCTGGAACCGTGGCTGCACCAGTGGTACGCCGACCCGCGCCCCGGCTTCCCCGGCTCGCCCGCCGAGTTCTTCACGGGCTTGATCAACACCGAGCTGTCCTACCTCGGCGCCGACCGCGCCAAGCTGCACGAGCTGCGCGGCGTGGAGGAGATCCAGTGATCGTGGGAAGGTCTGACGTGCCTCCGACGGCACAAGAGCATCAATGCGTGCGATTCCGGCCCGGTCACCTCCCGGTACTGCCGGAGGCGACCGGCAGGTTCAATGTCCTTAGCGACGCGGAGAGTGGGCTGGAGCTGTCATGACCCTGCTACGGGATCTCATCGACATCCCGACCTCTGTCGGTGACGCCGACTTCGTGGTACGTGCCTCGGAAGAGGCGGACCTGCGCCGCTACGTCGTCACCGACGACCTGCGGCGCAACTTCGACGAGGCACTGATCACGGTCGGGCACGCCATCACCACCGGCCGGTCGCAGGCCAAGTTTCTGCACGGCTCGTTCGGCTCCGGCAAGTCGCACTTCATGGCCGTGCTGCGCGAGATCCTCAACCACAATCCGCACGCGCGGTCGCTGCGCGGGCTCGCCGAGCCGATCGCCAAGGCCGACTCGTGGCTGCGGGGCAAGAAGATCCTCACCCTGACCTTCCACATGCTCGACGCGCAGTCCGTCGAGCAGGCCATTTTGGAGGGCTACCTCAAGCAGGTGATGGCGCTGCACCCGGAAGCCCCGGTGCCGGCCGTGCACCGCTCCGACGCGCTGCTCGCCGACGCGGCACGGCTGCGCGAGGACATGGGCGACGAGAAGTTCTTCGCCCGGCTCACCGGTGCCGGTGCCGACGCCGCGCCCGGAGTGGGCGCGGGCCTCGCCGCGATGATGGCCCGCGCCGCCGGCTGGAACGCCGAGACGTACGCGGCCGCGGCCGCCGCCCCGCCCGGCACCCCGGAGCGCGACCGTCTGGTCAGCGCGCTCACCAGCACCTTCTTCACCGGCGCGGTACGCAGCGGCGAATACCTCGACCTCGACACGGGCCTCGCGGTCATCACCCGACACGCCAAGGAGCTCGGGTATGACGCGATGGTGCTCTTCCTCGACGAGCTAATCCTGTGGCTCTCCACGAAGATCGCCGATCAGGTCTTTGTGAACACCGAAGGTGCCAAGCTCAACAAGCTTGTCGAGTCGTCCGACGCGGCCCGGCCGCTGCCGATCGTGTCGTTCGTCGCCCGTCAGCGCAACCTGGAGGAGTTCCTCGGTCCGCAGGTCGGCGGGATGGAGCGGGAAGCTCTCGCCCACGTCATGCGCAGCGTGCAGGGCCGGCTCGGCGAGATCGTGCTCGCCGACACCAACCTGCCCGAGATCGTGGAAAAGCGGCTGCTCAAGCCGGTCAGCGAGGAGGCGCGCCGGATCATCGACGACGCCTTCGCCGCCATACGCGAAAACCGCGCGGTGTGGGACACGCTGCTGCTCGGCGCCCAATACGGCGACGCGGGCATCGGGTCCGACGCCGCCGCATTCCGCAAGCTCTACCCCTTCTCGCCGGCCCTCGTCGCGACGCTCGTCGCGCTGTCGCAGGCCCTGCAGCGCGAGCGCACCGCGCTGCGGGTCTTGACCGAACTGCTCGTCGCCCGGCGTGACACCCTGCGGGTCAACGATCTGATCGGCGTGGCGGAGCTGTTCGACCCGCTCGTGCTGCATGGTGAGCTGCCCGACCGGCCCAAGCTCAAACAGCAGTTCCAGGCCGCCCGCGAAACCTACATCCGCAAGCTGCGTCCGCTCGCGCTCGCCATGCACGGCATCACCGAGGAGCAGGCCGCCGACCATGAGCAGTTCCAGATAGACGACAAGCTCATCAAGACCCTGCTGCTCGGTGCGCTCGTGCCCGAGGTACCGGCGCTGCAGCACCTGACCGCGGCCAAGCTGCACGCGCTCAACTTCGGCTCGATCACCTCGCCGATTCCCGGGTACGAGAACCAGATCGTTCTCGACCGGCTCAAGAGGCTGCAGGCCGGCGCGGGTGAGCTGCACATCAGCGATGGCCCGGACCCGGTCGTGTCGCTCAAGCTCTCCTCTGTCGACTACGACAAGCTGCTGGACCTGGTACCGGACAACGAGACCACCGCCGGTGTGCTGCAGCAGCTCGTGCGCGAGATGGTCTGCGCCGAGCTGGGCATAGCCAACGGCGAGGGCACCTTCGGCGAGCTGCAGTACGCCCGCGACTGGCGTGGGCGACGCCATTACATGCAGGTCAGGTTCGGCAACGTGCGCGACCGGGACAGCATGCCGGATTCGGCGCTGACCACCACGGGGGAGACCTGGCGCATCATCATCGACTACCCGTTCGACCCGGGTCATCGGCGCAATGAGGACTTCGCCCGCATCGAGCTGCTCGAACGCGGTACCAACACGGTCTTCTGGCTGCCGTATTTCCTCACCGACGAGATGATGGGCCGGGTGGCTCAGCTCGCGAAGATCAACTTCTTGCTCGGCAGCGGCGGCCCCGTCGACCGGCTGAGCACCCTCGCCGCCGACTGGTCGCTCGCCGACCGACAGCAGGGCAAGGTCTACCTCCAGCAGCGCCAGCAGCAGTTGCGCAGTTCGCTGCTCGAAGCCCTGCGGGAGGCGTACGGCGCGGCGAAGAAACAGATGTCCGATGTGGAGGAAGACAGCATCGGCGTGCTGCACACCCTCGCCGATGGCCTGCGGCTCGGCGATCCCCGCGGCGGAACGCTCAAGGACGCCTTCTTCAACCTCACCGGGGAACTACTCGCCTGGTCCTACCCGGGCAAGCCGGCGCTGCCCGACGACGAGAAGCCCATCACCCGTGGCGAGATAGCCAAGGTGCTGCACTACGCGAAGCTGGCTTCCGCCGACCCGACCCGCGGCACCGTCGTCGAGCAGAGCGACCGCAAGACGCTGCAGCGCATTTGCAACCCGCTGCAACTCGGCGAGTTGATTGACCACCGATACGTGCTGACCATGAGCACCTGCTGGTGGAGCCGTCATTTCCTGCAGGGCGCCGCGCAACTCGGCTACACCGAACACTTCCCGGTGCACGTGCTGCGCGAGCTACTCGACAAGCCGGCGCCGCGCGGCTTCGACCGCGACCTGCAGAATCTGATCCTCGCGGTCTTCGCGCTCGAACAGCAGCTCGCGTGGTACCGGCACGGTGGCAAGGTGACCGTCGACTCCGTCGCCGCCATCGATGACCAGATGGAGCTGCGTCACCCGCCTATGCCGGAAGAGGAGACATGGGAGAAGGCGGTCAAGCGGGGCGCCGCCATCTTCGGCGGAGCTTTGCCCACCTGGCGCAGCCCGGCGAACCTCGGCGAGCTCGCCGAGATGCTACGCAAGGAGGCGCGAACCTACCGATCGGCGGCGGCTGAGCTGGTCGACGTGCTCACCGACCACTCTGATGAGCTCGGCCTCGACCCAGCGGCGACGCACGGCCGGCTCGCCACCGCGCGCCGTGTCGCGAAACTGCTCGCCACTATCGCCGACGAGCGCGATGACGTGGTCCTGGTCGAGCTGGTCGCCGAGGCCGACGTGGGCGACATCGACGACACCACGGCCGGTGTCGCGTTCAAGCAGGCGAGGGCGGTGATCGATGCCCTGCGCCGCACTCAGTGGCCGCTGCTGAACGCGGTGCGGCTACGGGCCGCGACCGACCCGGAGGCGCGGGCGATCATAAGTTCCCTGCACGATGCCGCGCGCCACGACCAGCACGCCACCGACCTTGTTTCGGCGCTTGACGCCGCAGTTGCGCAGGCCGCGGCGCTCCTCTCGAAGGGAGGCGGGGCGCACAACGGCGGAGGTGGCGGCACACAGAAGAACGGAAACGGCCAGAACAACGGCACAGACCAGCATCCGCGCCGCCTGCCGCAACAGCGCGTGATCGGGGACCTGGCGACCTGGGAGCAGGTGTCCGCGGAGATTCGGGCAGAGGTGGAAGCCGGCCGCCAGGTGACGGTGGCGTGGGAGGTGTCGTGACCGCGGTGCAGCCTGCCGCGATCCGGCGCAAGGTGGAGGCGTGGCTCGCCGAACCCGACGGCGGATACGCGATCGCACTGCGCGCCCGTCCAGAGTGGACGGACGAGCCGCTGCTCTCGGTCGGTGACGTCACCGTGCGGATCGTGCCGTGTCCGACGCCGCTGGCCGTCCGGGCCGCTCTGCAAGACCGAGCGGAGTCTGAGCGACTCGTGCTTCTCACCGAGCTGAGCGATGGCGAGTTGGGCGACGGCCTGCTGGCTCATCTGAGCCGGAACACCGTGCGTAGCGTCGACCCGTGGGAGATCGTGCGGCAGATCTTCGGCAACGTCGAGCTGGACCCGTCGCTGGTGCGGGCGGGGCGGTGGGCAGCCGATGCGCTCACCGACTATGCGCCCGCCGACGGGTGGCCCCCGCCGGCGGGCGCCGTGCTCACCCGCGACCACGCGCTGCGCTGTCTCACCGCCGAGCTGCTCGGCCTCGAACGTGACCAGATCGACAGCGCTGGCCTGCTGCAGTGGACCACGAACCCGCCTGCGCTGCTGCGCTTCACCGCGCTGCCGGCTGCGGTCGTCGACGGCATAGCCGAATTCCTCGTCGACGTTGCCGGGCCCGCCGCCGTACCGATCATGGCTGCGGTGCGGGCCGGCCACGGCGTCGACGCGGTCCCGTTGGGACTGCTCGCCGGTGTGCTGTGGCCTGCGCCAAACGAGTCAGTCGCGGCGACCGAGGTGGCGGTCGCCCGGGCGCGACTGGAACCTCGCTTCGGCGGAACGCGCCTCACCGACACGCAGGCGCTCGCGTTCCGTGACGCCGCCGAGGCGTGGGTCGTTCGTACCGCGGACTCCGGTCACCGGGTAGAGGCACACCGGATGCTCGCTCGTGCCGAGGCCATCGCTGCCGAGATTGACGTCACCGGGCTGCTTGGCGCCAGCACTCTGCTGCCCAGCGGCTTCCTGCAGCGGTTGCGTGCCTTCGCGGCCGCCGTGCGCCTGGCCGTGCCTGCTGGTGGACCGGCCGACCCGCATGCGGTCGCCAAGGCACAGGCGGCGCTGGCGAAGGTGGCGGAGCACCGCGCCGCTGATCCCCGTCGCGTCGAAACCGCCCACATGGCCGTACGCCTGCTGCGCTGGCTGACCACTGTGGACGGCCCCGCACCCGCGACGCTTTATGACGCCCTGCATCGTCAGGTGCGCGACGACGGCTGGGTGGACCGGGCCCGGCTGGACATCTTCGCTGGCGACACGGACCCGCAGGTCGCCGAGGCGTACCAGCTCTTGCACCGCGCCGTCGATGCCCGCCGAGCCCGCCACGATGAACAGTTCGCCAAGCTGCTCGCCGAGGCGACAGCGGCTGAGGCGGAACCCGGTGCCTTGCTGCGCGTCGAAGACGTGCTGGAGCGCGTCGTCCGGCCCATCCTCGACCACGGGCGGCGCGTGCTGCTGCTCGTGCTCGACGGCATGAGCGTGGCCGCCGCTACCGAGCTGGCCGAGTCGCTGACCCGCTCCGGCACCTGGCTCGAGCTAACCCCGAACGGTGGGCCGCGCACCGGTGTGCTCGCCGCCCTGCCGACCATCACCGAGGTCAGCCGGTGCAGCCTGTTCAGCGGTCGCATCGCGGTGGGCCAGCAGGTGGCCGAGGCCAAGGCGTTCGCGCAACGGTTCCCAGGTGCCGAGCTGCTGCACAAGAAGGCCCTGCGAGCGGGCGCCGGCAGCGCGTTCGAGCCGGACGTGCTCGCTGCCCTGGCGGATCCGACCAAACCACTCGTCGCCGCCGTCATCAACACCATCGACGACGCCCTGGACCGCAGCGACCCGGGCACCACCGTGTGGGGCGACGACACGATCGTCGCCGTACGTGACCTGCTGACGCTGGCGACGGACCGGGTCGTCGTGCTCCTCTCCGACCACGGCCACGTCATCGACCGGGGACCCGAGGCGGTCGTGCGGTCGAGCCCGAACAGCGACAACCGGTGGCGCCCTGCCACCACACCTCCGGGCGACGGCGAACTGCTGTTCTCAGGCAGCCGGGTCGCGTTGGGCGGCGGCAGCGTCGTGCTGCCGTGGCGCGAGGAGCTGCGGTACGGGCCGCGCAAGGCCGGCTACCACGGCGGCGCCTCAGCCGCCGAAGCCGTGATCCCATTGCTCGTGTTCACCGCGGGTGACGAGCAGGCCGTGCCGGGGTGGTCCGGCGCGCCGGTCGCGAGCCCGGCGTGGTGGCGCGAACCCTTGCCCGAAACCGCCGCCCCCGCGAAGCCGTCATTGCCCGCGCCACGTCGCGCCGCGCGCACACCCGCTCAAGACACCACCCTCTTCGACCTGGAGCCCACGCGGGTTTCCGCTACTCCTGCGACCGCGGCCCGGCCAGCCCTCGTCGACGCGCTTCTCGCCAGCGACGTGTACGCCCAGCGCCGCGGCACCCGGGCACCGCTGCCCGACGACCGGGTAGCCGCCCTGCTCAGCGTGCTCCTCGCCCGTGGTGGGCGGGCCACAATGGACACACTGGCAGCTCAAGCGGGCATTCCCGCCCACCGCATCGGCGGTGTCGTAACCGCGCTGCGCAAGCTGCTGCAGGTCGAGGGCTACCCGGTGCTCGATATCGACGCGGACGGGAGGACGGTCAAGCTCGACGAGGCGCTGCTGATCGAGCAGTTCCACCTGGAGCGATCATGACCGTGGACGTGTCCGCGCGGCGGCGACGCGACATCATCGACGCGTTGTGTCGGGGCGCCGTACCCTCGAACGGCCTGGACATCCTCGCGGTCGGTCTGGACCGGTTCGTCGCCGCCACCGACGAGGACCTGGACCGGGTGGCCAGCGGCGGCAGCGTCTTCAAGGCCATCCGCGGCGAGTACGGCGCCGGCAAGACGTTCTTCACCCGGTGGCTCGCGGAACGAGCTAAGCGCCGCGGCTTCGCCGCCTCCGAAGTGCAGATCTCGGAGACCGAGACGCCGCTGCACCGGATGGAGACGGTGTACCGGCGATTGTGCGAACAACTCGCGACCGAGCAATTCCCACCGAGCGCCCTGCGGCCCGTACTCGACGGTTGGATCTACACCCTTGAGGAGGACGTGCTGGCCGCGGGCGGGGTGCCCGAGGACGACGCTGAGGGTCTCGACCGGGCGGTTGGCGAGCTGCTGGAGCGCCGGCTCGCCGGCATCTCCCGCAGTACACCGGGGTTCGCCGCCGCTCTACGGGCATATCGGAGCGCCGTCGCCGCCAGCGACGCCGCGGTCGCCGAGGGCCTCGCCGCCTGGCTCGGTGGGCAGCCGCACGTCGCCGCGAATGTCCGCCGGGTCGCGGGCGTGAAGGGCGACCTCGACCATTTCGGGGCGCTCAACGCCCTGCAGGGCCTGCTGACCGTGCTGCGGGACAGCGGTCACCCAGGGTTGCTCCTCGTGCTCGACGAGGTCGAGACGCTCCAGCGGGTACGTTCCGATGTGCGCGACAAAGCGCTCAACGCGCTGCGACAGCTCGTCGATGAGGTACATTCTGGACGGTTTCCGGGCCTCTATCTCGTGATCACCGGCACCCCGGCGTTCTTCGACGGGCCACAGGGGGTGCAGCGCCTCACTCCGCTCGCGCAGCGGCTCGCCACAGACTTCGGCCCCGACCCGCGATGGGACAACCCGCGCGCGGTCCAGATCCGGCTGCCTGGCTTCAGCATCGAGGCACTGGTCGAACTCGGGATCAAGGTCCGCGACCTGTACCCCGGCTCGCGTGTGGCGGAACGGGTCGACGACGCCTACGTGGCTGAGCTCGCACGGGCGGTCGCCGGTCGGCTCGGCGGCCAGGTCGGCGTCGCTCCGCGCATATTCCTGAAGAAACTCGTTGCCGATGTGCTCGACCGGGTGGACCAGTTCGACGACTTCGACCCGCGGCTGCACTACGCGCTGACCTTGCGGACGGACGAGTTGACCGACGTTGAGCGCAACGCTGTCTCGGCCGACGACATTGAGCTGACGACATGACCGTCTCTGTCGAGCTCGACCCCGTCGTGCTGCACCACATCGTCAATACCCTCGGTTGGCGTGACCTGCGCCCGCTGCAGCACGCGGCCGTCGCGCCCTTGCGCACGGGCAAGGACGCCTTGCTGCTCGCCCCGACGGCAGGTGGCAAGACCGAGGCGGCGATGTTTCCGCTGCTGTCGAGAATGGCGGCGGAACGGTGGTCGGGTACGTCCGTGCTCTACATCTGTCCGCTCAAGGCGTTGCTCAACAACCTGCTTCCGCGTCTGCAGCGGTACGCGGGCTGGTTGGGCCGCCGGGCCGCCGTCTGGCACGGCGACGTCCGCAACGCGCAGCGTCGCGCGGTGCAGTGGGAGCGGCCGGACATTCTGCTGACGACGCCGGAGTCGCTGGAGTCGATGCTGGTCAGCACGCACGTCGACCATCGGATGTTCTTCGACGGGCTGCGCGCGGTCGTCGTGGACGAGGTGCACGCTTTCGCCGGGGACGACCAGGGCTGGCATCTGCTCGCCGTACTCGAACGGCTTACCCACTTGATCGGGCGCCCGCTTCAGCGGGTTGGGCTCTCCGCCACGGTCGGCAACCCGCAGCAGCTTCTCACGTGGCTGCGGGGTTCATCCGCGCGCGCTGAAGGCGGAGTGGTCATCGCTCCGGATCTGCCGGCACCGAGCGTGCTTCCGCCGCCCGGCGAGATCGAGTTGGACTACGTCGGGTCGCTCTCCAACGCCGCCACGGTCATCGCCGCGCTGCACGCCGGTGAGAAGCGGTTGGTGTTCTGCGAGTCGCGCAAGACCGTCGAGGAACTCGGTGAGCTGTTGCGGGACAAGGGTGTCACTACCTTCCTCTCCCACGCGTCGTTGGCCGCCGAGGAGCGGCGGCGTGCGGAACAGGCGTTCGCCGAGGCTCGGGACTGTGTCATCGTCTCGACGAGCACCCTCGAGCTCGGCATCGACGTAGGAGACCTGGACCGTGTCATTCAGATCGACACGCCGTCTACCGTTGCGTCGTTCCTTCAGCGGCTGGGGCGTACCGGCAGGCGGCCAGGAACGACACGTAACTGCCTGTTTCTGACGCTGAGCGAAGAGGCGTTGATCCAGGCGGCGGCGTTGCTGCTGCTGTGGGGTCGGGGCTGGGTCGAGCCCGTCGCGCCACCGCCCGAGCCGCGGCACATCATCGCGCAGCAGATATTGGCGCTGTGCCTGCAGGAGAGCCGCGTCGGCAACAAGGTCTGGACGCAATGGTGGAACGGGCTGGAGCCGTTTGGGCGCGGCGCCGAGGTTCTGCTGCGGCACTTGGTTGAGCACGGTTACCTCGACTCCGACAGCGGCATGCTGTTCATCGGCCCGGAGGCGGAGGCGCGGTTTGGCCGGCGCAACTTCATGGAATTGCTCGCAGTCTTCACCGGGCCGCCCGAGTTCACCGTCTTCACCGGGCGGACCGAACTCGGCAGGATCGATCCCAGCCTGCTCACCGAGGAGGTACGCGGAGACCGTCGCATCCTGCTCGGCGGCCGGAGCTGGCGTGTCACGTACATCGACTGGCGACGGCGGCGGTGTTTTGTCGAGCCTGCCGACGGCGGTGGCCGGGCACGCTGGCTGCACGGAGGCCTGGCTGGCCTGAGTTACGAGCTGACGCGTGCCATGCGTGAGGTGCTTCTCGGCACTGACCCGCCGGTAAAGCTGACTCGGCGGGCCGCCGACCGGCTCGCTCGGGAGCGGGAGGAACGGCTAGCGCTGGTCCATCCCGGTGGCAGCGTGATCCTCCGCCACCAGGGCGGCGACCTGCGCTGGTGGACGTGGGCAGGATTCCGCGCCAACGCCACGCTCGCCGCCACGTTGAGCGAGGTGGTCGACCCGATGCAGCGCTTCGACGACCTCCAGATCCGCCTGCGCGAGGACTTGACCCCAGCAGCATGGCGTGAGCTGACGGCGGACGCGGCCGAGCGACTATGTCTACCGGAGCCGAGCGAGAAGGCGTTGACCGGGCTGAAGTTCAGCGCCATCCTGCCGAAGCGGCTCGCTATGGCCACCCTCGCCGCCCGCCTCGCCGACCTCGATGGCGCGACCAAAGTATTGCGGGAGCCGGTACGCTTCGTTTCGTTTGGATGAAGACCGGCGTTCACCGCGACGGACCGCACCAGTGCACCTGGTGGTGGTTCGCCACCAAGGCCCGCTGCTATTTCTCTAGCTACAGCTACTGCTTACGTGGTTCCTTGGCAGTGGCGGCTCTGGTGTTGCCAGGCCGCGTGGCCCAGGCACGCGCAAACTAGCTCCGCATGCGCGCCGCATCGTAAGGTGGCTGCCCAACTGCTCGACACATTTACCCATGCAGCGCTGCCTATATTATGGAAAGTCATCCGGACAGCTCGCTTTGTCATATAACACCCTTGTTCGGCCGCTTTGTTGACCGGATCTGAGTATGACTGCCCTATCAGTGCAATTGATTACCTTTGGGATCAGCGCCAATTCAGATTCCCCTGCATGATCGGTGGATGGTCTTTGGCTGGTCGGGGCGTTAGCATGCCAGCCAAAGGATGACACGATATGGAGCTGCCGTGGCTGGAGGCATCTTCTGCGTCGAAGGTCAGTGGGATCGCGACCTCGCGAATCGAAGCTCGGTGCTGCCGACATTGGAGCTACTCGAAAGACTAGACCTGGTTCGGTACATACATAAGGACGTGGCTACGGTGGAGGAGCTGCGTTACTTCCTAGAGCGCTGGGCTCTCCGCCAGTACTCCGCCTATCGCGTCGGCTACTTTGCCATGCACGGCGGGTCCAAACAGCTGTATCTAACGCATCAGAGCGCGGTCGAGCTCGATGAAGTGGCGGAATGGCTGGAAGGCAAGTGCGAGGGAAGGCGGCTGTACTTCGGCTGCTGCGGGGTCCTCAGCGCCCCCGACGCTGTTCTCCAGTCCTTTCTTCAGAGGACAAAAGCCACCATGCTGTGCGGCTACGCGCGCACGGTCGACTGGGTAGAGTCCGCTGCCTTCGAAACCGTGCTTCTCAATGCCCTCGCTAACGGGGCGTTCGCCAATGCCGCCGAAAAGGCGATGTTTTCCACCAGATGGTGGCGTCTAGCGCATCACCTCGGCTTTCGGATTGTTTATGCGGACGGGCGGACAGTAGATGGGCGCAATTTTGAATAGGTGCGGATGCCTTCGCCTGGGCAAGCCGCCCACTAGTTTTACAACGGTGGATCGCGATATTTTGCTTGTTGTCGTTGGTAGTGGCAAAGGCGGGCCTGAGCCTGCCGTCGCCGGCGGTAGTGTGACCAGGCGAGACGGAATGCTTGTGGTACAAGGGTT
>Ga0310839_101023_pt1 | contig 13312 bp, 13 predicted proteins | sample SM_ome_7_FD_201305 | JGI IMG/M metagenome (GOLD analysis project Ga0310839, IMG submission 201305) | Sorghum-adapted microbial communities enriched on stacked mutant (SM) sorghum from Joint BioEnergy Institute, Emeryville, California... ...
CGGAATTGGACCTTTTCGAAGCGGAGCTGCCTTACTACAACGGCGAAACGTATTCGGGCATTATCAAGCAATCCAAGGGCGAAGAACTTACAACCCGTGAACAAGACGCCATCGCTGTCGCGAACCGCTACGCAGATCAATTCCTGGCAGCAGACAAAGTCGTATTCGCGTTCCCTCTGTGGAATTTTACGATTCCGGCTCAATTGCTGACCTACCTGTCCTATCTGAGCCAGCCTCGCAAAACCTTCACTTATACGTCACAAGGCCCGGTAGGGCTGCAAGGCGACAAGAAAGTCGTACTGCTTAACGCACGGGGCAGTGTTTACTCCGAAGGCCCGCTGGCTCAAAAGGAGATGTCTGTGAACTACGTGAAAAGCATGCTCGGCTTCTGGGGAATAACGGATATTGAAACGGTTGTCATAGAAGGCCATTTGCAATTCCAAGATCGGGCTCAGCAAATCATCGAAACCGGCTTGGCAAAAGCGGTTAAAGCAGCATCCGCCTTCTAATGCACGATAAGCGCATAACCCTATACCGCTGTCCTTGGCTGCAGCGTGTACAAACGGCATAAATAGGAGTAGCAAAGGATGTGAAAAAACATGATTCTGGTTACAGGTGCCACCGGCTCGGTAGGCCGTGAAGTTGTTCGGCTGCTGCATAAGGACGGCTTAAAGGTACGGGCGCTCAGCCGCAATCCGGAGAAGGCGAATTTTCCTGCAGGAGTTGAGGGGGTAGCCGGAGATTTATTGAAGCCGGAGACTTTTCAAGCGGCTCTGGAAGGCGTAGAAAAGGTATTTTGGATGTTGCCGCTGGCCGCCGACTATCATTTCCCGCGGATTGCAAGGCATTCCGGAGTTCGGCATATCGTATTGCTCTCTGCGGCAACCGTTGAGATTGGAGCAGAAAACGCCATTGCGCGGCTCCACTTAAATGCCGAGCAAGCAGTCCGGGAATCGGGTGCATCCTGGACCTTCCTGCGGCCCAGCGGCTTCATGACCGATGCGTTTCGATGGAAAGATTCGATCAGGTCCGAGGGGGTTGTCCGGGTACCGTTCGGCGACCTCGGCATTCCCGTCATCGATTCGCGGGATACGGCTGCCGTCGCAGCGAAAGCTTTAAGCTCGGACGGACATGAAGGGAAGATTTATACGTTAACCGGACCTGAACGACTAACGCGTAGACAACAAGTGCGCATCCTTGGCGAAGTATTGGGAAGGGAGATCGGTTTTGAAACGATCCCGGACGACATCGCTCATGAGCAACTGCTTCGGCATATGCCTGCGGAAATGGCCGACGCACTCTTGGATCTATCCAAACAAGGTCAACGATTCTCTGCCGTGCTTCCTACCGTGAAAGAAGTAACCGGTCAGGCGCCTCGCACCTTCCAACAGTGGGCGATCGATCATGCCGAGGCATTTCGGTCAAGCTTCAACGATTGACTTACTGGAATTCTGGGCAATAACCGCGGCCCAAGCTGCCGATGACGGTTGCGATTGGGAACGCCAGTATGCTTCGATAGATACAGAGCGACCCGGCTTTGCAATATTTCCAACAGGAAAAGGTGAGACGGCGATGGAGGAACTGTACGATCAATATAGGGCGCTGCTGTTCACGCTGGCTTATCAGTTGACAGGCTCTGCGGCAGACGCGGAGGATGCGGTGCAGGACGTGTTCTTTAAGGTCTGCGACGTAGATCCCGAACGTTTGAGAGAACCGAAGGCCTATTTGTGCAAAATGGTAACCAATCGCTGTCTCGATCTGCAGAAGTCCGCGCGGAGGAAAAGAGAAGTGTACGTCGGTCCTTGGCTCCCCGAACCGATTCCGACACCGGAAGCGGATACGCTCGAAGCGGTCGTCCGCCGCGATCTGCTGTCTTATGGCATGCTCGTACTGCTCGAGCGGCTGTCGCCGACAGAACGTGCGGTTTTCGTCCTTCGTGAAGCGCTTGGATTCGATTACCCCGACATCGCCGAACTGCTTGGCAAGCGAGAGACGAATTGCCGCATGCTGATGAGCCGGGCAAGAAGCAAGATGGGCATATCCGAGGAAGAAACGGTCGCGGCCGACGCGATCGAACTGGAGTGGGTGAGCCGCTTCCTCACATCCCTTGAGCAAGGCAACGTCGATCATGTGCTGTCCTTGCTGAGCGAAGACGTCATGCTTGTCACCGACGGGGGCGGAAAAGCCATCGCGGCTACGCGTCCGATCCAAACGCGCGAACAAGTGGCCCTTATCCTTGCCGGAGCGCTCCATGGCTTAAAGTCTCAGGGAAGTCTTCACTCCGAGTTTGCAGCGCTGAACGGTGAGACCGGTATCGTGCTTCGTTCCGGGGACGAGCCCCTGGCCGTCATATATTTACAATACCGGCGTGGAAAGATTGATAGAATCTACGTTGTCAGAAACCCGGATAAGCTGACTCGGGTTTAGGGAACCGGGAACGAGAGGGCCATTTTGGCGAAGTCCTTGATAAAGCTCAGGACGAGCGTTTTTGAACATTACCCGCCCGCAAATGAGACTCTTCTCATAAAACTTTACAGTCCGGTCGGATTCCGGTAAGTTGAAATCGGAAATTCGGTACGACAAGGAGCTTGATATGGGTCTTTGGGGAGAGGGAAAGAGGCGGATCGGCAAACCGGGTGTTGCGGCGATTCTGGCACTGGTGCTGCTTGTAATTTCGCCGCTGACCGCGGCATCGGCAGAGGAGCGCCCGGAAGCGGCGCAAGACATAACCGTGCTGCTGGACGGGGAAGCCGTGCCCGCGGCTGACGCGTGGCAGATGCAGGAAAACCGTCTGTATGCGCCCATTGCCCAATTGGCGAAATGGTTCGGCGCCCAAATCCGGTGGGATGCGAAAAACGACGAAGTCACGCTGGTGACGGCGCTCGGCGACCGTGTCGTGTTGGGCGACGGCGTTCCGGTGGTCTATTTCAATGATGCACGGTACCTGTTGTCCGCACCTCCGTTTATGGACGACGGCCGCATGTATGTGCCGGTCAAGGATGCCGCGGAAATGATGCATGCCAAGGCGGCTTGGGACGGAGCAACGCGCACCGTGCGGCTGGAATCGGTGGCGCCCGTTTCGGTAACGGAGGAAACGGATCTTGCCGCCCTCCTGGAGCAAATCGGCATCAGCGAAGCCGAACTGCTGGGGCGCAATCAATTGAAACAGCCGGATGACATCCAAGCGGGGACCACGCTGCGCACGGTGCTGCCGTCGTTTTTGGAGCGTGAAGCGGAGCCGTTTACGGAGGAAGATTTTGAACTGCTCGCCAAGATCACGATGGTGGAAGTCGGGTACGAGTCGTATGAAGCCCAACTGGCGGTGGCGAATGTCATTCTGAACCGGGTGAAGGACCCCAGATTCCCGGATACGATCCGGGATGTCATCTATGCAGGCAAGCAGTTCCCGCCGGCGCACAACGGTCTGCTGGACAAAAGCGTGCCGTCCGAGACGGCCAAGCGCGCCGCGAAGGATGCGCTGAACGGCAAGAACAACATTCAGGACGCGGTGTATTTCTATAATCCGAAGGTCACCAAGGGCGAGTTCTGGTCCAGCCTGACGGTGGTCGATACGGTGGGTTCCCATCGTTTTGCGAAGTAAGCCGGAATAAAGCCGGCGGCGAAAAAAAACGGAGCCAGGATCTTCTTGTGTGAAGACCTGGCTCTTCGTTTTTGTACACACCGCATGCTTCTGCCTCCCGATTTTGTAATATCATCCAACTTTCAATTCAGAAAACACGCAAACGGCGGTTTGTTTGTTATTTTTTTTAACATATAAGCGACGCAAAACATGTTAGGGAGGGAGAAAACCATGAGAGAGTCCGTCCGCAGTCATGTTTGGAATCGCGTGATCGTTTTGCTTGCAACTGCCGTGATCGCGATCGGAAGTATGCTGACGTCCACCGCCTTAGCGGCCGGCGCCCCGTTCCCTTACGAAGAGATTACGGTAGATGAGCTGCTCAGCGGTTATGAAAGCGGAGAATATACGGCTGAGGAAGTGGTTCAGGCGTACTTGGACCGGATCGCCAAGTATGAACCGAAATATAATGCATTCACGGTGTTGAATCCGAATGTGCTTGAAGAAGCCCGGGAGATCGACCGGAAGCGGAAAGCGGGTGAAAAACTCGGGCCGCTGGCCGGTGTGCCGATCGTGATCAAGGAGTCGGTCGACGTGGCGGGATTCCCCTCCACGATGGGCTGGGAGCCGCTTGCGCCGGAGAAAGGCGGCATCGCCCTCATCCCGGAAAAGGATGCGCCGGTGGTGGCCCGGCTCAAAGAAGCGGGCGCGCTCATCATCGGCAAAACCAATATTCCTGCCTTTAGTGCATCGGGTACCAGTGCGTCCACCAGTTGGGACGGGGACACCTACAACGCCTTCGGCCGCCAATTTGCTCCCGGCGGAAGCAGCAGCGGGACGGCCATGGCGGTATCGGGCAACTTCGCGGTGCTCGGCATTGCGGAAGAAACCGGCGGCTCCATTCAGAATCCCGCTGCCGCACAAGGTGTGGTCGGGATCAAACCGACATTTGGACTCGTGCCCAATGTCGGCGTCGTGCCGCTGGGCGGCAGCACCCGGGATGTGATCGGCCCGCATGCCCGCACGGTGAAAGACGCGGCGCGCATGCTGGACGTCATCGCCGGATACACCCATGAAGATCCGAAAACCGTCGCCTCGATCGGGAACATGCCGGAGGGGGGCTACATGTCCCGATTGAACACCCAGGCGCTCCAAGGGAAACGCATCGGACTCTTGGGCCCGGGCTGGCGCGACATGGAATTGACCCCGGAAACGCAGGCATTGTACGACAAAGCAATCCAGGACCTCGAAGCGCAAGGCGCCATCGTCGTGCCGGATCCGTTTGCCGGCAGCGGGTTTGCCGAATATGTCGCGGGAATCACCACGGGGAACGGCATTGAATCGCTCATCTATGATTTTCAGGACTATCTGGAACGGCTCGGTCCGGATGCGGCGGTCCGGTCGGTCGAGGAGCTGCTGGAGAAGACCGGGCAGAAGCCTTCGGTTTTCGAGCGCTACTACGCGGAAGATGTTCCCGATCCCAGCGGCGAGCCTGACTTGTCTGAATTCATAGAAGTTCGCACCCATCTGTTGAACATCTTCAATGCGGTCATGGACAAATATGAGCTGGACGCCCTTTTCTTCCCCCAAATGTACAAGGAAACGCCGACGCTTGACAGCGGCGAGAACATCGGCGCCACCACCGTTTCGGAGATCAACATGGCCGGCGTGCCGCTGGTGACGGTACCGGGCGGCTATTACAAAAGCGGTGCTCCGTTCGCCGTTGTCTTCGTCGGCAAAATGTGGAGCGAGGCGGAACTTCTGGGGTACGCTTACGATTATGAACAGGCGACGAAACACCGGAAAGCGCCGGTCCTCGAGGAATAAAAGCGGGATATTCGGATTTTCAGCTGCCAGGCACCTGTCTATCCAGACGGGTGCTTTTTTCTTTGTCCTGCTCCGGCTCCCGGCTCGTCTGAAGCAGGACGTTGACCCATTCTTTGGCTGCCGGCGACAGCTCCCCGAAGGAATGCGCGATGATGCCGATATCACGCGTGACGCCCGGCCGAATCGCCTTGACGACCAAGTCATGCGACACGGAAGACAGCGTGAAATGGGAAATCAGCCCGATGCCCAGCCCGTTGCGGACCATGCGGATCAAGGTCTCGGCCGATTGAACCGTCAACCCTTCCCTCAACTCGATCCCGTACGTTCCGAGGATGGCATTCATGGCGATCTCATGCCCGCCTTTGCAGAAAATCACCTCATCCCGGCAGCCGCTCAGATCGATCATCGGTTCCTTCGCCAGCGGATGATCCGCGGGAACGATCGCCACCATGTAATCGGACCGCAATGTCTCGAATGCGAATGAATCGAACGGGGACGCCACAATGCCCAGCTCGACGGTTCGGTCTTCTACCCATTGCCTGATTTGATCGGAGACGCCTTCCAGCAGCTCGATTTTCACCAACGGATACTTGGCGCGGAAAACGGCGATGGCCTTGGACAGCAAATTCGTTGTGGCGGCGGGGAAGGAGCCGACTTTGATCCTGCCGCTGAGCAGGCGGTTCTCCCGGCCGGCAATTTGATAAATGCTGTTTTCGATCGCCTTCATCTGCCTGGCCAACACGAGAATCTCCCGCCCCGCCTCCGTCAGCATCAATCCTTTATGCTTGTCGCGGATGAACAGTTGGATGCGGAGCGACGACTCCAAATTTTTGATCGCTTTGCTCACGGCCGGCTGCGAGATGAACAACGCTTTGGCGGCCTCCGTAATGTTCAGGGTTTCGGCCACCTGGATGAAGATGCGGAGAAGGTTCAAGTTCATTTGCATTCGCTCCATCATAACCGTTTGGTTATTTAGGATATTCAATATATGTATTTCAGTTATGTCTGATTATACCCTAAGATGAGACGCAAGAACATGGTTTCAGCATGCTTCATCTTGGGAGGTTTTGTTGATGGCGATGGTTTCCGATGAAGCCCGGTATGCCGACCCTGTCCCCGGCGCTTGGCGAATCTGGACGACTGCCTGGCTCGTAACGGCGGTCTTTATCCTGTCCAATTCGGCCACCCCGCTCTATGTTCGCTGGCAGCAGGAAATGGGCTTCTCCAATGGTACGCTGACGTTGATCTTCGCCGCATATATCGCCGGTTTGCTCGCGGCCTTGCTCGTCGCCGGTCAGTTGTCTGATCGGTACGGGCGCAAGCCGGTGCTGTTCCCGGGCCTTGCGGCCGCCGTGCTCGCCTGTATGCTGTTCGGCACCGCCTCCACAGTCGCATCCCTGCTGCTCGCGCGATGGCTGTCGGGCGTTGCCGTCGGCGTCATCGTCTCGGCCGGCATGGCTTCGGTCGTGGATGTCGGAGGCCCCGCCCGGAGAAAGACGGCTTCGCTCGCCGCTTCGGTCGCCATGGTGCTGGGTGCAGGGCTCGGTCCGCTGCTATCCGGCATCTTTTCCGAGTGGCTCGCTCAACCGATTGTTCCCCTGTTCGGCACCCAACTGTTGATATTGGCCAGCGCCTTCGTCGCTGCCGGATCGCTTCCGCGAATGCGCTTCTCGGCGCGCGAAAGCGAATGGCGGCTGCGGCTGCCCGGCGTGCCCGGGGGCAACCGGCTGCACCTTGCGCTTGGCATCGCGGTCTTCGCGCCGGGCATCACGTCGACCTCTTTCATGCTGTCGCTCGGCCCCTCGCTGCTGCAGAAGCTGCTGGGCGCCTCGGATCCGCTTATCGCCGGCGGCATGACCTGCTTCATGTTTCTGATGGCGACGGGCGTTCAATTTCTCCTCAAGCGGCTGACCATCCGAAGCCAGCTTCTGATGGGCGCAGCGTCCGTCTTCCTCGCCATGCTCTGCATGGTCATCGCACTCTACGCTTCCGCTGTAGCCCCGCTGGTGCCGGCGGCCATGCTGGCCGGTGCCGGCCAAGGTCTCGGCCAACTCGGCGGCCTGACATTGATCGGATTGCATGTCCCTGAGCATCGCAGAGCCGAAGCGAACGCGGTGCTTAACATCGGCGGCTATATCCCCGCCGCTGTCCTCCCCGTGTGCACGGGCTACCTGATCGACTTTACCGGATTGGCTGCCGGCGCAACCGCCTTTGCCGCGATTCTGGCCGCGGCAGCCATCGCTGCGGCAGGATTCGTCCGCGGCAAAGATTTTTGAGTCAATGGTGCGGAAGTGTCCCGAACGATTGTGGGCGAACTCTGGAAAAACGTTGTTGACAACGAAATGGGAACGACTTAAGATAAAGTGTACCAAATAATATAAAATAAATCGGAATAGTGTAGATTAGAGTTCGACCGGACCACCGGAGACCTCCTTTTTCTATTGCATCGCGTTTCGCAAGGCGTGCCTTGACGGCGTGATGCAAGGAATCAGGAGGTTTTTTGTTTACACGTCCGATTGGAGGGGGAGTTGGAGAGATTGGTCAGTTTGGTCATGGTGAACCGTCAGGATGTGCGGATGGCATTGCAGAAGGAGAAGGAGGTGCGGACCGATGCGCGGACGTGAAGAAGCGGGACGCCGGCGGCCAGCGGCACAGGCTCTGGCTTCGGCGGCCGCGTTGGCCGCGGTGCTGATCCTTGCGGCATCCCTGCTGACCGCCTGCGGCGCGGGCGGCAGCCAGGCCGCGGCCGGAACGGACGGGGCCGAAGCCGGCCGGACGGAAAGCGGCGGGGAGCCGCTGACGGTGCGGATCGGGTATCAGAAATACGGCACGCTCAACATTCTCAAGGCGGACGGGCAGCTGGACCGCAAGCTGGAGGAACAGGGCATCCGGGTGGAATGGACGGAATTTCCCGGCGGGCCGCAGCTGCTTGAGGCGCTCAACGTCGGCAGCATCGACATCGGGCATACCGGCGAAGCGCCGCCGATTTTCGCCCAGGCGGCGGGCGCGCCCCTGGTCTATCTGGCCCATGAACCGCCGAGCCCGCGGAGCGAAGCGCTGCTGGTCCCGAAAGATTCGGACATTCAGACGGTGGCCGATCTGAAGGGCAAGAAAGTGGCGCTCAACAAAGGGTCCAACGTTCATTATCTGCTGGTCAAACTGCTGGAACAGGCCGGTCTCGCATATGACGACATCGAAACGGTCTACCTGCCGCCGGCGGACGGGCGGGCCGCCTTCGAAAGCGGCAAGGTGGACGCCTGGGTCATTTGGGACCCGTTCTTTGCAGCAGCGGAAACGGCCACCGAGGCCAGAATTTTGGCCGACGGCACCGATTTGGTGCAGAACCATGAGTTTATCCTCGGCGAGCGGTCTTTCGTCGAACGGCATCCGGACGTGATCGAGATCATTTTGGCAGAAGCCGACCGAATCGACGGGTGGGCGAAGGACCATCCGAAGGAAGTGGCGGAATTGCTCTCGCCGCAGCTCGGCATCGACGTGCCGTCCCTGGAACTGGCGGCCAAGCGGCGCCAGTACGGGGTGCAGCGGGTCGGCGCCGAAGTGCTGGAAGCGCAGCAGCGCATCGCCGATACGTTCCGGCAGCTCGGCCTGATTCCCGTGGACATCCGCGTAGAAGAAGCGACGGTATCGCCGGAGGCCGGCAAGTAGAACGACCTTACTCGAGGAGGAATGATTCATGCGCATCTTCTGGTTTATTCCGACCCATGGGGACGGGCGATATCTCGGGACCGCCGCCGGCGCGCGGACGGTGGACGGGGAGTACATGGCGCAAATCGCCGCCGCCGCGGACCGGCTCGGGTTCGAGGGCGTGCTCATCCCGACGGGCAGCTCCTGCGAAGATCCGTGGGTCGTGGCGTCTTCCCTCATTCCCGTCACCCGGAAGCTGAAGTTTCTGATCGCCGTCCGCCCCGGCCTGATGTCGCCGACGCTGGCGGCGCGGATGGCGGCCACCTTCGACCGCATTTCCGGCGGCCGCCTGCGCATCAACGTGGTGGCCGGCGGCGATCCGGTGGAACTGGCCGGTGACGGTCTGTTCCTCGGACACGACGCCCGGTACGAGCTGACCGACGAGTTTCTCGAGATCTGGCGCCGGGAACTGGCGGGGGAAACGGTGGATTTCGCCGGCCGTCATCTGTCGGTTACGGGCGGCCGCGTGCTCTTTCCGCCGCTGCAGACACCCCATCCGCCGGTCTGGTTCGGCGGGTCGTCGCCCGCGGCCCACGCGGTGGCGGCGAAACACGCCGATGTGTATCTGACCTGGGGCGAACGGTCCGAAGAGGTGAAGGAGAAAATCGCCGATGTCCGCAAGCGGGCGGAAGCGGCCGGCCGCCAGGTCAAGTTCGGCATCCGCCTGCATGTCATCGTGCGGGAGACGGAAGAAGAAGCGTGGCAGGCGGCGGAAGATCTGATCAAGCATGTCGATGACGAGACGATCGCCCAGGCGCAGAACATTTTCGCCCGGTTTGACTCGGCCGGCCAGCGCCGGATGAGCCAGCTCCATTCCGGCGACCGCTCCCGGCTGAAGATCGGCCCGAACCTGTGGGCCGGCATCGGGCTCGTGCGGGGCGGCGCGGGCACAGCCCTCGTCGGCAGTCCGGAATCCGTCGCCGCCCGCATGCGGGAGTATCAGGAACTCGGCATCGACACGTTCATTCTGTCCGGGTACCCCCATCTGGAAGAAGCGTACCGGGTGGCCGACCTGCTGTTCCCGCATCTGCCCGTCGAACGGAGAACGCCGCACGGCCCGAGCTCCATCAGCCCGTTCGGCGAGCTGATCGCAGGTTCGGTCAAGCCGACCCTGCGAACGTCTGCGCATTGAGGGGAGGGCGGTCCATGCGGGAAACATCTGCGGCATTCCGCCGGTTCGAAGCGGTGCTTCCCTGGATTTTGCCGGTGCTGGTGGTCGCGGTCTGGCAGCTCCTCGGATCGCTCGGCGTCCTGTCGAACCGGATCATGCCCACGCCTGTCCAGGTGGCGGAAGCCGCCGTTCGCCTTACGCAGAGCGGCGAACTGCCGCATTCGCTGGCAGTCAGCACCTGGCGGGCGCTGGTCGGCTTTCTCATCGGCGGGAGCATCGGGTTCCTGTTCGGTCTCGTAAACGGCGTGGCCCGGCTGGCGGAAAAGTTGACCGACTCTTCCATCCAGATGATCCGCAACGTCCCGCACCTGGCGATGATCCCGCTGGTCATCGTCTGGTTCGGCATCGGCGACGAAGGCAAAATTTTTCTGGTCGCGCTCGGCGTCCTGTTTCCGATCTATCTGAATACGCTCCACGGCATTCGCAGCGTCGATCCCGGCCTGATCGAGATGGGCCGCGTGTACGGGCTCGGCCGCGGCGCCTTGTACCGCAAGGTCATCCTCCCGGGCGCGATGCCGTCCATTCTGGTCGGCCTGCGCTACGCGCTCGGAATCATGTGGCTGACCCTGATCGTGGCCGAAACGATCTCGTCCAAGGACGGCATCGGCTACATGGCGATGAACGCCCGGGAGTTCTTCCAGTTGGACGTGGTGGTGCTGTGCATTCTGTTGTATGCCCTGCTGGGCAAAGTTTCCGATTTGATGGCTAAGGGATTGGAGAGGAGTTGGCTGAAGTGGCATCCGCATTTCGGCAAACCGCGCGCAAATCCGCCGTCCGCCTGATCGGCGCTCCGGAGCCGGGAGACGGCCCGGATCGCCCGGAACGGGCGGATGGTCCGGACGGACAAGGCGGCGTTCGGGGCATGTCCATCGACCTGCAGCAGGTGACGAAGCGGTTCGGAAACGGCCCTGCCGTTTTGGACGGTCTGAATCTGTCCATCCGGGCGGGGGAGTTCATCGCCGTCGTCGGCCGCAGCGGCTGCGGCAAAAGCACGCTGCTCCGGCTCATCGCCGGGCTGGAAGCCCCGAGCGACGGGGCCATCCTGCGGGACGGCCGGCCCGCCGCCGGTATCGATCCTTCCGCGCGGGTGATGTTCCAGGATTCGCGGCTCCTGCCCTGGCAGACGGTGGAGCAGAACGTCATGCTGGGCGCGCAGGGGCTCGGCAGGAAGGAAGCGAGGGAGAAGGCGCGGGAAGCGCTGCGCCTCGTCGGCCTGGAAGCGCGTGCGCGGGACTGGCCGTCCGTCCTGTCCGGCGGCCAGAAGCAGCGGGTGGCGCTCGCCCGCGCCCTTATCGGGAATCCCCGGCTGCTGCTCCTTGACGAGCCCCTCGGCGCCCTCGACGCCCTGACGCGCATCGAAATGCAGCGGCTCATCGAGCGGCTGTGGCAGCAGCAGGGGTTCACCGCCCTGCTGGTCACCCACGACGTCGCGGAGGCGGTGGCGCTGGCGGACCGCGTCATCCTGATCGAGCGGGGCAAGGTCGCCCTCGATCTGCCGATTGCGCTGGCTCGGCCCCGAGTGAAGGACACCGGCTTCGCCCATTTCGAGAAACGCATCCTCGACCGGGTGCTGGAGCCGGACGACCGTGCCGGCGCACAGAAGGAAATGGTTTATTTGATTTGAAGGTTTGTCATCCGCGTGTACAACATGCGATCCCCGCCCGGTGGTGTGCCGGACGGTGACGGTCGAATACGAGTCGCGCCGTGGGCGGTCCTCTCGCCGGATTCGGCCCGTGGGCTTGTATGCGAACAGCGGCCTCTGGTACTGCCCGGCTTACTGCTTCTCCCGAGAAGCCTACCGCGTGTTCCGCTTTCCGCTTGGGGCGAAGGAGAAGGCGGACGTTCACCTCGGCAACTGGCGGGAGATGATTCACGGCGGGCCGGGCGAAGCCGGGGAAGGGCAGACGCTGGCGGTGTACGCGGAACTGACCCGCGAAGGCGTGCAGCGGTGCCAGCGGGAGCTGTGGCTTGCCTCGAGCCTTCACGTGCGCCCGGACGGCACCGGGTATCTCGAGGGCGATTGGCCGAGGCGGGACCGTTCGTTTTTCGCCCGGTTTTTCGTCGGTCTCGGCGCGGAGGCCGTCGTGGAGCGGCCGGCGGAGCTGATCGAGGCGGTCCGAAGCGATCTTGCGTTTCTGATCGAACGGTACTGCGCGGACACGGAATGACAGCGGCCGGAATCGCGGCGGACAGAGCGGCGCTTCGAAGGAGGGGTGGACTGTAACTTTGGTGTCCCACGGTATGCATCCCACGATGAAAAAAATCGACCGCATTTGGTCGGTTTTTTTATTAGGCGTATTGTTGAACCAACAAACTTGACTATAAAAACCACTATGTTCATTTGGTTGGATTAGATATAAAATAATGGCATGAACATATAGAATGCTTTTGAGATTTGAGGAATGATTGTTATTTTTTTGTGCAAACTATGAGAGAGGGTGTAATCTGGATGCCATTAACCCTTAATCATAAAAAGGAGCAACTTAGCATTGCATACGTTCGTGCAGTTGCAGCTGCCGCTGGTTTTAGTTGTACAAGGCCGGACGTTGACGACGATAGTGTAGATATTATTATTTCATGTTCTGGGTCATACGGTGAAGAAACTCTGATTAGATCGCCTAGAATTGAATTACAGGCAAAAGCTACTGCAGATGAACTATCACCAGAAGACACGGTTATTAAGTATTCCCTACCAATAAAAAATTATGAAGATCTTAGAGGTATCACGCTCATTCCTAGAATTTTAGTTGTAATGCTTGTCCCAGATCAACCAGAAAGTTGGATTGAGCAATCAGAGGAGCATATGTTACTGAGACATTGTGCTTATTGGGTTTCATTGAAGGGAAAACCTGAGACTGAAAACAGATCAAGAATTACCGTTGATATTCCGAGGAGCCAAATATTTAACATGAAATCGGAATGTGGATAACTCAAGACTGTGGATAACTCGTCATTGTCTCTGGAATCCCCGTTTCGATGCAGGTTTTGGGACGGGACTTCGAATCTTCTTGCATTCACACGGGAGTGCAAAT
>Ga0310839_101034_pt1 | contig 13217 bp, 9 predicted proteins | sample SM_ome_7_FD_201305 | JGI IMG/M metagenome (GOLD analysis project Ga0310839, IMG submission 201305) | Sorghum-adapted microbial communities enriched on stacked mutant (SM) sorghum from Joint BioEnergy Institute, Emeryville, California... ...
TCGGCGACGCCGCGGCCGTGGGCGAGCGCAGAGCGACGCCCCGCAGGGCGAGCCCGGCCAGCGGAACGAACCCCACCAGCAGGCCGAGCAGCAGCAGCCCGGCCGGCCACAGCCGGTCGAGGGGATAGACGGGACCGACGCCGGTGCCGGGCCGGACGGTGGCGTCGAGCCAGGCCAGGGTGCGCTCGTGCGTGACCGGCGAGTACAGGATCCCGACGTGCTCGACGCCGGGGACCACCTCCGCGCGCACGGCGCTGCCGTCCGCGATCGACCCGTACGTCCGCCCGGTCGACGAGGCCTCCCCGGCCCCGGCCCGTTGCAGGGTCTGTCGCGTCGGCTCGACCAGGAAGAACTCGAGCTCGCCGTAGAGCACGAACAGGTTGCGGGGTACGACGGCCGGCACCGTCCCCAGCGAGAGAGCGACCGTGGCCGCGATGTCCGGGTGCCGCCCGCCGTAATCCGTGACCGCGCTGGCCCCGCGGGAGTGCCCGACGAGGACGATCCGATCGGGGTCCACATCGGACTGCTCGCGCACGGAGCGTACGGCCAGGTCCACATCGGACAGCGGATCGGCCAGCGGCCGGGTCGAGGCGCCGTGCCCGGCCAGGTCGGGCAGCACCACCACGTAGCCGTTACGAGCCAGGGTGTCGGCGAACGGCTGCATGAGCCGGGCCGACCCCGCGTAGCCGTGCACCACCACGGCCCCGGGATAGGGCCCGCCACCGGTGGCCGGGCGGACGAACGTCAGCGGTACGCCGTCGACCACCGTGGTGGTACGCCGCAGGCCGTCCCCGGCCCGGACCGACCCGAGCCACCCCACCGCCACCAGGACCACCGCCAGCCCGGCCAGCAGCCCGTACACGCGTCGCACGCGAGAAACAGTAGCGACCGACGAGCCGCGCGGGTTCAACGCACGCTGAGAACCGTCCCTCGGTGACCGTCAGTTGCGGTAGCGGAAGAGGATCCGGCCGCGGTCGAGGTCGTACGGGCTCATCTCGACCAGCACCCGGTCGTACGGCAGGATCCTGATGTAGTTCTTCCGTATTCTCCCGCTGATGTGCGCCAGCACCGTATGTCCATTCTGGAGCTTTACGCGGAAGGTAGCGTTGCGAAGGCACTCGATGACGGTGCCCTCGAGCTGAATACGGCCGTCGTCTTTGACCATGTCCCTGGCATCCCCTTCGAAAACGGTCGGGTCGAGGTGCCGACGTCAGCGAAGCACCAGCTCCAGGCTGCTGCCGGTACGCCGGGCACCGACCCCTTGGAACAGCGCGATCGCCGCGCGGTTGGACTGTTGACCTCGGCTGACATCGACGCGATGCCGCGGCGGTGGGCCGAGGTCAGCACCGCGGCCAGAAGGGCCCGAGCGATACCCCGGCGGCGCTGGTCGGACCGGACGGCGATCAGACCGATCCGTGGTTGCCGCGGAAGTGGCGCCACGCGGAGCAGTCCCACGTATTGACCAGAGCACGCCGCCACGGCGCACGTCGCCGGGACTGGTCGAGGTGGACCGTCCGGGCCGGACAGCACCTCCGCCGGCATCTCCGGCCAACCGACGGTGGCTTCGATCTCCTCGCGGAGGACGCGGTCCAGCGCCCACAGCGGACCCGCTTGGGCCTGGCCCGGGGCCAGGATGGTCACGCCGCGCGGCACCGGCGCCCAGCCGAGTCCCGTGATCCGCGGGTCGGTGGGCACGACGTACTCCCACTCGCGACGACGAGGCGCGAAACCGACTCGCTCCCACCGGAGCAACAGATCGAGGTCGGCCTCGTCAACGACGGTGTACGGCTGCCTGGGCAGGTCCGGCAGCATGGCTTCGGCGAGCCGGTCGAAGGTCGCATCGTGCCATGCGTCGATGCTGAGGAATGGTCGCCCATCGGGGCGCTGGGACACCTCGCCGCGGCCGACCACCTGGTCGTCGTCCAGGGCGTGCCACCGCCACGCGGCGATACGGGTTACGCCAACAACATGCTCACCGGCGGGGGAGGACAGATCCGCAGAGTCCATGGCGTGCCGCCTTTCGGGAGTGCCCTGTCAAGGCGCTCCCGGGCGACACCTCCGTCAATCGCCCGACCGTGACGACGAGGGGAGCACCCGCCTCGCTACAACGTTCACGGTGCTCACCTCCTCGCGTCGATGCCACGGCCCGACGCCACCCTACCGGCGCTCACCGCGCACCGTCCGCCGCTACCGACCCGCCAGCCCCGATCAGGCGAGATTGGCGAAGAAGTCTGCGATTCCGCCAAATATGGCGCTCAGGCCCTCCCACACTCCGCCGACGATGACGACCAGCGAGCCTGGGCGAATGAGCACCAGGAGAACCAACAGAACGAGCCCGGCAAGTCGGATGATTGCGCTCAAGGTAGCAAGCGGATCTCCCGTGCTGACCCGGCGCCGGAGCCATCGCGCGAGCCGTCGCAACTCCACCGGAAGCCGCCATTCGTCCACCCTCGCGAGCGCGAATGCGCTGCACACGACGATGCTCAGTGGGATCAGAATTCGTAGATCGAGAAGGGCAGCCCCGATCTCGCGGAACACTTGCGCGGCGGTACTGGGTCTGAAGACTATGAAGAATACGACGTACGCCACGCTGGCCCAGACAAGAACCTGGGGAGCCAGCGCCTTCAGCCGCCCGAACACTGGGTAGCTGACCAGGAAACGACGAAGCTGGGCGCGACCAGACACGGTTCGCGCCGGCAGGTCGCCGGTCCATCGTGAAGTGCTCAGGGTGTCGGGCGGAGGCGTGTCGTCAGTCCAGGTCCGCATCCCGGCGCGCTTGCGCCGCTGATAGGCCCGCGCGGCGAAGTCGCCGATAGTGATCAGCGTGGCGATGAATCCCAGGACCTCGGCTACCGTGTGAAATCCCACCAGGACCTCCCGACGGTCGGCAGGCGTTCACACATTGCCCGGGCGGGCGGCGCGTCGATGCGGTGGCGGCATTGACGCCGCCGGTAGCCTCGATACCGGTCGCCGGGCGAGCGCCCCCGACAAATCGCCAGCCGCGAGAACGTCGCTTGGTCGCCGGCGGTCGGTACGATGCAGCGCCAGAACGCGCAGGCGAGACGCTGGGACGAGGTATGGCGGGACAGAATGCGGGCGGGAACGCCGACGTTGCCGTCCCGGGTTACGACGGCTTCGAGCTGATCGGTCGGGGCGGGTTCGCCACCGTCTACCGGGCCCGGCAGATCGCGTACGATCGCCTCGTCGCGGTGAAAATAATTGATATTGGCGTCAACGACGAGGCGGTGCGACGTCGGATCGAGCGCGAGCGTACGGCGACCGGCCGGCTCACCGGCCACCCCAACATCGTCACCATCCTCGACTCGGGCTTCCTCGCCGACGGCCGCCCCTACCTGGCCATGACATTGTGTCCGGGCGGTTCGCTGGCCGACCGGCTGGCTCGGGAGGGCCCGCTGCCCGTCGCCGACGTGCTCCGGATCGGCGTCAAGATCGCCGGCGCCCTGCAGACGACCCACGCCCACGGCGTGGTGCACCGCGACGTCAAGCCGGAGAACATCCTGGTCACCCCGACCGGTGAGCCCGCATTGTCGGACTTCGGGGTGTCCGCAATCGCCAACCACTACGCCCAGACCCGCAGTACCGCGGCATATACCCCGCAACACGCGCCGCCCGAAGTACTGCTCGGCCAGGCCACCACGGCTCAGTCCGATGTGTACAGCCTCGGCTCGGCCCTGTACCAGCTGCTGGCCGGGCACCCGCCCTTCGCCGACCAGAGCAACACCGGGTTGGCGGCGTTCGTCAACGCCGTGCTGAGCACGCCCCCGCCGCCCATCGCCCGATCCGACGTGCCGGAGCCGCTGTGGCAGGCCCTGCAGAAGGCTCTGGTGAAGGACCCGGCGGATCGGTTCGACAGCGCGCTGGCGTTCGGGGACGCCCTGCGTGAGGTACAGGCCGCCCTCGGGCTCCCCCGCGACGACATCCCGGTGTTCACCCCCACCGAGCCGACGCCCGGCGAGCCTCCGCCGCCGCCCACCCGGACCGCGCCGACCGTCGGGGCGGAAACCATCCCGCCGCCCCAGCCGCCCGCGACCACGCAGGCGCCCGCCGTCGGCGCGGAGACGATCCTGCCGCCGCGCCCACCCGCGGTCACGCCGTCGTTCGCCGTCGGCACGGCCACGGTGGTCGGGGGCCCGCCCGACCGGCAGCCGCCCCCCGCCCCCCAGCCACCACCGCCCGCCACCTCGGGCCGTCGAGTCCTGTGGATCGCGGCCGCCGCGGTCGTGACCGTGCTCCTGCTCGGGTCCCTCGGGGTCGTCGGGGCCCTGTCCCTCTTCAATGACCGCGATCCTGCCTCCGCCCTCGGCCCGAACACAGCGGCGGCGGACGCCACGGCCCCGAGCGAGACCTCGACTGAGCCGGCCTCGGCCACCCCGAGCGAAACCGGCGCCTCGGCCACGCCGAGCGCGACCATCACCGAGGCCGGGGGCCCGGCGCCGCAGTCCGCCGGTCCGCCTCCCACCGGGCCCGCCTTCGTCTCACTCCGGGTCACCGCGACCTGCTACCCGCCCAGCGGCACGCTGACGGTCGAGTGGGCGATGGTCCGGGCCGACAACGTCCAGCTCTTCGCACCGGACGGCCGGAATCCGTACGGCGGGCACGACGGTGCGACTGGCTCGACCGAGCTCGATGTCAGCTGTACACCCGGCCAGCAGTACGTCGTGCGCGCGGTCGCCCAGAACCAGTCGCAGGCCGGCGAGACGCGCGAGGTCCGCGGGACCTGGCCCGACTCGCCGCCGGCCATGACCGGGCTCAGCGCGGGCGACGTCGCCTGCTCCCTCGGGGTCGGTGAGCTCGTATTGACGTGGAACAGCATCGGCGCCGACGAGGTACGCCTGTTCGCCGACGGCACTCCGCTGGCCGAAACCGCGACGAGCGGCAACCGGTACGTCACCGTCCCCTCCTGCACCTCCGGAGGGTCGACCACGATCCGGGCCGTGCCGCGCCGGGGTGGGGTCGACGGGCAGCCCCGAGAGATCGTCGTGACGTGGCCGTGATGAAGACGTAGCCCCGATGAAGAAGTAGCCCCGATGAAGAAGTGGCCCGGATGACGTAGCGGCCCCGATGGAGAAGTGGCCCTGATGGAACGCGTGGCCCCGGTGGAGGCGTGGCGCCGATGGACCTGCTGCTGACGATCGTCGGCCCGGCCGACCAGCACGACGTATCGGTCAACGTCGACCCCGACGCGCCGGTCGAGGAGCTGGCCCGGGCGCTGGCCGACGCGGTCGGCTCGCCCTCCGGCACAGCGCCGTCGCTGCTGGTCGAGCGAACCGGCCAGCGGTTGGACCCGCAGCAGCCGGTGGGTCAGGTCGACCTGCGCTTCGGCGACCGGATCGTCCTGGCCGGTGCCGCCGCCCGGCCGCCGGCCCGGGCCGCCTTCGAGCTCCTCGTCACCGCCGGCGCGGGAGCCGGGCGGCGCATCCCTCTGGCCGCCGGGGCCAGCGTGCAGGTCGGGCGGGACCCGGCCTGTGAGCTCACCCTCGACGACGACCGGGTCAGCCGCCGCCACCTGCACATCGGCGTCGGTTCCCGGTCGGTCCAGGTCACCGACCTGGGCTCCAGCAACGGGACCTATGTGGACGGTGACCGGATCACCGGCACCGTCACCCTCAAACCCGGTCAAACCATCACGGTCGGCGCCACCACGCTGACCATCCAGGCCGTCCGCCAGTCGGAGGCTACCCAGGCAGCCATGACGGTCGTCGATGGCCGCCTGGCCTTCGCGGCGCCGCCGCGCGTCCACCGCCCCACCCCGTCCCCGGTGATCGCCCTGCCCCGGCCGCCGGAGCCGCCTCCGCCCCGGCGGATTCCGATGGTGGCCTCGCTGCTGCCGGTCGTGCTCGGCCTGGTCATGGCGTACTTCATGGGCCCCATCATGCTGCTCTTCGCCGCGATGGGTCCGATCATGCTGCTCGGCACCGTCTGGGAGGACAAGCGCAGCGGCCGGCGCGACTATGCCAAGGCCCGGAAGGCCTTCGAGGACGAGATGGCGGCCCTCGAGGACCGCGTCGCCACCACCCACGACGAGCTGGTCCAGGCCCGGCGGGCGGCCGCGCCGGACGTGGCCACACTCAGCCAGCGCGTCCGCGAGCTGAGCCCGCAGCTGTGGGAACGCCGGGCGACCGATCGCGACTTTGCCGTAGTGCGAATCGGCATCGGTGACCGGCCCAGCGCCATGCGGCTCGACCACGACCCGACCACGGTCGGCTCATCGGAGGCCCAGCGCATCGAGCAGCTTCTCAGCCGGTACGCGATCGACCCGCAGGTACCGGTCGACGTCGACCTGAGGACCGTCGGCGTCATCGGCGTCACGGGCGACCCGGGTCAGCGCGCAGCCCTGCTGCGGTGGCTCGTCGTGCAGAGCTGCACGCTGGCCAGCCCTCGCGACCTGGCGTTGGTCGTCCTCGCCCCGGACGACCGGGACTGGACGTGGACGCGGTGGTTCCCGCACACGGAGACCCTGCTGGCCGGCATTCCCGGGGCCCGCAGCGTGGCGTTCGATCCGGAGGACGCGCGGCTGGTCTTCGGCCTCGTCGATGACCTGCTCACCCAGCGACGGTCCATGGTGGACCGGTCCGGTGCCCCGGCCGGCCCGTGGCGCCCCCACGTTCTGCTCGTGCTGCCCGGTGAGCCGAGTGGCGGCCCGGGCGCAGCGATCGCCCGCTCGGCGCTGTCCCGGGTGCTCGCCGAGGGCCCGGCGCTGGGTATCACCGCCGTCGTCGGCGCCGCGACGGCCACCCAGCTGCCGGGTGAGTGCCGGGCGGTGGTTGCCGTGGCCGCGGGAACCGGCACCACGGTGACCGTCACCGCCACCGGCGACACCATCCGGGAGATTCGTGCCGACGGCATCGACCGGGATCACGCGGCCGACCTCGCCCGCGGCCTGGCCCCGGTCCGGGACAGCTCGGCCGCCTCCGCCACGGCCGACGTTCCCCGCCGGGTGCTGCTGCTGGACCTGCTGGAGCTGCCCGATCCCACGCCCGAGCTGATCAGTCACCGGTGGCAACGCCACGCGGCGCTCGGCGACCTGGTCGCGCCGATCGGCGCCGGCGCGGCGGGGCCGGTCGCGATCGATCTGCGCCGGGACGGGCCGCACGGCCTCACCGCCGGCACGACCGGAGCCGGAAAGTCCGAACTGCTGCAGAGCATGATCGGGGCGTTCGCGGCGACCTATCCCGCCAGCCGCCTCACCTTCGTCCTCATCGACTACAAGGGGGGCGCGGCGTTCAAGGACTGCGTGGACCTGCCCCACACCGTGGGCTTCTTCACCGACCTCGACGCGCACCTGGCCCGGCGGGCCCTCACCTCGCTCAACGCGGAGCTGCGCCGGCGCGAGCACATCCTGCGGGAGCACGGGGCCAAGGACATCATCGAGATGGAGCAGCGCCACCCCGACGCCGCCCCGGCCAACCTTTTCCTCATCATCGATGAGTTCGCGTTTCTCAAGAAGGAGGTGCCGGAGTTCGTCGCCGGCATCATCGACATCGCCCAACGGGGACGGTCGCTCGGCGTGCATCTGATGCTTGCCACCCAGCGCCCCACCGGGGTCATCGACGACAACATCCGGGCGAACACGAACCTGCGTATCGCCCTGCGGGTGGCCGACGAGAGCGACAGCGTCGACATCCTCGACCGGCCGGACGCGGCCCGGATCCCGAAGAGCCTGCCCGGCCGTGGCCTGGTCCGGACCGGCCACAGCGACGTCACCGTCATGCAGAGCGCCTACGCCAACGCCCGCAGCGGCGGCACGGGCGGCCGGCGCCAGCCCACGACTGCGACTGTGGCCCCGCCCGGGTCGGGCCTGCGGCGAACCGCCACCGGGTCCGGCGCGGTCCGCCACGACGACCGGCCCACCGATCTGCAGCGCCTCGTGGCCGCGATCCGCACCGCCCACGAGAACCTGGGCGTGCCGACCCCACCCCGACCCTGGCTCGACCCGCTGCCGGCCGTCGTCCCACTGGACACAGTGGACGCGCCTGCGCCACCGGGGACCAGCGAGCTCGCCGCTCCGATCGGACGGCTGGACCAGCCCGACACCCAGGCGCAGCCACCGGGCTGGCTCGACCTCGGTCGCGACGGACATGTACTGATCTACGGGACGGGCGGCGCCGGCAAGACCCAGGCGCTGCGCACCCTCGCGGTCAGCCTGGCCAACCGGCTTTCACCCGCCGACCTGCACCTGTACGGCCTGGACTTCGCAGGCGGCGGACTGCGCCCGCTCGCCGCCCTCCCCCACACCGGAGGCGTGGTCACCGCCGACGAACGGGAGCGGGTCGACCGGCTGCTGGCCATGCTCGACGCGACGATCGCCCAGCGCCGCGCCCGGTTCAGCGGAACCGGGGCGGCCTCCCTGCTCGAGTACCGCGACCGCACCGGCGACCGACTGCCGTACGTGGTGGTCCTCTTCGATGGATACGGCGCGTTCCACCAGGCGTACCTCAACGTCGACCGGGGCGAGCAGGTGGACACGGTCGCCCGGCTGGTCGCCGACGGGCGCAGCGTGGGCGTGTACTTCGTCCTCACCGCCGACCGGCGTAACGCGGTGCCGGCGACGCTGACCAGCGCGATCTCGTCCCGGCTCGTCCTGCGGATGGCCGACGCCGACGAGTACGCCTCCCTCGGCCTGCCGCTGGCGCTCGCCGGGACGACGCTGCCGCCCGGCCGTGGATTCATCAACGGCACCGAGATCCACATCGGTGTGCTGGGCGACGATCCGACCGGCGCCGTCCAGGCCGAGGCGATCGCGGCCAAGGCCGCCCAGCTGCGCGCGGCCAACCCACCTGCTGCGGTGCCGGCCGTGTCCGTCCTCGGCGAGCGGATCGAACTGTCCACGCTGGATTCAGTCGCCGGGCCGGCCGGCGCGGCCTTGGTCGCGCTCGGCCGGTCCGGCATCAGTGACGCGACGGTCCGGGTCGACTTGGACGACATCCCGGTGTTCGGGGTGTTCGGGCCGGACCGGTCCGGCCGCACCACGACCCTGGCCACCCTGGTCGCCGGACTCGTGGCCAGCGTGCCCGACCTGGAGACCTACCTGCTCGCCCCACGCCGCAGCGCTCTGACCGGCCGGGCCGGCTGGACGTCGGCGGCATCGGGGCCCGACGCCTGTGCCGCCCTCGCCACCGAGCTCGCCGACCTGGTCCGGGAGCGCGTCGCCACCCCGGACCGGCGATGGCTGGTCGTCATCGATGACGGGGACGAGCTCGCCGACAGCCCGGCGGCGACCGCGCTGACCACGCTGATGCGGCGCGGCCGGGACGCCGGCGCGATCGTGCTCTGCGCCGTCCAGACCCACGTCGCCCACCGGACGTTCGGCGGCTGGATCACCGACCTGCGCAAGGCCAAGCATGGCATCCTGCTGCGGCCCGAGGTCGAGGTGGACGGTGACCTGTTCGGGCTGCGCCTGCCCCAGAAGGCGAGCCGTCGGTTCCCAGTCGGGCGCGGCTACCTCGTCATCCGGTCCGATGTGGACTACGTCCAGGTCGCCCTGCCCACCTGACCGGCGTGCCGGCCGGACGGGCGGGGCGCGCTGACCGTACGGTCACCGGTTTCGGGTCCGCGCCCGTACACGGTCTTCCGCCGTCGTACGGCCACGCGCCCGCACGGTCACCCGGCGATGGTCAGCGTCTCGAACATCGCCCGGAAGACCGCGCCGTACTGCTTGGCCAGGGCAGCCGGGCAGGTCGCATAGCCGTGCACCAAATCGTGGAGCCCGCTGTCGCGCCGAACCAGCACCGCGACCTGGGCCTGGAACAGCGGCATCGGCTTGGCCAGCGTCAGCACCGACAACAGCGCCTCGCGCCCCCCGATCTCGTGCCGAACCCGGCGCTGCACGGTGGGGCCGAACCGGGCCGTCTGCGGCGAGGACTGGGCGGCCTCCACCAGCTCCTCCAGGCTGGCGTCCCGGCGCACCCGGGTGGTCAGCATCAGCAGGTTGACCGTGAACTGCTCGGGCGAGCGGGTGTCGATGGCGAACGCGGCGGCGGAGGCGTGCGGACGGGGCTCCCAACCGTCGGCCAGCCGCAGCCGGAAGGAGACCGGCGCCGGCGACAGCGCACTCGGGTAGGTCAGCTCCATGTCCGTCCTCCCAGGGTGAAGAAATCCTCGGTCGCCGATCGCACCCGCTCGTGCAGGTCAACCAACGACAGCGATGTCAACGACTCCGGCAGCGCCTCGGCGACGACCGCACCGGTCGCCAGCACGTCGTGAACGGCCTCGGGCCACCGGGCCAGGTCGGCCCCCGCCGACGCAGCCGGCGAACCCACCTCGGCCCGCAGACCCGGGTGGGACACGCTCGCCTCCGCCGACGCCCCCACCCCAGCCGGATGGGACACACTCGCCTCCGCCGACGCCCCCACCCCAGCCGGGTGAGACACACTCGCCTCCGCCGACGCCCCCACCCCAGCCGGGTGAGACACACTCGCCTCCGCCGACGCCCCCACCCCAGCCGGATGGGACACACTCGCCTCCGCCGACGCCCCAGCCCTCGGCGCGGGCACGTCTGCCGGACCCGGCTGTGGCGGTGGCAGGGCGGCGTCGGGCCGCGGATGGTCGAGCAGCTCGTTGGGGTTGCCGGGCGGGTCGAAGAAGTCGCTGATCGCGTCAGCCACGTCCTCCACCGTGTCGATGACGCTCTCGACCGAGCCGACGAGCGTGTCGAGGAGGGACTCCGGCGAGAGCGACTCCAGGAGCGCCGACGGGGAGAACGAGATATCCAGAGATATACCGAGTCCGATGCCCAGCGCGACGCCCGCGTCGAGGGAGAACCCCACCCGGTCCCAGCCGAACTCGGCGCCGACATCGACCTCGGCGCCGACCCCGGCCTTGACGCTCACCCCGGACTCGATCCGGGTCCCGGCCGGACCGTCCACCGAGTACGCCGCGCCGGCCGACGCTCCGGCCATAGCTCCTGCCCCGGCGCCCACGGACAGGCCGTCCGAACCGACGCCAACCGAACCGCGAGAGCTGGCCTCCGCACCCGCCTCGGCGCTCGCCTGGCCGCTGACCGAGCCGACCCCGTCGACGCTGACCGTACCCGCAGCGCTGGCCTCTGCCGAGACCCGTGCCTCGGCCGACCCCTCGGCGGCGACCCCGCCCGGACCGACCTGAACGCTGCCCCCGGCCTGGGCACTGGCCTCCAGGCTGGCCGAGGCCTGGCCCTGGGCGTGGACGGGACCGGCATCGATGTGCCCCTCAGCGTTGACGCTGACCCCCGCCCCGGCGCCGACCTGACCGGAGGCCCGGTAGCCGCCGTCCGCGGTCCGGCCCGCCTCGGCCTCGCCGTAGACCCAGCCGCCGGCCGAGGCGCTGATCCGGCCGGACCCGGTGACCGGTCCCTCGTTGACACTGACCCGCGCCTCCCAGGTGCTGCCGAACCCGGCCCGGGCCGCCACACTCGGCTGGGGCGGCATGCTGCCGTCCGAGTTGACCCAGGACCGATCCCAGGGCTGGGGCACGGTGGCGGCCTGGTTGTGCCGCCGACCGATGACGGTGATCCACGGCCACGACCGGACCGGCTCGGAGGTGCTCGGGCTGGCAGGCTCCAGCGGAGTGCTCGACGCTGGGGGTAGCCCTTCCTCCGCTTCCAACTCCAGGACCTCGCGGGCCAGCTGGTCGTGGTCGGCGGTCACGGTGCTGGCCAACCGCTCGAGGCCGGCCAGGACCTGCTGCAGCCGCGAGTACACCGCCGGCTGGTCGGCGAGGTCGGCCGCGGCCCGGACCAGGTCCAACTTCACCTCACCGAGCTGCCCGACGCCACCCGCGAGCCGGCGGGCCAGTTCCCTCAGGTCATCGGTGACGATGACCACCCGCTCACCCATGGGCGGCCTGGCCCTGGGCTCGCAGGTACCGACCAAGGTCGCGCAGCTCGATCGCCAGGCGGGTGGCCTCGCTGCGCCGGGCCCGCATCGCCTCCCGGAAGCGGGTCGCCTTGGCGCAGCGCCACTCGGCCTTGTTGGCGTGGCGGACGAGTTCCTGACCGACGTAGTAGAGGTCGTCCGCCCGACGCAGCAACAGGGCCGCCAACTCCTCCAGCCGAGCGGGGTCCTGCGGCATCGTGATCTCCCGTCGTCGGCCTTACGAGCCGGCCTTCAGCAGGGCATCCCGACGGCGGGCGATCTCCTGGCCCGCCTCGCCGAGCTGTTGCTGCAGCCGCTGCAGCATCGGCTCGAAGTCGCTCTGCCAGGCCTCCCGGAACCGCGCGGCCGCGGGCCCCTCCCAGTAGGTGTTGCCGATCTGGCTGCGCAGGCTGGTCAGCACCTCGGCGACCATGCCCGCCTGCCGTTCGAAGGTCGCCTTGAGCGCCGCAAGCTGGTCGAGCTCGCCGCCGATCGTGGGCATGTCGCCTCCTCCTACCTCAGCTAGACATTCGTAATCGTAAGTTCATCTCCGTGTCCGTCGCCGGCCACGTCGTGGACGGCCACCGAACCCGGTAACAGCTCTGCCACGGCGGCCAGCAGTTGTGCGCGACTCGTCGGCTCTCCGGGCGCCGGCGCTGGACTGCCGCCCGCCTCCTCGCCCGACGGAGCTTCCTCATCCGACGGAGCTTCCTCGTCCGACGGCGACGGGGCAACCGACGGCGGGACCCGGGCCGCCGGCACCTCGTACAGGGCGTCGCCGACGCAGATCCAGGCGACCTCCCCGCCGCCCCGTCGGCCCGCCCCGTCACGGTAGACCATGCTCACCACGCCCCAGCTCCCGTCGCCGCCCGCGGCCGAGTCGACGACCTCCTCGATGAAGCCCAGCATCTGCTCGGTGGCGAACGGCAGGTACCGGACCACCCCGTCCTGTGGGACGGCGGCGACGGATGCGTCGATGACGGAGGCGATGCGCACGACCTGGTCCGGTACGCCCGGCGCGCCCCAGCGTACCTCGGTCCGCAGCGCCGGCCGGCAGGTGATCTGCACCAGCCGCGCCGCCGCCAGCGCGATCCGGACCGGGTCACCGGCGGTGAGCACACCCCGGGCGAACAGCGAGCGCACGGCCTCATCCAGGGCCTGCTCGCGCTGCCGGCGAGTCAGGTCGGCCAGCTCGGCCAGCACGGGCTCCGGGGCCCGTTCGCCGAGAGCATCGGCCAGGGCAAGAAACTCCGCCGCGGTCAGGGCGAGCGCCGGAAGGGTCGAGAGCAGTGCACTCCGGCCACGGCCGGCAACGTTGTCCATTGATGAGCCCCTGATTGTCGACCGCACCGGACGAAGTTGCCC
>Ga0310839_101037_pt1 | contig 13205 bp, 15 predicted proteins | sample SM_ome_7_FD_201305 | JGI IMG/M metagenome (GOLD analysis project Ga0310839, IMG submission 201305) | Sorghum-adapted microbial communities enriched on stacked mutant (SM) sorghum from Joint BioEnergy Institute, Emeryville, California... ...
GGGCCCGCCTACGGGGTGCTCCGGCCGGTGACCCCGCTGGCCTCGGTGCTGCTCGCCGAGAACCCCTCCCCGATGACGCTCGAGGGCACCAACACGTGGGTGCTGCGGGCGCCGGGCGAGGAGGCGTGCGTCGTGGTCGACCCCGGGGAGGAGGACGAGGAGCACCTGCGGCGGGTGGCCGCGCACGGCCCGGTCGCGCTGGTGCTGCTCACCCACCGCCACCACGACCACGCGGGAGGGGCACGCCGGTTCGCCGAGCTCACGGGCGCCCCGGTGCGGGCGCTCGACCCGTCGCTCGTGCTCGGCTCCGAGGCGCTCGGGGACGGCGACGTCGTGTCGGCCGCGGGCGTGGAGCTGCGGGTGGTCGCCACCCCCGGCCACACGTCGGACTCGCTGTCGTTCCTGCTCGACGGCCCGGGCGCCGGCCCGGCGGTGCTGACCGGCGACACGATCCTCGGCCGCGGCACCACCGTGATCTCCCACCCCGACGGCGCGCTCGGGCCCTACCTCGGCTCGCTGCGCCGCCTCGCCGACCTCCCGTCCGGTACCGCCGTCCTGCCCGGCCACGGGCCCGAGCTCCCGGACGCCCCCGCGGTCGCGGCGGAGTACCTCGCCCACCGGGAGGAGCGCCTGCAGCAGGTGCGCTCGGCGCTGGAGGTCCTCGGTCCGGACGCGACGCCCCGGCAGGTGGTGGAGCTGGTCTACGCCGACGTGGACCGGTCGCTGTGGCCCGCTGCGGAGCTGTCGGTCCGCGCGCAGCTGGACCACCTGCGGGGCTGCTGACCCGGCTTCAGGAAGGCCACATCCACGAAGCCCACGTTCATGGATGTGGCTTTCCTGACATCAGGCCACCGGCGCCGGGGCCGGGCGGGGCAGCAGCGTCGCCCGGCGCACCCACAGCACCCCCGCGAGCAGCACGCCCGCGGTCCCGGCCGACACGAACGAGGCGGGCGGGCCGAACGCCTCCACCACGAACCCCGCGCTGGACTGGCCCGCGGCGATGCCCAGCGTCGCCGCCGTGATCACCCAGCCGAACGCCTCGGCGGCCGCGCCGGGCGGGGCGGCGAGGTCCACGGCGAGGGAGTGGCCGGTGACCTGCGGCGTGATCAGCGTGCCGGACAGCACCATCGTGATCACGAGCACGGTCAGCGACCCGGTCGGCCCGACCAGCGCCATGGCGGCCACGAGCACCGGGCAGCCGCAGGTGCAGCGGGCGCGGCCACGGGCGCATGCCGTAGAGCACGCCCGCGAGCACCGAGGAGATCGACCACGCCGACAGGAGCACGCCGCCCAGTGTCGGCGAGCCCGCCGCGGCGGTGACCGCGGGCAGGCCGACCTCGACCGACCCGATGACCAGGCCGAACCCGAGCGACGCTACCGCCACCGTGCGCATCCCCGGCCGCGCCAGCGCCCCGAGCAGGGGGACGCCCTCGCGGGCGGGCGACCCGCCGACGCGCCGCGCGGGCGGGCTCAGCGCGAACCCGGCGGCCCCGATCACCATCCCGGTGCCCGCCACCGCGAGGCCGAGGCCCGGCCACGGCGCCGCCACGAGGAACGCGGCGATCGCCGGCCCGAGGATGAAGAAGACCTCGAGGCTGATGGCCTCGTAGGTCAGGGCGGCCGAGCGGGCGGGCCCGGGCGGCACGAGAACGGCCCACAGCGACCGGGAGGCGCCCTCGAGCGCGGGCCGGACCACGCCCGCGACCGTGGCCACGGCGACCACCACGGGGATCGGCTGCCCGGTCTCGACGGCGGCCACGAGGGCGGTGATCGCCGCGGCGAACATCGCCACGATCACGAGCAGCGGGCGGCTCGGGCCCATCCGGTCGATCACGCGGCCCTGGGCCACCGAACCCGCGGCCACGCCGATCATCTGCCCGGCCGACACCACGCCCGCCGCGGCGAACGACCCGGTCGCGCGCTGGACGTAGAGCAGCGTCGCCAGCGGCAGCATCGCGATCGGGAACCGACCGACGGCCGACGCGAGGACCGGCACCGCCGCCCCCGGAGCGGTGAGGGCGGCGCGGTAGTCGGCGAGCGACGCTGAGGACGACGCTGAGGACGACATGGCCCCAGGGTCGCACATTCTGGTACTGCCGTACCAGAAATTTAGGGGCAGACGCACGAACGGCACCGCTCGAGGCGGTGCCGTTCGCGTGGTCCGGGTGCCCGGCTAGCGGGCGCGGCGCGCGAGCCGCTCGGGCTCGAGGATCAGCACGCTCTTGCCCTCCAGCCGCAGCCAGCCGCGGTGGGCGAAGTCGGCGAGCGCCTTGTTGACCGTCTCGCGGCTCGCCCCGACGAGCTGGGCGATCTCCTCCTGGGTGAGGTCGTGCGTGACGCGCAGCAGGCCCGACTCCTGGGAGCCGAACTGGCGGGCGAGCTGCAACAGCGCCTTCGCGACGCGCCCGGGGACGTCGGTGAAGATGAGGTCGGCGAGCGCGTTGTTGGTGCGGCGCAGCCGGCGGGCCAGCACGCGCAGCAGCTGCTCGGCGATCTCCGGCCGCTTCGCGATCCACTCGCGCAGCGCGGGGCGGTCCATCGTGTACGCGCGGACGTCGGTGACCGCGGTGGCCGTCGACGTGCGCGGGCCCGGGTCGAAGATGGACAGCTCGCCGAACATGTCGGACGGGCCCGCCACCATCAGCAGGTTCTCCCGGCCGTCCGGCGACTTCCGCCCGACCTTGACCTTGCCGCTGCCCACGATGTAGAGCCGGTCGCCCGGCTCGCCCTCGGCGAAGATCACGTGGCCGCGCGGGAACTCCGCGGGCTCGAGCGCCTGGGCCAGCGCCTCAGCCGCTTGGGGGTCAACACCCTGGAAGATCCCTGCGCGGATCAGTACCTCGTCCACTGCGTCGCTCCTCGTCCCAGGCCGCTGCCCCGCGGCCGGATCACCGGCCGGTCAGTCTAGGGGCTGTGCGCACCCTTGGTGATGCCGCAGCCGTCGAATCGCCTGCCCGACCAGGCGCATTTCACCCGGTCTCGTCCGTGCGCCCGCTCACGCCGCCTTGTTGCGGCGGGCGGGCTTGCGCCCCCGCGAGCCGCGGTTGCGGAGGCGGAAGAGCTCGAGCGCGCGCCCGGACCCCTGCCGGAACAGGGCGCGCACCTCGTCCGGCCGTGGCCGTTCGAGCAGTTCCTCGACCTCTTCCGGACGCACGGTCGCCTCCCGCAGCCGGGACTCCACACGCTCCATACCGAGCGCGAAGAACATCACCAGCAGCGGTACGAGGACGGACAACCAGGCAGTCATGTCGCCTCCGATGGTCTCGCACCGGGGTCGAGGACTTGCAAAGGGGGTCGACGAGTTCCCATCCCGTTACCGATTCGTGACCATCGTAGGCGCCCTGCGCGGTCGCCCGCGCACGCCGCCGCGGGTCACGGGCTGTCGGTGGCCTTCCGTAGGCTCCTCCAGCGTGACCATCGCCTCCCGGAGCACGCCGACACCGACCGCGACGGCACGCAGCGCGGCCCGGCTCGCCAAACGGGTCGCCGCGGGCGAGCCACCGCTCGGCCGCTCCCGGCGCGTCGCGCGCATGCTGCGGACGCTGGCCGCCACCCATCCCGACGCCCACTGCGAGCTGGACTTCACCACCCCGCTGGAGCTCGCCGTCGCCACGATCCTGTCGGCGCAGTCCACCGACAAGATGGTCAACTCCGTCACACCGGCGCTGTTCCGGCGCTACCCCACCGCGCTCGACTACGCGCAGGCTGACCGCGCCGAGCTCGAGGAGATGATCCACAGCACCGGGTTCTTCCGGAACAAGGCCAACGCGCTGATCGGGCTGGGCCGCGCGCTCGTCGAGAAGCACGACGGCGTGCTGCCGAACACCCTCGAGGAGCTGGTCGCCCTCCCCGGGATCGGCCGCAAGACCGCCAACGTCATCCTCGGCAACGCGTTCGGCGTCCCCGGCATCACGGTCGACACCCACTTCGGGCGGCTGGTCCGCCGCTGGGCGTGGACGAACGAGGAGGACCCGGTCAAGGTCGAGCACGCGGTCGGCGCGCTCGTGCCGAAGCGGGACTGGACGATGGTGTCCCACTACGTGATCTTCCACGGCAGGCGCGTCTGCCACGCGCGCAAGCCGGCGTGCGGCGCGTGCACCCTGTCGGCCGACTGCCCCGCCTACGGCACCGGCCCCACCGACCCGGAGCAGGCAGCCGCCCTCGTGAAGGGCCCCTCGCGCACCCGCCTGCTCGAGATGGTCGGCATCCCCGACGACCAGGCACCTCCCGCGGCGGGCGGCGAGGACGCCGACGCCCCGTGACCCGGGAGCTCCGGGTGCGCCGCTCGGAGGTCGTCACCACGCTGGTCGTCGCGCTGCTCACGGTGGTGGCGGTGGTCGTGCTGTGGCCCCGTGACCGCGACACGCCGGGCCCGGCGCCTGGGAACATGGATCAGGTGGAGGTCTCCGACGCCGACCTCGCCGAGGCGAGGGCCGCGGCGGGCCCGATCCCGTGCCCGGCGCCGACCGGGGCGCCGCCCGCGGGCCCGCTCGCCGGGGTCAGCGCCGCCTGCCTCGGCGCGCCCGGCTCCGTCGACCTGGGCGCGGCGCTCGCGGGCAGGCCTGCGCTGGTGAACGTGTGGGCGTCCTGGTGCGTGCCCTGCCGGGAGGAGCTGCCCGCCCTCGCCGAGTACGCCGCGCGCCCCGGGGCGGTCCCGGTGCTCACCGTCGACACCCGCGACGACCCGCGCGCCGCGGCGGCGCTGCTCGCCGAGCTCGGGGTCCGGCTGCCGTCGGTCGTCGACGCCGACGGCGCGGTGCGCGCCGCCCTCGACGTGCCCCCCGCGCTGCCCGCCTCGTACGTCGTGCGGGCCGACGGCACGGTCGCCCGGGTCGACCCGCCCACCCCGTTCCGCACGGCCGACGAGGTCGCCGCGGCCGTGGAGCGCCTGTCGTGAGCCCTTCCCTGCAGCCCGAGCGGGCCCCGGGATGGCTGCGTCCGCTGCTCTCCGGCGTCCAGGGGGTCGGCGCCACCGAGCTGGTGCACCACCGCATGCCCCCGCCCGCCGACGGCCGGCGCGCCGCGGTGCTCGTCCTCTTCGGCGACGAGGCCGACCACGGCCCGGACGTGCTGCTCGTCGAGCGCGCGAGCACCCTGCGCGACCACGCGGGGCAGGTCGCCTTCCCCGGCGGGGGCGCCGACGACGGCGATCCCGACGCCGTGGCCACCGCCCTGCGGGAGGCCGAGGAGGAGGCGGGCGTCGAGCCGGACGGGGTCGTGCCGCTCGCGGTGCTGCCCGACCTGTTCGTGCCGCCGAGCGGCTTCATCGTCACCCCGGTGCTCGCCCACTGGGCGCGCCCGGTGGCGGTGCACGCCGTCGACCCGCGGGAAACGGCCAGCGTGGTACGGGTTCCGATCGCTGCGCTCGCGGATCCGCGCCGCCGCATCCGGGTCCGTCACCCGTCCGGGCTCATCGGTCCCGCGTTCGTCACGGCGGGGTTGCTCGTCTGGGGTTTCACGGGGGGCCTATTGTCCGCGCTGTTGGATAGGGGCGGATGGGCGCGTCCGTGGGACACCACTCGGGTGATGGACCTCGACGCAGCGTGGTCGGCGGCCAAGGCCGGTCGGCAGGAGGTCGCGGGATCGTGAGGGCGGGGGCAGTGGCGACGTGAGCTGGGTCGATCTCGTCGTCGTCGTTCTCGCTCTGATCGCGGCGGTCTCCGGGTGGCGTCACGGCATGGCCGTGGCGCTGCTGTCGTTCGTCGGCGTGCTCACCGGCGCCGTGCTCGGCGTGCGGCTGGCGCCGCTGATCGCGGCCGGCGTGGAGGCGCCCACCACGCGCGTGATCGTCAGCATCGTCGTGGTCGTGCTGCTGGTGGCGCTCGGCGAGACCACCGGCGTGTTCTTCGGCAGGCGCATCCGCGACCGCATCACCGGCCACCGGTCGTTGCAGGTCGACTCCACGCTGGGCTCGGTGCTGCAGGCGATCACGGTCGTCGTGGCGGCCTGGCTCGTCGCGCTCCCGCTCGCCTCGGCGAGCTTCCCGGGCCTCGCGGCGGGCGTCCGCGGCTCCGAGGTGCTGCGCGCGGTCGACAACGTGATGCCCGAGGCGGCCAAGGCGCTGCCCGAGGAGCTGCGGCAGCTGCTCAACAACTCCGGCTTCCCGGACGTGCTGAGCCCGTTCACCCAGACCCCGATCACCGAGGTCGGCGCGCCGGACCCGGCGCTCGCCCAGAGCCCGATCGTCGCGGAGGTCGCCAACAGCGTGCTCAAGGTCCGCGGGCGCGCCCCGTCGTGCGCCCGCCAGCTCGAGGGCACCGGCTTCGTGATCGGGCCGGAGCTGGTGATGACCAACGCGCACGTCGTCGCGGGCACCGCCGAGACGGGGGTCGAGGTGGTCGGGCGCCGCGGGCGGGTGCGGGAGCTCGACGCCGACGTGGTGCTCTACGACCCCGCCATCGACATCGCCGTGCTCCGCGTGCCCGACCTCGACGCCGACCCGCTCGAGTTCGACCCGCGGCCCGCTGCGGCGGGCGACGACGCGATCATCGTCGGCTACCCGCTCGACGGCCCGTACACGGCCACGGCGGCGAAGGTCCGGTCGATGATCCGGCTCAAGGGCCCGGACATCTACGACGACGGCGAGGTCACCCGCGAGGTCTACACGGTCCGCGCCGTGGTCCGCTCCGGCAACTCCGGCGGCCCGATGATCGCGCCGGACGGCCGGGTGATCGGCGTCGTGTTCGGCGCCGCGCTGGACGACCAGGAGACCGGCTTCGTCCTCACCGTCGACCAGGTCGCGGGCGCGGTGCAGGCGGCCAGCGGGCTGCGCCGCGAGGTCGACACCGGCAGCTGCGCCGCCTGAGGTCTCCCCCGCGCGGGGGGAGCTGGTTCCCCCGCACCCGGGAGGGGCCGGCGCCCCACGCGCCCGATCTCGACCGCGTGGCGCTCAGCGACCGGCCGTCCCCCACCCGACGCGCGCTCCCGCCGGGCCGGCGCCGTCGGGCCGACTTCCCGCGGTTCGGGCGGTCGCTGCGCCCACCGCCGCAGGTGCCGGACGATCCGGTGCTCGCGGTCACCGGCGCGGTGGAGCACGCGCTGCGGCTCCCGATCGCCGAGCTGGTCGCGGCCTGTCCCGCGCCGACCTCGTCGCCGATTTCCACTGCGTCGCCACCCGGTCGGCCACCGACCAGCGCTGGTCCGGGGTCTCGTTCCGCCATCGACCTGCGGGACGCGCTCGCCGACGACGTGCTGCTCGCCGACCGGCTCGGCGGCGTGCCGCTGGACGGCGCACACGGCGCCCCGCTGCGGTTCGTGAGCCCGGGCCAGTACGGCTTCAACAACATCGAGCACCTCGCGGGGATCGAGGTGGTCCGCCGGCTTCCGAAGCCGGGGCTCCTGCTCGGCGAGCACCGCCGGGCGCGGGTGGCGCTCGAGGAGCGCGCGACCCCTGGCTGAACGCCCGGCCGTACCGGCTCATCGGCCGGGCCCTGATCCCGCCGATCCTGTGGTGGAGCCGCCGCTCGGCGCGGCGACCCGATCATCTGGTGTGATGCCGGTACCAACGCGGACCGGGGGTGGAGCTCGGATGACGGCGAAGGGGCCGGTGCCGACCCAGGACGAGGTGTTCGGGTACTTCGAGACGCTGTCGAACTGGGGGCGGTGGGGCGACGACGACGAGCTCGGCACCCTGAACCTCGTCACCGACGAGGTCCGGCTGGCCGCGGCGCGGGCCGTGCGCCACGGCCGGAGCGTGTCGTGCGCGTGGGAGATCACGGCGCCGGGGGAGATGGAGCGGGCGACGACCGCCTGCCCGTGCACCGCCGACATGCCGGGCGCGGAGCACATGCCGCCCGCGTTCCACGCCGACCGGCGCTGGGGCTTCTCCTCCGAACACGTCGGGCTCACCTTCCACGGCAACACCGTCACCCACGTCGACTCGCCGTGCCACCTGTTCTGGGACGGCGCGATGTACAACGGGCGCCCGCACTCGCTGGTCGATCCCGCGACCGGGTCCGGCTGGGCGGCGGTCACCGCGGCGGCGAACGGGATCGTGACCCGCGGCGTCCTGCTGGACGTCGCCCGGGTCCGCGGCGTGCCGTGGCTGGAGCCGGGGCAGGGCGTGTTCCCCGACGACCTCGAGGAGGCCGAACGCCAGCAGGGTGTGCGGGTGGGCCCGGGCGACGCCGTGCTGCTGCGCACCGGCTACGGCCGCGCCCGGCACGAGTCGGGACCCTCGGGCGGCATCACGCAGGCCGGGTGGCACGCGTCATCCCTGCCGTGGCTGCACGAGCGGCAGGTCGCGCTGATCGGCGCCGACACCCCGCAGGACGTCCAGCCCTCGGGCTACGACGACGTGCTGATGCCGGTCCACGCCGTGGCCCTCGTCGCGATGGGCCTGTGGATGCTCGACAACTGCGACCTGGAGGCGTGCGCGGCGACGGCCGCCGAGCTCGGCCAGTGGGACTTCCAGCTCGCGGTCGCGCCGGTCCGCTTCGCCGGCAGCTCCGGCAGCCCGGTCAACCCGATCGCCACGTTCTGACCGCGAACCCCGGGTGACCAGCCGCTTCGCCCGTCCACCGACCGCGCGACGCGGGCGCCCCGAAGGGGACACCCGCCACGGCGAGCGCTCACCCTTCGGGGTCGTCCGCCGCCCCGTTCACGCGATCGGGTCTACAACGCGCCGGATTCGGCCTATTCTCCCAGCGTGAACCGGGCCGGGCACCGAACGAGCGACGTCTGCTGGACGATCGCACCTCTGCTGTCCGGGGCCGTGGCAGCCGCGGCCGCGGTGCTGCTCATCGGCTGGCCGCACCGGCCCCCGCTGCCCTGGCCCGCCGGCCCGGTGGCCGCGGCGGTGCTGGTGGTCGTGGCGGTGCTGGTGGTGTTCGCACCCGCCCTGCGGCCCAAGCCGTCAGACGTCCCGCGTGATCGTCTGGTCGCGGCCGGGGCCCACCCCGATCGCGCTGACCGGCGCCCCGGTGAGCTCTTCGATCCGCTCCACGTAGGCGCGGGCGTTCGCGGGGAGGTCGGCGAAGGTGCGGCACGCCGAGAGGTCCTCGAACCAGCCCGGTAGCTCCTCGTAGACCGGCTGGGCGTGGTGCACGTCGGTCTGGGTCATGGGCATGTCGTCCACCCGCCGGCCGTCCACCTCGTAGCCGACGCAGATCGGAACCGTCTCCAGGCCGGACAGCACGTCGAGCTTGGTGAGGAAGAAGTCGGTGATGCCGTTGACGCGCACCGCGTAGCGGCCGATCACCGCGTCGAACCAGCCGCAGCGGCGCGGCCGCCCGGTCGTGACACCGACCTCGCCGCCCGCCTTGCGCAGGCGCTCGCCCATCTCGTCCAGCAGCTCGGTGGGGAACGGGCCGGAGCCGACGCGGGTGGTGTAGGCCTTGAGGATCCCGATCACCCGCGTGATCTTGTTCGGCCCGATGCCCGAACCGACCGCCGCGCCGCCCGCCGTCGGGTTCGAGCTGGTGACGAACGGGTAGGTGCCGTGGTCGACGTCGAGCATGGTGCCCTGCGAACCCTCCAGCAGGAGGGTCTCGCCGGCCTCGAGGGCCTTGTTGAGCAGCAACCGGGTGTCGGCGATCCGGTCGGCGAACCTGCGGCCGTGCGCCAGCACGGTGTCGACGACCTCGTCGACCGACAGCGCACGCCGGTTGTAGACCTTGACCAGCACCTGGTTCTTGTAGTCGAGGGCGGCCTCGACCTTCTGGTGCAGGATCTTCTCGTCGAGCACGTCGGCGACGCGCACGCCGACGCGGGCCACCTTGTCCTGGTAGGCCGGGCCGATCCCGCGGCCCGTGGTACCGATCTTGGCCTTGCCCAGGAACCGCTCGGTGACCTTGTCGATGGCCACGTGGTACGGCATGATCAAGTGCGCGTCCGCGCTGATCAGCAGGTTGGACGTGTCCACACCACGCGCCTCGAGCCCGGACAGCTCGTCGAGCAGCACACCCGGGTCGACCACGACACCGTTGCCGATGACGTTCTTGACGCCGGGCGTGAGGATCCCCGACGGGATCAGGTGCAGGGCGAAGTCCTGACCGTCGGGCAGCACCACCGTGTGGCCGGCGTTGTTGCCGCCCTGGTAACGGACCACCCACTGGACCTGGCTACCGAGGATGTCAGTGGCCTTGCCCTTGCCCTCGTCGCCCCACTGGGCGCCGATCAGCACGATCGCCGGCATGTGAAACTCCAGTCCTGGCCGCGCCTCAACCGCGGCGGGGAAGGGTAACCGATCAGTGAGCCCGATCGATTCGGACGTGGTGCTGCTGACCTGCTCCGACGAGGGGCAGGCCCGGCGGCTCCCCGTGCACGGTAGTCGCCCCGGTGGTCCGCTCGCTGCCCTCCCGGCGGTGGCGTTGCCCGCTCGCCCCGGCCGCACCGAGCTCGACCCCGTGCTCGCCGAGCGCGCGCCGCGCCGCGTGGTGGTCGCGGGCACCGACGCCGACCTCGCGGCCGTGCTGGTGCGGCTGCTGCGCACCGAGCGGCTGGACATCGAGGTCGCCTACGTGCCCGCGCGGCGCTCGCCCGCCAGCGCGGCGTGGGGCCTGCCGACGGGGGAGGCCGCGGCGGAGCTCGCCGTGGCCGGGACCGCGCAGGCCGTGCCGCTCGCGCGCGACGACACCGGCGGCGTGCTCGTGGGCCGCGGGGAGATCCGCGACGTCCGCGGCGAGTGCTACTGCGACGAGCACCTCGTGCTGCGCGGCCACGCCCGCAGGCTCGTGGTCGCCCCGGGCCCGCGGGGCATCGCCGTGCGGGCCGGGTGGAGCGGGCGCGCCCCGGACGGGCGGCTGCGCCCGGTCCCCGCCCGCGCACCCCGCGGCACCGGCTCCGCGATCGGCCGGGCCGTCCAGGTGGGGTGCGAACCGGCGGTCGTGGTCGCGGACGGCGTAGCCCACCCGCGTCCGGTTCCGCGGCGGACCTGGTATCGACACACCTCCGATTGGCTGCTGGTACGCCCCTGAACGCGGGACAGCGGTGACGGACGGTAGGGCCACGACACATCGTGTTCACCTGAACTGATCACGCGCGAAACACGGCGTTCCTACGTTCGCCCGAGGGCCGGAGCACGGCGGCCCGTCGTCGTCGGAAAGGTTCGCCTGTGACCACATCGCGATCTCGCCGGGTGATCGGGGCCGCCGCCCTGCTGACCGTCGGCCTGGTGCTGTCCGCCTGCGGCGCGCGCGTCGACTCCGCAGACCCCTCGGGCGCGGCCGCCGCGCCGTCCTGCGTCGACACGTCCGGTAACGAGATCAAGATCGGTTTCCTGAACTCGCGCTCGGGCACGATGGCGATCAGCGAGAACACGGTCTTCGACTCGCTGTCCCTCGCCGCCGAGCAGATCAACGCCGCCGGCGGGGTGCTGGGCAAGCAGCTGCAGGTCGTGGCCGAGGACGGCGCGTCGGAGCCCACGATCTTCGCGGAGAAGGCGCAGAAGCTCATCCGCAGCGACTGCGTCGCGGCCGTGTTCGGCGGCTGGACGTCCTCGTCGCGCAAGGCGATGCTGCCGGTGTTCGAGAGCAACAACGCGCTGCTGTTCTACCCGGTGCAGTACGAGGGCCTCGAGGCGTCGAAGAACATCTTCTACACCGGGGCCACCACCAACCAGCAGATCATCCCGGCGCTGGATTACCTGAAGGAGCAGGGCGTCACGAGCCTGTTCCTGGTGGGCAGCGACTACGTCTTCCCGCAGACCGCCAACAAGATCATCAAGGCGTACGCGGCCGCGAACGGCATCGAGATCAGGGGCGAGGAGTACGCACCGCTCGGCCACACCGACTTCGCCACGATCGTCGCCAAGGTCCGCGACGCGGGCGCAGGCGCGGTGTTCAACACGCTCAACGGCGACTCGAACGTCGCGTTCTTCAAGGAGTACCGCAACCTCGGCCTCACGCCGGAGCAGATGCCGGTGATCAGCGTGTCGATCGCCGAGGAGGAGGTCGGCGGCATCGGCGTGGACAACATCGAGGGCCAGCTGGTGGCCTGGAACTACTACCAGACCATCGACACGCCCACGAACCAGCGGTTCGTCGAGGCGTTCAAGGCGAAGTACGGCGAGAACCGCGTGACGTCCGACCCGATGGAGGCGGCGTACACCTCGCTGTGGCTGTGGAAGGGCATGGTCGAGAAGGCGGGCTCGTTCGACGTGGCCGCGGTGCAGGCCGCCGCGGACGGCGTCACCTTCGACGCACCGGAGGGCACGGTCACGGTCAACGGCGAGAACCACCACATCGCCAAGACCGCCCTCATCGGCCGGATCGGCGCCGACGGCCTCATCCACACCGAGTGGTCGTCCGGCGAGCCGATCGAGCCCGACCCCTACCTGACGACCTACCCCTGGGCGTCCGGCCTCGCGAGCTGACGTGGACGTCGTCGTCACGCAGGTCTTCAACGGCCTGTCCGGCGGTTCCATCCTGCTGCTCGCCGCGCTCGGCCTGGCGCTGACGTTCGGCCAGATGGGCGTGATCAACATGGCCCACGGCGAGTTCATCATGGCCGGCGCCTACACCGCCTACGTCACGCAGAACGTGCTCGGCTCCGCCGGGTTGTCGCTCGTGGTGTCGCTGCCGATCGCGTTCGCGATCGGCAGCGCGCTCGGGGTGGTGCTGGAGGCTGCGCTGCTGCGCCGCATGTACCACCGGCCGCTAGACACCCTGCTCGTGACCTGGGGCGTCTCGCTGGTGCTCCAGCAGCTCGCGCGGGACGTCTTCGGCACGGCGGGCGTCGACGTCCCCGCGCCCGAGTGGCTCGGCGGGCCGGTCGAGGTGCTCGGGTTCTCCTTCCCGCGCACCCGGCTGTTCATCCTGCTGCTCGCGATCGCGGCCTTCCTCGCGCTCGCGGCGGCGCTGCGCTACACCGCGCTCGGGCGGCGCATCCGCGCCACGGTCCAGAACCGGCCGCTGGCCGAGACCTCCGGGATCTCCACCCGCGCCACCGACCGGTTGACCTTCTTCATCGGGTCCGGGCTCGCCGGCGTCGCGGGCGTGGCGCTCACGCTGATGGGCTCGATCTCGCCGAACCTCGGCACGGCCTACATCGTCGACGCGTTCCTCGTGGTCGTCGTGGGCGGGATCGGCCAGATCCGGGGGGCGGTGATCGCCGCCTTCCTGCTCGGCGTGGCGCAGAGCTGGATCGAGTACTCCACGACCGCGTCGATCGCCAAGGTGCTGGTGTTCGCGCTGATCGTCGCGTTCCTGCAGGTCCGGCCGCAGGGGATCTTCACCGTGCGCACGAGGAGCCTCGCATGAGAAGGC
>Ga0310839_101042_pt1 | contig 13186 bp, 11 predicted proteins | sample SM_ome_7_FD_201305 | JGI IMG/M metagenome (GOLD analysis project Ga0310839, IMG submission 201305) | Sorghum-adapted microbial communities enriched on stacked mutant (SM) sorghum from Joint BioEnergy Institute, Emeryville, California... ...
GACGACGGCGCCGGCCCAGGGCGACCCGGCGTCCTGCAGCGCGAGCCGCAGCAGCTCGAGCCCGGCCCGGTGCGCCAGGAGCAGGGCGACGCCCGCCTCGCGGGCGAGCGGGTCCTCCCCCGACGCGAACTCGAGAAGGACCGACAGGTGGTCCGGCAGCTCGTCGTCGGCCACCTCGAGGCCCGCCCGCCGGTACGCCTGCTTGAGCTCGACGAGCGCGACGCCGCGCCGGCGCGTGTCGCCGTACGCGTAGTACGTCAGGTACAGGCTGCAGCGGCGGCGCAGGTCGAACGTCGCCACGTACTGCGCGGCGAGCTCGGGCAGCGGCGTGGCGGCCACGTGGTCGAGCGTCACCGTCAGCGGGTCCGCCAGGTGCGCCGGCAGCTCACCGACGGCGGCGCGCAGCGTGGGGACGAGCGCCACGAGCTCGGTGGTCGGGTACTCCAGCAGCAGAGCGGCGGCCCGGTGCGCGACGGCGGCCTCGCGGGTGGCGAGGCGGGCCGCCTGGCGGGCACGCGCGACGCGGTTCACGGCGCGTCCCCCTGCCTCGGCTCGGTCCCGGCACCCGCCGGTCCCGCCTGCGCGCCGCCCATCGGACGGGGCTGCACCACCGCCGGGCCGGCGGCCTCGTCGGGCTCCCGCAGGCCCGGCCCCTCCGCCGGCTCGTCCGCGCGCGGCGGGAAGAGCCCGGGCGGCACGCCCTTGCCGTCCCAGTTGAGGAGGTTGACGCGCGCCTTGCGGGTGGCCGGGTCGGCGACCGTGTCGGTCGTCTGGCGCTGGGCGAGCATGTGGAAGTTCTCGACGGCGATCGGGTCGTTGCGGAACCCGCGCCCCGAGCCCTCCCCGAACGGCCCCGAGCCGCCCATGCCGGGGCCGCCCTCGTAGTCGAGCGCGCACTCGGTGGCGAGCTCCTCGAGCGCGTGCGCCTGCTCGGCGTGCGCGGTGGGGATGACGTAGCGCTCGTCGTACTTGGCGATCGCGAGCAGCCGGTACATCGCCTCCATCTCCGCGGCCGACATGCCGACCGAGGCGGGGATGGCCGGGTCGCCCTCGCGGCCCATGGAGATGTCGCGCATGTACGAGCGCATCGCCGCGAGCCGGCGCAGGACCGCGGTGACGGGTGCGACGTCGCCCGCGGTGAACAGCTCGGCGAGGTACTCCACGGGGATGCGCAGCGCGTCGATCGCCGCGAACAGGTTGCCGCGGTCCTCGGCGTCCTCCCCCGTCTCCTTGACGACGTCGACGACGGGCGACAGCGGCGGGATGTACCAGACCATCGGCAGGGTCCGGTACTCCGGGTGCAGCGGCAGGGCGACCTCGTAGCGGTGGATGAGCGCCCACACCGGCGAGCGGCGCGCCGCGTCGACCCAGTCGCGCGGGATGCCCGACGCCTCCGCGGCCCGCTGGACCTCGGGGTCCTCGGGGTCGAGGAACACCGACCGCTGCGCGGCGAGCAGCTTCGTCTCGTCGGGCTCGCTCGCGGCGGCGAGGACGCGGTCGGCGTCGTAGAGGACGAGGCCGATGTAGCGCAGCCTGCCCACGCAGGTCTCCGAGCACACCGTCGGCAGGCCCACCTCGATGCGAGGGAAGCAGAACGTGCACTTCTCGGCCTTGCCCGTGCGGTGGTTGAAGTAGACCTTCTTGTAGGGGCAGCCGGTGACGCACTTGCGCCAGCCCCGGCACCGGTCCTGGTCGACGAGGACGATGCCGTCCTCGGACCGCTTGTAGATCGCGCCGGACGGACAGGAGGCCGCGCACGACGGGTTGAGGCAGTGCTCGCAGATGCGCGGCAGGTAGAACATGAAGGTCTGCTCGAACTCGAGCTTGACCTTGTCCGAGACCTTCTGCAGGACCGGGTCGGCCTGGGTCAGCGCGGGAGCGCCGCCCAGGTCGTCGTCCCAGTTCGCGCTCCACCGCACGGCCATGTCCTGGCCGGACAGGAGCGACTTGGGCCGCGCGACGGGGGTGTGCTCCTGGAGCGGGGCGCTCGTGAGCCGCTCGTAGTCGTACGTCCAGGGCTCGTAGTACTCGTCGATGGACGGCTGCTTGGGGCTCGCGAAGATGGTCAGCAGGTTCTTCACGCGCCCGCCGGCCTTGAGCTGCAGGCGCCCGCGCTTGTTGAGCGTCCAGCCGCCCTCCCAGCGCTCCTGGTCCTCGTACGTGCGCGGGTAGCCCTGGCCGGGCCGGGTCTCGACGTTGTTGAACCAGACGTACTCGGTGCCGGTGCGGTTCGTCCACGCCTGCTTGCACGTGACCGAGCACGTGTGGCACCCGATGCACTTGTCGAGGTTCATGACCATCGCCATCTGGGCCATGACGCGCATCAGTACGTCACCTCCTGGCTGCGGCGGCGGATCACGGTGACCTCGTCGCGCTGGTTCCCGGTCGGGCCGAGGTAGTTGAACGCGTAGGAGAGCTGCGCGTAGCCGCCGACGAGGTGGCTCGGCTTGATGAGGAGCCTCGTCAGCGAGTTGTGGATGCCGCCGCGCCGGCCGGTGGTCTCGGACAGCGGGACGTCGATGAGGCGGTCCTGCGCGTGGTGCATGTACACCGTGCCCTCCGGCATCCGGTGGGAGACCACGGCGCGGGCCACGACGACGCCGTTGCGGTTCACCGCCTCGACCCAGTCGTTGTCGGCGATGCCCGCCTTCGCGGCGTCCTTCTCGCTCATCCAGATCGTCGGCCCGCCGCGGGACAGCGAGAGCATGAACAGGTTGTCCTGGTACTCCGAGTGGATGGACCACTTGTTGTGCGGGGTCAGGTAGCGGACCGTCACGCCGACCGCGCCCGTCCCGGAGACCTCACCGGTGTGCCCGACGGCGGTCTCGCCGAACAGCTCGGCCATGTCGAGCGGGGGCCGGAAGACCGGGAGCGCCTCGCCGAGCTCGGCCAGCCAGTCGTGGTCGAGGTAGAACTGCTGCCGGCCGGTGAGCGTGTGCCAGGGCTTGAGCCGCTCGACGTTGATCGTGAACGGGGAGTAGCGCCGCCCCCCGTGCTCGGTGCCCGACCACTCCGGCGAGGTGATGACCGTGACCGGCGCAGCCTGGGTGTCGGCGAACGTGACCTGCTTGCCCTCGTGCTCGGCGGCGAGGTCCGCCATGCGCGTGCCGGTGCGCTCCTCGAGCCTCCGGAACCCCTGGACGGCGAGGCGGCCGTTCGTCGTGCCGGAGAGCGCGAGGATCGCCTCGCACGCGTGGACGTCCCGGGTCAGCAGCGGACGTCCCTCGACGACGCTGCCGGTGCCCTGCGCGACGCCGTTCTTCCGGGCGAGGTAGGCGACCTCGGCCGACATGTCGAAGATGACGCCCTTCGTCGTCGCGCCGAGCGTGTCCACCAGCGGCCCGAGCGTGGCCATCTTCGCCGCGATCGCGCCGTAGTCGCGCTCGACGACGACCAGGCGGGGCATGGTGACGCCCGGCACCGGCTCGCACTCCCCCGTCTTCCAGTCGCGCACGACGCCGTGGGGCGTGGCGAGCTCGTCGGGCGTGTCGTGCATGAGGGGCACCGCCACGACGTCCTTCCGGACGCCGAGGTGCGTCGCGGCGAGCTCGCTGAACCGGCGGGCCAGCGAGTGGAAGATGTCGAAGTCGGTGCGCGTCTGCCACGGCGGCGCGATCGCCGGGCTGAACGAGTTCACGAACGGGTGCATGTCCGTCGTGTTGAGGTCGTGCTTCTCGTACCAGGTCGCGGCGGGCAGCACGACGTCGGCGTACAGGGTCGTGCTCGTCATGCGGAAGTCGAGCGCGAGCAGCAGGTCGAGCTTCCCGGTCGGTGCCTCGTCGTGCCAGACGACGTCGCGGGGCCTCGCCTCGGGCGGCGCCTCGGTGGCCCGCAGGTTGGAGTCCGTGCCGAGCAGGTGGTGCAGGAAGTACTCGTTGCCCTTCGCGGAACTGCCGAGCAGGTTCGCGCGCCACACGGTGAGCACCCGCGGGAAGTTCTCCGGCGCGTCCGGGTCCTCCGCCGCGAACCGCAGCCGCCCGGCGCGCAGCTCGGCGGGGACGTACTCGGCGACGGGCACGCCCGCGGCCTCGGCGTCGTCGGCCAGCTGGAGGGGACTCCTGTCGAAGGTCGGGTACGAAGGCATCCAGCCGAGGCGCGCCGACTGCGCGACGACGTCGGCGGTCGCCTTGCCGGTGAGGTGGCCGCCGGCCCGGCCCGGCACGTGCGCGGCGAGGGCGTCGGCGCCGAAGGCGTCGTACCGGAACTGGTCGGTCGCCAGGTACCAGAACGCCGTCTGGATCATGGTGCGCGGGGGCCGCGACCAGTCGAGCGCGTTCGCGTAGAGGCCGTGCCCCGTGACGGGGCGGACCTTCTCCTGGCCCACGTAGTGCGCCCAGCCCCCGCCGTTGACGCCCTGGCAGCCGGTGAGCGTGGTCAGGGCGAGGAACGCGCGGTAGATGGTGTCGGAGTGGAACCAGTGGTTGGTCCCGGCGCCCATGATGATCATCGACCGGCCGCGCGACTCCTCGGCGTTGGCGGCGAACTCGCGCCCGATCCGGGCCGCGGCCGCGGCCGGCACGCCCGTGAACTGCTCCTGCCACGCCGGCGTGCACGCCTCGTCCGGGTCGTCGTAGCCGGTCGGCCAGGTGCCCGGCAGGCCGGGGCGCCCGACGCCGTACTGGGCCAGCAGGAGGTCGAGGACGGTCGTGACGAGGTGGCCGCCGACGCGCACGGCGGGCACGCCGCGCCGGGCGACGCCGGGGGTGCCGTCCGGCGAGTCGAACCGAGGCAGCAGGACCTCGACCCCGGTGACCTCGCCCGCCGTGCGGCCGCCGGTGACCTCGGACCCGGCGGCCGACAGCATCGGCTCGACCCCGCCCAGGTCCAGGTTCCACCGGCCCTTGCCCGTCTCGCCGTAGTGGAAGCCCAGGGAGCCGCCGGGGACGACGGGCCCGCCGGTCCGCGCGTCGAGCAGGACCGTCTTGAAGGCGGCGTTCTCCTGCCGCGCCTCCTCGCCGCCGAGGTCCTCCGCGGTGAGGAACTTGCCCGGGACGTAAGCGGCGCCGTCGTCGGCGGGGTCGAGCCGGACGAGGAACGGCAGGTCGGTGTAGCGCCGGGCGTACTCGGTGAAGTAGTCGACCTGACGCTCGACGTAGAACTCCCGCAGCACGACGTGGCCCATCGCCATCGCGAGCGCGCCGTCGGTGCCGGGGTGCGCGGCGAGCCACTCGTCGGCGAACTTGACGTTGTCGGCGTAGTCCGGACAGACCGCGACGACCTTCTGGCCCCGGTAGCGCGCCTCCGCCATCCAGTGCGCGTCGGGCGTGCGGGTCACGGGCAGGTTCGAGCCCCACATGATGAGGTAGCCGGCGTCCCACCAGTCGCCGGACTCGGGCACGTCGGTCTGGTCGCCGAAGACCTGCGGCGACGCCACCGGCAGGTCGGCGTACCAGTCGTAGAACGAGAGCATCGGGGCGCCGAGCAGCGAGTGGTACCGGGCCCCGGCGCCGTGGGAGACCATCGACATCGCCGGGATCGGCGAGAAGCCGGCGACCCGGTCGGGACCGTAGCGGCGGATCGTGTGCACCTGCGCCGCCGCGGCGATCTCGAGGGCCTCGTCCCACGTCGCCCGCACCAGCCCGCCCTTGCCGCGGGCCCGCTTGTAGCGGCGCGCGGCCTCGGGGTCCTCGACGATGCTCGCCCACGCCTCGACGGGGTCGCCCGTGCGGGCCAGCGCCGCGCGGTAGAGCTCCAGCAGCACACCCCGGACGTACGGGTAGCGCACGCGGGTCGGCGAGTACGTGTACCAGCTGAACGCGGCGCCGCGCGGGCAGCCGCGGGGCTCGTACTCGGGCCGGTCGGGGCCGACGGACGGGTAGTCGGTCTGCTGCGACTCCCAGGTGATGATCCCGTCCTTGACGTAGACCTTCCACGAGCACGAGCCGGTGCAGTTCACGCCGTGCGTGGAGCGCACGACCTTGTCGTGGCTCCAGCGGTCCCGGTAGAAGGTGTCCGCGTCGCGGCCGCCGACCTGGTGCAGGGTGCGCAGGTCCTCGGACACGCTCCCCCGGCGCAGGTGCCGGCCGAGCCGCAGGATCGCGTCGGACGCGGGTCCGTCCAGGCCCGGGCGCTCGGTCGCGTGTCGCGGGTCGAGGGTCGTCATCGTTCCTCCTGGGCGCGGGCGGGCGGGTCGGGCGTGCTCAGCTGGGCTTGGGCGCTCCCGGGCGGGCGTAGTAGTGCCAGGTCAGCCACGTGCAGAACGCGAAGTAGACGACGCAGCCGACGAGGAAGGCCTGCGGCGCCACCACGGACAGGGCCATCCCGACGAGGAAGGGCCCGAACGCGGCGACCGAGGCGGTGAAGCCGATGACGCCGCCGGCCTGGCGTCGGTCGAAGATCATCGGCATCTGCTTGAAGGTGCCGGCGTTGCCGATGCCGGCGAAGAGGAACAGGGCGAGCATCCCGCCGAGGAACAGCGGGAACTGGCCGACGTCGGTCGGCGCGGCGTAGAGCGCGGCGAACGCGGCCGAGAGCGTCATGCCGATGCCCGCGACGAGGGTCCACACGGCGCCGCCGAACCTGTCGCACAGCGGACCCCACAGAGCCCGGGTCGCCGACCCGATGAGCGGGCCGAGGAACGCGAACGCGAGCGGGTCGGGCGCGTTCTCGAACACCCCGAACTCGTTCTTGATGACGAGGCCGAGCTGGGCGGCGAAGCCGCTGAACGCGCCGAAGGTCATGAGGTAGATCGCCGTCATGACCCACGTGTGCTTCTCGCGGAAGATGTCGAGCTGCTGGCGGAAGTTCGCCTGCACCGGCACCCGGCGCAGGAACACCGCGGCCAGGACCATGCCGAGGACGACCCACGGCACGAGCACGAGCCCGGCGTTGTGCAGCCACAGGTCCTCGCCGGTGCGCGTCTGCTGCGGGGTGAGCGCGGCGGTGCCGAGGAGGCCGAAGCCCACCACCCACGGGGTGAGGAACTGGATGAGGCTGACGCCGAAGTTCCCGATCCCGGCCTGCAGCCCGAGGGCCGTGCCAGCCATGCGCTTGGGGAAGAAGTAGCTCGTCGAGGGCATGAAGCCCGAGAACGCGCCGCCACCGACGCCGGCGGCCGCCGCCAGCAGCAGGAGCACCCCGTAGGGGGTGCTCGCGTCGCGCACCGCGAACGTCCAGCCGAGCATCGGCAGCAGGAGGAGCGTTGCGGAGCCGCCCACGAGGGTGCGCGTGCCGACGATCGGCGGCAGGAACATGTAGATCAGCCGCATCGCGCCGCCGGCCAGTCCCGGCACCGCGACGAGCCAGTACAGCTGCGACGCGGTCAGGTCGAAGCCGATGTCGTCGAGGCGGGGCGCGACCGCGGAGACGAGGTACCAGACGCAGAACGCGAGCGTCAGGTTGTACGTGGTGATCCACAGCGTCCGCCAGGCGAAGCCGCTGTCCCAGCGCGCGGGGTCCTCGGGATCCCACTGCCGGAGATCCACGCTCGGCCTGAAGATCGCCATGATCCCTCCGTCCCGCCGTCGAACGGCGGTGCCCCCGCCGCCATCCTGGCCAGTGTTGCGACGGGACGCGAGGGGTGACACCGGCGGAGACCGGGAAAACTCCGCGACACGCCGGGAGGATCGCGGGACACGCCGGGCGCGGCGGGCGTTCGGTGCACCGGGGCCCCGGGTGATCAGACGCCCCGGAGGTGGAGCAGGCAGTGCTGCGGGCCGACGAACGGGTCGAGCCTCTCGGCCGTGACCGGGCCGCCCTCGACCTCGAGCACGTCACGGATGAGCTCGAGGTGCACCGCGCACATGAGCTCCGTGCGCTCGCGCGCGAGGGCCGCGTACGGGCACCGGCGCAGGTGGACCGTCGACGCGGGCGGGTCCGGCTCCGGGTCGAAGCCGAGGTCGTCCAGGTGCAGCTCGAGGGCGGCGACCTGTCGCCGCGCGTCGGGGTCGTCCGTCTCCCAGGTCGGCCCCTCGGCCAGGTAGGCGGCACGGAAGCGCTCGTCGGCGGCCGCCGCGGCGGGCCTGCGCACGAGCGCGTACCGCCACCGGGGCCGGCCCGGGGTGCCCAGACGCTCGGGCGTGCGCTCCACGAACCTCGCCGCCACGAGCCGGTCCAGGTGCTCGCGCGCGGTGTTCGGGTGCAGCCCCGTCGCGTCGGCGACCTCCTGGACGTCGACCGGCTCGGCACGCTCCCGCAGGAGCTGGAGGATCGCCAGGCGGCTCGCGGACGCGAGCGCACGACCCGTCGACGCCTCGGTCATGCCCGGGAGTATTCCCGGTCCCCCGCCGCGCAGCCAGGGACCTTCGGTGGGTAGCGTGGAACGCCCGAGGAGGTGCGATGCCCGACGCCGGACCCGCCCAGCGGGTCGTCCACGCGCCGGCCGAGCGGCCGGCCGCCCCGGCCACCGTCGTGGTGGTCTCCGACCGGTGCGCGGCCGGCGCCGCCGAGGACCGCTCCGGCCCCACCGCGCTGTCCCTCCTCGCCGAGGCCGGGATCGCCGCGGACCGCGTCGTCGTGCCGGACGGCGCCCGGTCGGTCACCGACGCCGTCGCGGCCGCGCTCGCCGCGGGAGCGCGCCTCGTCGTCACGAGCGGGGGCACCGGCGTCGGGCCGCGCGACGAGACGCCCGAGGGGACGCGCCCCCTGCTCGCGCGCGAGCTGCCCGGGCTCGCGGAGGCGCTGCGCCGCGCCTCCGCCGACGCCGTGCCCACCGCCGTGCTCTCGCGCGGGCTGGCGGGGGTGACCGCCGACGGCGCCCTGGTGGTCAACCTGCCGGGCAGCCCGGGCGGCGTGGCCGACGGCCTGCGCGTCCTGCTCCCGCTCCTCCCCCACGTCCTCGACCAGGTGGCCGGCGGCGACCACCGTGCCGCCCCCGGCGGCACCGCCGCGGGACCGCGCCCCCTGGTGCGGCTGAGCGACGAGCCGCTGTCGGTGGACGCCCACCTCGCGGCGGTCGCGGACCCGCGCGCCGGCGCCGTGGCGACGTTCGTCGGGCAGGTCCGCGACCACGACCCGGGCGTGGCCGGCGAGGTCGTCGCCCTGGAGTACACGGCGCACCCCGACGCGCCCGCCGCGCTCGAGCGGATCGCCGCCGCGGCCCGGACGCGCGACGGGGTCCTCGGCGTCGCGATCAGCCACCGCACCGGCCTGCTCGGCGTCGGCGAGCCCGCCCTGGTGGCGGCCGTGGCGACGGCCCACCGCACGCTCGCGTTCGAGGTGTGCCGCGACCTCGTGGAGGCCGTCAAGGCCGAGCTGCCGGTGTGGAAGCGCGAGATCCTCGCCGACGGCTCGCACGTCTGGTCGGGCCTGACGTGACCGGGGCACCGGCCCGTCCGCCGCTGGTCGACAGGTTCGGCCGCGTGCACCGCGACCTGCGCATCTCCCTGACCGACAGGTGCTCGCTGCGCTGCACGTACTGCATGCCCGCCGAGGGCGTGCCGTGGCTGCCCGGGGCGACGGTGCTCACCACCGACGAGATCACGCGCATCGCGCGCGTGGCGGTCGGGCTCGGGATCACGGAGATGCGGCTCACGGGCGGCGAGCCGCTGCTGAGGCCGGACGCGGTCGAGGTGGTCCGCCGCCTCGCCGCGCTGCGCGGCCCGGACGGGCCGCCGGAGGTCTCGCTCACCACCAACGGCCTGCGCCTGCCCGCGCTCGCCGGGCCCCTGCGCGAGGCCGGGCTCGCCCGGGTCAACGTCAGCCTCGACACCCTCCGTCCCGACCGGTTCCGCGCCCTGACCCGCCGCGACCGCCTCGACGCCACGCTCGCGGGCATCGCCGCGGCCGACGCCGCCGGGCTGCACCCGCTCAAGCTCAACGCGGTCGTCATGCGCGGCGTCAACGACGACGAGGTCGTCGACCTGGTCCGGTACGCCGTCGACCGCGGGTACCAGATGCGCTTCATCGAGCAGATGCCGCTGGACCCCGGGCACACATGGGACCGCGGGGTCATGGTCACCCAGGCGGAGATCCTCGAGCACCTCACGACGGCGTTCACGCTCACCGAGGTGCCGGGCCGCGGATCGGCCCCCGCCGAGCTCTGGTACGTCGACGGCGGCCCGGCGACCGTGGGCGTCATCGCGTCGGTCACCGCGCCGTTCTGCGGGTCGTGCGACCGCGTCCGGCTCACCGCCGACGGTCAGCTGCGCGCGTGCCTCTTCGCGCGGGCCGAGACCGACCTGCGCACGCTCGTGCGCGAGGGCGCCGACGACGCCGCGCTCGAGGCCGCGTTCCGCGCCTGCCTCGCCGGCAAGCGCGCCGGGCACGACATCGACGACCCGGCGTTCCTCCAGCCCGACCGCCCCATGAGCGCGATCGGGGGCTGACCTCCGGGCTCAGCCGCCCGCGAAGGGCGGCAGGACGTCGACGGTGGCCCCCGCGGGCACGGGCGCGGCGTCGTCGTCCAGGCGCACGCCGTCGGCGAGCAGCGCGCACCTGTCGAGGACACCGGCCAGGCGCGCGTGCCGCCCCAGCAGCGCCGCCCGCAGGTCCCCGCGGGTCGCAGCGGCGACCTCCTCGCTGTCCACCCCGGCCGCCTCGGCGGCGCCGGCGAAGTACCGGACGGTGATCACCGCGGGCCGTCCGGCGACCAGGCGCGTGCGCTCTCCGTCACGCGCGCCACGACGTCGGCGAAGGCGGCCCGGCCCCCGTCGGGGGTGAGCACCCCGGCGCCGACCGCGCAGCCCGCGATGAACGACGTGAGCGGGACGGCCGGCCGGCCGACGCCGGCGGCCACCTCGCGCGCCAGGTCGAGGACCCCCTCCACGTCCACGAGGTCGGGGTCCACCCCCAGCTCCTCGGCGATGACACCGACCCAGCGGTAGATGTCCGCCCCAGGGGTGCCGTGCGGGCTCATCGTCCGCTCCTTCCGTCCGGGCCGCCGAAGGCGGCGACGTCCTCCCAGGTGTCCGTGTCGTCGGCGGCGTCGCCCGCGGGCACGCCGACCGCGGCGAGCCCCTCGACGAGGGACCGCACCGACCGGTCCCGCACGCCACCCGGGCGCAGCCGGTCGAGCGCCGCGTCGAGCGCGGCGCGCCGGTACGCGCCCACGAGCCACTGCGGGCGCCCCTCGGCGTCGAGCGCGACGGCGGCGTCGGCGTCGGGCGCACCGGAGAGCGCGCCGAGGAGCGCCGGGAGCACCTCGCCCGCGCGCGGGACGTCGCAGGCGAGGACCACGACGACGTCCGCGCCCTCGCCGAGGGTGGCCAGGCCCGCGTCGACGCCGGCGACCGGCCCGCCCAGGGGCGGGTCCTCGAGCGTGGCGAGCACGCCCGGGCGCGAGCCGACGGGCCCGACGACGACGCGCCGCCGGGCGTCCGCGACCGCGTCGAGCGCGCGGTCGAGCAGCGCGCGGCCGCCCACCTGCACCTCGCCCTTGGCCACCCCGCCCAGGCGCCGACCCTCCCCGCCCGCGAGCACGACGGCGTCGTACGGCGCGCTCACTCGTCCCCCCGCCGCCACTCGCCCGAGCGGCCGCCCGACTTCGCCAGGAGGCGCACGTCGGCGATCGACGTGGTGCGGTCCAGGCCCTTGACCATGTCGACGACGGCGAGGGCGGCGACCGCCGCGGCCGTGAGAGCCTCCATCTCCACGCCCGTGCGGTCCACGGCCCGCACGGTGGCGCGCACGTCCACGCCGTCGTCGGTGACCGCGAGGTCGATCTCGACGCCGTGCACGCCGATGACGTGCGCGAGCGGGAGCAGGTCGGGCGTCCGCTTGGCGGCCGCCACTCCCGCGACCCGGGCCACCGCGAGGACGTCGCCCTTGGGCACCGCGCCGTCGCGCAGCGCCGCGACGACGTGCGGCGCGCACCGCACGGTGGCGGCGGCCGTCGCCTCGCGGCGCGTGGGCTCCTTGCCCGTGACGTCGACCATGCGGGCGCGCCCGCGCTCGTCGAGGTGGCCGAAGGGCTGGGTCATGTGTCGCACCTCATCACCGTGAGCATGTCGCCGGGCCGGACCTCGGGCACGTCGGCCGGGACGACGGCGAGCCCGTCCGCCCGCGCCAGGGACGCGGCCAGGTGGGACCCGGAACCCCCCGCGACCGCGCGACGCGCGACCGTGGGCACGCCGCCGAGGGCGACCGGCATGTACTGGACCCGGTCCCGGGGCGTGCGCCACCCGTCGTCGGCGGGCACGCGCGCGAGCGGGCGGTCGACGTCGGCCAGGCCGCGCATGCGCAGCAGGGCGGGGCGCACGAGCACCTCGAAGGAGACGAAGACGCTCACGGGGTTGCCGGGCAGGCAGAGCACCGGGGTCCCGCCCGGCAGCCGGCCGAGCCCCTGCGGCTTGCCGGGCTGCATGGCGACCGCGACGAACTCGACGTCCGCCCACCCCGTCAGGCCGGCCTTGACGACGTCGTAGGCGCCGACGCTCACCCCGCCGGCGGTGACGACGGCGTCCACCGCGCCGTCGTGCTCGGCGAGGACGGCCCGCAGCGCCGCAGGGTCGTCGGGCACGGGTGGCACGAGCACGGGGACGGCGCCGGCGCCGGCCACCGCGGCGGCGAGCAGGTAGGAGTTGGAGTCGGGGATGCGCCCGCGGGGGCGCGGGACGCCGGGCGGGACGAGCTCGGAGCCGGTCGCGAGCACCAGCACGCGCGGGCGGCGGTGCACCCGCAGTCGGGCCGCCCCCGCCGCGGCCGCAGCGGCGACGTGGCGCTCGGCCAGGAGCGTGCCCGGCCCGAGGACGAGGTCGCCCGCGTGCACGTCCTCGCCCGCGCGGCGCACGTGCGCGCCCGGGCGCGAGGCCGCGAGGACGAGGACGCGGGCCGTGCCGCCGTCGGTGTCCTCGACCGGGACGACGGCGTCGGCACCCGGGGGCATCGGCGCGCCCGTCATGATGCGCGCCGCCTGCCCCGGCCCGACGGGCGTCTCGGCCGCGCTGCCCGCGGGCAGGTCGGCGACGACGGCGAGCTCGACGGGGTGCCCGGGGCCCGCCGTCGCGGCGTCGGCGGCCCGGACCGCGTACCCGTCCATGGCCGAGTTGTCCCACGCGGGCAGCGGGCCGTCCGCGCGCACCTCGGCCGCCAGGACGTGACCGGCGGCCTCCTCGAGCGGCACCTCGACCGTCGGCGTCGGCGTCGCGAGGGCGAGGGCGGCCCGCCGGTGCTCGTCGACCCCGCGCAACGGTCCCCCCGTCCCGCCCGCCGCGGTCAGCAGCAGGCCTCGCGCCCGATCATGACACGCCAGAGCGCGGGCCCCTCGGCGAGGTACTGCCAGGTGAGCTGGCCCGGGTAGCGCGCCGCG
>Ga0310839_101085_pt1 | contig 12831 bp, 13 predicted proteins | sample SM_ome_7_FD_201305 | JGI IMG/M metagenome (GOLD analysis project Ga0310839, IMG submission 201305) | Sorghum-adapted microbial communities enriched on stacked mutant (SM) sorghum from Joint BioEnergy Institute, Emeryville, California... ...
TTCGTCGCCAGTGCTCGTACCTGACGACCCCGTCTCATGTCAGCGCGACACGCCGTACCCCAAAGGGAAGATCGACAGACGTATCTGTCCCCCGACGTGCTCACCGGTTCTTCAACAGGCTCTTAGATTGCCGCGCGTGATCGCGATCAGGCCCTCATTGGCTCCGGTGGTCTGCGGTCTTGGCACCGCGGCCATCATGGGGATCGTCGTCGCGGTGGTCGCGCTCACCAGGCGGCGCTCGTAGCAGGGCGCCAAGCCCCACGGGCCGGAGGTCACCCGGGCCAGTCGAGGATCGGGGCGAGCGAGCGCAGGAACGACGACCGGGGCATCAGCCGCAGCACGCCGTTGCGCAGGGCCGCCCCCGGGCGCGAGGACCACTGCGCGACCGCGCCGATCTGCCGCGAGCGGCGGGCGACCATCTGCGTGCGCGGCCGCCGGGCCCGGTCGTAGGCGGCGAGGTCGCCGGCCGCCACGGCCCGGCCCAGCACCACGGCGTCCTCCAGCGCCTGGCAGGCCCCCTGGCCGAGGTTGGGTGTCATGGCGTGCGCGGCGTCCCCGAGCAGCACCACTCTCCCCGACACGTACGAGTCGAGCGCCGGCAGGTCGTACAGGTCGTGGTGCAGCACCGCGCTCTCATCCACCGCCGCCAGGAGCGTCGGGATCGGATCGTGCCAGCCGCCGAACCGGCGGCGCAGTTCGGCGAGGCCCCCGTGCCCGCCGCCCTCAGGCGTGTTCGCGACGGCGAAGCAGTAGACCCGACCGTCCGGCAGCGGGGCGTACCCGAACCGCTCGCCCCGGCCCCACGACTCGACGCTCTCGCCGATCGGCACCGGTCGGGTCACCATCCGCCACGCGCTGTACCCGGCGTAGCGGGGCGCGGGCGCGCTCGGCCACAGCGAACGGCGTACCACACTGTGGAGGCCGTCGGCGCCGACCACCAGGTCCGCTGTGGACTCACCCGCGGAGTGCAGCACGGTGCCGTCCGGCCGCACCGCGTGCACGACGACCCCGGTCCGCAACGACCGCGCGGGCACCGCCGCCAGCAGAATGTCCAGCAGATCGGCGCGGTGCAGCACCGCGACCGGGCCGTACCGGCGCTCCAGCTCGGCCGTGTCGGTGCGGGCGAGCCAGCGCCCCGCGGCGTCCTGGATGCCGGCCTGCGCGCCGAGCGACGAGCGCCCGCGTACCACGTCGCCCAGCCCGAGCCGGTCGAGCGCCCGCAGCGCGTTCGGCCACAGCGACAGGCCGGCGCCCACCTCGGTGAACTCGGCCGCGCGTTCCAGGATCTCCACCCGCCAGCCCTGCCGGCTCAGCGCGACGCCGGCGGCGAGTCCGCCGATGCCACCGCCGACGATGACCGCTCTCACGCCAACCAACCCCTCTACATCCGTAGAGGACTCTACACTTGAAGACAACTCGTCGAGGAGTGAGGTGTGTCTCGCCGGAGCGCGATCGCCGACGCGGCGATCACCACGCTCGCCAGGGAGGGCATGCGTGGCCTGACCCACCGGGCCGTGGACCGTACGGCCGGGCTGCCCGAGGGCTCGACGTCGTACTACTTCCGCACTCGGCAGGCGCTGCTCCACGCGGTCGTCGAGCGTCTGGCCGAGCTCGACGCCGCCGCGGTGCCGGCGCTGCCCAGCGGCGACCTCGACACGCTCGCGGACCAGGTCGCCGGCCTCATGCAGCACTGGCTGACCGCGGGGCGCGACCGCCATCTCGCGCGCTACGAACTCGCGCTCGAGGCGACCCGGCGACCTGAGCTGCGCGACACGCTGGTACGCGCCGGCGCCGGGCTGCGCGCCATGGTCGCCCAGGTGCTCGCCGCGGCCGGCGTGCCCGAGCCGCAGGCACGGGCGTACGACCTGGTGGCGTTCCTCGACGGACTGCTGTTCGACCAGATCGCCGGGGCGGGGGCCCGCGAGCTGACCACCGACCACCTCCGTACCGCGATCCGCATGCTGCTCGCCGCGGTGCTGCGCCGCCCGCATGAGGATCCGGCGCGTGGGCGGGGATGAGGATCCGCTGCGAGAATCCGCCCCCTGCCGTACGCGGCGAGGGGCGCGGTTTGGTTACCGTGCGGACGCAACTTCGCGGCGGCACCGCATCGGCCGGCCGGCCCGAGGCGGAAGCCTCCGCCTGACGACCGATACTGCCGGCATGGAGTTCAGGGTGCTCGGTCCCGTCGAGGTACGCAGGCCGGGGGGCCGCCTGATCTGAAGACTTTGTGAAGATCCGGTCAGGTCTTCGTTGGAGATCGGGTTCTCAAGTCTTCTTGATCGTTTCTTCATGGCGTCGTCCTAGCGTCCGCGCCATGGAGATCGGCAGGCGGTGGCGACGGGTGGCGCGGCGGCGTATCAGGGAGACGCTGGCGCTCCGGCGGGTGCAGGCCGACATCCGGCGGGCGGGCACGCGGCTGGCCGACATCCGGCGGCGGAGTGCCCGGTGACGCCAGCCGCGCGTCGGCTGGTCATGGTGGCTTGCGGATTGATCGTCACGGGGGTGTTGGCCGCCGGTGCGGGACTCGTCGCGGTGCCCGCGGCCACGTCAGGCGGCGTGAAATCGGTGGTGCCCTGGGCGGTGCTGGACGCGGCGAGGACCGGCACTGAGATCGTGCGGCCACCACGGCTGGTCGCGACGGCCGTGCGGATGACGGTCGAGGGGTTCGGGTCGTGGGCCCTGCTGGACCGCGTGACCGGAAACCTGTCGGGTTCGGCGAACATGGATGAGCCGAACACGGCCGAGTCGATGATCAAGCCGTGGATCGTGGCGGACTACCTGCGCACGGCGGCCTCGAAGGGTGCTTCGGTGCCGGATTCCCGGCTGCGGCAGGCGAGCGCGGCGATCCGGGACAGCGACGATCAGGCGGCCGAGAGTTTGTTCCGGTTGGGTGGCCGGGATGCGGTGGTGCGCCGGCTCATCGACATCTGCGGTCTGCGGCATACGACCGTGGCGTCCCGCCGCTGGGCGGAGACGAGGATTCCGGCCAGCGACGCGGTACGGATGGGCGCGTGCCTCGCTGACGGCCGGGCAGCCGGACCACAGTGGACGGACTGGGTGCTCGCGGAGATGCGGCAGGTACGGGGCGGGGTGGCGGATCAGCCCCCCGGGTACTGCTGCAGCGGCGGCGGGCGCTGGGGAATCATCGACGGTCTGCCGCCGGAGTCGGCATCCCAGGTGGCGATCAAGAACGGCTGGACTCCGATCTGGGCCGAAGGGCTGTGGCACGTGAACTGCCTGGCGATCCACCCCGAGTGGGTGCTGTGCGTGCAGATGCGCTATCCGATCTCGCGGGGCCTGCAGTACGGTGCCGACACCTGCCGCAGTGTGACCGAGCAGTTGCTCACGAGGCACTAGAGGCCGTCACACCCAGAGCCGGCCCAGCCACATCCGGGCCAGCCAGTCGGAGTACGGGATGACCTGTCCGGTGTAGATCGGGTAGAAGTACGCGAAGCACAGCGCCACCGCGAGCACGTACCCGCTGGCCACGATCGCGCCCACGGCGCGCCGGTCGGCGGCGGTGGCGTCGGGCGCCCGGCCGGGCGGCGGGGTCATGAGCGCGCCGAGCACGTAGACCACCGCGAGGATGAGGAACGGCACGGCCGGCAGCGCGTAGAAGTAGAACATGGTCCGGTTCTCGAGGGCGAAGTAGAACCAGGGCAGGATGCCGGCCGCGATGCCGAGCGCGATCGGCGGCATCCGCCAGTCCCGACGGGCGATGCCGAACCAGATCATGAGTGGGATCGCGAGCAGGAACGACCACCACAGCACGGGCGTGCCGAGCAGCAGCACCTCGCTGGCGCAGTTGGCCGCACCGCACGCTCCGTCGGTGCTCCAGTGGAACGCCACCGGCCGGCCCAGCAGCAGCCACTGCCACGGTTCGGACTGGTAGGTGTGCTTCTCCGTGAGCTGGTTGTGGAATTTCAGGGCTTCCTGGTGGTAGTGCAGCAGGTTCAGCAGCGCGCCGATCACCGGCGGCTCGCTCCAGCGGGAGTCCGCGAGGTAGTGCCGGAAGTACCCGTCGTCGGAGAGGAACCAGCCGGTCCAGGTGGCGAGGTAGGTGAGGATGGTGAGCAGCCCGCTGAGCAGGAACCAGCCGGTCTCATCCAGGACGGTGTCCAGCCACGGCCGGCGCACCCCGGCCGAGCGCCGGGCCCGGACCTCCCACACGAACGCCAGCGTGAAGAAGACCGGCAGGAAGAAGGCGGCGCTCCACTTGACGCCGACGGCGCACCCCGCGAACACTCCGGCGGCCAGCCGCCACCAGGGCACCCCGGTACGCCAGTCGAAGCCCGGGCGTGACGCGCGACCGGGCCGCGACGGATCCGCCCCGGACTCCAGGTGGCGCAGCCAGCGGCGGCGCCGGGCGTCGCGGTCGAGCACCAGGCAGCCGAAGGTCGCCAGCACGAAGAGCATGAGGAAGATGTCGAGGAGCGCGGTCCTCGACAGGACGAAGTGCATGCCGTCGAGCGCCAGCAGCAGTCCGGCCGCACAGCCGAGGGTCGTCGAGCCGAACATGCGCCGGGCGATGCGGGTGAGCATGAGCACGGAGACGATGCCGGCCACGGCCGCGGAGATCCGCCAGCCGAACTCGGTGTGCGCGGCGTCGAACGACTTCTGCGTCACCACGCGGTACAGCCACTCGCCGAGCGCGATGCACCACTTGCCCAGCGGCGGGTGCACGACGTACTTGGGGGTGTCGTTCTCGAGGTCCCACTCGACGCCGTGCTGCAGCATCGAGTGGGCCTCGTCGGCGTAGTAGACCTCGTCGAAGATCTTGCCGGACGGGTGCGAGAGGTTGACCAGGCGCAGCACCGCCGCGATCAGGGTGATCACGCCCGCGGCGAGCCACGAGTACGGGTCGAGCCGCGCGTCGAACGGCACCAGCCGGCGACGAACGATCGCGGGCACCCGGACGGGTGCTCGGGCATCCGCCCGCTCCGAAACGCCGGGTCGCGCCGTCGCCGTCGAGATCACGGGCCGATCGTAGGCTGCGAAGCTGAACGCGGACGACCCGTCGGTGTCCGACCCCCGGGAGGTGGAGTCCGATATTGGCCAATAATCCGGACGAAGGCCGGCTTGTGCTGATCGGTGCGCCGCTCGGCAACGTCGCCGACGCCTCGCCGCGGATGCGCGAGACCCTCGCCGCCGCCGACGTGATCGCCGCCGAGGACACCCGGCGCTTCGCCCGGCTCGCGCGCGACCTCGGGATACCGGTCACCGCCCGCGTCGTCTCCTACTTCGAGGGCAACGAGGTACGCCGTACCCCGGAGCTCGTGGCGGCCCTGCGCGGCGGTGCGGTGGTGGCCGTGATCACCGACGGCGGGATGCCCGGCGTCTCCGACCCGGGCTACCGGCTGGTCCGGGCCGCCCTCGACGCCGGGTTCCCGGTCACCGCGGTCCCCGGGCCGAGCGCCGTGACCACCGCCCTGGCCGTCTCGGGGCTGCCCAGCGACCGGTTCTGCTTCGAGGGGTTTTTGCCCCGGCGGGCGGGCGAGCGGCGAAGCCGTCTCGCCGCGCTCGCCGCCGAGCAGCGCACGCTGGTCTTCTTCGAGGCGCCGCACCGGGTGACCGACACGCTCGCCGACCTCGTCGCGGCGTTCGGCGCGGACCGCCCCGCAGCCCTGTGCCGGGAGTTGACCAAGGTGTACGAGGAGGTCCGCCGCGACGGTCTCGGCGCGCTGCTGGAGTGGGCCAGGACCGCGCCGCCGCGCGGGGAGATCACCCTCGTCGTCGCCGGCGCGCCGGCGACGACCGCCGGGGCAGGCGCCCCGCCCGACGCCGACCTGCGCGCCGCGCTCGACGCGCGCCAGGCCGCCGGCATGTCCCGCCGCGATGCGGTCGCCGCGGTCGCCCGCGAGTACGGCGTCCCGAAGCGGCGGGTCTACGACCTGGCGGTCCGCGTCGACCCGGACTGATCCACCCCGTCGGCCGGGTTGCGCGGGCTAGAAGCTGGCGGCGAGGAAGCCGGCGAACAGCAGCAGCGGTGCGGCCAGGCTGAGCGCGACGGCCGCCCCCCGGGCGCGCCGGCCGGGCAGCCGGGTCGCTCCGGTGGCCAGGGCGATCCCGAGCCCGCAGGCGAGCACGAGAGCCAGTCCGATCGCCCAGCGAAGGTGCAGGCCCGCCTCGTCGGCCGCGTACGCGCCACGCCCGTCGGCCGACACCATCCGGGCCTCCACGGTGGCGCCGCTGCGGCGGTCGGCCACGTCGAGACCGAGCAGCCGCACCTCCTCCACGGTGAACGCGCCGTCGGCGGACGTGAAGACGCCCACACAGCCCTGCCCGTACCCCTCGCCGGCGCACCGGATCACCGTCGCCGTGCCCGGCCGCTGGTGGCCGAGCGCCAGCCACAGCGGCTCGGCGCTGACCCAGGCGAGGAACGCGGTGAGCAGCGCGAGGACGAGCAGCGCGGGCAGGCCCACGGCCGGGCGGCGGGGGGACCTGCGGGCCCGGATCCGCCGGACCCGGGCCGCGAGGGCGCGGTCGCGGCCAGGCCGGCGGGGTATCGACTCGGTCAGCCAGGATTCAAACCCGGAGTCCGGTTCCGCCTCGGGCTCCGGCTCGGGGCGGGGTCGGGTCGGCGGCGGGCTCGCCTGCCGGGGCACCTGTGGCCAGAGGTCGCCGGCCTCGACGTCGTCGGCGGGCCGCTCGGCGGGACCGCCCGACGGCCCCACCGTAGCCGGCTCGGTCGCCGTGGCCGGTTCGGTCGCTGTGGCCGGCTCGGTCACGCCCGCCTCCTCGGCCGCGGCCGTCGGGGTGGCGCTCGGCTCGGCGGCCGTGCCCGGCTCAGGCGACCGGCGCCGGCGAGGCGGGGTGACCCACGGGCTCGCCGACCGGTCGAGGGTGCCGGACGGGTCGAGGGGCTGCTGGGGCGGCTGGGCCTCATGCGCACTGGTCACGGTCTTGATTGGACACCGTGACCGGCCGGTTGTGCGGTACCGGCGCGCGTGTCGGGCAGAAATCGGGTCGGGGACGAAAAGCGGCGGGAGATAGGCTTATGACCCATGAGTCACGTCCTCGCCGCGGTCGCCTGGCCGTACGCCAACGGACCGCGCCACATCGGCCATGTGTCCGGCTTCGGGGTCCCCTCCGACGTCTTCTGCCGGTACATGCGCATGGCCGGGCACGACGTGCTCATGGTCTCCGGTACGGACGAACACGGCACCCCGATCCAGGTGCAGGCCGACGCCGAGGGCGTCAGCCCGCGCGAACTCGCCGACCGGTACAACCGGGTGATCGTGGAGGACCTGCACGCGCTGGGGCTCTCCTACGACCTGTTCACCCGGACCACGACCCGCAACCACTACGCGGTCGTGCAGGAGTTGTTCGAGACGCTGTACCGCAACGGGTACATCGTGCCGAAGATGACGATGGGGGCGATTTCCCCTTCCACCGGCCGGACGCTGCCCGACCGCTACATCGAGGGCACGTGCCCGATCTGCGGCTACGCCTCTGCCCGCGGTGACCAGTGTGACAACTGCGGCAACCAGCTCGACCCGATCGACCTCATCGACCCGCGCTCGCGGATCAACGGGGAGAAGCCGGAGTTCGTCGAGACGGAGCACTTCTTCCTGGACCTGCCCGCGGTCGCCCGGGCGCTCGGCGAGTGGCTCGACACCCGCGAGCACTGGCGGCCGAACGTGCTGCGGTTCTCCAAGAACCTGCTCGACGACCTGCAGCCCCGGGCGATCACTCGGGATCTGGAGTGGGGCGTGCCGATCCCGCTCGACGGGTGGCGGGACCGCTCGGACAAGCGGATCTACGTCTGGTTCGACGCGGTCATCGGCTACCTGTCCGCGTCCATCGAGTGGGCCCGGCGCACCGGCGACCCGGAGGCGTGGCGCCGCTGGTGGTCGGCCGACGGCAGCGGCAAGGAGGCCCGCGCCTACTACTTCATGGGCAAGGACAACATCGTCTTTCACTCGGTGATCTGGCCGGCGATCCTGCTCGGCTACTCCGGTGAGGGTGACCGCGACGGGGTGCCGGGCCGGCTGGGGCGGCTCAACCTGCCCACCGAGGTGGTTTCCAGCGAGTACCTGACCATGGAGGGGCGCAAGTTCTCCTCCTCGCGCCGCGTGGTCATCTACGTGCGCGACTTCCTGTCGCGCTACGACGCCGACGCGCTGCGCTACTTCATCGCGGTCGCCGGGCCGGAGACCACCGACACCGACTTCACGTGGGCCGAGTTCCTGCGCCGCAACAACGACGAGCTGGTCGCCGGCTGGGGCAACCTGGTGAACCGCTCGATCTCGATGGCGGCGAAGAACTTCGGCGCGATCCCGGCGCCCGGCGAGCTGACCGACGCCGACCGTGAGCTGCTGGCGACCTCCCGGGCCGCGTTCGGCACGGTCGGCGGCCTGATTGAGCGGCACCGGCAGAAGGCCGCGATCGGCGAGGCGATGCGGGTGGTGGCGGAGGCCAACAAGTACCTGTCCGAGCAGGCGCCGTGGAAGCTCAAGGAGGACCGGGAGCGGATGGGCACCATCCTGCACACGGCCCTGCAGGTGGTCGCCGACGCGAACACCATGCTGAGCCCGTTCCTGCCGCACTCCGCGCAGAAGATCCACGAGCTGCTCGGCGGCACCGGAGTGCACACCCCGATGCCGGAGATCCGCGAGGTGTCCGATCTGGACGGCGGGCCGGCCTACCCGATCATCACCGGCGACTACACGGCCGGCGCGCGGTGGGAGTCGGTGCCGCTGCCCGTCGGCAGGCCGCTGGCGCCGCCCAAGCCGGTCTTCAAGAAGCTTGATCCGTCCATCGTGGACGAGGAGCTCGCCCGTCTGGGTGGCGCCGGCTAGCCGTCGCCGTCGCTGAAGGCGGCGGCGAGGGCGCGAACGGTTCGCCGTACCCTCGCCTCCCCCAACTCGGACACGGTGGCGCGCAGGTGCTCGGCGGCGAGCGGGGCGAGCAGCGTGTGCGCGTCCGCGTCGGGATCGGCCCGGTGCGCGAGCAGCAGGGCCACATGGCGGTGCCAGAAGCGGTATGCGCCGATGCGGTAGCGGGCGCCTGCGGAGCCGGTCTCGGACATCCGCACGAGGTCCAGGTGCGCGAGGACGTAGTCGAGGTATGCGTCGACGAACGCGGCCAGCCGCTCGCCTGGCTTCGGCCGGGCGTCCGGGCCGCCCGGCCCGAGCGGTGCGGGTCCGAACAGGATCGCCTCCTGCAGTTCCCGTTCGCGCGCGTCTAGCAGCGCGACGGCCAGGCCAGCCTTGTCGCCGAAGCGCCGAAACAGCGTGCCCTTGCCCACGCCGGCCGCCGCGGCCACGGCGTCCATCGAGACGTTCTCGACCCCGTGTTTGCGGAAGAGTTCCGCGGCCGCGTTGAGCACCGCGGCCCGGTTGCGTGCCGCGTCCGCCCGTTCGCGCGGCGGTGAGGTACGCAACACGAGCAGTTCTTCCGGAGGATTGTCAGAAGCGGACTGCGGTCCGATATAGTCATGAGGCATAACCGGACTCTAGTCCAGATCTGATCCGAGGAGGTCATGGTGGTCGCTCTCATCACCCGGGAGGAGCTGCGGACCGAGATCGAGGCCGGAACGGTCACCGTCGTCGACGCACTCGGCGGGGAGTACTACGCGAAGCAGCACCTGCCGGGCGCGGTGCCTCTGGTGGAGGCGGATGTGGCGACGCGGGCGGCCGAGCTGCTGCCGGACAAGTCAGCCCCGATCGTCACGTACTGCTCCAACGCCGCGTGCCCGAACAGCGAGCGGGTCGCCGAGCGGCTGATCGCGCTCGGCTACACCAACGTGCGCAAGTACCGCGAGGGCATCGAGGACTGGGTGGCCGTGGGCCTGCCCGTCGAGTCGGGCAACTAGGTGTCACCGGGTGACTGTCGGCGTGTGGCTTGCGTGCCACCAGCGGCGCGGGCCCACGGCCGGGCGACCGGCCGTGGGCCCGCGCCCCACGAGCACCAGGCACCCAACAGGAGCACCGCCTGTCGGCCGTGTGATCCTTGTGCGTGATGCGTAGCGAGGAGTTCCCGCCCGAGCCCGAGGCGCTGCCCGTCGCCGTTCTGGACAGCCACACCCACCTGGACATCGTCGGCGGCGACCCGGACCCGCAGATCGCCCGGGCCGCCGCGGTCGGCGTCGACCGGCTCGTCCAGGTCGGGGTCGACGTGGCCTCCTCCCGGTGGGCGGCCGCGCTGGCCGAGCGGTCGTCGGCGGTCCTCGCCGCCGTGGGCCTGCACCCCAACGAGGCGCCCCGGGTGCCGGACCTCGACGAGTCACTGCGCGAGATCGAGTCGCTGGCCGGGCTGGAGCGGGTGCGGGCGATCGGCGAGACCGGGCTGGACACGTTCCGCACGGGCGAGGAGGGGCGGGCCGCGCAGGAGGAGGCGTTCCGCGCGCACATCGCGATCGCCAAGCGCTACGGCAAGGCGCTGGTGATCCACGACCGGGACGCGCACGCCGACGTGCTGCGCGTGCTCGACGCCGAGGGTGCGCCCGACATCGTGGTGATGCACTGCTTCTCGGGGGACGCCGGGTTCGCCGCCGAGTGCGTGCGGCGCGGGTACGTCCTGTCCTACTCGGGCACCGTGACCTTCAAGAACGCGCCCGCGCTGCGCGAGGCCGCCGCGGTGACCCCGGTCGACCAGATGCTCGTGGAGACCGACGCCCCGTTCCTGACGCCGATGCCGTACCGCGGGTGGCGCAACGCTCCGTACCTCATTCCGCTGACCGTGCGCTGCCTCGCCGAGACCACCGGCGTCGACCTCGAGCAGTTGTGCGCGGCCATCTCGGCCACCGGCGAGCGCGTCTTCGGCCCCTGGTGACGTGGGCTCGCCAAGCTATTGCTACTTACGGTGATGATGGTTGCCGAGTTCTTCCAGCTTTTTCGGCTTGTGGTAGCAGGTTGTAATCGCTCTTGCAAACTGTTGAACATGTATACATCCTCCCCTCACGCTCTCGGAGCGAGGGAGGAATATGGCAAGCAAAATGCCATCTACGGGTGAAGGTAGGGTCCCCCTGGAAGGTCACGCTCCCCGGCGTCCGTATGGTTGGCTCGACAGGTTCATAGCGGTCGTGGGGTGTTCCGTCGCTATGGTTGGCGGATCGCTCGCCATCACGGTACCGGCTCAGGCCAGCAACACCGACGTTCAACCACGAATACTAGTCACGCAGTTCGATTCAGCAGCAATCGCCGTGGCGGCGAGAGGGGTGAGCGCTACGACACCCGGCTCGGTGGCGCGTAAACATGTAGATCAATACCTGGAGCAGCAGGCGCGTGCTGGAAGGCTAATCGACGAGAGAACGGCAAGAGTCGCGTCGCTCCCCGACCCGTACCAAGCCGGCAAGAGAATTGACATCGTCTGGGCAGGTGCCAAAGCGCCGTCCTCGGTCTCCTACTTTTTAGAGGATCGTGGGAAATCAGTGACGACCTCTATGTCCGTTCTGCTTGAGCCGAGTCTCGAGGCCGCAGAACCAGATGCTCTGGCTGACACCACTGTGGGGAGTGGCTATGACTACGCCAGCAGTGCCGTCGGAATGGTCAAACGAGATGGCTATTGCGCAACGACTTGGTTCACGGCCTGGTACAGCTCGCAAGATCACCACTTGGAGTCTTGCTTCCAGTCGTTCCAGCAGCCCAACACCGGAAACTGGATCTACAATAGGTGGTCCACGTTCGCGTACGCGCCGGCTCACTGGAGTGAAAGCGCTTTTGTTACGGACTTTTATGTCGCATCTAGACCATGGAAAGGCACCAACGGCAACTACATTACGAACCTCGACGGTTGGAAGCCGGGAGCTTCGTCATCAACCTGTACAACTGTAGCTGATGGAACGCTTACCATCGGTAGCGGCACGTCCATCGGCATCACTTTTCCCATCCACCAGTGTAAGGATTTTATCCCGGCATCTATCTCGAGTTCCAAGACAATTGGCCTTGACCTATTCGTTGACGGGCAAGGCAAAAGGACTGCAACGCCGGTGATCCAGATGGATGTCGCGGGCTACTTCCGGGCAAACACAACGCGGACTGATGTCTGGTGGGCAGATTACAACTGGGTCTCTGTCCAATGGTGTAGCGAAGCTCTCGGATTCCTATGTGATCCATCCGAGAACTTTGTGGCGAAGGACAGCGGCTGGTGAAGGTTCGCTACACTAGCCGATCTAGGATGAACCGGGGTCCGCTGCACAGCGGACCCCGGTTGGTCACGGTTGTGTTTGTCATCGCTGCTCTAGGCCTAGTCGGGCTTTGTCTCGCCAACGCCATGCCCGTTGCCGAGGTCTCGAACTATCCCTCAGGCGTATCCGCAATCGCGACGAGAAACCCTGCTAGTTGTGCGATGGTGAAGACCAGCAGGCCGTGCTCTGATATCGAGGTCAATGGCGATCTATGGCGTTACGCTTTGCTGCGGCCACCAGTACCAACCCGAGAGACCGTAATCGTCGATTTCGGTGGACCCGGGGTCTCTGTGCTTTCGGGTAATGACCTCGATGCCTTCCGAGCCGAGTTCCGAATACTAAGTGACCGGTACAACCTCTTGGCGTTGGAAGAGCCCTGGGTTACGGCTACCGTTACCGTTCCCTGTAAGGAGGCCATGTCCGGGTATTACCGGGCACTGCGCGACAACGGGGGTGAGCGTATCAGCCGGGCGGTCAATTTGTTACGCGATGCGTGTGCGTTCGATTCAGGCCAAGCGCGATGGGGGTTTGACGCCAGCTCCTATAGGACACTCGTATCAGCGATCGAGGCCCGGGGCTGCGTCCACGGGAGTGGTGTACGACGGGCCGTTGATCGGCGTGTCGTGAAGGAGGAGACGGCCACCGCGTAGATCCTTCGAGACGGCTAAGTCACAACGAAGGAGACCAAACGCGATGGCCGT
>Ga0310839_101093_pt1 | contig 12783 bp, 9 predicted proteins | sample SM_ome_7_FD_201305 | JGI IMG/M metagenome (GOLD analysis project Ga0310839, IMG submission 201305) | Sorghum-adapted microbial communities enriched on stacked mutant (SM) sorghum from Joint BioEnergy Institute, Emeryville, California... ...
GCCGCCTCGGCCGCGTCGGCCGCTGCGTTGGCCAGGCGCCAGCGGGCCTTGTACGTGATGTAGTTGTAGAGCACATCGAGGATGAACCCCTCCTCGATGGCCTGCCGCATCGAGTAGACGTGGAACGGCTTCTTCTTGCCGGTGCGGGGGTCGAGCGTGCCGAAGAGCTCGAGAGTCTTCGCCTTCGGGGTGGCGGTGAAGGCGAAGTAGGACAGGTTCGGGTGCCGGCCGCGGGCGAGCGCCGAGGAGGTGAGCGGGTCGCCGTCGTCGTCGATGTCGTCGCCGCCGTGCCGGCCGAGGGCACGCTTGAGCGCGGTGGCGGACTCACCGGTCTGCGACGAGTGTGCCTCGTCGACGATGATGCCGTAGCGGCGGTCCCCGAACTCCGGCATCTTGTCGAGGATGTACGGGAACTTCTGCAGGGTCGTGATGATGATGCGGGCGGTCGCGCCCTTGAGCGCGTCGCGCAGCTGCTCAGCGTCCTGGTCGATCTTCTGGACGACGCCGGGAACGTGGTCAAACTGGTAGATCGTGTCCTGCAACTGCCGGTCGAGCACCACCCGGTCGGTAATGACGATGATCTTGTGGAAGACCGGCTGGTTGTTGGCGTCATGCAATGTGGAGAGTCGGTGCGCGAGCCAGGCGATCGTGTTCGACTTGCCTGAGCCGGCCGAGTGCTCGATGAGGTAGTTGTGCCCGGCGCCGTGGGCCTGGGCGTGGACGGTCAGCTCGCGCACGGCGTGCCACTGGTGGAATCGTGGGAAGATCAGCGGTGCGGTGTGCGGGTCGACCGGGGTGGCGCGGCCCTTGCGGCCTGGGTTGGTCTCGATGTGCAGGAAGCGCTGGAGCAGGTCCAGCCAGGCGTCGCGCTGCCACACCTCGCGCCACAGGTAGGACGTGGCGTAGCCGTCCGGACCGGCGGGTGGGTTGCCGGCACCGCCGGAGACGCCCGGCCCGTTGGAGCCCACGTTGAAGGGCAGGAACCGGGTCTTCTCGCCGGCGAGGCGGGTCGTGATGAAGACGAGGTCCTGGTCGACGGCGAAGTGGACGAGCGTGCGCTTGGCGAAGATCAGCTCCCGCGGGTCGCGCTCGGTGCGGAACTGCCGCTTGGCGTCCTCGACGTTCTGGCCGGTGAGCTGGTTCTTCAGCTCGGCGGTGGCGACGGGAATGCCGTTGACGAAGAGGGTCAGGTCTATTTCGTGGTTGGTGCGGCTGGAGTAGCGGAGCTGGCGTGTGACGGTGAGCCGGTTGGCGTGGTACTCGTCGAGTACCCCGGCCGCGAGCGTTTGATCCGGCCGGAAGTGGGCGAGCTGCAGCGCGACTCCCCGGTCCTTGATGCCGTTGCGCATTACGTCGAGTGCGCCGCGCTTGTCGATCTCGGAGGCGACCCGCTTCGCCACCTCGCGCTGAGCCGCCTCCAGGCTCCCGTAGATGTCGATGAGGCGCTTGAACTGGTCGTACTGTGCCGCCCGCTGGTCGCCGAGAAAGGTGAACAGTTCGGCGGTGTCCAGCCCGAGATCCGGGCGATAGTTCGAGGCCGAGCCGGGCGACCACCCGTTGGCCAGAAGTCCGGCGACGATCGCCTCCTCGAACCGCTCCTCGGTGTGCACTTGCCCACTCACGACACATCGGCTCCTCGTGCTGTCGTGACATCAAACTGCCCCGTCACTGCGGCTGCGATCAACGCCTGCTTTCGTTCGGTTAGTAGGGTAATCTGCTGTTCAAACGCTTGAAGCAAGCTTCGGTGCGTTGATTCGACCTCAGAACATATACGAGCTATTTCGATCTGCACGTGCAGCGGCGGTATTAATACGGGCATGTTGAGTAGGATCGACTCGTTCAGGTTTGCAATAGTGCTGCCGACTGCCTGTGTCTCGAAATAGAAACGCACAGCCGGAATGCCCAGCAATCGGCCCAGAAACTCGGCGTCGAAGGCGGGGCGGGTAAACCGGACGCGGAGTGCGCCCGTGCCACAAACCCAGCCCACATTCTCCTGCCTGACGACAGCAGCCCTACCTAGCTCCCCGCGCCGCCCAAAAACAACGTCGTTCTGAGCAAGGATGTACCGCGATAGTCGGGACCTTGTTTCGTCCGAGACCGTTACCCTCTCGTCTGCTATGAGTTTTCCTTCGAAGATATTCGAAGGGTTAACAACTGGCCACCCACCCTCAATGTAGTCGTCCGCATGTAGCTGGCTACCGAATGGTCCAGTCTGTACGACGCACGGCAAGCTCCTTAGGCGGCCTTGACCCCAATCACTGGGGATCTTGCCGAATGGTTCGTAGTCAGCCTTCTTTGTTGCAGATAGGTGCTGCCCGCGGACGAGTCGATCGATGGCGGAATTCATGCGCTCCTTGACGAGCTGGGTCGTGTTGATTCGAATGGATACGACTTGATCGATTCGTGCGGTTTCGGCGTCGAGGAAGTCGGCGATCCGTCGCTGTTCGGAGAGTGGTGGCGGCAGCGGGACAGGTGTTGAGTAGGCGGCCTCTCTCGAAAGCCCGGGCACGCCAACGTCCTGCGATATTCCCTTGAAGTCGATTGCGCATAGGCAATAGTAAAGCCAGCGTCGGTCCACGCTGTCGTCAATAGGGCTGACACTGTAGGCCGTGTCAATAACGAAGCATGGGCTGTCCACCCAATGGACTGATCCGTAGCTTCCTTTGCGGCCAACGACAATGGCTGGGCCACTTGTATTCGGCCGATTGTGATAACCGGTTATGCCACCGGAGCTCACGACGGGAATTGGTCCCTCTATTCGGACGGCCTCGGCCAAACTGTCGCCGTATGTGAACCGTGCAATGCGCCGCAGCTGGACCGTGGCTCTCATGAGGTCACCTCGCCGAGAAGGGCTTGGATTTGGGACTCGAGGGCCTTGAGTTCTGCGTCGATCTCGGCGAGCGGTCGTGGCGGGGTGTACACGTAGAAGTGGCGAGTGAAGGGGATCTCGTAACCGATCTTCGTCTTGTCGTGATCGATCCAGGCGTCAGGGACATGAGGGAGGACCTCGCGGGCAAAGTACTCGTCGATGTCTTCGTTCAATGGCACGTTTTCGAAGTCGCGCAGGTCGGGGTCGGGTACGGGCGCACCCTTATCCATCTGCACCTCACCGTCCGGGTCAGTGACCGAGATCGCTGCCCAGAGTCCTTTCTCAACGGAAAGGGGCGACGGCCATGGCAGCCCGGCCTCGGCTAAGGCAGCACGAATGGCATCTTTAGCCTCTCGGCGGGTCCACCACACCGTGCCTACAAGCGGCTTGAGCGCGGTGACCAGCGCGTCGGGTTGGTCGTAGCGCGCCAGCGGCTTCGACTCGGTCAGCGCGGCCAGCGTGTCGTCGGTGATCTCGAAGCGGAGTTTGAGCGGTCGCTCCACGGTGATGCGCTGGTAGCCGAAGTCCGTCGTGTTGAAGATTTTCACCTTGCCGTGGCCGGGATGGGATGGGTCGGACGCAGCGGTGAGGGCCTCGGCGTACAGGCGGGTGACATCGGCGATCTGGTCGTCAGCGATCATCTTGCGCTTATCGCCCAGGCTCTTGGGCATCTTCACCCACTGGTCCCGGGCGTCGAGGAGGATCACTTTGCGCCGCAGCTCCTGCGGCTTGCGGTTTGAGAGTATCCAGAAGTACGTGGATATGCCGGTGTTGTAGAAGAGCTGGTCGGGCAACGCGACGATGCCTTCGAGCCAATCGTTTTCCAGAATCCAGCGGCGGATCTCCGATTCGCCCGACTCGGCGCCGCCGGTGAACAGCGGCGAGCCGTTGAAGACAATTGCGAGCCGCGTGCCGCCCTGCTCGACCGGGCGCATCTTCGAGAGCATGTGCTGGAGGAAGAGGAAGGATCCGTCGTTGATCCGCGGTAGCCCGGCCCCGAAGCGGCCGGCGTGTCCGAGCTTCGCCTCCGCCTCGATCTCGTCCTTGACCATCTTCCACTCGACGCCGAACGGCGGGTTGGCGAGCATGTAGTCAAACTTCCGGTCGGCGTGGCCGTCCTCGGTGAACGAGTTGCCGTGGACGACGAGGCTCTCGTCCTCTTCTCCCTTGATCAGCATGTCGGAGCGGCAGATCGCCCACGCCTCGGCGTTCACCTCCTGGCCGAAGAGCCGGACGATCGCGCTGGGGTTGAGCGACCGGATGTGCTCCTCGGCGGTCGAGAGCATGCCGCCCGTCCCACAGGCCGGGTCGAGGATATTGATGACACGCCCGGGGTCCTGCAGTCGGTCCGCGTCGGGGGCGAGCAGCAGGTTCACCATGAGCTTGATGACCTCGCGCGGGGTGAAGTGCTCACCGGCCGTCTCGTTCGAGATTTCGGAGAAGCGCCGGATCAGCTCCTCGAACACGTACCCCATCTGGTGGTTGTCGACCACCTGCGGCGACAGGTCGATGTCCTTGAACTGCTGGACGACGATGTAGAGCAGCTTCGCCTCGGCCAACCGGGTAATCTGCTTATCGAAGTCGTACTTGTCGATAATCTCCCGGGCGTTGGGCGAGAAGCCGTTGATGAAGTCCCGAAGGTTGCGGGCGACCGCCTTCATGTCGCTCGGGTCGGAGGCGATGGTCTCGAAGGACTGCTTCGAGGTGTTGTAGAAGGGCAGCTTCGCCGCGAGCTTGAGCACCTGGTCCTTGTTCTGCAGCTTGCTGGCGGCGTCGCGCTGCCACACCGCCTCGCGGGTCGGGGCCATGACGCAGTCGAGCCGGCGCAGTACGGTCAGCGGCAGGATCACCTTGCCGTACTCGGACTGCTTGTACACGCCGCGCAGTTTGTCGGCGACGCTCCAGATCAGTCCAGCCAGTCGCTGATGCGTGCTCATGTCACCTTCCTTACCGGGACCGGGGGGTGTCTCGGCCGCCTCGGGGCGGGGCGAGAACACCGGACGTTAAACCGTATACCGCGGTCTGCACGGCGTCAGCTGCCAGCGCGCTGACGCGCTCTATTTGATTCGTCACCTCGGTGAGGCGGCGGAACGCCTCGCCGTACTGTCGCTGTTCCGACAGCGGCAGACGGGGGATGCGGGCGCGACGCAGGTCGAGGCGGAAGGTGCCCCCCTGGGTGCCGGAGGCGGAACGCCGGTTGGTCTCCGAGCGAAGGAAGCAGGCGAGGAAGTACGGGTCGATCACCTCGGGGTCGCAGCGCAGCACCTCCCCGGGGACCCGCTGCCCGTCCGGTCCGACCACGAAGGCGTCGAAGCGCTCCGCCCCCGCGGGCACGACGACGTCGCCGGGCTGCACCGGGCCGCCCTTCTCCACGAAGCTGATCGCGCCCAGGCGGACCAGGTCCATGATCGAGATCAGCGTCTGCGGGGTCGGGCCGCGGCCGCGAGGCAGGGCGGGCAGCTTCACGTCCAGGTCCCGCGCCAGCCGCTCCAGCGAGGCGCGCAGCTTGTCGTACTCCGGGGCTACGTCGCGGACGGGTGCCTCCACGTGGCGGGCGGGCAGCAGCAGCACGTCCTCGTCAAGCAGCTCGATGGCTTGGACCTCGCTGGTGGTGCCGGGGTCGGCCCAGACGGTGTGCCAACCCGCCGCGTCGGTGGGCACCTCCTCGGGGCGCCGGCGGGTCAGGTCGACCATCCGCACTGTGTACTGTGGACGGCCTGCCGGTCGGCTGAGCACCCAGATCTGCCACGAGCCGGACAGGTGGGCCGCGAACCGCTCGGGCAGGGCGATGACCTGACGCAGCGCCCCGGCGCGCAGCATCTCGGCGCGCACCCGGCGGCCGGACGCGCGCACCGGCGCGGCCGGCGGCACCGGCACGACGGCCACGCCGTTGGGCTTGAGGTACGCGTAGCAGATCTGCACCCAGGCCAGGTACGGGTCGAGCTGGCTCGGCGGCCCGAACGCCCACGGCAGGTCCAGGATCGCGTCGTCGGCCGGCCAGGTCGCCCGGGTCGGCGGCAGGCAGACGACGGCGTCGGCCCCCTCGCGGTACCGGCTGAGCGCATCATCGAGGAACGGCGATCCCACCACGACGCCGGCGGAGTTCACGCCAACCTCGCTCAGCGCCTTCCGGGCCGCCTCCACGTTGGCCCGGTCGGGGTCCTGCCCCACGTAGATCGCGGTGTCGCCGAACCGTCGGGCCGCGCCCGCCAGCAGAATGCCGGCGTCGCACACCGGGTCGAGGACGACGGCGGGGCGGTCGGGCAGCAGGCTCGCCACCACGGTCGCCAGGCCGAGTCCGCTCGCGGCGTGGCGCCCGGGGGCGTTGACGACGGGCCGCCCGTTGGCCTCCAACCACGCCAGTACTTCCGCCAGGTCGAAGGTGGGACTGGTCGGCGAGCCACCGACCGGCCGGGGGAAGTCCTCGTGCCGGCGGCGCCAGTTGGAGACGGCTGCCCGCCCGACGTTCGCCAGGCGGGCGATCTCGGCCGCCGTGACCTCCTCGCGAGCCATGACACCTCCCTTCCGGCTGTTAACACTAGGCGGGCGCCGTACGCCGCGTAAAGCAGGGTTGTGAACTGCTGTGAACTGTGTACACTGCTTACGACCTTCCAGTTCACACCCCTTCAAGGAGTGCACATGCGAAACAAGCTCGGGGTCGTCGGCCTGGTCGTCCTGGCGGTGTTCGCCATCGCCTGCGGCGTCGGTTCCGGCAAGACCGAGTCGTCGGTCGGCGGTGAGCCCCAGGACGGCGCGCCGGCTCAGGACGGTGCGCCGGCTCAGGACGGCGCGGGGGCCAACGGGGACGGTCCGGTCACGGCTGCCGTGGGCCAGACGGTCACGCTGACGAACACGTTCCTGAACGACAAGACGGTTGTCGAGGTAACCCTCTCCGACGCGCAGCAGCACACGACGGACTCCCTGGGCCTCAGCCCCGACAACGGCGTGTTCCTGGTGGTGCAGGTGACCGTGGTCTGCAACGAGGGCACGTACCACGCGAATCCGTTCAACTTCAAGTTCGTGGGCCCGGACGGGACCGTGTACGAGCACGCGTTCGCAAGCTTCGATGGCGACCTGAACGCCACGGACCTCAATGCCGGCCAGCGGACGTCGGGCAACATCGTCTTCGACGTACCGCCGGCCGCGATCCAGGGCGGAAAGATCCAGCTGGACGGCATCGGCCTCGACTTCGACGAGCCGGCCGCCTTCTGGACCCTCTGACGCCCGACCCGGGGCGGCCGGCGCCCGGTCGGCCGCCCTCGTCTCCCCGGATGACTGTCCATTGAGGAGGATTCCGTGACCATGTGGGGAGCCGGATCCGATCCGGCCCAGCCGTCACGCCCCACCGAGCCGGTCATGCCCGGATGGTCCGACCCCACGGGTCCGGCCCACCAGCCACCGCTCGGCGACGGGCCGGTCGTCCCGAAGCCTCCCGCCGACCTGGGGCCCGGCCACGTGCCTGCGGTCGGCTCGGCGCCGGTCGGGCCGCGGTCGCTGAACCCGGAACCGGTCTACCCGTCGGCGGTGGGCTCGGCGCCGGTGGTCGCCGCGTCGTCCGGCCCGACGGGGGCGGCGTACGGGTCGACGGTGGTGGTCCGCCGCCCGCGTTGGGTGGTGCCGGCGCTGGCCGTCATGGGAACGGTCACGCTGGCGGCGCTGACCGTAGCGTCGTGGGCGCTGGTGCGGGCCGGCCTGGTTCCCGGCGGCGGACCCGACGCGGGCGGCCCGACGTTGGCCGAGGCCCACGAGGCGTGCGGCTCGCGGGGCGAGCTGTCCGACGAGGGTCGCACCCTCTACCTCGACATGGAGGGCGAGGACCTCGGCTCGGGCACGCTCACGTGGAGCCAGGTGCAGTGCTACCTGACCGAGCTCGGGGCTCCCGACTACGTCCTGCGGCACATGGAGTCCACCCGAGCGCTCGACGGGCGTCAGTCCGACGCGTGGGGCGACTTCGACGCGTCGTGGACCTACCACCCCGACGACGGGTTGGACGTCCTCATTCGCCAAATCACCTGATCCTTGGCGGGATCGGTGGAGCGGCCCATAGGCAGGTGTGGGGCGGGGTGGCGGCGACCCGTCCCACACCTTTATTACGTACCGATTCGTTGGGTTCGTCGTCTTTATTCCACACGCGACACACCGTGAATTGGGCAACGGGCAATAGTCGCGCCCGCGGCACATTCATCGGTATTCTGTAACGCTATTTTGCCGCCCGAACACCGTTGATGCTGCGGCCACGGTGGTCACAACGGTGGTCGGCGGCCATCGTCGTCGGGCCGAGATTGGCGGCTCGGCAGGCAACGGGGAGGATTGATGGCACGGACGAGCCTCCTGACGTGGGACGGCGTGGCGCAGGCCGTAGAAAGCCTGCCCGAGAACCAGCGAGAAATCGCTGTCGAGATCATCGAGAAGGAGCGCAGTCGTACCGGAGCTGACGTCGGGATTTCCGACGGCCCGTGGTACATCGAGCGGGCCCAGGTATCCGGCTACATCGGAATCGGCGAGCAGCCGGTTCGCGTCACGTTCGGGGCCGCCCCGGGGCTGACGATCGTGACCGCGCGCAACGGCACGGGCAAGTCGAGCCTGGTCCAGGGCATCCGACTCGCGCTCAGCAACGGCGGGGCGGCGCCGACCAACGTCGTCGAGGAGAACCTGCACTGCGCCGACCGCGCCATCACGGTGCGGATCACCAACGGCAGACGGACGGTCGATCTGCTTTGCGACAACGCGGGGGTGCGGTGGCGCGAGCACGGAGCCGGTGAGGACGCCGTCCCGCCGTCGTGGGTCGAGGAGTTCGAACGCTACCTGCCGATCCTGCTCTACTCGGAACTGTCGCCGGTCATCGACAAACCGAGCGACCTGCACAAGTTCCTCAAGCAGGCGCTGTCGCTCGGCGTGCTGGAGCGGTTGCTGGAGGCGTCCGCCGAGATCAAGAACGACGGGGCGGCGGCCCGGCGGTGGCTGACCGAGCCTCGCCGCCGCATGGAGCGGGCGCTGGCGGCCGCCGGCGACGAGGACCTGAAGCGGGACGTGTTGGCGGTGGGGGAGGTCCCGTCGGAGGCCGACGCGACGCGCCTGCGGGCCCGGCTCGCCGAGCTGTCCGCGGCGGCGCCGGCACTGCCGCCGATCCCTCCGCTGTGGACGGTCGATGCCGACGACGTCGGGCTGATCACGCAAGCCGTCGCGGACCTGGACGCGGCCCGGGCCCGGGTCGTCTCGGGCGCGGACACCATCCGGGACGTCCTCGACCGCCTCCTCGCCGCCAGCGGGGAGTACGTCGAGGACCTGCGCCGCCGCGACACGTGCCCGGTGTGCGGGACGCCCGGCGCCACCTGGGCCGACCGGGCCCGCGAACAGTCCGAGCGGCTGCGCGTCCTGCTGGCCACGGTCACCGCGGCCAAGGCGCCGGTCGCCGAGGCGGTCGAGCGGCTGCGGGCATACGCGCCGCCGGCCCTGAGCTCGGTGGCCGCCGAAGCCCTGCGCGGGCTGCACGAGCCGGGCACCGAGGAGCGCCTCGAGCAGTGGCAGCGGCTGCGCACGGCGGTCGAGCGGCTGCGCGTCGACACGCTGACTGCGGAGACCGTACGCGCGCTCATGACCGAGTCGGCCGAGCTCGCGTCCTGGTACGAGGGCATGGTCAAGATCGTCCAGGACCGCCATCGGAACGCGGTCGAGGGCCGGGCCACCCTGGGGGCGGACATCGCGGCCTGGCTGGACGCGGTCGACCGGGTCCGGGTCCGGATCGAGCGGGGCGCTGCCGCGGAGAAGCTCGCCAACACGGTCACCCGCTGGATCAAGGAAACGCGGGATGAGGTCTTCCACCCCATCCGGGAAGAGGTCGTCCGGATCTGGCGGGAGCTCAACAACGACTCGGATCTGACGCTCACCGGCGTCCGTCTCACCGGGGGCGTGCGGCAGGCGCAGAAGGTCACGTACGAGCTCGCCGTCGACGGGACCCCGGTGCCCGGTGGGTCGGGGAGAGCCGAGGTGCTCAGCACCGGTCAGCGCAACGCGCTCTCGCTCGCCGCCTACCTGCCCCGGGCCACCCAGTCGACCAGTCCGTTCGGCTTCCTGATCCTCGACGACCCTATCCACGCATTCGACTCCTTCCGGGTCAACTACCTGGCTCGGGAGCTGATCCGGCTCGCGGAGCGCTTCCAGGTCATCGTGTTCACCCACGACGACCGGCTCTGGCGGGAGGTGCGGGCGCTCGACTACACGCCCAGACACGTCCGTCTGCGTCGCCTGCCCGGCCAGCGATCGCACGTCACGGTCGAGGCGGCCCGCTGGCCGGGTGAGCCGCTGCTCAAGGAACTCGAGAACGTCCTCAGTGGCGAGAGATTCGAGCCGATTGGTACCGAGGAGGCCCGGGTCACGATGACGCTGGCCCTGTGCCGGCAGGCCGTGGACACGGCCGTCACCACACTCTTGGAGATCCTCGGCCGGCGCATCGGGCGGAGCCCGGACGAGATCGAGCGGGAACTCGGGCGGGCGCGCAAGACCCGGGACCAGCTCGCGCTGCTCGTCGCCTGGGCCGCCGAGGCCGGGCTCCCGCCGTTGGACCTGCGGCGCTTTCAGTCGACCATCACGGCACTCAACGACGCCTCGCACGGTACGGCGCCGGGCACGGTCGAGCAGTGCCAGCGGTGGATGCGGTCCACGCGGGATCTCGTGGAGTACCTCTACCAGTCGGTGGAGCGGTCGTGAGCACGCGCCGACGGCCACCCTATGACGAGTTCGCGGCGGCCTACACCGCCTGGCCGGGGACTGAGCACGACAAGACGACCCTGAAGGCGTTGCTGTTGCGCTATCGCATCGAGGCCGTGGCCGCCCGCGTACCGTCCACTGTGGTCACCTCCGCCGGCACCAACCGGATACCCCAGCGGCTGATGCTCGCCGTGGGCGAACCGGGCCTCGACGACGCCCACCGGGTCCGGCGTGTGGGGATCGTGCGGGCGGCGGTGGCGGCGTACCACGCGATCTGCGACGTGCTCCACGGACGGGACCCGGAGGTACGCCCGGCGCTGGCCCTCGTCAGCGCCTGGGAGCAGGCGGTCGTACGACTGGAGGAGGAGTTTCCCCGTACGCCGTAGGACGCCAACAACGGGTGGGATTGGTGCTGCTCCAGCGACACCAATCCCACCCATTGTGGCCGAATGGCTCAATTGCTGGGGTTCGCGGATGCGGGGCTACCATGCTCCGAGCACAAACGTGCCTTGCCGTGGTTTCTAGGAGAGCCGTGTGACGGTTGTTTCGGTGCTCAACTACAAGGGCGGTGTCGGCAAGACAACCCTGACGGCGAACATCGGGGCCGAGCTGGCGTCCCGGGGGAAGTCGATCCTGCTCGTCGACCTCGATCCCCAGGCGAGCCTCACGTTCTCCTTCTACGAACCCGAAGTCTGGGAGCAGTCCTTAGCGTACGAGCGGACGATTCAGCAGTGGTTCGGCAGCCTGCTCAATCAGCCGGCGGTCGATCCGTTGCAGCAGTACGTGGTCACCCCACCCGCCGTCAACCGGATCGTCCAAGCCAACGGAGGCCGCCTGGACCTGATCGCGTCGCACCTGGACCTCGTCGACGTCGACCTCGAGTTCGCCCACCGGTTGGGCGGCGCCACCTTCTCACACGCCAGCCCGAACTTCCTCCGGCTGCACCGGTCGTTGCGGGACGCCCTCAACGACACGGCGTTCGACGCGTACGACCTGATCATGATCGACTGTCCGCCCAACTTCACCATGACCACGCGGGCGGCCGTGGTGGCCAGCGACTACCTGGTCGTGCCGGCGAAGCCGGATTACCTCTCCACGTTGGGCTTCGACTATTTGCGTCGACGGCTGTCGATGCTCATCACCGAGTACAACAAGGCCGTGTCGTCCCCGGAGGAGCAGATCAACCCCATTATGCTGGGCATCGTGTTCACCATGATCCAGTACGGCGGGGCCGAGCCGATCATCGCTCAACGGAGGTACCTCGAACAGCCCATACAGATCGAGGTTCCCCGGTTCGTCCAGACCCTGCGGGACAGCAAGACGTTCTTCGGTCCCTCCGGCGAGAACGGAATCCCGGCCGTGCTGCGGGACGGCGGTAACGAGGCCGCCCAGTTCGAGCTTCAGCAGATCGCCAGCGAGCTCTACGCCAAGGTCCGGAACTAGGAGACAGCGGTGCCCGACGCCTTGGAGATGACCCAGGTCATCCTTGTCCGCCTCGGCGAGCTTCTCCGCAAGCTGCCGCCCGAGGTGGTGACGGACCTGTACGAGGGGACCGCGACGCTTGAGGTCGTGCCGAAGGGCGGGCGCCAGCCCCGGAAGACGAAGGCACAAGTAGCGCCCCCGGTCGATCCGCAGCAGATCGAAGCTGATCTCGCGAAGATCAACGACCGCGCGGCCGCCGTGCGTTATGTGAACGACCTGAAGTACACCGTGGAGCAGCTGAAGGCCCTCGCCAGTGGCCTCAAGATTCCGGTGGGATCCAAGGCGAGGAAGGGCGAGATCATCCAGGAGATCGTCACGTGGACGGTCGGCAAGCGCCTCCAGGCCGAGGCGATCAGCCGGCCACCCACCCTATGACGCCGGCCCCATGAGACGCCGCCACGCCTCGTTCATTACATCAGACCAGGCCTCCCGCGGGGCGGAGTGGCGGACCTGACTGGCGATGAGCTCGGCGAGGCGGTCACGCTCCCGCTCCCCGAAGGTCTGGGCCGGGGTGGGTCCGGGGCGGTCGACCGACGCCGGTTGCGAGAGCGGCAGCGGGTCACCCACGCACACGACGTCGAGGTAGGCGGTCGTTCGCGTCAGGGCAATGTAGAGCATCCGGTGCCCGCGAGTGTGCTCGGCCACGATCCGCTCGGGCTCGACCACGACGACGGCGTCGAACTCCAGACCCTTCGCCTCCACCGGGCTCACCAGGTAGAGCGCAC
>Ga0310839_101095_pt1 | contig 12775 bp, 8 predicted proteins | sample SM_ome_7_FD_201305 | JGI IMG/M metagenome (GOLD analysis project Ga0310839, IMG submission 201305) | Sorghum-adapted microbial communities enriched on stacked mutant (SM) sorghum from Joint BioEnergy Institute, Emeryville, California... ...
CTGGTGCACGTGGGCAACCCGGTCGACCAGGTCGTTGATCAACCAACTGATGTCGACAGCTGCGCTCGATCGCTGCGCCCCCACTGGGTCAGCCTCCCTCTTCCGTGTCGCGCGCCTGATTCGTCCACTGTGGTGAGTCAACTCCCGGCCACGGTGGCGGCGGGGCCTGCGTGCGTGGCGGTTCCGGCGGTCGCGAGGCCGGAGTGGCCGGGTCGGCACCAGCCGGGGCAGCCGCGGGGCCCTGTTCGCCGATCAACCGTGCGGCATCGCTGCGACCCCGCAGGGTTCCGGACCGGTACGAGGCCATCATGCTGCGGGTCACATTCGGATCCCGGGCCGGGGCGGCGGGACGGCCCGGCGTGTCGCTCTGACCGCCGGAGGCCGCGGGCTCGGGAGAGTGGCGGCGCTGCCGCAGGGGCAGGCCGGATGGCGTGAGCTTCGGGGGTTCGGGTGCCGCCGCCGGCGCGTCCGTCGCCGGCGCCTCGGCGGGCGGGGCCTCGGCGACCGCCTCCGCGACCGGGGCCTCCGCAACGGGCGTCGCGGCGGGCGTCGACGCGGGGGGCGCCGCCGGCGGCGCCTCGGCGACCGGGCGGGAGATGACCCGCTGCTGCTGGGTCGCCAGCTCGGCGAAGTGCCCCGGGTCGTGGGTGCCGTTGGCCGCCACGGCGGCCGCCCGGCCGACGGCCGGGTCGCGGACCGCCACCGCGGTCGCCGTCTCGGCCCGTCCCCGGTCGGCGTCGGTCTGCAGCCGGTGCCGACCACCGCCGGTGACCTGGGCGGGGCGGTAGCTGTCGAGCTGGCCCGAGTCGGCCGGGGCGCCGCTGTCGCTGCCCTCGTCGACGATGAGCGAGCCGGGGAGCAGCACGATCGCGGTGATGCCGCCGTACGCCGACTCGGTGAGGCGGACCCGGATGCCGTGCCGCTCGGCGAGCTTGGCGACCACGTACAGGCCCAGGCGGGCGGTGCTGGTCAGCCGGAACTCGGGCGGGTTGCGCAGCTGCTCGTTGGCCGCGGCCAGCTCCTCCGGGCTCATGCCGAGGCCACGGTCCTCGATCTCGATCGCGAAGCCGTACCCGACGACCGAGCCGCCCACCCGCACGGTGGTCTGCGGGGGCGAGAACGACACCGCGTTCTCGATCAGCTCGGCGAGCAGGTGGATGACGTCACCGACGGCCCGGCCCACCAGCGACGCGTTGCCCACCGGCATGACCGTGACCCGGGTGTAGTCCTCGACCTCGGCCAGCGCGCCCCGCAGCACGTCCACCATCGGCACCGGCTTGCGCCAGGCCCGGCCGGCGGTCGCGCCGGCGAGCACGATCAGGTTCTCGGCGTTGCGGCGCATACGGGTGGCCAGGTGGTCGATCCGGAACAGCTCGGCCAGCTCCTCGGCGTCGGTGGCGCGGCGCTCCATCTGGTCGAGCAGGCCCAGCTGGCGGTGCAGCAGCGCCTGGCTGCGCCGGGCCAGGCTCAGGAAGACGTCGCGCACGCTGCGGCGCAGCTCGGCCTGCTCGACGGCGACCCGGATCGCCGTCTCCTGGACCTGGTTGAACGCCTCACCCACCTGGCCGATCTCGTCGTTACCGAACTCCAGCGGCGGCGCTTCCTGCTTGACGTCGACCTGCTCGCCCGCCTGGAGCCGTTCCACCACGCGGGGCAGCCGGTAGGAGGCCAGGTCGCGCGCCGCGTTGCGCAGGCGCTGCAGCTGGCGGACCAGCTGCCGGGCGGTGGTGATCGAGATCACGATGGACGCGATGACCGCGGCGAGACCGAGCACACCGAGCAGCACCAGCCGCAGGGCCGTGCCGATGGCGACCGGGGTGGCCTGCGCGATGACCGCCTCGACGTGTGCCGCCTCGAAGTCACGCAGCTCGCGGATCATCCCGTCGGCCGCGGCGCGCCAGGCCTCCGGCGTGACGCCGAGCGCGCCGGGCTGGCCGCTCATGATCTGGTTCTCGACGGCCTCGAACTGCTGGTACGCCGAACCGGTGCGCACCTGCTCGAACTGGGCCCGGGAGTCGCCGGTCAGCCGTTCGAAGGCGGAGGCGTGCAGGTAGCGGCGGGCGCCGACGATCTGGGCGAACTCGGCCCGCTCGGCCGCGGAGAACTGACCCGAGACGATCGCCCCCGAGATGATCGCGTCCTCCCGGATCATCAGCTCGCGGGCGTAGGCCATGTCGGTGACCACGGCGGTGGCCTGGGCGAGGGCCTTGTCGTCCCAGGTGGCCAGCGACCGGTTGACCACGAAGGCCGAGTCGATGATCGCCGTGAACCGCTCGACGATCTCCAAGGTGCCGATGCCCCGCCGGTCGACCGCCGCGCGCAGCGACTCGACCTCGGCGTAGGCCGCCTCGAACTCGGCCAGCGTGCGCCGCAGCTCGTCGGACTTGACCCACTCGACCCATCCGCCCGAGGCGCTGGCCTGCAGTTCGGCCATGGCGGTGTCGGTCTCTTCCCGCGCGGTGGCCAGCGCGTCGGCCGCGGAGGAGTCCCCGCTGACGTAGAGGACGGAGGCCTGCCGCTCGTCCTCGAGGGCGTCGGTGAGGACGCTCAGGGGAAAGCCGATGTCGTTGGCCGTGACCGTGACCCACAACATGTTCAGGCCTTCGCGCACGGTCACGTACGCGGCGAACGCCCACAGCGCCGTCAGCGACACCAACAGCGCGACGACCTTGGAGCGCACACGCGTATTGCGGGATTTCATTGCCCTCGTCCTAACATGGCCGACTTTTGTGTTCAGCCAAACACCGCGCCCACCGTCAGAGCCGGTGGCACGCTAGCAACGCGCGGCCGACTGCCTCAACCAGCCGCGGCATGGAGCGTAGCCGATGGCGGGCGGCCCGGAAACGCTGGGGGTATCGCGCCACCACGCTCCGTGGTGTAGCTCGCGGTGTATGTCCACTTTGGTCAGCATTACCCGTCGGTACGCGGGGCCCGTCTGCCGGGATGGTGCCCCCACGCTCCGACCCCCTCATGCTATGACGGGATGACGCGCCAGTGGCGGTGTCACGGTCCGGCGGTGGGGTGCCGGCGGCCGCGACGGCGCGGAAATGTCCATAGTGGAGCGTCTGTGACCGGACGCGGGCGGGGAGGCGTGATGTCCGTACGGTCAACGGAGCTCGCGGGCCCGAGGGCGGCGCGCGGGGCGGTTCAGCGACCCGACGCGCCGGTCGGCTGTTCCTGTGCCGCCGAGGCGAGCCAGCTGCTCGCCGCCGTCGCCCGCGACCAGATGGGGGCCGTTTCGCCGTCGGTCTACGAGACCGCGCGCCTGGTGGCCCTGGGGGCGTGGTTGCCCGGTCACCGGACCCGGATCGAGTACCTGCTCAGCACCCAGAAACCGGACGGCAGCTGGAGCGGGCCGGAGGCGTACGCGCTGGTCCCGACGCTGAGCGCGACCGAGGCGCTGCTGGGCATCGTGCTGGAGCCGTCCCGGCTGCCGAGCGGGATGGTCGCCCGGTGCGTGCAGGCGGTCGACAAGGGCCTGGCCTCGGCGCGGGCGCAGCTGCAGTCGCTGCGGGCCGCCGACCTGCCGGACACGCCGGCGATCGAGGTGATCGTGCCGTACCTGGTGGCGCGGCTGCACGACGGCCTGGCCCGGCTGCGGGCCAGCGACGTCAGCGGGCTGGACGCGTGGCGCGCCCGGGTCCGGTTGCCGCTGCCCCGGGGCCTGACCGACAAGACGCTGCGGGCGGTCACGGCGGCGCTGGCCAACGGCACCCCCGCGCCGCTGAAGGTGCAGCACAGCCTGGAGGTCGTCGGTGACCTGGCCCGGGGCGTGCGGGGCGTGCCCCGCCTGGCGCTGGGCTCGGTCGGGGCGTCGCCGGCCGCCACCGTGGCGTGGCTGGGTTCGCCGCCGGTGGACCGGTCCGGCGCGTCGACCCGGTACCTGCGGCGGGTCATCGCACACTACGGCGGTCCGGTCCCGTGCATCCTCCCCATCACCAACTACGAGCGGGCCTGGGTGGTCAACAGCCTGGCGCTGGCCGGACTCACGCGTCCGGCCCCGCGTCAGCTCGGCCCGCGGATGCTGGCCGCGCTGGGGCCGCGGGGCCTGCCCGGTGGCGCCGGCATCCCACCGGACGCCGACACCACGGCCGTCACCCTGACGGGGCTGCGCCGCCTCGGCGTCGAGGTCCGGGACACCGTGCTGCGCCGGTTCTACGTGGGCCCGCACTTCTACACGTGGTCCGGGGAGCGGACCGCGTCCCCCACGACCAACGCACACGTGCTGACCACGCTGGTCGAGGGGGCGACCCGACGTTCCGCGTGGCGGGACGAGGCGATCGACCGCGTGACGTCGTGGCTGTGCGACACGCAGGGCCCGGACGGCTTCTGGCTGGACAAGTGGCACGCGTCGGAGTACTACGCCACGGCCTGTGTGGTCGCGGGGCTGCGCGACGCCGGGGCCCACACCACCTCGCCGCGGGCGGCCGAGGTGATCGACCGCGCGGTCGCGTGGGTGCTGGCGAGCCAGCGCCGCAACGGCTCGTGGGGGCGGTGGTCCGGCACCGCCGAGGAGACGGCGTACGCGCTGCAGATCCTGCTCTACAAGGCGCCGTTGGACCGGCGGACCCGGGCCGCGGCCCGGCGGGGCTACGCCTTCCTGGTCGCCGCCGAGGGCAGTGACCCGGTCGAGCTGTGGCACGGCAAGGACCTCTATGACGCACCGCACATCGTCCGGGCCGCCGTGGTCGGCGCGCGGCATCTGGCCGAGACGACCCTGGGGCTGACCGAGCGGGGATCGGCGATCCGGGCGATTCCCCGCCAACGGACGATCTTGGCCGGTTAGCGCGGCAGAGTGGGCCGCTCGGCGGACGCGGCGGCGAGCCACCCGTGACACCATGGTCGCGCGGTGTGCAGGGGAGGTGGCTGGTGACGGACTTTGCGGAACGTGTCCGGTCGCACTTTCCGGAAGGCCTGACCGGGATCATCGCGGTCGGCGGCACCCGAACCAGCTTCGTGCTCAGCACCGAGACCAGCGACGTCGAGGCCCTCGGTCGGATCGACGTCGCCCAGTATGCCCAGTTCGCCGCGGACCGCTACCTCGGCCTGCTGCGGATGTTCTTCGACCTGGGTGGTCAGAACCTCATCGTGCCCGTGCTCTCCTACCAGGCCTTCGCCAACGAGCGCGGGCCGGAGTACACGAGGGAGTACACCGGTTTCGTTCGCTGGCTGGCCGGCGACTACTTCCAGCAGGTGTACCGCGAGCTGGACGTCGACCCGTACTTCTGCGGCATCGACACCCTGCTGCACCTGCCCAAGAGCGACCCGGCCCGGGCCCTGGGCGAACAGCTGCGGGACTTCGCGGCCAAGTGGCCCTACGAGCCCGGCCGCCACATCGTGGTGTGGGAGGTCGCGCCGATTCCGCTGTACTCGTTCTGGCGCGCGGTGGCCGACCTCAAGCCGAAGCAGCGCCGGGCGCTCGACGAGGAGCTGGCCGCGGTGACCGACCTGGACCAGCTCTACCGTCGGCTGTTCCGGTTCTACGCGGCCTCGGCCTTCGGGACCGAGATTCCCATCCCGCACTTCTACATCGGCACCAACCGCAACGGCGACCTCAAGCTGCGGGCCCCGATGTCGCTGTCGATGCTGTGCGGGGGCGGGTTCCGAGCCTTCTTCACGCCGTACCCGACGCTGTTCCTCACCAGCGAGACGTTGCGGGCCATCATCGAGGACCTGATGTCCGGCGGCGGCCTGCGCTCGTTCCGCAAGGACTACGAGGGCCAGTACACACAGGAGCTGCTGCGCCGGGAACGCGAGCGGGTGCTGGCCCTGCGGGACGACCCCCGCTCGACGGTGGGCCTGCTGCGCCGGACCGGTGAGGGCTGAGGCCGTGGGTGACCGTCCGGGGGAGGCCGTCACGGGCCCGAGGTACTGCCTGCTCGACTTCGACGACACGCTCGCCGTCGGGCCGATGACGTGGGGGATCGAGCAGTTTCTGCCCGACCTGATGGCCCGTCACGGCCTGACGGCCGACGCGGACCGTCTCGACGCCGCGCTGCTGCGGGCGCAGGAGTCGGCCGCGGCCCGGTTCGACGAGAGCCGGATCCTCGACGACTTCCTCACCGACCTCGGCTGGCCCGAACCGCTGCGGGCCGAGCTCGCCGCGGCGGCCCGGGCCGACTTCGCGTTCACGCTGTTCCCCGACACGGTGCCGTTCCTGACGAGCCTTCGAGATCGGGGGATCCGGATATTTGTGGTTTCCAACAACAACCGGTGCCCCCGGATCGCCGGTGAGCTGGGCATCGCCGACTATATAGAGGCATTCTTCACTCCGCGGATGGACCCGGCCTACCGCCCCAAGCCGGACCGGAGCCTGTTCGACGCGGTCCGGGCCGCGGTCACGGATCTGGGGCCGGAGAACACCGTCATGGTCGGCGACGACCCGTGGTCGGACGGCGCGTTCGCGGCCGCGGTCGGCCTGCCGTGCTGGATCGTCGACCGGCGCGACCGGTACGGTTCGCTGGCCCTGGCGCCCCACATCGTGCGCGTGGCCAGCCTGGCCCAGGTGCTGGTCGCCGCGCCGCGCGCGGCCGACCGGACGCCGGTGGCCGAGTCGCCGTCCGGCGACGGTACATCGGTCACCCAGTCGCCATCCGGCGACGGTACATCGGTCACCCAGTCGCCGTCCGGCGACGATATATCGGTCACCCAGTCGCCGTCCGGCCACACATCGGTAGTTGCGCAGAGGTCGGCGACCGAGGCCCCGGTCGGGCCCGGGCGCGTCGAGCCGGGCGACCCACCGGCGCCGCGGCCCGACAAGGTCCGGTGACGGAGTACGCCATGCCCGGGTCGAGGAACAGGTCGACGCCCCTGCCCCTGTCGGCGTCCATGCCTCAGTCGATGCCCATGTCGTTGGCCCGCGCCCCGGTCCTGGTGTCCGGACGCGGGCGTGCGACCCCCGACGCGGTCGGGGGTACGGACCATCACGGGAGCCGTCGATGAAGTTCCTGCGCGACACCTGGCTGATCCTGCAGCGCCAGCTGCTGCTCAACGTCCGTCAGCCGGTCTGGGTGCTCGTCGGCGTGTTTCAGCCGGTCATGTTCCTGCTGCTGTTCGCGCCGTTGCTGAAACCCGCGCTGGCGACGCTGGGGGTGGCCAGCGACGTCGAGGCGTACCGCATCTTCGTGCCCGGCCTGCTGGTCATGCTCGCCATGTTCGGCGGGCTGTTCCAGGGCTTCGGCCTGATCGCCGAGCTGCGGGCCGGCATCATCGAGCGCTCCCGGGTCACCCCGGTCAACCGGGTCGCGCTGCTGCTCGGCCGGGCGTTGCGGGACGTGGTCGTGCTGCTGGGGCAGGCGGTGATCATCACGGTCCTGTCGCTGGCCTTCGGCCTGCGGGTGGCCCTGGGCTACCTCCTGCTGATCTATGTCCTGCTCGCCCTGATCGGGCTGGCCACCGCGGCCATCTCGTACGCGGTGGCGCTGCGGCTGCGGGCCGAGGACAGCCTGTCGAACCTCATGACCGCCCTGACCCAGCCCATCCTGCTGCTGTCGGGGATCCTGCTGCCGATGTCGTTCGCCCCCGTCTGGCTGCAGCACGTCGCCGAGTGGAACCCCTTCTACTGGGCCGTCAACAGCGCGCGGGCGCTGGCCGCCGGCGACCTCTACCACCACCACGTCTGGCAGGGGATGGCCGTGATCGCCGCGCTGGCGGTGGTGTCGCTGCTGTGGGCCACCCGGGAGTTCCGGCGCAGCATCCGGTGACGTCAATCCGGTGACGTTGATCGCTGACATCAATCCGGTGACGTCGTCGTGAAAGAAACCCGGACCGTCGGGACGGGCCCGTCGGGAAGAGCAGACACCGAAGAATCGGGGCATCGAAAAAGCGGACATCAAAAAGGCGGATATCGAAAAAGCGGACATCGAGAGAGCGGACATCGGGGAAAGCCGGGCATTCGGGGAAGCGGGGATCGGAAAGGGAGCTGTGATGGCGCACTTCCTGTTCGCCGAGTGGGACGGGGGCGGGGGCCTGCCGGCCGAGCTCGCGGTGGCCCGACGGCTCGTCGCGGCCGGACACACGGTCACCGTGCTCGGGGAGCCGGTGATGGAGGCCGAGGTGCGCGCCGCCGGAGTCGAGGACTTCCGACCCTGGGTCGCGGCGCCCCACCGCGTCAGCCGTCGCCCGGAGGACGACTTCATCCGGGACTGGGAGTTCCGCAACCCGGTGGCGGAGCTGGACAACATGTACGCCCGGCTCATGGTGACGCCGGCCCCGCTGTTCGCGAAGGAGACGCTGGCCGCCATCGACGACGTTCACCCGGACGTCGTGGTGTCGAGCTTTCCCCTGTTCGGCGCCCAGCTGGCCGCCGAGGCGCGCGGCGTCCCGTTGGCCCTGCTCGTGCCGGGCATCGCCGGCACGGTGGCGGAGCGGATGCCGCCGCCCGGGATGTTCCCGGCGAAGGGTCCGCTGGGCCGGATGCGCGACCGCGCCCTCGACGCCATCGCCGACCGGCTGCTCAACCGGGGACTCGCCGGGCTGAACGCGGCCCGGACGGGCCTGGGCCTGGCGCCGCTGCGCCGGGTGCGGGACCAGTACGCGCGGGCGGACCGCGTACTGGTGCTGACCTCGTCGGCGTTCGACTTTCCGGCCCGGCTCCCGGCCAATGTCCGGTACGTCGGCCCGCAGCTCGACGACCCGGCGTGGGCGCAGTCGTGGGAGCCGCCGGCCGACGACGACCGGCCCTTCGTGCTGGTGGCGATGAGCACCACGTTCATGGACCACGTCGAGCATCTCCAGCGGGTGGTGACCGCCCTCGGGCGGCTGCGCGTGCGCGGGCTGGTGACCACGGGCCACGCCATCGATCCGGAGCAGATCCGGCCGCCGGAGGGTGTCCGCGTGGTTCGCTCGGCCCCGCACCGCGCGGTGCTCGCCCACACCGACGTGCTGGTGACGCACGGCGGGCACGGCACGGTGATGAAGGCCCTGGTGGCCGGCGTCCCGATCGTGTGTACGCCGCTCGGGCGGGACCAGCCCGACAACGCGGCCCGCCTCGTCTACCGCGGAGCCGGGGTGCGGGTGGCCAAGAAGGCGTCGCCCGCGAAGATCGCCGCCGCCATCCAGCGGGTGCTCGACGACTCGTCCTACCGGCAGGCCGCGGCGCGGTTGGGCGAGCAGGTGCGGGCCGAGGCCGACGGCAACCTGGTGGTCACCGAACTGGAGGCGCTCGCCCATGCGAAACGGCCCTGACCGGCCCACCGTACGGTCCCGCCCGGCCCGGTCGCACCCGGGCCGGTCACCCCTCGCCAGCGCGCGGAGCGCGCGGTCCCACCCGGCGGAGGCGTCGGGAGGTGGCGCATGACGCGGCGGGGTGCGGCGCTGACCGTCGGGGTGTTCTTCGTCTTCATGCTGCTGCACCAGACGGACCGGTACCTGGTCGCCGCGCTCACCACGCCGATCATGGCGGCGTTCGAGATCGACGAAGCCCAGATGGGCGCGATCCAGACCGGGGCGGTGGTCGTGGGCCTCGCCCTCCTGCCGGTCTGGGGCTACCTGTTCGACCGGTTCGCCCGGCCGCGCATCCTCGCGCTCGCCGCGGCGCTGTGGGGCAGCACGACCTGGTTGACCGCGCTCGCGCCGACGTACCCGCTGTTCGTGGCGGCCCGGGCGAGCTCCGGCATCGACGACGCCACCTACCCGGGCGTCTACAGCATGGTCTCCGACCTGTACCCGCCCACCCGGCGCGGGCGGGTCCTCGGGTTCCTGCAGATCACGGGCTCGATCGGCTACGTCACCGCGACCGTGCTCGGGCTGTCGCTGGCCGACTCGTACGGGTGGCGGGCCGCGTTCGTGGTGACCGGGGCGCTCGGCCTCGTCATGGCCGTCGTGTTCCTGGTCGGGGTGCGGGACGTGCCGCGGGGCCGGTCCGACCCGACGGTGGGGGAGGCAGCCGACCAGCTGCGCCTGCGCTTCGACCGGCGCGTCGCGGTCGGGCTGCTGCGCCGGCCGACCCTGCTGGTGCTGGTCCTGCAGCAGTTCGTGCACCTGTTCCCCATCCAGGCGCTGCTGCTGTGGTCGATCCGCTACTTCCAGGTCGAGCGGGGCTTCGACGACGGCCAGATCATCCTGCTGTCGGGCGCGCTCATGGTCGTGGGCGTCGGCGGGTTCCTCGTGGCCGGCTGGCTCGGCGACCGGCTGTTCCAGCGCTTCGTCCGCGGACGCCTGCTGGTCGGCGCCGCCGGGGTGGCGCTCGCCGCGGTGACTCTGACCGGCGCCTTCCTCATCCCGACCGACCACGTGGTCGCGTTCATGGCGCTGTGGTCGGCCGCCTCGTTCTTCTACGGCTTCTCCAATCCGACCGTCACCCCGTCGGTCCAGGACATCACCGAACCGGAGGTGCGCAGCACGGCCCACGCGCTCATGGGCATGGCCGAGCAGGCCGGCTCGGTGCTGGCTCCCCTCATCGTCGGGGTCATCGCCGTGACCGCGAGCCTCGGCACCGGACTGATCGCCGTCGTCGCCACCGGGTTCTCCCTGTCGGCCTATCTCCTGATGACGGCGAGCCTGCTGGTTCCCTACGACATCCGGAAGGTTCGGGCCCGGGCCACGGCCGGGGCGGGCGGGCCGGCGCCCACGCTCACGGCCGGCCGGTGACGGCGGTCGGAACAGACCGGACCCGGACCATCCGGGCGGATGGTCCGGGCCCCCAGCGTGGAGAACAGGACCCGACCAGGGTCGGGGCGCGGGCGGACGGAGTCAGGAGCCGAGCTGGGCGGCCGGGTCGGTCGCGGCCGCGTAGAGCATCTCCGGCGGCACCGCGCCGGCCAGCAGGCGGCCGTCGTCGGTGAGCAGCGCCGAGAACAGCCGGGTCGACAGCAGCCGGCCCGACCCCCAGTCGCCGCTCACGGTCGGCAGCAGCTCGACCAGGCCGCCCAGCGGGGCATCGGCGTCGTCCGATCCGGGCCGCTCCGGCAGCCGGACCACGAGCACGGTCGTCCAGCCGCGCCCGACCAGGGCGAGCCGCGGCCGCCCGGTCGCCTCGTCGGCGAGCCACGGCAGGTCCGGCATCGGTCCGCCCCACTCGCCCGGCTCCCGGTCGCCCGGCGTCGCCGCGCCCAGTCCGGGCACGCCCAGGTCGGCCGGGTCGACCTCGTCCGCCTCGACGACGGTGGTGCCCGGCGGCGGCTTGAACTCGAACTGGGCCGGGTCGGGCCGGACCAGGCGCAGCTCGGTGAAGGCCACCTCCAGGGCCGGCGCGCCCCCGTCCCGGGCGAGGACGGCCAGCCGCAGCGGAATGCGCGCCTCGGCGTCGACGGCGATGACGATCGACCTGACCAGCGCGCGCGGGTCGCGCGGCGTGAGGGTGAGCTCGTACGCCCGGCGGCCGGCCACCGTCGCGCTGCTGTCGGTCGTCACGTCGGTGTCGAAGCTCTGGAGGAGGGTCAGGACGAGCGCGGCCATCCTGGTCGGGTCCGGCCCATGGGGGGTCGGCAGGACCTCGACGCCCGGCCGGCCCGCCTCCCTCGCCCTCTCCGCGATCTCCGGTAGCGACGATCCGGTGGGCGGGGCGGCGTCGGGCCTGGCCCCGAACAGGGCACCCAGCAGTCCGGCTATCCCGCTCTCCGGGAGCTGGGCGTGCAGCGCGGTCCGTTCCCGGCTCGACCAGATCCACAGGTCGGTGCCGTTGGTGATGATGTCCGTCTCGCTGTCGCGGCCGAGCAGGGCGATCCGGGCCTGGCCGGGGTGCGCGTACCAGACGCGCAGCGTGTGCGTCCCGGAGGCGAGCGAGCCCAGGTCGGCGCTGCCCAGGCTCGGCACCGGCAGGGGCGGCAGCCCGAGGTCGGCCCGGAACGTCACCGTGCCCTGCAGGCCGTCCACGTGGGCGGTCTGCAGGTCGACGAGCAGCTCCTCGGCGCTGCGGGGCGGCAGGGCCGAGTCGGCCGCGTTGGTGACGACGCCGATGGCGACGCCTCCGCCGACCACGGCGAGCGCGGCCGAGGCCGGAACGAGCCACCGGCGTACGGTGGTCGGGACCGTGATGGACATGACGGACACCTCCGGGTCCTCAGTCTGCCTCGCCACGGCTGTGCCGGTGCTGAGGGTGACCGCCTGACCACCGGGGGGCGGCTGAGCGCCGGCTGAGGCCCGCCGATGGCGATCGGTGGCCGACGTGTCAGTCTGGTGCCGTGCGGGTGCTCGTGGTCGAGGACGAGGCGCGACTGGCCAGCGCCCTGCAACGCGGCCTGCAGGCGGAGGGCTACGCGGTCGACATCGCCTACGACGGCGTGACCGGGCTGGAGCTCGCGCGCCACGGCGGCTACGACGCCATGATCCTGGACGTGATGCTGCCCCGGCTCTCCGGCTACCGGGTCGTCCGGGCGCTGCGGGCCGAGGGGCACTGGCTGCCGGTCCTCATGCTCTCGGCCAAGGACGGCGAGCACGACCAGGCCGACGGCCTGGACTGTGGGGCCGACGACTACCTCACCAAGCCGTTCTCGTTCGTGGTGCTGCTGGCCCGGCTGCGGGCGCTGCTGCGCCGCGGCGCGCCCGAGCGGCCGACCGTCCTCACGGTCGGCGAGCTGACCCTGGACCCGGCCACCCGCCGGGTCACCGTGGGCGGGCAGGAGGTCACGCTGACCACCCGTGAGTACGGCCTGCTGCAGTACCTCATGCGCCGGGCCGGGCAGGTCGTGTCCAAGACCGAGCTGCTCGACCACGTGTGGGACGCGAGCGAGCAGACCGCCCCGAACGCGGTGGAGGTGTACATCGGGTACCTGCGGCGCAAGCTCGGCCGCGAGGTGGTGGAGACGGTGCGCGGCGCCGGCTACCGTCTGGTGGG